>ERZ1292644.444-Hain-H14-01um-R2-444-length-28803-cov-5_pt1 | contig 28803 bp, 38 predicted proteins | sample MGYA00564402_ERZ1292644 | MGnify/ENA primary metagenome ERZ1292644 (study PRJEB36523, sample SAMEA6512644) | groundwater metagenome | collected 2019-01-09 | study: AquaDiva: Metagenomics assemblies of 32 groundwater samples
TCCAGCTTTACATGCACGGCGCTGGGTGGCCCTGGTGTTTGTACCTCGCTTGTCCGCCAGACCTAGGGCTCATGCAAAATATCCTGCAGCGGGAGAAGCGTTATCAAGACCTGGAGTTGCCTTTCTTCTACTTGGAGTGGATACGGAAGGATGACGACACCATCGACCGGGGTTTGGAACGGATCGCCTGGTTGCAACGAGTCCTTGCCCAGGCGGAACCTCCGGCGGCGGAGTACGATCCAACTCTCCAAAGAAAGGGAAAGCCTGTCTGGCCCTGCTCTGGCTGTCCCTTCCCAAAGGCCTGTCTCGAATTACAGGCAAGAGTATGAAAAGTTACTCTCAAGGCACAAGCCCCGACGAGGGGCAGGGCGGCATCCTCTTATTTTATGCCCTCCCTGGCGCGGGCAAGACCACTATCGCAATATTAGAAACCGAGAAGGTGGCCGAGCCCCTGTTCTTCGCCAACTTCGACCGTTCGGCGAGCCATCTACTAGCACGGTACAAAGGGACCAAATACTACTACGACCGCTTCCATGCGGGGAATAAGGAAGAGGCCCTGGACTGTCTTGAACGCCTAGGCCTAATGCGTCAGGCCGCTCTGCAAGCCGGTCATGGGGTGTTCTCTGTGGACAATGGCCTAGCGTTCTGGGACATAGTGAAACTGGCCTTTCTCCCCAAGCAGAGCAGCGGAGAACCGCTGCCGAAAGAGTTTGCTGACGCAAATTCATACATACGAGACTTCTTGCTGGGCTTAGAGGAATCTGGCCTCTGGATCATCATCACCGCCCCCGCTAGCCAGGTTTGGGTCGGAGCGAAGACGGCTATGGACATGTACAGCCCTGATGGGTGGAAGCACCAGGACTACCACTACTTGGCCGCTGTAGAACTGTTCTGCCGGACTGCGCCGGGGCCAGCTTTAGAGGAATTGAATCGGTATGGCCTCTGGCGACCCCTCGGCGGGCGTCTTGCTCCAGTCCAGAGCGATGAGGCCATGTTCCAGTTTACCTATCACGGCCAGATCACCAGTGCCAAGAGGAGACCGGTAGCGCAAGGCCAAATCATGGATAACCCGACATTGCTAAAGGTGCTCATGGTACTGAAAGAGCTTAAAGTACCTTCGGTGCCAGCGCCAGACGGGGGTTGAAATGCCAGCGCCGCTTTACCATCCACACGCCGTTGATAGTGGCACGTCTTTGGCCAAAGCCCTCGACTTCGTTGGGGCGAAGCTGCGGCAGCACAAGGAGAAGACCATCCGCTGGGACAAGAACGAGCATCTTGTCCTTGAAGCCCTACAACTGGAGGGGATGGGGTTCACGCTAGAGTACCGGCGGTACACGTCCGGCGACTTTGGCTGGGACCTCCGGCCTCAAGCGTTCCTGGCTAAACTGGGGTTCAAGGCTGTCATCATCGAGCGTAAGACTTTGGCTGACCTGAGAGACACAGGCAGGCTTCTGTCCCAACTGTCTCGCATGAACGACTCTGCGGCGCTCTATATGGTGCTGATAGACTACCGCGTGGACACGGACAGAAAGCGGGCCTGGTCGGACGAAGCAATCTTGAACGCCGAGCTTTCCCTGCAACTCAATCCGGCGGTATTTGTTACCCGTTGCGACGCGGGGATGCTGGCCCAACGCATCGCCTCATTGTATGGCTGGACACAGAAGGCGCAGCATGGGTTGGGAAGCGCAGTTACGGGCTGAGTATGAAAGAAAGTGAGTACCAAGCCGCGCTCCAGAAATCTCGCGCCATTGCGACCGAAATCACACGCTGCAACCAGCATATCCGGCAACTGGAGCGGAAAGTGCAGTCGTTACTCAAAGAGTGGATGGCGTCCCCACCCCCTGTTACGGCTAAATACTTCAATGAAATCGAGCCCGACAGCGTTGTTGGGGGGGCCACTGTCGTCCGCAGCGCCGCAGCCCGGCAGCAGGAAAATTCTGGCGTCGGTTGCCCAGATTGTGGGAGCTTAATGATCTTCCAGGAGGGCTGTTTGCTATGCCGAAGCTGTGGGTACAGCAAGTGTGGCTAGGAGGAAGTCAATGTCTCGACGTTCATTCTGGTTAGTCTTTGAGGGGGGCGCTCCGCCTCGTGTCTACATGCGTCCGCCGCCGTTGGGCGTGAACATGGTTCGCTTCCGGTTGCACGTTGATTACCCAACGCCAGCAAAGGACGAAGACATCGTTATCACGCTTCCAACACCAGAGAAGCCTGTACTAGAGTGGGGACCACCTGAAGCGTGGCTACCTCGGTGATAGAATAATAGCATGGAAATCGCCGCATTCCACCCGCAAACTGTTGCGTCTTGGTATCTCCCAATGAAAGAGGTTCGCATCGTTCCCCTTGGTGATATTCAGTACGGCGCGTCGGGGTGCGACGTGGAGCGATTGAAGAGGCACATCGCCTGGGGTGTGCAACAGCAGTGCTACTTCATCGGGATGGGAGACTACATGGACGTGGCCAGCCCCAGCAATCGGCGCAAGTGGGCCGAGGCCAACCTTTACGATTCTGTTCAGGACGCCATGAACCAGAAGATCGAGGATGATCTGAAAAAGCTCCAGCGTATTCTGGAGCCAACCAAGGGGCGCTGGCTCGGCCTCGTGACTGGCCATCATGTCTGGGACTTTCAGGACGGCACGACCACAGACACTCGGTTGGCGCAGTTCCTGGGGACCCGGTACATGGGCGACGGCGCAGCGGTAAGCATCCTCCAGTTCGCCCGTGACCGACCAGCAAGAGATGGCCCGCATCGCTACCTGGCCAGCGCCAAGATTTGGTATCATCATGGGCGTGGGAGCGCACGTAACGCAGGGAGCGCGTTGTTGACTTTACAATATGCGGCGCGGTCGTTCTATGCCGACGTGTACCTCATGGGCCATCGGCACGTGAAAGAAATAACGAAGTTGCCATTCATCGACTACGACGTGACAGCCAAAGGGACAATCAGGCCCTTCTGCCGCAACAGAGTGCTGGCCACGACCGGCGGGTTCCTTCAGGGTTATGAGGTGGGGCGTAAGGACCCGATGGGCCGTCCCAGCGCGGGGTATGTGGAAAAAGCCATGCTGCCCCCAGTGGCTTTAGGGGGTACAGTAATCTACATCCGCCCCAGAATTCTCAGAGGCCAGGTGAGCCTAGACATCGATGCGAGTCTGTAACCAGGAGCAGGTTGATGAAAAGCTATATCATTCCGCCAGACCGGACCATCCGAACCAAGACGGCGCGGGAACGGGAAGCCTACAAGCGCCGTCTGCTCGCGGCGTTTGTGCGTTGGCGGGACATCTTGGACTTGAACCATTGGCGCATAACTGTGCAGTTTCAAGACGAGCCATATTCTCAAGACGACGATGACAACCACACAGTCGCCGTTACTTCAGCAACCTCTAAGTATTTGCGGGCGCAGATCAACGTTGCGTTCGCTGATACTGCGGTGTTTGAGCGCGACGCAGAGGAAGTTGTGGTGCATGAACTGCTCCATGTGGCAATATCGTGTCTGGTTCACCCACTTCTCGACCGTCTTCACGTAGACGGGGCAAAGTTTGCCCTACACCTAGAAGAACAGGTGGTCACCCAACTGGCCAGAACCTTTGTGCGGCTGGCAAAGGCATCGCCCCGTGCTCTTACCGCAGGTAGCAAGGAACAGTCGCCAGATTCTCCTGTTCATAATCACTAGGGCGCACCGGGGCCAGCAGATCAGCGCAGTCAGGCCAGTCGTTCTCCGGCCACGCTTCGAAGATGCGTTCGCCTTCTTCCCCCGTTGTGACAGCCCAGATTGGGGCCGACGGCATCTCGGCGTAGTTGATCTCGATGGTGATGCCCTGGTCGGTTGGCCAGACAAGGGTTGGTGTCTGTGCAAAGATTGTCGGCACAGCTAGCCACAGGATGCCAAGGAGAGCCAAGAACAACTTACGCTTGCGACTCATGGCGCATCCCGAACCCGGCTAAACCAAGGACCGTCCCCGTCTGGCAAACGGGGCACCTCGTAGTATTGGCACAGACGGGCTTCCACTTCCTTAGGGGTCGTCTCATGCTGCACCGTTTGGTAAGCATAGGGATGAAACACGCGGCAGCCTTGCCGGTCGCGTAGAGAAGCTGTGGTATACTCGGTTGGGTCTTCCTCCCAAGCAGATGGTAGTAGTTCGTACCGGCAACAACGCTCGAAATACCAGAAGCTTTGGACTGAGCACACGCTTTCCGAATCCGCTCCCCCGTCACGGGGAGTGCCGCCCCGCACTACGGCATAGTCAGCATGACTACAGTTGTCAGGGCTGGCTGGCCCCATGTGGTCTATGACACGAAGGGCCAGAATCCGCATCCTCTCAGCGCGAATGACGCGGTCGGTGTGTTCTACGACCTTGCCATCTACGGTCACGGCCCCTATTACACGCAGGTGCGGCGCGTGCGCGGGGGTGAGGTCAAAGTTGGACAGTAACCGGGTGTAGTAGCCAGGCTTGTAGTCGGGAAGCACCGCATGGAGCCCATGTAGGCTCCCGTAGTGGAGTATGTCGATGTTGTCTTCGGGAGGCTGGTCGGCGGTCTGTTCTGGAGACGGCCAGAAGCTTGGCATGTAGGTAGACAACAGGACGGGGCCTGTCTTCTCATGCCACCTGACACGCCACTCGCGGTATACTAACCACATCGGGCATGTACCGGTTCCTTGATCGGTTCTGTCGGCATGGGGGCAGGAACAGTGGGCAGCACCAGGGGCTTTATGTACGGGTTCCCAATGCGCTTGGGGAGTTCAACGACACGGCGTATGGGTGCGCTGGTGCCACACCATACCTCCGCTGCTTGAGCCTTAACAGAATAAGGTCGTATCTGCGGCAGGATGCTTGCCACAGGCTTAGCCCGCCGCAGCGCCCATACCCAACATTGAGTATGCCCCGCGTCCTGTTTCGGCTTGATGGTTCCCGCGCCCACTACGCGTAACATTGTCGCAATCAACTCTACATCGCAGTTAGTGAACTCTATAGATGGATAGTCAAGACCGTTAGAATGGCGCATCGGTCTAACGCCCCCTTCGCCATCAATCATCGCCCCAACCCACGCTGCCTCTACATCCGACAAGACGCGGACAGTATCGTTGCTCCATCTTCGGGCTGTTAATCTGTTAGTACCCATTGTTACTTCACCTCGTTGTCTAATGCCGCTTCCTGATTCTGTCCAGTGCTGATAAAGAAGAGCACCCGCCCACTGTTGGCATCGCGGATGGTTAGCTGGGGCGAGGGCGCATCAATAACAACGGGTGTACGGAACACAGCGGTGCCTTCCGGTCCCACCGCGTCATAGGTGCGGCGAGCCAGGAGGTAGGCGATGGGGGCTCCGAAGAGTAGCCCCAGGGCTTGGCGACGGCTGAGTTTCATCTCAATATATCTCCTCTTGCCCACGGGATGAGTGTTACGGCGTTCACCACTTTCACGTTCTCCCAACGGAACCCATAGCGCACGAAGACCTCTGGGCTTGTGATCCAGCGCAATTCGCCCCCGGAGAGGTAATAAATCTGGGGGGCTCCGTCGACGCGCACTAGATCGCCTTCTCGCAGGTTCGCTATCCCCCATTGTACCAACACCGTAGCGCGGCTGTCAAACGGGTTGTCGTAGTTAAGAGATGCTGTGGGGGCGAGAGGGAATGCTCCCCGTGCGGCAAGGTAGTGTTCCCGCACGGCAGCGAGTTCGATTATGGCTGGGGTGTTGCGTGTCCATCGGTAGCTCATCAAGAGGTCTGGGTTGTCCCCGGAAGCGATGGGGTGGTCTTCCAACGCCGCGATGACATGGCCCCATTCGTGGTTCAGGACGAGCTTTTTAGACCAATCGCTCAGGGGGAAGTAGCGGTCACTGTTGATCTCGATGATGAATCTCTCCTGCGACCACCAACGCACCCCATCGCGTTGGACTTCTTGGAGGTTCCATATCCATACCTGGGCGACCCACCAGGTGTTGCCGTAGCGCATGTAACGCACTTCAATGTCGGCCTTGGCGCAATCAGGTTCATATTGCACGGAGTAGCCCAAGAGGTTCCAACCCTCTTCGAGGTTCAAGGTTTGCGCGATTCTGGCCTGTTCAGCGCCGAGATTACGTCCGTCGTCCGTAGTCGTACAGAAGGTGTTGTCGCGGTATTCCAGGATCGCCTTGTTGTAAACTCTAGCGCCGTCGATGACGATGAAGTGGGTCGCAGAGGCGGTGTTGGCCAACAACAACAGGGCCAGAACGACCGTGGCAATGAGTACCCACCTGCCTGTCATATTATCTCACGTCCTTTGGCACAGGCATGGGCGGGAAAGCGTAATTGCTCTGTCCAGTGGCTTCTTGTACGCCAACCGGACGCGAATTCGGAAAGGCCGTAGGGGATGAGGAAGACACGTGGCCGATCAGTACGAACACGCTCATACCCAACAACCCCAGGCCGCTGACGCCAAGTATGATTCTGCCCAGGCGTCTATGTTTGACTGGGGCTTTCACCCCTCCGTACAGCGGCACGTTTCTCATCCTGTCCTTCACTTTGGCCATGACAAACACCTCCCGTTCCCGTCTAACTCTTCATTATAAATGCTAGGGAGTAATAAGGGGGCTCGTGGTTGGGTGTATCGTGAGCACTGTGTGCATCGACGGCTGTTCCAGAATGGGCGTCCACAGCGCCCCCAGAATGGGCCGAGTGACCATCAACGCCAGCGCCGGAGTGGGCGTCCACGGAGGCACCTGCATGGGCGGAGTGGGCATCGACAGCGGCACCGGAATGGGCATCTACAGCGCCGTCAGCGTGGGCGGAGTGGGCGCTGGGGGTGCCGCCGGTGACGGCCTGTACGAACGCGACGGCGGCGGAGACGGTGCTGGCGGTGCTGGCTATGGCCGCTACAGCGGCGCGGGAGGTGCCGGTCCCGAAGGTCGTGGGGCTGATGAACCGTATGCCGGTGCCGGTGACGAGTTGGAAGGGCATCTCATGCTGGTGGGTGGCCAGGGCGGAGTGGGCGGAGTGGCCGGAGGGTTGGGTGAAGACGTGATTGATAGCTTGTGTGAACACATGGGCGGCGTGGGCTACGGCCTGGGTAAACACGTGGGCAACGGGTTGAGTGAAGACATGGGCTAAGTGGGCGATGGGCTGGGTAAAGACGTGAGCAACCGCTTGGGTGACCACATGGGCGGCATGACCAACGTGGGTGTGGGTCAGCGCACCGCCCGTTACGCCTGGGTCAATCCCCGCCGCGCTACCTTTGATAAATTGACCCCGCAAGTCGGGCGTACCGCTAGTCCCATCACATAGTAGCCAGCCAGCCGGTATGGCTGTTAACAGGCCGCTCCACATAATGATGCCATTCTTCGGCACGGCGTAGAGGGTAGGTCGCCACCTTCCACCATCCCATTGATACACTGAGTTCGTTGCAGGCGGTTCTTCGGACACGAAGACCTTATGCAACCAGCGCGGTGTCTGGGACAGGATCAGTTCGGTGACTTCCTGCCGCTCTACCATTAGGCCGCTATCCTCTCCTGGGCAGTGACTTCGAGGAGATACTGGGCTTCTCCCATCGCGTCGTACCAGATCAGGAGATCGACGACCCGCACAATGTTCAGCACGAGGGCGGTTCCTCTGGGGTCAGTAGCCGTGACCGACGCTACGCCCTCCGCCAGGGCATGAAAATTCGCCCGCATCTGGGCTGGAGGATAAAGGGGCAGGGCACCGTTGCTGTAGTCACGGCTGGTATCGACAATGAACTGCACCCGCTCGGCTAAGTCGGGGCGCAGTATCGCCTCCACCTCAACAGCGAGAAGCCTGGGGTCTGCCGTGGCCGAGGGCACGTAGTTGGCTGTGGTCACCAGGTTCAGCGTGGGCCGTGTCCGATAGCCAGTGTCGTTCGTACCCGCTGTCCAATACCGCGCTGTCACGGTGCGCGAGCCGTCGGTTATGGTGGCCCCCACATTCTCCGTCCCCCCAGCGTCGCGGGCGATCTGACATTGCAACGGCGCGTCTGCGCTGAAGTTGTCCCCATACACCAGGAACCGCAACATCTGTTTTATCGTCCAGGGATAGCCGAAGTCGTCTTCTGGTAAGGCCAGGGTATATGTGGTGCTGACATCCCCGTAAAGACCGCCAAAGCCAGCCCTGGGCGGCGGCGCACCGTCGGGGGCTAACTGGAACCCATAGATTGCGCTGGTCACGGTCCCGCCATCGTTGTTCAAGAGCCAAAGATTGTACCGTGAGTCCCAACCGAGCCCTGTAGCGCGAAAGGTAGCACCTGTCCCGACGACCGCGATGGAAAACCAGATCATGCGTTCTGCTAGTTTGGCGCACATAAGGTAGGTGAAGGGTGCTCCGTTAGCGTCTGGAGACTCCAAGAGTGCATAGAGCCATTGCCCACAAACGGCCAGGTCCCGGTAGCGCCCCCGAAACGGTAGGCCAACCGAGGAGATGCTGTCAATCTCGCTGGGCAGAGACCGCACCGCCTCCACATCGATCCGTTCTAGCATCCCCGCTGCAACACGCCAGATGCCGCTCGTGTGGTTGTAAATGCAGATGTCGGTGCCTGGCACAGCCACTACGCCGCGCCCATTGATTGAGTCACCTACACCTTGGAGGTTGGGGAAGACGGGGTAGCTCGCCCCGGTGCTGCTGAAGACATACAGGTTCTTCTCCTTGGCTGTGTAGAGGTTGACCCCAGACTCAGCCAGACCAGTAATGACTGTGGACGTGTCGCCCACCTCGGCCCCCGCGCCCCAGTTGCCAGCCACACGCGGCGCAGTAGCAGCCAGGGCAACCAGGTTTGTGCTGTACGACCGAGCGATCTTCGCGGTCGAGCCATCTTGGATAGTAGCGAAGTGAGTGGCGAAGACCCCCGCGCCAGCGGCAGTGAAGGTATCTGCCGGAGCAGCCCAGGCAGCAGTAGGGGCGGTGCCAAAGACTCCACTAGGCACAGCGCGGATGTAGAAGCCAGCCACACCATTGACCGTAGTGCTAACCCAATCGCCAGGGGCCGTCCAAAATATCTCCCCATCGACCGTAAAGTTGGTGGTTCCGTCGGTGACTGTGAGCGCTGCCCAGGCCCCGTTCCAGTACTGGTAGCTAACTGTCGCGCCCGCGCCTGCGGTAACAATGTCCACACCGAGTCGGGTCCAGGTGGCATTGCAGCCCCAGTAATGGAAGCTCGCCGCAGCCGATAGGAGCGTCACCGCGCTGCCAAAGGGAACCTCTAAGGCGGCGGTATCATCGGCATAGGTCGCGCCGTCGTAGTACCAGGCCTGCCTTAGACGGGGCTGGACGGTCGTGAGAGATTGAAATACGACCGTCTCGCCCAAGGGAACCTGGACTTCGGTCTCGAATTCCGTAGCTTGCCCAAACGCTGCGCCCGCGCCGAAATCTTTTTCCTGCACAACGGCCTGGACGTTACCGCCCTCGGTCTTGCTCACAGCAACTTTGAAGAGGTATCTTTGACACCCAAAGTAGAGGAAGAAATCTGTGTCCGCCGAGGCTGGACTAGCCCGCTCGAACCGGTAAGCGGGTTTGTCGGGATCAAGAAGTGCGCTGTTCAACGCCCTGAACATACGGCGGGAACGCGGTCTCGCCACACCATAAGAGGAAGTGTCCCAGTTATATGAGAACCCAACACCATCGGAGTTGCGATTCTCGCGGATGGACTCCCCGATGCCACCCGGCCAGCCATGAGGCCAAGAGGCGCGGACTAGCTGGTTAAGCTGGCCTTCCCGTTGGGGGTCATACTCATTCCGCCACCAGGCCAGCCCAGGCCGGTCCCTACTGACATCAGACGCTAGGGGATAGCGGACAGCGTTGACTACCACATCGCCGTCGAGGAGCGTTGTATCCGGCATTAGGCATCAGGGCCTTCTTGCTCATCGGCATCCAACTCACGGTACTCACGGCGGCGTCCCCGCGCTTCTGGGGATAGGCGTTGCGAGCCCCTTGCCTGCCAACGGGCCTTCAGTTCCTCCCTGACAGAGCGTTGCACGGTAATCTCGCTAGTGGGGTCGACAGTGATTTCCTCGTGGCTCATGGTGCCGTCTGGAAAAACCGCCATGACAGAGCAAGAGATGACGCCACCCGGCAGTTGCCGCTCACGGTAAATCTTGTACTTCATTACCCACCAATACTCCTCCAGGCGGGGTAAGAGATGGTGTCCGCGATACTTCGTCCAGCGGGACTTCTTCGTACACCGGAATATACTACAGTTGGGCTCCCCAGCCCCTTGCTCTCCAGCATGGAGAAGTAATTCGTCTCGGCACGCGCCTGACGAGCTTTTAGTTTAGCTTCCACTTGAGGGCTCCTGGCGCGTGCGGCGAGTTGCTTCAGGCAGATACCCAGAGCGCCTTCAACGAGAAGCTCTTCTGGGATTTCCGTAGTATCGGTCAAGGCACTGAGCACGGCTAGGGCGCTGCGGAATGAGACGAATATGGGTCCGTATAGGGGGGTATCGATGGCGATGCGGTTGGGACTGGCCCCACGCCAGTCTCGTGGCAAGAGTTCTGAAGGCCACACGCGGAGTTCTTGGTCCCACATGCGGAGGGTGTCGTTGCTGGTGCCGGAGTGTAAATTGTACAGGTAGTAGGCCTGGATGAATTCGCTACTGTCAACGATGGCCGAGGGAAGGCTGTAGACCTTGTTGTTGGTCAGAAGAGATACCCAACCTGTCCGCCACCTGGAACCAGCTTCGCCGCCGAGGAGACGTACCGTCACGTTCTTACAGCTGGCTGGCACGCCTTCCGAGAATCGCACTTCGGTGTATGGCGTCGCGCTGACCGTCACGCTCTTGATAATGCTAGAGGCGGTGGCGTTGTAGAGGATGACCTTGACTGAGCCGGTCTGGGTCCGTATGGGAACGGACAGGTAGACCGTGTCGGTGTCTTCGACAGCGATGTTGGCGGTAGTTACGCCCGCGTCTAGCCCAGCGGCCACATCCAGGGCCTGTCGTAGCAGAGTCTCGGCAGCTGTGGTTATTTTGGCTTTGGTCGTTGGCGCACCCACGTCCGTCCAGTTCCCCACCCCAGTGGTTTCCATGTCCCCATCAGTTATCAAAGAAAGGGGCAGAAAGCGAGGCACTTTCATGGTGCGCTGGATGTCGTTGATGGCGTCGATGATGTTGTCGGGGGGCAGACCATAGAGGAACAGCCCCACGTCACCCGACGCTGGGGATACGGTCCAGGCTGGACTGACCGCGAATGTGCCGGAGGCCGGGGTGAAGCCCGCGCTGGTTACCTTGACAAACTCCCCTTGGGGGGCCAAGGCGTCGGTAGTGCTGAGCATGTAGATACCAACCCCGTCATAGGCGTTGGCGTGCCCGCTAGAGTAAGCGGCTGTGGCAGCGATGAAAGTCCCGACTGCGCCACCCGTGGCTGTGATCTTGACGGGGAACTGCCCTGGCCAAAGGTTCTCAGTCAGACGCTCCAGGAGAGTAGCCAGCGTGACCGTAGTGGCCATCTATTTGGGCGGGACCTTGCCCATCTCGCGTGTTATTGGCCGACGGCGGCGACGTGTTACTACGGATTGCCCCGTCAGTGATCTGGTAGGTGGCCCCACCGGTCCGGTAACTGGGGGTATGATGCCCCCGTCAGCCATGCCTCCTTTTTTGTGTGTTTTGGGCATCGCCTTGGGCATCTTGGCCGATTTGTGGTTCTTGTGCATTGGCATTGTCCTTACCTTCCTTTCTTGCCTGTTGCAGGCACTTGTCCTGGCTTCGTTCTCTGACCTTTCTTCTTCTTGTTGCTCTTTCGCTTCGCCATTAACGCTTCCCCCTCCTGCCGCCTTTGCCTTTGTGTGTGCCTTTGATGGTGTCTTTGTTTTGGCTAGCGTAGAACACCTGTTCGCCCTTCTCGCCGTACTGTTTCTTCATGCTGGCCTTGATCTTCTTACCCTTGGCGGTTAATGGCATCTAACACCACCCCTTATAATCATAATCGCAGCGCCCTATCCCGCCCCAAAACCACTGGCCTGGCCAAGGCACTGGCCTTCTGGTCATCAGGAGTCACCGCCCGTACCACGAAGCAATCGGCGGTATTGACCCAACGGAGCGATCCATTCTCGCCCCCGATGAGAAGGCGTTCTCGGTCCGCATCAACGAATAGCACCCAATAGCCCTTGTCCGGTGCCTCGTCGCTCAGTCGGACGGCGAACTCCATTGTTACCTCCTCCTGCTCTACCGAAAAATCCGTACCTGGTCGAACATCGCCACCGGTGAAATTAGGCTGGGGGGAATGTCACCAGCGACGACTTCCTCATCCATTCTACGCTGAAAACCGTGTTCAAGGAACTGGGCATTGGGGAAATGTGCTAGACAAAATGCTCGTTGCTCTTTCAACTGCCTCCATGTCGTGTCGTCCTGGTAACCGAAGAGAAAGTCCGTGATGATGGTGTCTACCTCGACCCCCACACGGGCCAGTTCTGGCAGTACGGTGTAGAAGTCTCCGATGATAAGATGCCCACGGGTCTTGAGGTGCGGCCACACCAGGGTCTCTAGCTCCCGCGCCCGCTCGATGGTCGTGATGTGCGTGACGCTGGGGTTATGCCGCAAGAAGGAATGTATGAGGCCTAGGCCAAGCCCGCCCACTACAACGTTGCCTCTGGCGCGGAACAGGCCGATCTCAGCCAAAGCATACATCTGACGGGGCTCGTCGGTGAACCATAACAGGTCGCCTTCTCTAAGCGTGGTAATTTCTATCGCTTCTGGCACGTAGTAGAATGCGCCGTAGTCTTGCGTCTTGTAGAGGCCGGGCTCTTTCTTGGCTGTTGCTATCTCCCATGCCCCCAGTTTTCCACGAGGATAACTCGTGGCTGGCGTTTTCCAATGGTCAATGACGTGGTAGTTCATTTTCTATCCCCTTGCTCCCTGGCCCGGCGTGTGGCGACCCAACGTTCCCAATTGCTCGGTTCAGGAGGCCGCTTCCAGGGCAAATACCGCCTTGGCAACGATGGCCAGAACGGAGCAGGAGGACCGCCAGCGATGGTGATACTCACTGTTACTATAGGAGTGAATCTGGTTGTGGTCAAGGCAACGGCACCCGGAACGACATTCTTGTTATCGCTAACGGTTGTTGCGGGTAGGAATCGGGTCGTGGTTAAAGCGACCACCCCAGGAGTCACCCCGACTGGTGTTTGCACAGTAGGCGTGAAACGAACCGTCGTCAGGCTTGCTACCCCAGGGACCAACTCTCGGTTAACACCGACGGTTGGCGTAAACCGGGTCGTTGTCAAAGAAGCGACGCCTGGGGTGACGAATTGGTTAAGGGTTACAGCCACAGTGGGGGTAAACCGAGTCGTGGCTAAAGCGGCAACACCAGGCGCGACGTTTTTGTTATCACTGAGGGCCACAGCGGGGGCAAATCGGGTTGCCAATAAGCTCGCTACCCCCGGCGTCACGCTCACGCCCATGACGATTGTTGGTACTAAGCGGGTGGTGACCAAGGAAGCAATGCCTGGTGTCACAACCCTGGGCGCTTGCACAGTAGGGGTAAAACGGTTCGTCGTAAGCGACGCGGTTCCCGGTGTCACGTTGACGCTGCCTGCCGCCACCTTGTACGCGCACAGCACCCCGCACTCGTAGAGATAGGAGTCCTGAGCGCCAGCATCACGGTTCAGTCCAATGGCGGCGGCATTCGTAGGGTAAGTCGTGCTGTCGACGATTTTGTTATGGAGGGCTCCAGACGTGGTCAGCGTGATAGCATAGAGTAGGCCTTCCAGCCGCAACTGATGGACGGTCGCCGCGCCTGCCCCCCGTGCGGCCCATATCCAGCCACCATAGGCGACCAGCGTATCCCCACTGATGTTCACGTCGCCCCCAGCCGCTGTCTCCAGATTGTAGTCCTGATTCACGGCGCTGGCGGCTGCGTGCCGCTTGTAATTCGTCTCGGAAAGAGCGCGTTCATTCACCGCGCCCGTGCCGCCCGCGGTGTCGAACCCATTGTTGTTGACGGTCGTGGGTAGTTTGGCCGTCACTCGCATGTCGCCGGTATCGGTCAAGGCGGTCGAGTCATCGACATAGATATGCTGGAAGTTTAGGATTTTGGATGCGCCTGGCGCAGATAACCAGCCTACCGACAGATCATCATTAGCAGAGATGGTAAGGCCCGTGACACTTATATCCTGCACGCCATCCTTGAAAAGCTTAACATCACCAACCTGGCCCGATGCATTATTTAAAACTGTGATGCAGAACCGATAAACGGTTCCTGCCGATATCGTGCTTCCATCGCTCCCTATTTGTACCGGTGTAAGGCTATTCCACAATTGCAATACACCGGCGGAGGTCACGCGCAAATCAGGAAGGCCACAACGACAAAGGGGCGTGGTTGCAGTCGGTAGGTGGGTCAGGCAAAAATAACCCGTAACACGATATCCCGTATTGGCCTGGAAAGGTAATATGTTGTTCTTAATCAGGTTTGCGGCAGCATTACCCCCCCCAGAAGCACATTTCCATGAGGCAAGCCCCGACTTCTTTACGGAAGCGGTGGTATCGTAGGTCACTGTGCCCGTGACGCTAGACCAGAACTCCTTGCCCTGCGTGGCGTCAGGGGTTTCCATGAAGACGGTCGCCATCAGACGTACACGCTCCTACTAGCAGCCTCAGATATCTCAATAGGCCCTAGAACGATGGACGGGCTGATGGCTAATACCGGCACGAACACCTCAACGATGCGGGCCACGTAGTCGCTGCCTTCAATGCGGCAGCCGACCTCCGGCCCTACGGTCTTGATGGGGTCATCGACAGGAATGCTGGACAGCGGGATACGTATCTCACAGAGCGCCTGGAGCGTAGCGTTGAGGGCATCCTGAAAACGCTGTAGACGGGTGCTTGGGTTACCGCCAGGAACAAGAGCAGCTATTTGAGCAACGGTCTTGCCTACACGCCCAGGGCCTGTCGTCAGTTCAAGCCAGAGACCTGTCCCGTCGTAGAACGCTTCGCGGATGGCGGGCATCGCAACCCCCGTATCCCGACGTTTAGGCCAACGTGAAGACCCCGCTCGCGTTGATCGTGATGGTCAACGTGTTGCCATCCGTCGCGGTCACGTCAGCGGGGGTCGAGTCCAACAGGAAGTAAGCGACGACGTTGCCTGCGACTTCATAAAGGCAACCGAAACGGGCCGTGATCGAGCCGCCCGCAGCCGTCCATACTGGGTTCGTGGTGCTGTCCACGGTGACGGTGGTGGTGCCGGTCACAGCGATGGTGACGGCGATCCCGCCTGCGGTGTATCCGTTAGCACCGGCGTGCTCGCTGGTGACACCCGCGAAGGTCGTGGTGGCCGCGCCCAAGTTCGATGTGGAAAGGAAAAGGGCTATCTTGAAAGAGTCCGTGTCAAAGTCGAACGGCCCTGTCAGCATGTAGGTGCGGGAATTGTCGGTGAACGTCCAGTTCCCCGCCGCCTCGCCCATGACCGGCTTGACACCCAAGAGGGCGCATTGTTGGATGTAGGCATCCTGCCGTCTTAGGCAAGCTAGCTCGTACTCCAGATTGAAGGGCCTGTGGACATGCACGTTGCCACGCGCATCACGAACCACACGAAGCCCGTAGGCTGCTGGTGGGGGTAGCCAAAGGCCGACAGTCATGTTACAATCCCTTCTTCCTTACTTCCCTTCCACCTCAAGGCTGGCCGGTCCAGGACTCAATACGATGCCCTCTAGACCAGCCCGCTTTAGGGCTTGCTGGGCGTGCCATAGCTCTAACTTATCGGTGTAGACAGCATGGGCTATCCGCATCACGGCCTTGAGGGAATCAACCTCCCGCTTCCTGGCCAGTTTCCATTGAATAAGTTCGTCCACGGTCATAGCCCAGAAGTCAGGCCAGGAATCGACGCCCACCGTAGGGGGCAGGACTACTGGCGATACTGTAGGTGCGCGTTTCCACAATCGCATCGCTTAGACCTCCCTGGGTACGCTGACCACTTCCCCAAGCAGTTTCTCAAGAAGATATTGGACTTGCCGCGTTTCTAGGATAAGGACAGACAGCAACTCGTTCGTTTCCCCGGCAATAGCCGTGCCATCATCGTTCACCGAGGCGACAGTGAAGTGGTCATCGTACACACTCTCACGGTAACTGCCACGGCTCATATCCCCTTCGGAGGTAGAGCGCCGCTCCTGAAAAGGAGGACGCTTTCGCTCTGGCTTGGCGATGGTATCGCCATCACGTAACTTGCGCCAATCGACAGGCGGCGCTTCTTCTACCATGTTGTCCTCCTCGCGGGGGGAGGCGGTTGGGAACCGCCCCACGCTACCGCCTCCCCCGTATTACATACCTCGCACTATGCGTTGTGTTAAACGGCTTCCAGCATCGAGACTGGCCCCTCGACCCACTGGACGATGGCGAACCCGCCAACGGTGGCGATAGTACCGCCCCAGTAGCCGATGAGAGAACAGGGGCCGACCAGCAGAGGCGGATGCGCTGGCGCGTAGAGCAATCGGATGTTCCGGTAGATCATGTTCGCCGCAGTGCCCTGGAGGTCTGCCGTCTCCACTACGCGGCCCAATTCCATGTCGAGCACTGGGTCCGCTTCGGTGCCGATAAGGTTACGAGTAACCATGTCGACTACGAACGCGGAGGCACACTTGCAGGCGGAGCCTCGCCCGAAGCTCGTCCGCATGTTCACGGGCAACTCAGGCGTGTTGGTGACAGCCGCGCCTGTTGGGGTCGGCTCGGTGCTGTAAGTCCCCAGCACGTCAACGGCGAGCAGGGCCTCGCACTCGTTGTCGTCGGCTGTAGCGACTCCACCCTGGACCACGATCTCCGCGAAGAAGAGCTTAATCCAGAATCCCGCCGGTACGCCGACGATGAACTCTGGCTGGTCAATGTCGATAATGGTGCCCGCGCCGCCACCGACGATGCCGGTACTCAAGGCGCCTACGGTCATGGCTCGACCATAACCCTTTTCGATCAATTCGTCAATCGAAGGAAGCATTTCTTTCTCTCTCCTTTTCCTGTCTCACGGGGCGCAACGAGCGCACCCCTTAACGTATGGTTCTGTAGCGCCACAGTCACAGATGTACTGGATGCCACAGGTTGGGCAACCATGCTTATGCGTCATGGCTACCCGTTCTGCTCCCATCCGACACAGATTTTTCTGATGTCGATGGTTTTGGTCACCGTGTTCCGCGTTCGGAACAAGGCGTAGGGTCGTACCAGGACGCCACCGTCAGGGCCGTTGCTCGCGGAGAAATGTCCCACGAAGCCATCACCGTCCCAGATGGAGACGTAGCCCAGGTTGTCCCTGACCCCGATCAGATAGGTCTGCCATGCCGCCGCCGTGGGTGTATACCGTGTGCTACCCCCAGGGCCACCGAGATACAAGTCCTGCTTCACCGCTGCACCAGTGGTGCCATCGCCAACAAGTGCGGCGGCTGTCAGGGTTTGGTCGGTGTCCATGTGGACGGCCAGCATGTCCGTCACGCCGTTCCCCACTGTGGGCGTGTCAACATCGGTGACGCCGGGCAGCGCCTCGTCGGTCTTCGGATCGGAGAACCCGATCTCAAAGGAGAACCCGGTCACCGCGTTCGCCCGCCATTGGATGAGCATGAACGGATTGACGTCTGGGTCAAGGAAGGATTGCGCCAAGCTGATGGCCGTGGCATCGTTGTCTGTGGTGCCAGTAGCGCCCTGGATGACCCCCCCACGAATTGCGTTGTAAGCGAAGGGTGTTGGCCCGCCACCAGCAGTTACCGCAGTCGTCCAGCGGGTTGTATCCAGGCCCTGGATGAACTCGTCGTCAAACCAGCCGTAGCTTGACTTCAGAAGGGGAACCAGCATCGAGATTGCCAGGGGGCTAGTCCCCCCCGGCAAAGCCCTGGCGTGTTGTAGGGAGAAGGGCCGTATGGTCTGCATGAGGCCTGGGTTTGGATTAGGCATCTTAACTCACTTCCTTTCGGTTAGCTAGTCTTCCCACTAGCCTGGGCTGTCAAATCCACTCTGCAAGCCTGGCAGATCAGGCGGTCGTTTTCCTCGTAGACCGTTAGCTCGTGGGGGCAACCCGAACCGTGAGCATCCCCAATGATAACGCGCACGGCATGAATTGCCCTTTGTTGGGCCGAGTTCAGCGACCCGACTTCAAAGACAGCTAGTAAAGCCCGCATCGCGCCACGAAGTTCGGCGCGTAGATCACGGTGGTCATGCTTCGGTAGTGAGTGATCGTGCCCTGGGAGGGGATGGTCGTGCCTTTCAAGTGGGTGGTCGTGCAATTCAAGCGGATGAGCGTGTTCCTCAAGCGGATGGACATGCTGGGCCAACGCGAACAGCGGCCCGCTAAGCATTTCGGTTGATTTAGTCACGACCTACCCCCCGCATGGCTTCGCCCAAAGCTTTCGCCATCATCTCAGCCGCACGAAGGTCGCCCTGTTCCTTCTGGTGCATCACGCTTGCGTGTTGGTCACGCGCCATCTCCACAGGGAACGCACGACGACAGAAGGTGCAGATGAACGACCGTGGAGTATCTGGAGGCACCTGCGGAAACGCAACCTCCTCCGCCCCGACCCAACATTCGGCCTTGTGGTGCACATGGTCAGGGTTGAGCACGATGCGGCAGCCAGGAATCTTTGGCGGGTTCTGCCAGTAACCGTTGGCTATAACCTGCTCCGCCGATAGCTCCTTTGCGCCGCCACGAATAAACAACGGCTCCAACGGGTGCCACCCAATGTAGACATAGAGTATGTCTAACCGCCCGTACTGTGGCAGGGGAACCCAACCGCCTTCCATTAACCGACGTTGCTCAACTGGGTCGGCTGAACCGTGGTCTATCGAACCGTCCGGCAACCGGTAGTACAGGTGCGTGGCGGCGTGCCGTCTAGTGACAATGCCACCCAACTCCTCGGCCCGTTGGATACGTTCTTCGTTGACAGTAACCCTTTCAGCCATGAGTCGTAATTCCCCCTTTGTTCAGCACTGGGTGGTCGTCCGGCACCTCGGCCTGAAGCGCCTTGTGTACAAAGACGGCGGAGAGTTCGTAATCCCAGTCCCCGATGGCGTCGAGGCTGGGCACAGCGCCGACCCCGAACGATGCGGGCTCCTGACCCAGAATACGATGTCTACCCGGCCCTTGCCTACGTGCAGAAAACTGCCACGGGGCCTGCTGTGCCTTAGGAGGCAAGCGAACCGTGGTCAACGCTGGGAATGGCCCAGACAACTTGATGCCGTACTTGTCCAAGTAAATCCAACCCCGCTTTGCTAAGTCAGCTATGAACACCTTGCCCGTAGTGAGAACGGCTTTCTCCAACCAACGCTCAGTCGGAAAGGCCGGAATGGAGAATCGGCAACGAAGACGGTATGCCTTTTTCTCCAAGCCTGGCCGTAGGATGATCTGGGGCAACGCCGCCTCATTTATCACGCAGTGCCTTCTCTAACCGTGCGTCCAGGAGAGCTTTACGCTGTTCATACGCATCCTTACCGATGCGCTGCGCTGCGTAGGAGCTTTCCAGGCCCCTTTGCTGGGCCTCGATAGCTGCCCGTGAAGCTCTCCGCTGCGCCGCGAGGATAACCGGATTGGTCATGCCATTCTCCCTACTTCAACGTTTGCAGACGAACTCCCCACAACCTAGCCGTGGTAGTGACCGCAGCGGCCTCATCCGCCTCTTGCTTCTCGAACACGCCGTAGATGGTGTCCGTGGCGACGATGAACGCCTTCGCCAAAGGACTGAACCAACCATCTTGCTTCGCTGGCTTACGAATGATCTTGAAGAAGTGGTCGCTAGCCCACAAGTGGCCCGAACTGTTCGGCGCAGTGCCTACGGTAAGTTGCGAAGTGTAGAAGGTGCTGTTGTACACCGTCCCGATCTGCGCTTCGTGGAGAGCCTTACCTTTCGTGTCGCCGTTGTACAGCGCGTTGATGAACTTGTCAATCTTCAGAAACCCCGTCCAACAAGCCGCAGACACAACCCCCTTAAAAGGCGGTTTGGCCGAAGCATTCATGAGAAATTGCCAAGCCGACAGCATGTTGTCATCGGACAGTTCGGCGGTGAGGGTGCCGACAGTCTGCGTCGTATTGTCGTCGAGTAGCGCCGCAGCGGAGACATCCATCGCACGGGCGAGAGCGTAGCTCGCCGCAGCGGTGTACTCTGCACGGATGCTATACTTCGAGATAACCTCGACAATGTCCTCTATCTCCTGCGCCACGATCTGGTGGGTATTGGCGTTGAAAGTTTGCTCGGTCTCCGTGATCGACTCAGGGGTGGCTTCAGAGCTGGCCGATTTGGTATTGGCCGTAAGGTTGTGCCGCGCCCCAAGGTGATAAAGGTTCCCTGTTTTTTGCATCTTAGACTTGTCCGTGAACAAGCCCATAATTACCGTGTCAAACTCGATGGCGCGGTTCAGTTCAGGGTCCCACGTCTCATCGAAAAAGACATCTGCGGTAGTTACGGTTACGTTTGGCATTGTTTCACTCTCCTAATCAGCTACTTTTAAGGTAGCGGGCCGTCATTGCGTCGATTTCTTCGGGCGTCGGGAGGTTGTCCCCCGCTAGGCGCTGGGCATAGGTGCGGGGCGACAGTTTCCCAGACCCCGCACTGACTTGCCCCCTCGTGTCTAGCGGACCTTTATCCTGACGCCCGTTCGTCCGTTTGCCCTCCAGTTGCGCTTGCAGAGCCTTGATCTTGGCCTTGAGGGGGGCCTCGCGCTCATTCAGGACACGCTCCACTAGGTCATCTATCCGGCTCTCCAAGACATGCTCCGGCACAGGCTTACCGCTTCCGGCTTCCTGTGCGGCGTTCTTGTAGATGTCGGCTAGAGCCTCGGAGTATTCCTGGGCTTTACCCGCCCCAGCCATCGACTGGAGCACCGCCTGGAATCCCAGGTACTGTCCAGTGCGTTGATGTAGGGCCTGGGCGAAGTGCTGGTGTTGGCTGGACAGCGTACTGAACGCATCGCCGTAGTCCTTGATGATGGCCCGCGCAGTGTTCCTGTCCAGACCACCCTCCTCCATCTTTTCGAGGAGGGCTTGAGGCAGACCGCGTTCGATACGATCTGCGACTTGCGCGACGTACTGCCTGGTCTGCTCTTGGAGGCTTCTAGCCTGGCCATAGGCTTGCTTCTGGCCCCGTGATTCACCCTTCTTGCGTGACTCTTCGAGCCTGTCAGCGTCGGCCTTTTTCCAAGCCTCGTTGGCCTCGATGCGTGCGATGAGCGTGTCGTAAGTTTCTTCAGGGACAGGCTCTTCGTTCTCTTCCGTCCCTGTGGCTGTCTCCTCAGCGCCGGTAGACGCGGACGCGTCTAGGTCCGCTTCTGGCCCTACGCCCTGAACATCCAATTCTCCATCCACCACAACCCATCACCCCTTCAAACTATTAAGATAGAACATAGTTTCGGCTTTGTCAAGCCCTCTGGCGATTATCGGCTTGCGGCTACTGGCCTGAATTCAAACGCGATCTGCTCGCCAGCGAAGTAAAGGACTTCAATGCCCTGGGAATAGTCGATACCCTTCACGCTGGCGAAATCGTCAAAACAGGCTAGGCAGACGACAAGTTTCCTGAATTTGGGTGGCACCACTGCCGCCCAGATTCTATTTGGCACGTGGAAGTCGAACTTGTCTGGTCGCCCGCACACCTTACAGGTTTGTTGTTGCATCATCTAATCGACAGCCCTCTAGGTAAGAACACCCCGGTCCCTCAAATCCTTAAGCACATCTTCCAGAGTTGGCGCGGGTTTAGGCACGGGCGCAGCAGGCCAGGCTGGGGCCTGAATTGGTGGCTGGCCCATCGGAGAACCAAAGAGACCTTGATAACTGACCTGGGGAAGCTTCTGTTCACCAATGAGCGGGACGTTGATGGTGGGGCTAGGCCAGGACGATTTCAAGATGTCCGTCCAGGTTCTGCCCCGTTCAGTCAAAGTGCGGACGTTGGCTTCCTTGACGCCGAGTTCAGCTTCGATCTTCTTGATCTCAGTGTCGTAGAGGTCACGCGCCTGGCCCCACTCCAAAGTCCCCGCCTGCGTGCGGGCCAGGAGACCGTCGTAGACCGTCCTGGCCTGGTCTAGGAGCCGCTTCTGTTTGTTCACGGGGGACTCGTAATTGGGGTCGTTGACAAACTCGACGAGATAACCATCCTGGTCGTAAAGACCAAGCAGCCCATCGGCACCAGGAATAGGCTCAGACCGCAGTCGGGTAGGCTTAAACATCCTGGGATCAGTCGGCCCAGCGCCAGGAGTTGGTGGAGTTGGTAGCCGGACGTAATCACCAACATCAGGGTCAAAACCTATGCCAGGAAGGGGTTGCCCAGTAGTTGGGTCGTTGACCGGAAGCAAACGGCCCGTGCTCACAGGTTCCGCAGCCGTCGGCTCTTTGCCTGTTGGCTCAATGCTGATGCCGCCAGTCGCGGTGTAGCCAACCTTTACTTGAGTGCCGTCCTTGTTGTAGTAAATACCGCCAAGTTGCACCTTGTAATAAGGCACCATGTTGCCTTTCCGGTCATACAATTCCAGGATGGGTATGTCGGTAGGCATGGGGAGGGGCCGCTCTTTAGGCCCCGCACTAGGATACAGGCTCTCATACTCCGCACGGGCGGCTGGGCTGTCCGTTAGCCCCATGTCTTTCAACCACTGTTCATAAGTTATCATTTCTTCTGCTCCTGTCTCAGAAAGTGCAACCGGCGGATGTAGTCATCTATGGCCCAGGGCGCAGTCTTCTCCAACTCGTCGAAGTGATCGAGGACAAACCGGACGAACTCAGGGTTTTGCCGCTTAGCGCGAGTCGCCGTTCCGTATTGAAGAATGAGGGCCAGGTCAATCTGGGGCTGCTTCCAGCCTTTCTTCTCTCCCAATATCCGAATGGCACCCTTTTCGGAAGGTTGCTTCAGGCCCTTGTCCAACGCCTCGTTTCTCCACTCATCGACCTCTTTATAGAACTCGCGGAGTTCTCGCGCCTGCTCGACACTCACCCCGGTGAACTCAGGGATGACGTTCAGTTTGCGCTGGGCTTCGGTGCCAGGAATGGTTTCCAGGGCTTCTCTCAACGGGCCAGGACGCCAGCCTTCTTCGACTGCTTCTTTCATTTCCTTGGGGGCCATCGGGGAAGAGCGGCCGCCTACTGTCTCGACAGCGAGAGCTATGGGGTTTTCACCTGATTGTAGATAGCCCGTAATGTTCAGCGGCGCCAGGTGCGATTCGGCATAGCTCAAGGCCAAGTCTGGGTCGTCAGTAAAGGATTGCAAGCTGACGGGCCGCCCGATGTAGTCCTCGCCACGGAGGAAATCAATGAGTGTGCCAGTCACAGGGGCTGTGCGGCTGCGAAGGAAGCGAGAAATTGGATTGTCGGCGAGCGCCTGCTCCCAAGAGCTAAAGTCCCAATTATCATGTATCCCCAAAGCGACGCCGAAAGCCAAGAACGAACGATAGGCCCCACCGAAGCCGTACTCCATACCGCCTATGGGGATTGACAGGAACCGCCCCCCAGATGTGGGCTTGAGACGTTCTAGGATTTCACTGTTAGGAAGACCTATGGCTTTAGCTATACCAACGTAAGCCGCTGCGCCACCGAATAGCATGGTGAAAAGGGCTTCCCTCGCATCCTTGGCGGGCAGCCCCTTGCCAAACGCATAACCCACCATGCCCAGGACGCTCCGGGTATAACGTGGGGAGAACATGAATATGGCTCGCTCGGCCTGCCGTTGGCCCTGAGAGAGACCCAACCCACCCAACATCGGGGTGCCCAGCTTTGTGTTCACGTAACGTCCTAGAGCGAAGAGCGCCTCGTCGCCGCCTTTCTCCAACTTGGCCAACGCATGGAAGTTGATGATCCGTGCGGAACCGAGGAAGGCATCAAAACCCCGTGCCAAGGGGGAGATGGGCGTTAGCTTACGCAACAGCCCTGTGGTTGCGGCCTCTGTGATCTCGCTGCCTGCCACATCGACGCCGTAATGTGCGGCGAACCGGGCGGCTGGGGTCTGCAAAAACCTACGGTATGAATCAGGGCGGGCGATAGCCAAAGCCGAGCGCCCCACTGCTTCACCCCACTGGGCAGGGTTGTGAAGCAGCGTCGCGCCTTGAATCGAGAAGTGGCCCACGTCGGCCATACCAGTAAGCAGAAATCTAGGGACAGCCTGGCTCATTTCCAACGGGCGCAGGAACCCTTTACCTGGCCCAACCATGTCTTCCAACCGTTGCCGATTTTCTCGGCTGAACGCGACCTTGTTGAAGGCTGGGCCGAGTTTCATACCCAGGACTTCACCATACTTGGCCCTTCGCACTACGCGCCCAAGACCGTCCTCCAATATAACCTGCCGCATGAGTTCATCTCTGGTCATCTTATCCAAGGCACGGGCGTATAGCTCCAAAGTCTGCATGGGGTCAGCGTAGGGAATCCCATCAGCGATGCCGTCCGCCATCGCGTTGATGAGTCTATCTTTGGCGGGAGACTGCTTCATCCCGATAGGGGCCCTGACGAAGACCTCCCCTTTCTCATTGAGTGTGAACCTGGGCCAGTAATGCTGCCTCTCCACTTTCGGCCCCACCTTGGCGAAGAGAGACTTTCCACTCACCGCCTCGTACTCGGCGGCTTTTCGGTCGATGAGGGTTCTTGCATTGTCAAGCTCAGTGCGAAGTGTGGGAGACAAACCGCCCCATTTATCTGGGTTTTCCAATACGTCCCCAGCAGGTAGTTCGGGGCCACCACCAAAGCGAGACAGACCAGGACGTGAGCCAGGCTTTATCTCCTGACGGAAAGCTTGGAATTGTGAAAGCTCTTGGTCAAGTCGCGTCTGTTGCAAATCCGCCACACGCAGGTATGTTGTTCCCACGCGGGCGAGGGGGTCTTTCCGCGCCAGGGCCGCTTCCCCAGCGGTGGTGCGAATGATGGGCTTCGTGCCAGGAACGTTGGATAGCAATTCAGCGCCCCGGCGCAGGATGTCGGGCTTCTCCGGCCCAGTGACGGTACGCTCGATGGTGCGCCAGGTCTCTTTCGTAATCGCGGTGGGAAGAAGGGCACCCACAGGCTCTTTAGGAAGTCGTGGCAAATGCGCTACTATATCCTTCCCCACATCGGGGGCATATCCACGCAGCCCGCCCAAACCACCTAGTATACCGCCACCCAATTCCGCACCAAGTTGGACACCTGATGGAGCACCTGCGGCCTCCGCAATCGTGCCAGCGCCGACTTGACCAGCTAGGCCCCCCGCCAGCATCTTCGCCGCTGTGCCACTCACGCCACCAATTGGCAAAGTAGCAAGACCAAGGGGGCTCGTCAGACCCTCCGCAGCCCGTCGTAGTGGGCCACCAGCGTAAGGCACCCGCTCTATCTGCTCAAGGACCCCTCTTGGAAGCAACGACTTGGTTAAGGATGGCGGTCCTGTCTGTGCGTAGGGTTGGGGAATGTTGATGCCCCGCTGCCCCATGCGCTCCGCATAACCTAGAGCGGCTTCGCCAGGTTGGACAGCGGCTTCTTGCTCGCTCATGCCTTGGGCAGCGAGAAGGCCCCTGAATCTCTGCTGTGGAGGCTCAACGGCGGCTTTGAACTTCTCAGCCTCGGCGTTGTAATCCCGTGTTGGGGCACTGGTGTTCCCTGGCCCACCGTAGAAGTCATTAACGTAGGCGGCGAACTGCGCGGCGTTCTCACGATTCTGACGCTCCTCGTCGTCTACCCTGCGGCGCCGGTCTTTAGCCCAGCCATCGAAATAACGCTTGAACACGTCCGCGCCACGTTTTCGTCGCTCTTGCTCGGACTCGAACTCACCTAGTGGGGGGTAGTTCATTGTCATTAGAACGTCCTGAATGTGGGCCGTTGCCACATGCGTTGCCCTGGCGTCGCGCTCATCATCTGGTAAAGCGTCACGACGCGAGGGACGCCAGCCATCTCAAGGCCTTGCAGGTAATCCTCTTGCTGCTGCGGGTTCATGGAGTTGAAAACCTTCCATGCCTGGTGTGGGGGTGGCAACGAACCCATCCCAAAGCCCAGGTCAATGTTGCCCTGATTGCCTTGATAGGCCTGGAACGCGGGGGGTGCCTTACCTGCTCTCATAGCTTGGAACGCGGGTATATTGCCCATTTCGGGAAGAGAACCCGGCGCAGGAGTACCGCCCGCACCACCCGTGCCGGGCAAACCGCCGCCTCCTGCGCCTGGCGCACCAGGGGGAAGCCCATAATCGCCGCCGGGCGTAGTAATGGGCTCAGGCGGTGGGGGCGGATATGGCGTGCCTCCAGGTAATGTAGTCGAACCGGACAGCAACGCCTGAACCTTCGCCTTCAATATCGGGTCGGTGATCTGATCGATAGTCATGGCCCCAGCGTTGATAGCAGCCATCGTCAGTTCCGCGCCTTGGTCGTAGCTGCCATAGTCGCCGCTGGGCGTACCGCCTTCTGGGGTTAAGCCGGGGTTCGCCGCGAGGTAGGCTTGCAGCTTTGCGTACTGGTCGGCCAACGGGAGTCCGGCCCAGGGGCTCGTAGCCGCTTGGCCACCAGGATAGTATCCGCTAGCAGGTAACAGGTTCGGGTCGACATAGCCCTCATACGAAGCCGTAACCGGATCGTAGTTGGAAGCAACCGTCCCCGATGGTGAGGTGTAGCTAAAATCTTTATAGTCATAAGTCGGGACAGGATTCTCTAGTACTGGATAGTCAGGGTAAGTCCCGATGGTAGGGCGAATGCCAGGCGCCACATAACCCGCCGCTGGGCCAGTATAGGCCCCACCTGTCGGGTCCACTTCCGCTTGGGGAACATAGCCGCCAGGAAGCTCGGCCGTCCCCGCAGGCGCGTATTGAGTGGGGTCTGGCATCCCCGCGATAGTGGCTTCGGTGGGTGTGGGGGTATTGTAGCTCCAAGCGTCGCCTGTTTGCGCCCCACCCTTCAAGGGCACGACGGCTTTGGGACGGCTCAAGGGGTCAAACAAAAGCACCTCGGCGGTGCCACGCTTCACGCCCTCCAGGTTCTTGCCCTCGCCCACCAATTTGCCATAGCCTGCCCCAGCGGTGCCCTTAGCGTAGCCGAAGGAACTGGGCCAGCCCGAAGGCCCCACAGGCTCAGGCAACCCAGGCGGCAACGAGGTGGCCGCTGCGGTTGCGGTCATGGTGGGGGGCGGCGGGACATAGCTCGGCATCGGTCCCTGCGGGGCGCTAACCCAGGGGTTCCAGCCCTTGGGCATGGCCGAACCGACGGCTGGTTGAGGCCCCTGCCCCGACGTGTAGAGCCGCGCAGCTACGGCATCGCGCCAGCCAGTGCTCGACCCCAGCTTCGCTAGCTCTAGGCCTGTCTGTTGGTTAGCTATCTGTGCCCGCAGCGCCATGTCAGCATTCAGCCGCTGCATCGCGCCCTGGTCGCCCTGAACAACTCCCCAGATGTCACCCTGGATACGCTTGTCGATGGCAGCGAGTTGGGCCTGGGCGTTGATGTTCGCCACATCACGGCTTCCCTGGGCAGAAATGCTCGCCGCGCCAGTCTCTGCGCCTGCCTGGATACCCGCGCGTGACGTAGCCCCGGCCTGCTGCATGGCTTCTATCTCGCGCCCGTACTGCTGATTAGGCAGGTAAGTGAAGTAGGGGAAGAGCGTGTTGTAAGTTTCCGACGGGAAAAGGTTCGCCGTGTCTCCAGGTGCTCCGGGTACTTCAGGTACTCCAGGCACACTAGGCGCACCGCCGCCACCAAGCACCGACGAGTCAATGACATACATTCCTGGTGGCAGACCAATCATCACACCAATATCTACTGTAGCCATGAATCATCACCCTCTTCCTCTGGTACGGGCTGTTCGGTCTCGATGGCCGCTTTGGCTTCCAACGTGGCGGCCTTCTGGCTTTGCCGCTCGAAATACTTGACGACTTCCAGCAATCCCGCCGCCGCGCCAAGCCGAGCGACCTGGGCCTTGTAAAGCTCTGCGACTTTCACGGGGTCAGAAGCGACCTCGATGTATTTCACCGTCTGCGCCCAGTCAGGCGCAGGAAGCGTCCCTGGCTGACGATTGATGATCTGTGGCCCCCGTTTATCCACGAACTCAAACATACGTTCAAAGCTGCGATTGGCCAGCTTCTCAATCCTCGCCGCAGCGTCGTCCAGGCCAGGACTGCCCCAGGTAGGAACGCGCCGCTTATAGGGGCGGGGCATCTTACATCATCCCCTCAACGTTCTCTGACTGGGCGGTTCGCCTGACATTCGCGCCGGATTGGGCTGCACGGCCCTCAGCGGTCTGTGAGCCAAGTTGACCAGGAACCCCCGCCACGCCAGTTTCGGCCCCCTCGCCAGCGCCACCCGCCAACCTCATGCGGTCTAGAATCTGCTGGGCTTCGGGGACACCAGCCTGCGCCAGGCCCTGTATTGCCGCCGGAGGCAGCTTACTGATGCGCTCAGCAAGGTCTGCGATGTTCCCAGGGGCGGTCTCCTGTACCAGGCCCCCCGCCCGCTGCTTAATCAATTCGATGTACATGTCCATGAGCGCCTCGTCGATGCGCCACTCACGGTACTCCTCAAGGATGTCCAGGGCATTCTCCATACCCATGCCATCCTCAAGAATCCGCGCGGGGTGCAGGGGGAGGTTCTTCATCGCTACGGACATGTTCACCTTCTGGTAGGGAGAATAAGGAGAATCCTCTTGGAGTATAGGCTGGATGTAGGCTTCCCAACCATCAACATCCTTTGCACCTACGGAGATCGCCCCGTAGCCCTCATCAATGACGGTCAGTTTCTCAGCAGGGAGGCCGGGATGTTCCTCCGCCAATTGCTGCACGGAGCGGAAAGCCAACTGCCCGATGTCGGTCAAGCCACGGATGATCGCGGCCTTGGCGGGGTGGAGAGATACTTCAGAGGCCCTATACGCAGTCATAAAGGTCGCGCTGGATGTTCCAGAGAGGTACTCGCCCATCCTCGTCTTATCCAAAACAACCTGATTGACGTAATCGTTGACGTACCGCAGGAGGTCCATGACGTGCGGG
>ERZ1292644.445-Hain-H14-01um-R2-445-length-28712-cov-5_pt1 | contig 28712 bp, 48 predicted proteins | sample MGYA00564402_ERZ1292644 | MGnify/ENA primary metagenome ERZ1292644 (study PRJEB36523, sample SAMEA6512644) | groundwater metagenome | collected 2019-01-09 | study: AquaDiva: Metagenomics assemblies of 32 groundwater samples
TGTTATCTCACCGCGTGAGACGGAAAAGTGAGTTAGCATGGTTAGATAGTCCGTTTACGTATCACTGGTTTTTTGTCTATGTGTTAATACACTAAAATTTGGCGGGGAGGTTACTTTTTACTCCCAATAGGCATCTTCAATCACCTTTTATTTTTTCAGCGTTAATAGCCCACTATTAACCTCTGGCACTTGTCCGAAGACAGACATCTTGTGCTAATTGGGAGTTTGTCTTGGCCGTCTGCAGTTGGCCGCCACATACTTTGGTCCCAATGGGAGGTTGTGTCTCTCCCGTATCTCAACTACATAAGTCAAATTGTTTTGGTTATACCTAAACCAACTATTCACCATCCTTTGTGAAATCGTTGTGTTTTATCCTGTGTAGTCAGGATTATTCAACCACGCCAAATTTTAAAGTACAACTGATTGACCAAGAGGGACAATCTATGGATTTCGCCGTGTAGAACACGCTTTCACGGCAGGATATTTGTCGTATCGTGCTACGCCATAGATTTAACCTATTACCCCTGTTGACCAACCAATACTTGTGCCGTCTGTGAGTGCCGACCTCACATATTGTATTGCTACAATATCCCGCCGGGGAGATGACATAAAAACCGATAGCACTTGAATATGGACATTTATATTCCTATGGCAGGTAGTTTAAAACTTTCAAGATAAAGTCGAAACTTCACCTTAATCGTAGAATTCTAAGTGTGCCTTCAGAACCAGTAACTTTATTGCCTCTGGGATTACGCAACCATATCTTATGCGGTAGTTTCCATACTAGAAGTATATCCAAGAGATATACAACGGAAGTACAGGTAGAACCAACGACAAAGATAGACACTTGAAGGCGCAATGCGTTCGTGGTCAAATCTATTGTCGCTACCAATTTTTAAACTTGCTATCGTGCTTAATGGCTGTTGGTTTACAATAGCCAACGATTTACGGTTTTGTTATTGATGTCGTTCAAGACATCTGGCCGTTTAACCGCACCATCATGCACTTATCTAAACTCCTTTTTCTTTCAAAATTCTTCTGACATAAGAGGTTTCTGCCGCACCTCTTTTAAATCCTGCTTGTCTCTTTCTTTTACTCCAGTTTTTTCGACCTTCCGGATGTCTTGTCTTAAAATTAGCAATCTTTTTATCGTGGGATTTACCTTTTCGTTTTCCTGCCATAATTATTGTATATTATTCTCCTTTTTTAAGGTATTAATCTCTCTAACATTAAATTTAACATTTCTTATTATTCCATCACCATCAACATAATCACATATTAATTCTGGATAAAAACCCAGAGGATACATATACTCCCAGTGACCGCAAACAATCATTTGTATTCCCATATAATTTAACTTAGTGCCCATTGGGAATGTTTCAACGAATGGATTGTCAACTGGCTCTTCTTCTTTCTTACTAAATGGCCACATATTATTTATTTTTATTATACCAACTCTTTAACTCGTCCCAATTAACTTGCCACATCCATACCCTTATATTGTGTTGAGAGTTGGGGTTGTAACCAATTTGGTTACCGTGCACTTTACCTAAATGATTCTTTCTAAGGTATTGTGCAAAGATATCACCGTATTCGTAACCATCAACATTGGCCGTAAATATCATAAAGGCACAGTTGGGACTAACTTTAGCTATTGATTCCTCGCATACTCGCATTAATGACCTTTTCGGGGCATTATCGCCACTAAGACCGTTAATCTCTTTAACTCCACAGCATTGGATTGAATACAACATTTAATAATTCTTTCTATACCATGCTCTCCAATTATCGTAATTAGGAGACCATATATAGGCTTTAATTCTATTACCGCTGTTTGTGTTCAACCTTGATTTTGACTCAACCACTTCACCAAGGTTATTTCTTAGAATATAACTTCTTAAATCCTGACCGTATCTTTCTGGTGTAATACCAGTAAATACTATAAAGGCGTAATAAGGTCTGACCAACTGCCTATAGGCCTCACTTAGTATTTCATGTGGTTCGCTGGAATCTATATAGTGAATTTCGCCCATCCCACAACAAGTTGTGTCCTTTAATTCTGCTCTCATATTTTTACCTTCCAATTAATGTACATTTACCACGCATATAATTAAGGCCCCACCCCAATAAGTTTATAAAGGTGTCCTCGTAAGTATCTTCGGCTTCTTCTTTACTAAATCCCATATCTGTCAACTCTTTTATGACCGTCTTATGACCCTTGCCTGATTTTATCTTTTTATATGTAATTGAAGTAATGTTTTTGTATATCATATATATAAGTAAATGACGCTTTAAATCGAGCCTCCTGACGTTATTTTTACCATAACGTACTGGACATCATTTTAACCCCAAACATCGCCTACGGCGCAGGATTTCAACGGTAGGAGCGTTATCCTTTGTGGTTTGAAACCTACTTAAAATCTATAAAATGTAGTTCGCTTCTATCCCACATATAACCTGTTCTAACACCCCTTATGCTTACACCGAACATTATCTTGTCACCGTGTTTGATACGAGCCGTTACCACACCTTTCTGACCTACAAACTTACCTTTACTTTTTACTGCTCCAATTACTGCCTTAGTCATTTTAACCTTATTACCTAAATAGAACATAATTTAATTGAGTTCCAAGTCGCCGTCAATTCTTTTTTTAAGCATTGATGACTTCTTGATTGTATTATAAGTATAACAAAAAAAACAAAATAAAGCAATAGTCAGTTTATGAACAGACTTTTTCATAACATTGACGACTTGTCAAGCATGATGTATAATAATATAGGAGTAAGGAGTTATTTACTCTTAATCTGTCTATCATACATTACTATACTACCAGCCACCGCCACATTAAGGCACATCGGCGTATCTATGTGAACTATCCCTCCACCATAACTGAACCAGTGGTGATATTCAATAGGTATGCCCACATCTTCTGCGCCAAGTAAATACACCGCACGTTCTGGATGTATGTAGTTTTTAAGACTCTTTGAGCCTATTGTTTGTTCCACGGCTACCCTTTGGCAATCTTTAGGTATTGATTCCCTAAAATGCTCCATATCTGTATACTCGTAAAACGGTATATGTTTCCAGGCTTTTGTGGTATCTGATGGCTGTTTTTTATATCTATGACCTACTGTGAATATAAAATCAGCGCCAAAATTGTGAGCAGACCTGAACAGAGTGCCTAAATTTTCTATTGTTTTTGGATTGTAAATTCCAATCCCGAAGTATCCTCGTCGCATATTTTTGAACCTGCAAGGTTTAGTTATTTTGTGTTGCCCGTCAGCGAGAGTTTATGAATTGTCCTCTATATACTTGACCGCTAGTAGTAAACACTCGGCCATATGTTTGGCATTATCTTTATCACCTATAACCCATTCACCACAAGAGTGTTCAAGATACACTTCCCAGCCAGTACATCGCCAGTTGTCGTCTGTATACTTTTTGTTATCTATTTTTTCTATACTTCCCTTAACCTTAACCTCACCAAAACTTTTAGGAGGATATTTCTCCTTTATTTCTTCATATGTCATTTGATTTAATTAACTGTTTATTATTTCACCAACTCTCTTATTTCTTTATCTATCTCCCTTAATCTAGTAGTATATCTTTCTTTCGTATCATAGATTTCTAGTCTACTAAGTTGATTTGATAGAATCAATTTCTCTCTGTTCAGCCCTTTTATTGCCTCTAATTTTAATTCTTCTTTATTCATTTTGTTTAAAAGGAAGTTCATATTTAGGCCGTAGTAATTTCCATATACCTTTTCTCCAATATTTATCGTCAATTATATTGAACACTATGCCACTAATGTTATACCAACTATCTTCACCAGCCATCTTTACATTGCTGGTGGCCTGAATATGTATTGCCTTATCTTTTCTATTTTTGTATCGACCGCACTCATTATATATCTTGAGTGCCATATTCTCTATGAACTTGTATCTAGTTTCTAGTTCCTGTTTTTTGATTCTTATCCATGACATAAACTCGTCCGGTACATTTTGTAGTATAGTATCTATATTCTGATTTTCAGATAATGCTTCCCATAAACTTTTAGTGCTGAACCCTGTAATGATTCTATGTAATCTAACATACTCCTCTGTCTTCATCTTTAATCTAAGACCATTAGAGTAACGCACAACAACTCCTTCTCCATCTCCTGCTATTTTATTTAATTCGTCCACGCAATCTTGAAGGTCAAGATAATTGTACCTTGTTGGTATATCAAATCTAGGCCTGCCCACTTCTCTTACGTCCAACTCTTCTCCTGTATCTGTGTTGATTACGGCCAAAAGAGTAAGACCTTCGTATCCTTTATAATCAACAACTATTCTGTTTTCTGGATATATTATCTCAAATAAATATGTGTAGCCATCTACGAAATCCTCCTTTGAAAATCTCTCGTGTACCCATCTTGTGGCCCATGTTGCCTGTTCGCTAGTGAAACTACCTCGTGTTGCTATGTAAGGTATATTGTTTACAAAATACAATATGCCTAAACTACCATCCAACTTCTCTGTTATTTCAGGTATCTCTGACGGTATTTTACCAGCATATATACTAACTACCCCTTCTTTGTCAGAAGATATGTGCTCCTCATAATTAAAGAATTTAGGGAAAGGTCTTGCCACTATATTGCCCTCAAGGTCAGTGATTAGACCACGACAAACTATCACATACTCGTCCCAAGCGCGGTCGAATTGCGCCTTGTGAGAATAATTCCAAATAATTAGAGATTCAGTAGGATGTCTTTGCTCGTTGATATATTCCTTGCGTGCCCTTAATTCATCAAGATTTATTTTCATTTGTACTACCTACTTATATTAAACTTTTCACAGAATTCCTCATACTTTTTTTCGGCCATCTTATAGCAATCTTTAACACCCCAAGTAGAGTTATTTGTGCCGTGAAGAATACATATTGACCTAAATATATCAAGAAATATTTTCCTTCTTTCCTCTTCTGTTATGTTATACATTAGAATTCTATACCATCGCCGACATCACAAATTTCAGCGTCTGGTAGATTATCTTTCCACATACGAATAATTCTTGGCCTATCATCTAGCACGACCTTTACTAGAGATTTATCCAAGAAATACTTTTCTAGTATATCCTTTTTAACCACGTCATCATCTCTCTTGTCTCCTGAACTGCGCATAATCAGTGCCGTTCTTATCTTCCATAAACCTGGCAAGTTTCGCATAAACCATTCCTCTGTTAAATGTCTATATTCTTCTGGTCTCCCAGATACAAACACCAAGTCGTATAAATTTTTACCTATCAAGTAGTTAACCTTAATAACCACATCTACTCTTGGGTCGTCGTGGCTTAGTTCCTCAAAGAATTTCTTCCAGTCTTTCTTGCCTTCACCCTTAACATAATGTAGTCGCTTGGTCAAGTCGCATATTGTCCCATCAAGGTCACATATTATATAGCCACTAGCAGGCTTATACATGCCAAACTGCATGGCCATTTTCATTATTACATCATGTCCCACTCTTTTTTCTCTGTGTTGGTCTCTCTTCAAACACTCCTCTAGTGAAGTATCCATCTTTACAATCTCAAACTTAGAACCGGTTTCCTTTGCTATTGTCTTCCATCTCTCAACCGTGCGTAAGGACAGATTGGTGTCGTCTATAATAACAGATGTATTATCAGCCAAGAACTTTCTAGCCAATAGTATTTGTGCCTCTATTGTTTTCTGCTCGTTAATGCCTGTCCACTTGTCAAAGTGTAACATTGTCCTTAATAGGTCTCTATTCAATCTCACGACATTACCAATCTCCTGTGTTAGTTCTTTGGCACGTGTAGATTTTCCTGATGCAATCAATCCTTGCATTAAAACTACTTTACTCATTAGTATTTTCCTTATGACAATCACAGTCTGGGTTTAAGCAATTCTTCCAACACTTTTTTGGTTCTGTCCAAAACCATCCGCAGTTATCACAACAATTTTTGTTGTCGTTCATTTTATTAGTTTATATTTATCACCATTAACAACAACTATGCCACGCACATCTGTATCCATACTTATATGTAAATCCTCACTACCTAGCCCTAACTTACCGAAAACTTCTTTTACCTGTCGCATATGTTCATAGTATACTTTCCAATACTCCTCACTGTATGGTCTAAGGTCTTTATTTTCCTCCTTAATTAACTTTTTGTGTTCATAATCTGCCTCTGGGTCTTTGTAATATAGTTTTATAATCATGTTATTTATTTAAGTCCGTCTTAACCTTACTATTAAGCCAAGATTCCCACCCATTATCGTGACCTTCTGGCAATTTCATCCAGTGCTCAAGTGGCTTTTCTGGGAACCAATAGTTCAACGGCTTACTTATGAAGTGATGAAAGTACCTTATGGTATTATTATTGAATGGCATCATATTATCGTACGACGCAATCATGCCCAATAATATTGGCTCTATTTTCTTGAAGTTAGAGTAGGCAAGGTTAAAATCATTATTGTTTATTGCCTTCTCGACCTGTTTCATACTAATTACATCTCTTATCTCCTTCTCGTAGTTATCAGTGTCGGTTGATTTCTCAACTATACTGACGGCTAATCTAGCCAAACCCATTACCAAAGACATTAACTGATAACTCTGCAACCAAAAATTAGATAATGTCCTATATTCTATTCCGAAACTAGGAGTTCTATATTCTCCTGCTCTTCCGTAATGCTTGCGTCTTTCTTTATTGGCAGGATTTCTGTCAATCATAACGCAAGTATTACCAACTATAATATCCAACATAGGCACAACTCTTAACGGTTGATTTAACACCTCTAACAATTTGGTATTACGAGGTGAATTACTACCTATGTGTATATGACCTCCCGCACTACGACCACCATAGACTCTTGGGTCAACTGTTATCTTACTCTTGGCTCCGTTCTTGTGAGCATTATAACTAGGCGCACAACCAAATCTCTTTGCCCTGTCGCTCATTGCCGCCAACTCTTTTGGCTTTAACTTAATCATCTGGGAGAAATCTATCTCTACTTCCTTATCTATTTCTTTCCTTAACTTATTGAAACATCTGCTAATCTCGTTCCCTACATAGGCACGACAATGATAGGGTTGTGGATTCAATTCTACCTGAACACCATCTATTGTTATTTTACTACCGATGTTCTCTACAACGGTATAATCTCCCCTTGTTTGATGCAACCCCTCTTCTGGCAATACCTCACTTGACTCAATTATCTTCCCATTCTTTCTAAAAAATAGTTCGGGGTCACAGCCAAAACTAACATCGCTACCGTATACCTTTTTAGTAAACATTTTTAATCATTAAGAAGATACTCGGCTTTCTGGTCCACCGCACATTGAAGGGCGAAAGCCATAGAAATAGTATCATCATTATACATTATTCTGTCCACATCCTCTGATAGTTCGTTCGACCCTATATATTTCAGTAAGTCTGTCTTAAGGTCACCTTCATATATATTTTCTATATAATGTTTTAACTCTAGTAAATCCATAATTATATTTGATTATAGTTTTCGCTTAATTCCTCAATGTCATTAAGGTCAATTGCCACCCTTCTTGCATACCAGCTGCCTCCATCAACAGATATGGCTCCGCAACTACAACTAACAAAATCGTGTCTATTCTTACTCCTTATCACATCACCACACTTCTTACATTTGGCCTGATTGGCCCATATATCGCCAACGTCTAACTTCCGACGCTCTTCTACTGATGTGTCTTTGGTTGTGAATTCCTGGGTATCTGTCATTTTACTTTAAATATTCCAGACGGTACTCTTATCCACTTATAGTGGCTAAGTAGTTCGCTGTAAATATAAACATAACAACTGACCTGAACGCCATCTATAAATACATTTGCGTTAATCTCCTTATATTGTCTCTCTAGCACCCTTAATTTATCAAGTGTTGGCTTATCGACCTCGTAAACCTCACCATGCACAACTCCTCCCGGGCAAGGCTTAAGCATTGGCATAATGCCGCCTTCCATCTCATACATTTCAAACCCGCTTAACTTACCATCGCCAATAAATTCTGCCTTTTCTATTAAGTGATGCCATCTCCCACCATCCTTCAACGTCCCATAACAAAACACCTTGTTATTCACAATGGTTCATAGTGTCGGAATACATACGACATAGAACACCGCGAGATTGTGCTGGCTCATCTCTCTGTGTCCTAAATTGTATAAGTATTACAACAGCTATTATTATGATTATTATTTTCCAAATCATAGTTTTTTGATACTATAAGTTAATCCTTCACTGATTTCAAAAGCCATTTCTCTCTCAATTAGTTTCTGTAGTTCCTCTGCTGAATCAGCTTTATAATAATACTTCTTGGAATTAAACCATCCGACATGAATTGTTACTTCGTACTCGTTCATTTTACAAACTTTAAGTTACCCTTATTGTTTATTGCGTAGATATCCCATTTACTATCACCAGATATTGCCATAGACACATTAAAACCCTCTCTGAATAATTGTATGATAATCAGAACACCATCTCTTATGGCATATGATTTAACCTTGTGTTTTTTCCTTTCTATGTGCGATAAACTGCCATTAATATCCGCGAATACAGAATATCTACCATCTACCTCCTTATATACGTATATCATCCTTTTTAGCCCTTATTATTCTTTTATCCAATTCTATGCCTTCCATCTCGTAGTCTACGAGTAAATCCACTAACCCATCAATACTTTCCACCTCTGCGTAACAATCCCAATGCACAATTATTGATTTGCCCAACTTCTCACTCCAATAAACCGCCGTTGTGTAACCGTCTCCGCCTTCAAATTCTCCTTTGTCTATTGTAAGACTCATTCCTGACTGGTCAAGGGCATCCGTTATTTCTCCTGTTTGGCTGTACCAGTCTTCGTAGGTAACCTCATTGTCCTCAAGTGATTTCTTTAACTTTTTTACTAAGTCCTCTTTTGTTATCTTCATACTAATCTTATATTATCTTTTTCGTGCCAAGCAATTGCTCGACCTTTTACAATCGCCTCGTTATGAATTTCGCATAAACAACTATCACCACATTTATCCAATAGACTATGTTGGCACCTGCATTTATCTATACTTTGCTTTGTCCCGTGGCTAGAGTTTAAATCCTTTATAACATCTGGTTTTCTGATAATCATAACCTTGTGTGTTGAGAAAAACCAAAAACTAATTTGAAATAAACCACCAACGAGTACAAAGAACCCCAACATAAATACTAATATATTCTCACCACCTAACCCAATCATCATGTCAAGAAATCCAACAATCACAGAAAATAAGCCCCAATAGAACGGTGCTATCATTTGATTAGTGGCGCTAATTCTTTCATTATCCTAATCTCTGGTACGAATATATCCTGTATCAGATTGTCCATATAAATAAACACACAAAACAATGATATAATAATTGAAGTTGCCAACGGAATAAAAACCAAATATCTGTCTTGGTCCTCCCTGCACCACTCTCTTGTTTTTCTTCTGGCTGATAATCTAAGAGAAACACCAAGAACTATAGACCAGAACAAAAGATAAACCGCATCGCTTATAACAAGATACTTAATGTATCTGCCGGCCAAATCAAGAAAGTAATCCTTTGTTATCACTAGCCCCTCTTGTATCTTGGGTAACGCCTTCTCTATAAAATCTTTATATAATTGTTCCATCATGTTATCTAGGTATAGGCAAAATCATTCGGATATCAGCCATAGTCATGACACCTCGCGTGTCCTGCCTATGATTGCTCAATATGATTTCTACCTTGTTATTATTTATAGTTATGGCACCCGAAACATGTTTATCAAATCCCTCTGCGTATCTATTCCAATCTCGTATACTGGCATATCGCATAGTGTCCATTTGTCTGTCCTTAGCCATTAAGGTGGTCAATAACTCGTTCCATAATTTCTTCTGTGAGCCCATTCTCCCAGCTAGTTCGGAAAAAGTTAGGTAATTGAGACTCCAACATGTCCGCATCGTCATCAAGTATGGCATACTTGGTAACTTCCGGATGTATATCAAGCCACGCCTGTATCTCCTCACCTCTAGTTTTGCCCGGTAACTGTGGCGTTATGTCTACAAAAGGATATACTCTCTGTTTAATCTCATCTCTACTATCAGCCATCAGGCGCCAAGTGCTAGACAAAACTACCTCACATCCTGTGTGAATAGGTATCTTGCCTGCTCTGAACGCCAACTCTGGGTCTATACCTATAAACCCCTTACTGCGTTGTGTTGTATTTTTACTATTAACAACTCCGTCGCAATCCAAAAAGAGAATCTTTTTTATCATGGCAGTGGCTCCTTGAGAAGTTCAGAATTTTCTTTGTTCTTAACTCTTTCAGGGAGAAGAAAAAACACTTCCGATACCCAAAGTTTCAAGGAATAATATAAGGTTACGGGGTCATTGTAAGAATCTCCTTCAACTACTCGCCTCATTTCTTCCAGTATATCTTCTTTTGTTTTTTTAATCATGTTTTTGAAAAACAAGCCCAAATACTTATGACAATTCCGAACAAGGTCAAAGCCATAAACGGGTTAGTTCCATTCCCGATACTGACCTGCCAGACAGCACCCCAAATTAATACTCCTGCTAATCCTCCGAAAAATAGTTGGTGTGATTTCATTTTAGATATCCTCTTGTTCTTAATAATTTTCGAGCCCTTCGACCTATTCTTCGACCCTTATATCTACCTTTACTTAGTATTTTGTGAGCCTTGCGTAATTTCCTTGCGTTCATAGTTATATATGCTCCTCACAGAATTCACCGTCTTCGACCTGTGGATTACCACATCCTCTAGTAGTACATAGCAACATATTGTCGCCATATATCTCCTGTCTAAACTTTGCCTCATCAAACGCCTCATTATCGTCCTCGAATCTATAAGCAAACTCGTCAGCCAAGAACTTAACTACATCAAACTCCGCTAGTTCGCCCAACTCACCAGTTGTAAGTTCATCCTTAAGATTGGCTAATATATTTGCTACCATCTCGTATGTTTTTCTGGTATACATTAAAACGGGCCCAGGATACTCTTCAATCGTCCTCTCTTGATGACGAAATGATAAGTGCCACCGAACCAATAACCCTGTGCGTAAGCCTGTCCCTTGATAGTAGTACCGACCATCCAGAACCTAAAGTTCTTGAATCTATTATCGCCTTTAATCGCCTTTGCTATTACTCTTAACTTATCCCAATTTATTCTCATATTATAACCATTCCATAAATTTCTCATTATAGGCACGCTCGACCTCATTTGCTTTCTCGTGCCAATCATCTACCTTCCCTTGTAAATCATCTGAACTGTCATCAAAATCACTACCAAGGTCTAATGAATCCATTGCCTCCTTTATCTCCTCTGGATAATCAATTTCAAACGAGGGATAATCACCAAAATCGTGAGAATTACCAACTCTTATGACTTTACCACCAATCTTCTCAAACTCCTCGCACAAAAACTTGTAGGCTTCCTCTTCATGTTCCGTAGGACAATCAAAGGTTGTATATGTTCCTAGTTTCACTTGTTTACTACTAACTCTGAAAATCAGAAATAGTAATTACTAACAGTAAGTCCACAACGGAGGCACGGGCCTTATAGGTTGCCTCACATATTTCCCGCTGATGTAATAGCTATATACACCAATCATTGTGGGTTTACTATCAGCAATTCCTACTGCTAATCACCATTGCTGTTTGCTTATTTAATCCTGCTTATATGTTTGCTTAGTTTATTATATCGGCAAGAGTTTAGAGCCAATAAAGGCTATTCGTGCGTATGAACCGCAACAGAACCACACCAACATTTATCCAAAGCAAAAGGCGACTTTATTGTCGCCCGTTTTGCTCTCCTTTTATAATAGTTTTTTCTGTTACTTCTCATTTATTATAGGTGCCCGTGTTAAGTGAACCTTATCACCATATCTCTTATTCTTTTTAAGCCACTTCCTTTCCAGTATATTATCCAAAACCTTCTCAAAGATAACTCTATAACCCTTCTTAAACAAAACGCTCTCCACTCCTTCATATATATTACCGTTATTTACTATTACATTAACCTTCTGAAATTGAGGCATAAACACCCAGCAATTCAGCTTTACCATTATGAACTCCATCATAACAATAGCAACCAAAAACTGCTGTATTTACTACCAACCTATTTACCATTACCAATATATTTACCATTACAGTATCATTACAAAACCGTAAAGAGACCATCAAAGATGGCCTCCTTAAAAACTGCTAACAAAAACATAAAACTGCCTCCATAATACAACCCAACCTATTCCTATTCTTTACTATTAAACTGCCCAAATAATATCCACAATAATAATCTCCCTCCTTGATTATAAGCATATATTATTTACTATTATTTAACCACATTAAAAGAATAGTCCGACCAACCTATTCTCAATACCATATATAATAGGATAATCAAGATGTAGCATAGATTATCTTGATTATCCGATATAGACGTTACTTAACTTTTCGAGCTTCGGCCATCTTCTTCCAATTCTCAATCTTCTCTTTTGCTTCGGCCACTTCTTCTGAAGTAGCTTTCCTGAAGCTAATAGCAAAACTATCTGCAATTCCTTCTGGCCTCCCGATACCAAAGACTAGATTATTATTGACTAATACATTTCTGTAAGTCAATGAAACGGGGCCAACCTTAGCCCTTGCGGGTGTATACCCAAATTCATTTACCAGCTCTTCAGAGCTAACAACCAACGCTTTACCAGCCTTCTGATTCTGTTCAATAGCAGATAAATTGCTTAAAACCCACTTAACAAAAAGATTATTACCTCTTTTTGTTCTGGCTAACACCTTAACGCTTGCAAATTTTGGCACGATACATAAAAACGCTATGCCCGTTTATTAAATTACATACTATCTGTTTATCAGATAATAGCAGTAAACTATTCAGCGCCTAATTAAAACGCTCAATAGCTTAACTGACTTATACATATATGGTATCAGATAGCAAAAAAGAAGTCAAAAACTAGAAAATGAAAGTAAGCTAGATAATATCTATAACGCTTTATGTTGTGTTTATCTTTTTGTCAATCTTGACAATCTAACCCTCTGTATTATAATAAAAGTGTATAACTTTAATTGACAATCTGTCAACTGTACTTTATAATATAGTATTGTATAGTATTTAGGAGCTTTACAAGGTATATATATTGTTTTATAATAATGGGTAGTATATTATATATATAATACAGAATAGGTCAACATTGACAGGGTCGTAAAAGCTATGTCCCCGATTGGAGGTATGAAGGGGAATAAGAATTGAAGGTGGCCCCTGCAAAAAATACCTCAATATAGACAAAGTCATTAAAAGAGTTTATAATATAGAAATTAAATATGTGTTTATAACTAACTATTGCTTTATTCCTTGGATTATGCTAATATGTGTATATGATTAAATATGAGTTGGCTAAGAAATTGAAGGAAGCGGGATTTGAGTTTAAGAAATTTAATGATAATAGCAAATGTAATTGCCTTAACTGTAACTCTGTTATTTCAACATTTGGTGAACCATATAAATGGTGTCAATCATGCAATAGAGAGGCAATAGAAATTGACAATAAATTATTTTTATTGCCAACACTATCTGAACTTATAGAAGCGTGTGGTAAATATTTTTCTTTAGCAGAGAATACAAAAGGAGAATGGTTGGCGATAAAGTATAAGTTTATTGAAGATACAAAACATTTCAATACAGAAGAATTTTCTGTTGGTAATTCTAAAGAAGAAGCAGTAGCCAATCTATGGCTTAAGTTAAATTCTTCAAAACAAATATAACTAATTATGAACTATCAAGTAGCAAAATGCAAGGACTGCGCGAAAGGCAAACAGTGCGAACACTGTAGACTTAGAGATAGGATTTTTGTGGCGTTTATTGTTGTTATTATTGCTGGCATTATTTATAATATACTAAAATGATTAAATTTAAAGTAAAACCATTTAGAAACGAGAAGATACATTTTAATGTTAAGATATTTGATTCTAAGGAAGAGATGTACGGTGACAGGAAGAGCGCGGGAGTTAATATAGAAGGATTTGGCGATTTTGACGCTATGACTACTACTTTCGTGGCATACCGGAAACGGAATGGGAAGTTAAAGAAAATGAATGTTATAGGTGATATTGTATTTAATAAGAAGGATTTGGGTGTGGGGGCAGTATCTCATGAAATGAACCACGCTAGTAACCATATACATAGAATTAAACTTGACGAGAATGAGCATAGTATGAATTTCAGAAAGAAGAACAAGCTCTGGTTAGCTATGGATGAATCTATTAGCTGGAGTACAGGTTATATGACCAACCAATTCTTTAGAAAGTATAATGGCAAGATATACAGGAATGAAGTGTACTAATGAACACATTAATGGCATTTGCACTTGTTGCTGGTATCCAGAACTATGTGAATATGGAATGTGCGACAAGTGTGGTAGAATAGGATTAGATATAGAAGAAGTAAAACAACTAACTGAAGCATATCTTAAATTAGGTCAAAAACTAAGCAATGAATAAATCATGCAAAGGTCAGCACGAACTGACCAATGAAAAAGAATATTTTAAGTGGGGTGGCAATTTTGAGGGCGACACGTGGTGTAAAAAATGCGACTATGTAGCTTATTCTAGAGAAGCCAAGAGAATGGAATACTTCTCACTATATCCAATAGCTAATCCTACAAGAAAAAATGAATAAATTTACACACTTACACAATCATACTCACTATAGTTTACTAGACGGGCTATCTAACCCAGCCAAGATGGTGGCTAGAGTAAAAGAACTAGGAATGGACTCTGTAGCAATGACAGACCACGGAAACATGTATGGGGCTATAGAATTCTACAAGGAGTGTAAAAAACAAGGAGTTAAACCAATTATAGGCTGTGAGGTCTATTTTGTTAATGACATGAATATTAAGTCCTTGTATTTAGACCCAGCGACTATAGGCAAGAAACTGCTCAAAGGAGATAAAAGAGTTAAAGACAACGACATTTGTCACTTAACTCTTTTGGCGATTAATAACGTGGGTTATAAGAATTTAATAAAGTTAGTATCTGAGGCTAACTTAAAAGGATTCTATTACAAGCCCAGAATAGATTTTAACTTACTTTCTCAATATCACGAGGGAATTATATGTCTTTCTGGTTGTTTGGGTGGTCAGTTGTCACAATTGGTTCTGGCCGGTAAAACAAAGGAGGCAGAAGAGCATATAAAGAAGTTTATAAATCTGTTCGGTAACGAATACTATATAGAAGTACAAAGACACGAGGGAATACCAGAACAAGAGAAGGTTGCCCAGGAGTTATATCGCTTGGCAGACAAATTCTGTATAGGAACAATAGCTACGGCAGATTGTCATTATATTCACAAGCATGATAACGAGAATCATGATATTTTGTTGGCCGTACAGACAAAGAAACAGCTTGGTGACCCAAATAGAATGTCCATGATAAAGGACGACTTTAGTGTTGCTTCTTACGAGGACATGATAGCTAAATTCTCTGACCACCCAGAGTCGGTAGAGAACTCGAATGTTGTGGCCGAGAGATGCGAGGTGAATATAGAATTAGGTAAGTATAACTTGCCTCACTTTGCGATACCGGATGGAATGACAGATAATAAATATCTAGGGCTTTTATCTTGGGCGGGATTTGGAAACAGAAACATATCCCCAGAAGGAGAATATCTAAAAAGACTAGAATACGAATTGAGCGTAATAGAGAAAACAGGGTTTTCTTCTTATCTTCTTATTGTTCAGGATATTATTAACTGGGCAAAAAATCAAGGAATAGCGGTTGGGCCAGGTAGAGGAAGTTCTGCTGGCTCTTTGATTTGTTACTTTCTTGGAATAACAAACATAGACCCAATTAAGTACGGTTTATACTTTGAGAGATTTATGAATCCAGATAGAATTAGTCCTCCAGATATAGATTGTGATTTTGAAGATGCTCGCAGAGACGAAGTCATTGGATATATTTCTGATAAGTATGGCAAAGAGCATGTCGCTCAGATTATAACATTCGGAAGCATATTCGCGAGAATGGGGATAAGAGATGTTGGTAGGGCATTAGGAATAGAGATAGAAACTTGCGATAGAATATCTAAGTTAATTCCTTTTAATAAAAAACTAGAAGAGACTCTTCAAATAGTACCCGAAATGAAACAGGTACAAAAAGATTACCCTAAATTAATTAGTGCTTCATTAGCATTAGAAGGAACAGTTAGACACGCTTCTACTCACGCATGTGGTGTTTTGATTTCTGATAAGCCAATTACTGAATACATGCCAGTGCAGATTAAGGACGATAAGATTACAACCCAGTATGACATGAATTGCGTTGACGAATTAGGTCTTCTTAAGGTAGATATTCTTGGTCTAAGAAATCTTACTGTTATTTCCGAGACATTGAAGTTGATTGAACAGAAGTACAAGAAAAGAATAGATATGGATAGTATAAATCTGAACGACAGCAGAACATTCAGATTGTTTCAAGAGGGTAAAACAACGTCAGTGTTTCAATTCGAGTCAAGAGGAATGAAAAACTATCTTAAGCAATTAAAACCAACTAGCATTGATGATATTACTGCTATGGTATCTTTATATAGACCAGGACCTATGGAACTTGTTCCTGATTATATAGCAAGAAAGCACGGAAGACCATTTACATATATACATTCTAAATTAGAGCCAGTTTTAAAGAATACTTATGGTATTATGATATATCAGGAGCAATTAATGAGTGCATGTCAGGCTTTGGCTGGGTTTACTTTGGCTGAAGCAGATATATTAAGAAAGGCCACCGGTAAAAAGATTAAAGAGTTATTATTTCAACAAGAAAATAAATTTAAGAGTGGTTGTGCAAGACAAGGAGTTTCTTCTGGCATAGCAGATAGATTCTGGAAACTAATAGAACCATTCCATAATTATAGCTTTAATAAATCTCATGCTGTTGCTTATGCCACAATAGCCTATCAAACTGCGTACTTAAAGGCTAACTTTCCTATTGAGTTTATGACTGCTGAATTAAATTCTAACACAACCATAGATAGAATAACAGAATTAATGACTGAGCTTAAGGATATGGGCGTGAAAATACTACCGCCAGATATAAGAGTTAGTAAAGATAAATTTATAGGTAAAAATAATACAATATTATTTTCATTATCATCAATCAAGGGGTTGGGCGAGAAAATGATGAATAAAATTATAAATAAGCATGGTTCATTTGATAATCTTAGTGAGTTGGCTCTCAACTTAGATGGAAATAAAAAGGTGATAGACACATTGGCAAAAGCTGGCGCCTTAGATGCATTTGGCAAAAGAAGTCAGTTAATCGCGGCATCTGAGATGATAACTCTATACAACAAGATATATAATAAGGAACTAGCTCCAGAATTTATATTGCCTGATATGCCAGAAATCTCTGAAAGTCAGAAAAGAAAATATCATAAGGAGCTTCTAGGTATAACTACTTGATAACCAGATAAGATTATGTTATGCTTTTGGTATGAATGATGAAGTGTTGTTAGAAGAAAAGCCAAAAGAAAAACTACCAGAACCTCAAGAGGTAATAGAGGCTAAACTAAAATATACTAAAGAGACACCCCATGAGACTGGGGCTTATTGGGTTCCTGAGGAAAGTAAGTGGAAGGGTTATAAACCAAAAGAAGGTGTATCTCCTCCTTGGTTACCTTTCAACATAAAACGAAGAGACCTGGAAAAAGAAAGGAATAAGGTCACTCTTAACGAGAAGAAGTTTCTAATGGTCTATTCTCAGACTGGTAGTGCCACAGAGGCTTGGAAATCTGTATACAAATATAATGTCTATCAAGATAAGAGAATGGAAGATGCAAGAATAAGAATAGCGGCCAAGAGAAAGATAGATAAAATTAGGAAGAAAGCACCTGACCTGGTTCAGGCATTTTTGTTTGAGGATATAACTCCTGAATATATAAAGAGAGAAATGCAAAAGTTGTATAATCATGACCATGCAACCATAGGTGAAAAATTAAGAGCCTTAGAGCTTATGGGTAAAACTCAGGCCATGTTCACGGAGAAAGTCATATCAGATGTTAGTATTAAGGAAAAGGTTAAGGAAGTTTATAGAGAAAGTAATGATGATTTTCCAGAACAAGCAGACCAAAGGCTAACCAGAGAACAAACAGATAGAAACTTACTCAATAAAATAGGCGTAGGATAATGCGTCAAATAGACCTCTCAAAATTAAAGCAGATAATTAATTTTCACCCCAATCCGATTCAGAAGGAAATCCTTTTGAATTTGGATAGGTTTACGATAGTCAACTCAGGAAAACGTGCCGGTAAGAGCACTCTTTGTGCGTATCTTGCCTTGAGAGAATTGTTTTTACCAGATAAAAATATTTGGGTAGTAGGTCCTAATCATGACGTTGCTTCTCGTGTATGGGATTATTTAACTTTTTGGATTTATAAAGAGTTCAATGATATATTTAAGGTAAATAAGCACGAACACATAATAGAAAATTCTGTAACAAATTCTAAACTTGTAACAAAAACAGCGGAAACAGAATCATCATTATTGGGTAAAGGATTAGACCTTCTGATTGTTGATGAGGCTTCTCGTATTGATGACGTAATCTGGAATAAATATTTGCAACCAAACCTTATGGACTACGGTAGAGGTAAGGCTGTATTAATCTCTAACCCATATGGCTACAACTGGTTTTGGGAAATACACCAAAGAGGATTACCTCATAACAGAATAGAAAATCCTGGTTTTATTTCTTTTTCTTTTCCCACGGCGATAGAAGACATCAACGGCAACATAATTGGTAGTAATAATCCATCTGCTATATCAGTAGAAGAATTACAAAGGACAAAAAAGATAACACCCTATGACATATGGCGAGTTGAATATCTTGGTCAGTTTCAAGAAGGTGCAGGTACTGTATTTAAAAATTGGGAACATTGCATAGACAACACAATAAGAATTGAGAATCAAGATGAATGGTTCGAGAATCCAAATCCAGGACACTTGTATTATATAGGCGTTGACATTGCCAAGGTAGAAGATTTTACTGTTGTCTGTGTTATTGATAGAATGACTCATAGGCTTGTGGGCTTCTATAGAGTCAACAATGTTCTATGGGAGATAATGCGACAAAAGGTGCTTGACATATCGTTGAAGTATTATGATGCAGAAATTATACTTGACGCTACTGGTAATGCAGGAGATATGTTTGCTGAGAATCTAGAAGAGTTAAGCGCCAATGTTGATACTAAATTTGTATATACAGCAGAGAAGAAGGTCATGCTTATGGATAAACTGGCCATGAAGATGTCTTCTCAAAATATAAGATTCCCCGCGATTAGACAGTTATTAAAGGAAATACAGTCGTTTACTTATCATATGACACCCTCAGGCAATCTAAAGTATGGGTCTAGAGCGAAGGATGACTGTGTAAACGCTCTGGCTCTAGCATGTTGGAAACTCAATGAGGAACCACTAGGTATAATGATGGCAAAGGACAATGTATTTGGTCATAAGATGAGAAGTTACAAGTAATTTGAAAAAGTGTATAATATATGTTAAGATTGAAACATAACGAATAGCAGATGGCCGCAACATTTCAAACATTAAATGCGGTCTACACGGAAGTCCGCAGACTGACAAACAAAGACAGCACCACGTTGCCCGATGCAACGTTATTGCCTGTGGCAAATAGACGATATTTAGAGCTAGTCAGAGAGATTATTGACACTGACGACAGTTGGTATGCTGAAATAGATACTCAAAACTTCACAGTAGATGACGGAACATATACAATACCAGCAGATGATACAGCCTCAACATATGGTGGTGGAGCGGTTAAGATTATAAGAGTAGAGGTCACTTATGATGGCACGAATTGGGTTGTTGTGCAGCCAATATCAAGAAAAGAAATGACAGATTTTGGCATAACTCTAGGTTCTGATACAGATGCTATTTTGGATAATTTCTCTGAGTCATATCCAAGGTATTATCATTTCGGTGCTAGTATAAAGATTGTACCTACTCCAAATACGACTAGAACAAATGGCTTAAGGATATTTAACATAGCCAGACCAAATGAATTAACATCTTCTTCTAGTATACCTGACATACCTAAGGATTTTCTTGGCGTATTATGCGATGGATTGTTATATGATTTTTATAGAGAATTTCAAAGATTCACAGAGGCTAAAGAATCTAAACAAGATTGGCTCGGAGGTTTAGCCAACATGAGGTCTTTAATGCAATCAAGAACAACAGAAGATGTAGCTCCTGTTTTGCAAAAACGAAAACAAAATTATCATTAACTAAATGCCAAAACAATATACGCCGAATACATATAAGCTAGAAGCTCTAAATACGATTAATAATCTAAAGAAGCAATGGGACGATGCTTCCGTTTATGTTACTGAAAAAGACCAGTATTTAATGCGTAAAGTAATAGACCAGGCTCGAAGATACTATAATGGAGTTTTTGAAAAACCTTATGATGAGGTTACGGGTGAAAAGAAGGTTTGGGTTCCTATGACAGAAACTGCCGTAGAGCAGGTTCGCAAATCAATAGATTTAGATACAAAAGATATTCTAATACTTCCTGGTACTCCTTCTGCTGTTGGTATAACTCCTTTGGTTAGGTCTTCGATTTTACAGGTTATGAAGAAAGTTGAGTTTGGTCAATTATTAAACGACATTGGTCTTGGCGTTGCTCGTGATGGCACTGCCGTTGTCAAGACTTGGGTGGACATTAATCCGATTACAAAGAAAAGATATATTCGTTCTGAACTTGTTGATGTTCTAAATATGTGGGTAGACCCGTCAGCCAAATCATTACAGAGCACTTCGGTGATACATAGAGATGGTTATACAGAATTTGATATGCAAGCCTATGATGGCGTTTGGGACAATCTTGATTCCGTAGAATATACAACCAATTTACAGAAAATATATAATGTATTCAACGTAAGACACGGTACACAAATGCCAGAAACATATGTCTGGGAATACTGGGGAAAGATTAAGAAGTCGTGGATAACAGAGAGGTCTTCTGATGATAATGTCTGGATTAATGGTCAGATTGTAGCCTCTGGTGTTAATGGCGCTAGTGTTATTCACTATATAGCAAAAAACAAGAGAGAAGACGGTAGACATCCTTTTGAGGAAGCAAGATATAGAAAGATTAACGGTAGATGGTATGGTAGAGGAATACCTGAAATGTTGTTTAATCTACAAGAATATGTAAATACGATAATAAACATTCGTAAGGCCAATAATCTAGTATTACAGAACGGCATATTCTTAATTCGTAAGGGAAGAGGTATAACCCCAGAGATGTTAAGCTCAATCACCGCCGGTGGTGGTTTGCAGGTTACAGATGTTGATAATGACATAAAGCAATTACCTGTTCAGGATTTTAGACAGTCATCGTATACTGATGAGGATAGAACATTGCTGGCCGCAGATAGAGTTACAGGTGCTTTTGACATAGGTCGTGGTGAAGTTGGTAGAGCATCTGCTTCTGCCACTGCCACTCTTACAAGAGATAGAAATATCAGAGACACCTTCGTTCAAGTTCAAGAAGAGATTGGATTCTTTATAGAAAGATTAATTGTCAATCATTACATTCCTTTAATAAAAGAGGTTATGACATCAAAAGATTACATAAAAGTGACCGGTGATGCAGATGTATTAACCATGATTGATGACCAGATTGTCAAGAACAGATTATCTAAGTTTATTCAAAACAACATAGAGAAAACAGGATTTTATCCTGAGCCTCAAGAGATTCAAACGTTTATAACAAAACAGGCAAGTAAATTAAGTCAAGATGGTAAGCAAAGATTTGTTCAATACTTTAGGGAGATTTTCGATGAAGAAGTTGACGTTGAAGTTCATGTAACTGATGAGAAATTTAATAGAATTGTGGCCGCACAGCAACTTAGAGATGCATTACTTGCATACTCAAGACTTCCTGTTGCTTCTAAACTTGACCCAGATGCCATACTTAGACAATTATTCGAGATTGTAGGAGTTAAAGGAGAATTCTTCTTACAGAAACCACAGATGCCTTTACATGCAATTAAGCAGAATATTGCAGAAATTGGGAGACTCGAAAAAGAATTTGCCGAAGGATTACCAACAGAGCTTGGAGCACAGCAAGACGCACTTGGTATCTCACAACAAGGTCCTGTTGATATAGCACAACCATTACAATCTAGGCTTAATATAGATACTAGATTAGGACAATTATAAAATGGGAGTAAGACAACTAGGACAAAACGCATTAGACTTCTTTAAAGATAAGACAGAAGATTCTGTTAAATTTTTAGGTGGTAAAAAAGACCAATTGTTTGATATTGTTGATGGTAGTAAGAAAGCAATAACAAATACTATAAAAAGCGCACCTAGGCAGGGAATTAAATATCTTGGCGGTGTTAAAAATGTCGTTGACAAGATAGATGAATTTATGACAGGTGCGTCGTCTGGATTCGAGGAAGGAACAATAAAACCAATAACTGAATTATTTTCGGGGCAAGAATTGCAGTATAAGCCTAGTTTTGTTCCTAAAACCAAGACAGAAATGTTTGGACAAGCTCTTACATATCCTGGTAAGTTTATTTCTCCCGGTCTTAAGGGAATGGGAGTCAACCCAAATATTGCCGCAGTAGCTGGTTTTGCGGCCGATGTTACTAATCCATTTGGTGGCGGAGAAGAAGACATTGCTAAATTAGCCGGTAAGGCAAGAAAATTAAATCCAAAGATTTTTAAGGGATTTTCAGATTTAACAACAAGAGTGCTAGAAAGACTAAAAGGCAAATCAATAACCTCTAAACAGGAGATATTAGATTTTACAAACATGCCTGAGCTAAAACAAGCAGAAAGAGATTTGATAAGAAATGTGGTTAATGATTTTGGCAGAGATGTTCCTGTTGAAGAATTTGCAAATAAAGTAAAAACAGAGTTATTGCCACTAAAATCTGTAGATAACCCTACTCCTCGTTGGGAGGGAGTAACTCTTAAAGAAAATCGTGGTCCGATTGCAAGTTATAAGGAGCATATTTACGAATCTCCAATAAAGACAAGTGCAGGAGAAGCTCACTTCGGAGACTATCAAAATCAAGCTGGTCAAAGAGTATTTGGAAATAAACCACCAGGTAATTACTTCGCCCATACTCGTATAGAGGATTTGCCAGCAACTAGAACTGGAATTAAAGATGAAGCACTGAATGAAGCAGTGAAAGTAACTACTGGTAAGTATCCAGGAAAGATTGGTGATACTCGTCGTGTCATAGAACTCCAATCAGACCTCTTTCAGAAGGGGGGTCTTGAATCAGAAAAAGCATCAAAATATATGTCAGGAGTTCATAGTGCAGATGAGTTCATTCAAAATGCACTTACCGATAGTCAGTATAGAGAATTTGGTAACAAATTAAGAGCTGCTGATAAGAATGCTTACTTAGAAAGTGTAAGACCAGGATTATCAAAAGAAATTGATGCACAAGTTAAAAATGCTGAACAAGCAAATATAAATCGTCTTCAACCTCTCGAACCCTACCGCAACACTTGGCATGAAAGAGTAATCAGAGAAGAAGTAAAACAAGCTGCTAAAGACGGCAAAACCAAGCTCCAATTCCCTACAGGAGAAACAGTTATGAAGATTGAGGGGTTGGGAGAGATTACAAGTTTCACAGTTCCAATGAGAGGAACACAATTAGAAGGAGCAATGAGAACTGCTGATGTTAGGGATTTAGTGGTTGGAAACCCTATTAGAGGACAAAATCAAGACTGGATAATCACCGATGTCCTTGGAGATGGGAAGTTTAAGGCAGTAGAAAAAAATGGAACTTGGAAACAAAGAGGATATTCATTAAAAAACTTACCCAATGAATACAAAGAAACTTTTGACATCTCTGGTAAAGTAGACACTAACAATCCTATCTATAAATTTTACGAAAAAGAGGTAGGAAGATACCTAAAGAATAAGTATGGAGCAGAACTCATTACTGACCCTCAAGGAGTTAAGTGGTGGCAGGTAGATGTAAAATCAGAAATGGCATCAGAGCCAGTTCTTGCATATGGCAAGGCCACCGTTGGTGCCCTTGGTGGTTTGGCCGCTGGTAGTGCACTTTCTTTTCTAGGGGGAGATGACTCTCTAGTTAATAAAATAAAAAGAAGAATAGAAACAATACCAGATTATCTAGAAAAGTTTGCAGGGAAGAGAGAGATAGTTATTAATAATGAGCCTGAGCAAGAAGAAAAATTACTCACAACCAGTAGACCAAATACCAATTATGACCCTCTATCTGAATCACAAACAAGAGAAGGAACAACAGGTGAGGGAGCGGTTAGCGGAATTAAGTTGAAGGAAGGTATGATTGCCGTACCCAGAAAAAGAGGCACACAAGAACCAATAGTTCCATACGGAACCGTGATATATATACCAGAATTTGATAGAAACTTTCTGGTTGTAGACCTAAAGAAGGAAAGCGTTGATAGTATTGATGATATAAGATTTGATTTTGCGGTACCGGCAAGTGGTAGTCGGTCAATACCTAAATATAATAAACCGTATACATTTAGAATAGTAGAAAAAGGTATAAAGAATAATGATTTTGGTCACGCAGATGCAAGACGTAAGATTAAAAATGGTATATGGGAAACAATTGGTCAATAGTTGATAATTATTTTGGCTTGTGATATATTAATAATATAATGATGGATTTTACACTACGTGACGCGACAATGAAATATGAACACCCTATGGCCGTAGAAGGCTCTGATTCATATAAACAGAGACTAGAGTTTAATTCTGAGCAATTGCCAGAGATATCCACTTGGCAACCAGGTGGTGAATATTTAGTTGTTGTTAAGATTAAGGAAGTTACACATGAATTAAAGATGACAGACGGGGAATCTAAGGAATGTGCTTATTTTGAAGTTATGGGAATTGGAGCAATTAAAGACGGTATTTTACCAGATTACGAGACAATTATAAATAAAAAATTAAATTTGAAATAACTTGATAAGTTTGTCAAGTTATGATAATGTTATGGAAGATAAAAGATTATCGCCAGAAAGATTAAATGATATAAGATTGGGCGAAATGGCAGAAAGATTTATGCAATCGCCTGAGTGGGTAGAATTAATGAAACCAATTATTGATTCTATGTTACTTGGTGTTAAAGACGTAACAAGCATAAAGATTACTTCAGAAAAACAGGCACAATCAGAAATTATAGGCAGAAAACTAACAGCAGATTATTTATCTGAAATTCAGAATTTATTACAGGCTCATATTGACGTAAAAAATCAATTAACAGCCACAATCAATAAAGAGAAAGTTAGTTCTTTTCAAAGGCAAATAGAGCAGTAGACCTTGGTCCCGAATAGCCCCTTATATCACGTTCTCAATGCCTAGTTGAGGATGTGCCACGGGCTCTATTCGGGATTAAGGTCGAATATCCCACAACTCTAAGGAGTTTTTATAACAGTTGTGTCGAATTATTGTAGAAATCTATATTTACTTTGTATTTGTAGATTGCTACCATATAAGGCATGGCTGTCGTAATCCAAAAAATGGAGATAGTAAACAAACCCGAAGTAGTAGCCGACCCTGCAGTTGTCGAGCCTTCTAATCAAGTACCTCAATCTCAACCTGAGAAAACTCAAGGGGAGATTATGAGAGAAAGAATTATAGAAGGACAGCAACAGCAAAAGACTGGTGATGTAGTTACACAGGCATTGTCTGGTAACACACCACAGCCCGTCGCACAACCCACAGGAGGTACACCGGATGTTTCTACTCAGGGAGGCTCTGCTAATACCGCTGATGAAGCGGCACTTAAGCTTATCGAAGCTTCTACAGGTAGAAAATTTACCAACGTTGAGGATGCAAAAAGATATCTTGTTAGTTTGAATAGTTTAGTAGGTGACCAATCCGTTGCTAGGGCACGTGAGGCAGAAAAACTGCTTACCGACCTTACATCGAAGTTGGGACTGAAAGATGGTTCAGATTTAAAGAAATTTGTTGCAGACTTAGCTCTTAATCAGGTCATGGATAAAACCGTGAAGGAAGTTAAGGAGAAGCCAGATGATTCAATAGTAAAAGATATTGAGCAACTTAAGCATCAGAACAGAACGTTCGAGCTTAAGGAGTTCAAGCCAGAAGCATTGGAATTCTTGGACATTATCGCACTAGATGCGAAATCTAAGGGAATTTCATATGTCGAGGCACTGAAGTCAAATTCAGCACTTTTATCAGCAATCGAAGCTAAAGTTAAAGTAGAGTCAGAGAAAAGTCCGATAGTTGCGCCTAGCAATAGAACAAATATAGATTATCGCAAGGTGCAAGAATTAGGCCAAAAGGTGCTTTCAGGTCGTGCTTCCGAGGACGACAAGATTGCGCTCGTTAAGGCCGCTCTAGCCCGAAGATAATCTTTACAAATAATTGGCTACTGATGCCTATTTGCGTTCTTACGGCGATACTGCTATTGTGCAGGATGTCGTTGGACTAATTGAAATACTGACAGCTACAGAAGACTGGTTTTTGTCGAACCTTGGTAAAACTACCGCCATTGGCGTAGTTCACCAAACTCAGACTCAGGCCCTTCGTACTGCTGGAGGTTTTGCAATCGAGGAAGCCACTGATTTAACAATCAATGCTTCTACTACACCAACCTTAGTGCCTAACCTGGTTATGCACGTTGGTATACCTTTTGCAGTTTCAGTTGTTCAGCAAACTGTTGCACACTATTCTGGTCAAGACGAGCTTGCTCGTCAATTGAACCTCGCTCTTACCGAATCCGGTAATGAAATCGAGTTTCACCTGGTCAGGTCAGTCTTAGTTTCCGGTGCCTCTGGTACTGTTCCTAAGATGAGTGGTATCTTCGCTGGTATTTCAGACGCTACAAACTCTACTGCCCACAACTCAGGTACCGTATGGGCCGCTTCAATTTTGAACGGTCTTATGCGAAATAACTGGGCTAACGGCAAAGGCGTTTTGGCGAATGACCTGTTCATGGGTTCCTTCTTGAGATATGTCACTGACACTTTCACACAGAAGACAAACCAGGTTGTACAGGGTTCCGCTAACAACATAATGAACAACATTGACCTCTTCAAGACTTCGTTTGGCAATTTGACAGTTCATACCCACAGGTATGTTCACACTTCTGCCTCTCAAGGTCTTGGTGCAGACTCAACTGGAAGAATTCTGGCTGTCAATCCTGAGTATCTCAAGATTGCCTACTTGAATCAACCTTATGTTCTTGACTTGTCCGTTACCGGTCCTGCCACAAAGAAAGCCGTGCTCGCAGATTTAACACTTGAAGTTCGCAATAAACTTGTCAACTTTCAGGCTTCAGGATTTGATGTGGACTAAGCCTAGCTTAGTTTCATAAATCCGCTACAAACCCACCTATTCACATAGGTGGGTTTTAGTTTGTATAAACACTTGATAAACATTTTTCTTTATGTTAATATAATATTATAAACAATTAAGAAACTCATGAATGACATCAGAATTAGAGTCATTTATACAGGCCACAGTAGATAAAACTAATCAGAAGTTCGCAGAAATATTAAGAAAACTCATTTTAGATTACCCGCACGAAACTAAGCGTCAGCGGGCCATTAGAGGTATGATAATGTTGTTTGAGGGTCAATATCCAGAGGAAATGGAGATTCATAAAAAGGATATGGTCAGACTAAAGGAGAACCTCAGAAATCCTCATGGGGCAGACTATGAAGAGGCCATCAGAATAGAATTCAGAATACCAGCAACTCTAATGACTAGACTTTCACAAACAATTAATGGCATAGACCCTGATGGGCCTCGTGTGCTTTCAGAGGAAGCAGAGAAGCTTCTTGGCGAACGAGATTGGTTCCGAAGGAACTTCCACAGGTACTTTGCCCCAGAAAAATACTAATGAGTAAGATAGCCTTGGCCATGATTGTGGCTCCCACAGATAGAGAAGCAGAACTTCTCGACAGACTTTTAGGTGGAGAAGTAAAAGAATTTGCATTTCCTGCTCAGAAAGAAATAGACCTAAGTGGTGTTGGGTGTTTGTCATCTAACGTTGATTCTATATATATAACGATAACAGGAGAAAATAATAAGTGTGAAGAAGTTGCAAAAAAGTATGGCGCCATAATAAGTAAATATAAATGGAATAATAACTTCGCTGAAGCTAGAAATTTTAACTTTTCTCAAGTACCAGATGATTACAAATACATAGTTTGGTTTGACGCTGATGATGTTATAAGAAACCCATATAGAATAAGAGAACTCGTAAAACAATGTGATGATGAGGCCGTAGATTCTGTAATAATGAATTATCTTTATGATTTTGATGAATCTGGTAATTGTAATGTTAAACATTTAAAAACAAGAATTGTCAAGAACGATGGTTCTTTTTCTTGGGTGGGCGAGGTTCATGAAGACTTTTCAGCAAACAGAAAGATAGCAACATATCTCGCAGAAGATATAGAGGCTCTACACCTAACAGACCCAAAGAGAATAGAGAGTAGTGCTCTTAGAAATAAAGAGATAGCAGAACAGGCCATTAAAGATAAGCCAAAAGACCCTCGTGTATACTGGAATCTAGCCAACACCTATATGTTGATTGGTAAAGCAGAAGAGGCCGCTATGGCTATTAAGCTGGCGCCCTCGGCCACAACC
>ERZ1292644.447-Hain-H14-01um-R2-447-length-28664-cov-4_pt1 | contig 28664 bp, 28 predicted proteins | sample MGYA00564402_ERZ1292644 | MGnify/ENA primary metagenome ERZ1292644 (study PRJEB36523, sample SAMEA6512644) | groundwater metagenome | collected 2019-01-09 | study: AquaDiva: Metagenomics assemblies of 32 groundwater samples
AAAAGAAATTGTAGAGATTGAATAAAAAGTTGGAGTAAATGTTTCTTTATCTAAAACTCTAATGAAAAATTTATGAACAACATACGGGTCATTATTAATTGCTCTTGCCATTTAAACCTCGATTAACGATGATAACTAACAATATAGGTATAATATAATGAAAAATAGAGAATTAAGCAAATTTCAAGAATTGATAGATAAATATATTTCAGAAGAAGCCCTCGCCAAAGTTCACAACGAAGGATTGAAAGCTGGCAAACGTATTTTTAAAAACAATAACTCTACTGGTGAAATAGAAGAAGTAGGATTTGAACCTGATTACGCAGTCCGGCATAAATATCTTGAGACTGGTTACAAAGTAAGGGGTCGAATGAAAGAACATGAAAAACCAGGTGACATCTATAACCAATTCAATTTTTTCGACGGCAAACAACTCAAAAGAATTGCCAGACGAGTACAAGATGGTGATACAAAGGGCAAGACAGCATCTGATTGACTTTTGTATTGCCACCAATCCCAACTATGAACCAGCGTGGTTTCATGAAGTTATCGCTAATGAACTTGAGAAGATTGAGTTATTTGGTGATAGAGATTATAAGGTCTTACTGGTATTTATGCCGCCTCGTCATGGCAAGTCGGAGTTATGCTCCGTGGGGTTTCCAGCTTGGTATCTTGGACGAAACCCAGAGAACGAAATTATCACAGTATCCTACTCTGCGGAATTGGCTCAAGACTTCGGTACAAAAACACGAGGTATAGTCTCCTCACCAGAATATAGATATATTTTCAATGTCGAGCTTAAAGAAGACCAACAAGCAAAAGCGAAGTGGCGAACAGATAAGGGTGGCTCTTACACTTCTGTCGGAGTCGGGGGTGCAATTACCGGTAGAGGCGCAAATATCTTGCTCTTTGACGACCCTATTAAAAATCGCGAAGAAGCTGAATCTGAAGTTTACCGTGAAAAAGTCTGGCAATTCTTTACATCAACGGCCTTCACTCGACTTGAGCCAGGAGGAGTGGTTGTCGTTATTCTTACACGATGGCACCTAGACGATCTCGCTGGACGAATCCTTGCCAACGATGAACTCAAAGGTAGAGCTAAAGTAATACATTTTCCAGCCATTCAAGAGAATAACGCTCTATGGCCAGAGCGTTATTCCCTCGACGCTTTAAAAGAAATTAAAGCAACAATCGGTGTTTATGACTGGAATGCCCTCTATATGGGTGCGCCAGTTTTGACTGAAGATCAAGAATTTAAACCAGAGTGGAAACGAACTATCACGGATCACGAGGTTTCTTTGATGAATACGAGGAATTATCTGACTATAGACACTGCTATGAGCAAGAAAGCTCAAGCAGATTACACGGGATTTTGTGATAATTCCGTCAATCAAGAAAACTTCTGGCATTTGAAGGCATGGCGAGCGAAGATAGGACCGGAAGAACTTGTAGATAACATATTTTCACTTCATACAACGCGAAAATATACGAAGATCGGCATTGAAAAGACTGCTTATTTGGACGGCCTCAAACCATTTCTTGACGCAGAACAGCGTAAACGCAACGTGTTCCTTCCAATAGTAGAACTTGAACATAAACAAACAAGCAAAGAAATACGAATCCGTGGCTTAATTCCTAGATATTCTTCGGGTTCTATTTTCCATGTCCAAGGATTATGTTCAGCTCTTGAAGAAGAACAAATGCAGTTTCCTTTCGGACTTCATGACGATGTTTTGGATGCAACGGCATATCAGTTACAAGTTGCGGATGCTAAAGGACAAGGCCGAGTCACTGTCACGCGCCCCAATTGGACAGGATTTAATCGTAAGTGACTTATCCCCACTTTATTGTTTTAGCCATTTGATGAAAAATGGTGTATAATTTGATTGCTAAGTGTACCTTTTTATATAGTAAATAACTCTTTTGCTAGGTTATATTGATAAAAATAGCAGTGTTTCTTCCTACCAACCTTCACGGGAAGTAGCTGAATTTACAAAAGAAGTCAAAGATTCTGTTTCTCGTGGCATGGAGATCTTAGAAACTTCATGGCCAGAACTTAACAACTATAATGTCATTGACCGCGATTCTAAGGATAAGCGGACTTTTAATGCGTTTGTGGATGAGGAAACAGATGACCCGAGTGAAGCGTGGAAATATCGGGGAACGCGCAGTGAAGCCCGGAAAAAAGGTATTGCCATGCACGCTAATCTTACTGCCTCGTATCTCCGGGGTAGATTCCAGGCTCAAAATGAAAGTGATGAGATAGATCGTGAATTTTCTGAATACATGGATGATGTAGTTGAGTGGATGACGCTTCCAACGGTCTCAAACTATCAATCGTCCTTTCTTAATGTTGGTTTTGGGATGCTAACAAACACTGTGACTTTCATGGGAGCTGAATACTACGAAGTCATGCAGGAAATTAAGGTTAAGACTGAAAAAGGCTATGACAAAACAGAGATTTTAGATGAAGTGCTCTCGGGGTTTCAAGCTCCAGTATACTCATCGGATCAGATCCTCATCACAAACGCTTACGAACGAAACATCCAAAGGCAACGTTGTATTCATAAGCGTCGGTTCATTGAATATCAAGAAGCCCAAGCTAAGTGGCAACATCATTCAAATTGGGTCTACGTTCAGCCAGGGATTAAATCTATCTATTCCGAAGAGTATGGAGTTTTCTATGATGTGGTAGACGATCAACACCCCGATCTTGTAGAGGAAATTGTCTATCAAAATCGACGTGAGGATTGTGAAGTGGTGTTTATAAATGGTGTCTACTTTGGAGAAGAGGAGATTGACCCAGTTTTGGGTAATCCGATTTTGCATCGAGACAATCGAAACGCGCCTAAATATAACGTCGTTCCTTTTGGCTATCACCGTATCAATGAGCACTTTTTCTACAATAAATCCCTCATGAATACGCTCGGCTGGGACAATGACCTCTACGATGCAATGACTGAAATCGTTATGAACCGTGCCTTTCTTGAACAGAATATGCCTGTGGCTGTTTCTGGGGCTGATAAAATAGATACCGAGATCATTTTCCCTGGCGCAGTCACCGCTTTTGAAGACAAAGACACCAAAATTACACCCATTCTTCCACCAGCTAACTTCTACGCTGGATTCAGAACTCTTCAAGATACCAAAGACTCAATGGCCGAATCTTCTGTGTCGGAGATCAGTTCAGGGCAACTTCCCGACAAAGAACAAAAAGCAGTAGCGATCCGAGCGGCGGCACAAAGCGCGAAAACAATTATTTCAGGAGTAGGCAAGAACCTTGCTGAATCAGTTACCCAACATTCGCTTCTTATGGCTGATATTGTCATCCAGCATATTACTGTTCCTCAAGTAATTGAACTTGGGGGAAATAAGACAAAACTAAAGTATCGCCAGTTCTTATTGGAAAATAAGGATATTGGAGGTAAGAAAGTAAGCAAAAGAATTATCTTTGACGAAGCTCTTAACGAAAAGGAAATGACCGATGAGGAGATGAGAGCTTATAAAAAAGAAGAGGGGCTTAAACTTTTGAAGAAAGTGGGTTATCCTAATAACAAAGAACATCTTTATATAATCAACCCACTTCTCTTTTCAAAAATGAAGTATCTCTCCCGGGTTGATATTGAGGAGATGTTCCCCAAGAATGATGAATTTAGACAAGCTGTGATGTCTCAAGTCTACCCAATTCTTAGAAAAGAACCCCTCATTGACGCAGAATCACTTGTACGAAAATTTACCTACGCTTTCTTCCGGGGTGAAGCTGATGATCTTATGTCTAAAAACCCCAAACAAACTATGCAACAAATGACTGGTACACCAGAAAAGAGTACAATGGGAGCACAGATGGAATCAAAAATGGTTTCCAATGCCTTACAAGGCGTATAGGTCGAATTACTAGAACAAAATAAACCAATGCCAAAAACAGGGGAAAAGCCAGCACTCAAAGCTCTCGAATCAGTCGAGATAATGGGTTTTGAGCTATTAAACGACGATAAAGTTGCTCGTGCTCTTGATCACCTTGGGGAAACTGCTTCGGAGGAGGAAATTTTATCTGAATATGACAAACTCGCTGGAGGAATCAAAAAAGATGGCCGCAAAGTTGCTCTCGGTTCCTTCTACGACTTCGTACTCAAGAAACCTCGTACCGATGTTAAGTTTAACGATCTCGACTATGAGGATGAACTTGTTGTGGTTCGCAAAGCACCTACTACCCGAGTTGCCAGAGGTGAAGATGTCAAAGATCGTGTGACACGAGTGACTGGGGGTAAAAAGCTCGCGGCAAAAGCACCTACTAGCTCGGAGAAAGTTGTAGTAGCACCAAAGAGACGCAAGAATGCCAAAAAGTAAAGAGGAAAAACACAGACTTCTCACCAAAGAAGTAGCAGACCTCTTTAACACCTTCGGGCCGAATGATGTTCTTTACAAAGAAGACGGGAAAGGAAACTGGTATCTAGGAGATCGCAAACTCACTCCGGCGCAACTCTCGCAATATGCTGATGAAGCAAAATTGATCGGGAGCACGCAATTGTGGGGAGAGATTGTCAAATGTCTTAAATATCTAACGAATCGGAATATGTATCTTCGTGGAGTTACTCCCGATGACTACATGGCCGGGAAACTCACCCTTTTTACCTTGAAGAACATTGAGAAGATACTTGCCACGGCTCAAGGATTGAAAGAACCTTCACAAGAATAAAATTACCCCGCTTTTGTTGGGAAAGCGTGAGGGGCCTAGCGGAGGCTCCGAACACCCAATGTTCGGAAACTCCACCAAGCCCCTCAAAAGAGGGGTTTTTACGTCGAGCGGCGACGAAGTTTAGAAAAACTATATAAGACCGACGCCTTCGGGCTTTAAAAATTAAATAGTCGAGCGACGACTTTAAATTCGACGCTATCTATGGCTAAAAAAATAGAAAAGAAAACCAAATCCAAAACTGACGAAGAACTAGAAGCCTTTAAAAAAGCTAAAATCTCGGAAGTCGAGGAAGAGGCGGAGGAAGCTGACATCGAGGAGTCTGAAGAATCCGAAGAGGAAACCGAAGAGTCTGAAGAAGAAGCTGAAACCGAAGATCATTCAAAAGATCACGAAGAATTACTCGCTGAGGAACGCCGAAGACGAGAAGAAGCTGAACGACTCATTGCGAAAAACAAGGCGGATAGAAAGCGAGGGCGCGAACACGAGGATAGCGAGGACGAGGAGGACAAACCACTCACGGCCCGAGAATTTAGGTCTATGCTCGCTGAAGATCGCCAAGCTACGCAAAAGGAGATTCTCTCTTCGCAAATTAAGGATAAAGCTCGTGCATTAGCAACGTCTGATACCGAGGCTAACTTAATTTACGAGATACACAAGAATCGAACCTTTCCCTCATATCTTTCACTCGATGAACAGGTTGAGGAAGCGTATGCCATCGCCAACCGCAAAAAACTTATATCGCAAAATGAGGAGTTACGACGCGCTTTACGCTCGAAAGAGACTAAACGCACGGATGCTTCCGCTACTCATAGAGAATCACCTAAAGCCGGAGAACCAAAACTTCCTGCTCATGATCGCCAAGCGATCCTGTCTAGTGGGTTTGTATGGGACGGCAAGTTTTTCTCTAAGAAACTTTCAAACGGCAAAACCCTCATTAAAGACTGGAGAACTAAGAAGTCTCGAGTCATATAGAGTAACCTTCAATTAACAAAAATCTGTCCGGGGAAGAAATTGACTCTATCCCTATGGGTGTATTAGTCATGCACCAATAGACAGTAACATTACTACCTTGGCTAAATTTGATTGTGAGGTAATTGGAGCTTCACATGCCGATGAGTTTCGTGTGGCGGCTTCCGCTACCCGTGCTCGAGCTGGAGAACCACTCGAGTTCAATGGGACGTATACATCTGGTGTTGCTTCTGTAAACACAGTGGTACAAGCGGCAGACGCGACGCCAGTTATTGGCACTGATAACTTTGTGGGCATTTGTTCCAAAGATTTTGAAGTGGACTCAGCAGGAACGGTGACAGCTCATAAAACTCTTGCTCGTGTTCCGATTCCTCATTACACGAAGATTCGGGCACTTGCAAAGACAAAGGCAAATATTGACACTGACGCCGAGCTTCTTGGTGTTCTGTGGGATCTTGTGCTCTTCGATGTTACTTCTTCGGAATTTACCATTGACGAAACAGCCGCCGCCGATACATCGGGGCTTATTGTTCGCAATGGGAATACTTCAAGAGGAACACTTGATGTCGTTATAGATGCGCGAGCATTCCGAGCTGACATTAGCTAATTAGAAACGTAATAATTATTAACAATGATTACAGGTGGACATACAACTCTACTCTCTCCCGATGCCGCACAGACAGCTATCGATGGTGTTGCATGGGAAGTGTACGAGCGCGATGAACAACCCGCCTATCTTTCTTCGAGAAACGATATGTTCTTCAAGCAGAACGATATCGACACTATCGCGTGGATTTGGGACGAATACTCTGGTATTCCGAACATTGAATCGCATGGTGAACAAGAAGAAGTACGGACGGTAGACGTGTTCATTGGGAATCAGAAAGTTCAACGAGTAACTATTTACAAGAACGACTACCCTGTTTCATGGGAAGCGTTCAAGACTGATAAAGTTGGACTCCGTGACAGGCTTGGTCGTGATGTTGCTGATGCGGCTAGACGAACACAGGATTATGCGGCAATTAGAGACTGCTATGGCGATGCCATTGCTGGTACTAATTTCACTACTCCTGATGGCGATGCTCTCGCATCAAATTCACACACCACACTTCGCGGAGTGACTGTAGATAACCTCGAAACGGGGGTATTGAATCCGGACAACCTCTATACACTGGTCAACTCTCTTGAGAGTCAGATCGGTCAGCATGGAGAGTTCGGAGGCAATGTATTTGCGGGTATCCTTGTGCCGCAAAACCTCTACAAAACAGCGAAAGAAGTGATGGCGTCTTCACTCGAGGCAAACTCTGGTGAAAACAATTTGAACATCTTTGACACGGATTACGGTTCAGTTGCTATCAAGCAATCGCCAATTCTCCGGTCAACGTTCAATAGTGCCGCTAACGCGAACACGAGCTATCACATCATCTCGCAAAACCACTTCGTTACGCGTCGGGTACTTTCAACGCTTGATCTTGAAATGATCGAGCCAAAGTACACAAGAACCGACTCGTATGTGGAGCGTGTTCGATTGGCAGAAGTAACCTATCCGGAGACATACTTTGGTGAGGCTTCTTCAAATGGGACTGTTTAAGGATTATTACTAATCACTAACCATAATGACTACGAAAGATAAAGTCATCGGTGGGATCGCGGTTTTGGCCGTTGTCCTTGCCCTCGTGGGTCTGGTTGGTGGTAATCAATCAGTCTCATTAAGTGACGAAACTATCAGTGAAATTGTCGCGGCTGTTAATCGTAATCTAGGTGCGTCCGGTACTCGTTTACCAAATGGGGTTAGTGCTGATACCACTTCCCCTGTTGAAGGAGAGGTACGAGGAACAACGCTTGTTATTACAGCGACAACTACTCTGGGTCGCTCATACGATGGCTTCACCGCAGGAGGTGACGCCCCAGCGACAATCGCAACAGGGACGGTTTACACGCTATATACCCACGTAGGTGGGCCAGCCGTATGTGATGCGTCAGAAGCCGCGCTTCTCTTCGACTCTTCTGGGTTCTCGCCAGGTCTTGTTGCTTCGATTGGTACGTCAACTACAGCAGTTTCTTCAACGAACTTGCTCGCTTCGACAACAATTGCAACCACAACCGATACTCTTGTTGCCCCTAATCAATCTCTCTGGATATTGCAACCAGGACAGGTTATTACAGCAATTTTTGGGGATAACATCTCAAATGCTTCATCAACATACTTCAGCAATTGGGGTAGCCCTGAATTTCAAGTGCAGTGTTGGTTGATTGGAGGCTAGCGACTCTGGTCTCTCCCCTTTTTGGGGGGAGCCACAGGGTTACTAGGTCGAATTAAAAGCAAAATAAACAAACAATGAATAAACAAACAATCGCTATCTGGGTTCTTGCGATTCTTGTTGTTGGATCATTCGCATACGATCGTGTTGGTAGTAAATCACTTGGTGGTGGTATCCAAATCGCACCATCGTATAATACTGCTTCATCCACTCGTGTCTCAGTTGGGCATCAAGTATCAAGTAACGTGCTTTCTTCGAGGGGTGGCAGAGGGTATGCGATTCTCTGCAACAACAGCACACAGTTCCGCATGTATCTTGAACTAAGTGCAACAGCAATTACCGCGACGACGAGTGCTGATATTCCTCTTGAGGTGAATACTTGCTACGAAATCAATCGGGACAAACTCTACACTGGCATGGTTCAGGTTATCACTGAAACTGCGACAACCTCGAATCTTTTAGTTACAGAATATCTAGGGACATAATGTCAATCACAATAGCCGAAGCGAAGACGCATCTTACGGGTATGACCCATTCGGGCACGCTTAATCGTGTTCGGAATGTTGCCGAGATGTTTCATCGAGCGGCTAACACACTGCTCTCCTTAATTGATCCGATAACTACAATGCGGACAGGTTCTCTATCGAATCTCGTTCATGATGATTTGAATGATTACGCACTCCCAGGAGATTACAAAAAGCTCATCGATCTTATCCCTCAAGACAATAGGGACAATTGGGATAATGCGTATCGCAATCTAGCTGGACAGTTTGACCGAGAAAAAGCTATTAGGAATCGTGTGCTCTCGATCGAAGGGAGTGAGGGAAGCAAGATAATTCGTATTAACTGGAAAACGAGGACGCCCAAAGTTCTCAACTCCATGAACTCCCATACCTCAAATGGAACGTGGAGTGTGGTGGCTGGAGCTACTAACCTTGCCCTCGATGAAATCTACAAACGAAAAGGAAGTGCCTCTATCAGATTCGACGTAGCGGCAACGGGAGATGGAATAGACAACGACGATATGACCGCAGTGAGTCTCTCTGACGAGGACGAGATTGCGGATGTTCTTTTTGATCTATATATCGAAGATGCCACTGACCTTGCTCGAATCACCAGTATTACCACTCGTTGGGGGAATGATCTCACTACTAATTATTGGGTAGGAGTAGCACAAACTACGCAAGCCGATGGATCGGCACTACAAGTTGGTTGGAATGAAATCAAAGTACCATGGTCTACCGCAACGGAAACGGGAACTGTAGCTCCGGCTACGATAGATTCCTTTAGGTTCACTCTTACGGTGACTGCCGCAGTTACGAAATTAAGAATAGATAATGTCCGCTTCTCAATTGGTCGGCCGTTTGAGATGAAGTATTACTCCAAGTATCTTCTCAAAAATTCTGCCGGTACATGGATTCAGAAAACCACAAGTGAATCTGACACTATCGTCCTCGACGATGATGAGATCAACGGGTATCTCTATGAGTGTCTCATCGCCGCCGCTCACCAGATGGAAGGGTCAGACGCAGTTTTTGATATTAACTTTGCTAAAGGGGAATTGGAGAAATTCTATCGCCGTTACCGTGCTGAATATCCCTCGATGTCTAAAAAGGCCGTGACAAATTACGGCGGGTCGCCTCGGTGGAATCGTTGGAAAAGATAAAAATGGAAAAATTTGCAATAGCTGAAGAAACACTTGGGTATGTTAGTTCGGAAGAACCGACGAATACTAATATCCGTTATCTCCGCGCCGGATCACAGAATGTTTTGATTGACCGGCAACGGAAAGTTAAATTATCCCCGGGTTATAAACGACTCGGAGCTGGGAACACGGCTCTTACTCCTATTCGTAATGCTTGGACATGGCACACTTCTACAGGTTCTTCTTGGCCCCAACGATTTTACGATGATGAGCTTGAGGTATATATCGGAACGCTTGATGGTACGGCAGTCAACGCTTGGACGCGCGTCAAAGATGCTTGGAGTACAACTGAAATGCTCCGAGCCGCGACGTGGTTTGATACTGGAGAAAATATCGACCTTCAGATTATGGTCAATGGTGATGATAATTCTTATGAATGGAATGGGGCCATTGCTGTTGTCTCATCAATTACTGGCACTACGGTTACTAAAACTGGAACGACTACATTTGCTCAAAATCGTTTCTACACGACTCGGAATAAGACGTTTGTGAATACTCGAACAGGAACGGAATATACTTATACTGGTGGCGAGTCTACCACAACTTTGACGGGTATTGCCGATACAACAGGATTGATTGCTGGTGATATTTTAGTGCAAAAAGTTATTACTGATACCGATACCATTGCCGCAGGAAGAAATAACGACACCATTTATTCTTTTGAAAATCAAATTTGTTTAGGCTCATTTGACGACGAGGAGGTTCACATTTCACAAAATGATGACTGGGACGATTTTACTTATTCAGCCCCTCGTCTCCCCGGGGAAGGAGGGTTACTCACTCTTGACGATCCAGCCAACGCCTTCTTTTCTCTTGGAAAGTTTCTTGTAGTTTCGGCTGGGCGTAGTTCGTTCTTTAGAGCTAACTACGAGGAAATTACCGTTGGAAGCACGCTTGCTGAAACACTTAGAGTTAAGAAGTTAGACGTTGGCGTGGATCAAGCCGCCCAAAACCAAGAATCTCTCATCCAGGTAGGGAACTCAGTTATCTATCTTTCACATGAACCAGCCGTGCGTATTATTGAAAGCCCCGAAAACTTAGATGGTATCAATCCTCGCACACTTTCAAATCCAATTAAACCCGACATGGACGACGAAACGTGGGCTAACGCGTGCGCCATCTGGTATAAAAATGCCTACTATCTTTCAGCCCCGACCAATTCTCATGTATACATCCTTGAATTTGTCGAAGATGCCGATGGAAAACTCCGCCGATTCTGGCAAGCTCCCCAAGTGTTGCCAGTTCGTCCATTCTCTATCATCAATAATCTTTTATATGGGCACTCAAACTCCGTACCAGAAACCTACGAATTATTTACTGGCTATTCTCGGATTGTCGCGGGTGGCGATGCCGATGTGGTAGCTGATAAAGTGCCAATCAACGCCATTGCTAAATTCGCCTATAACAACTATGGGGATAGAGAGCTTCTCAAGACGTTTGACCTTTACTATGTAGAAGGAGAAATTACCCCATCCACTGATCTTACGTTAGAACTTTTGTATGACTACGAAGGCGAAGTGCAAAATACAGAGAAAACGATTGATGGTGGAGATGAGGATATTCTCGGGGGAGTTGTGGGGCAGAGTTCTCTTGGACAAGTCTCTTTAGGCCAAAATCCCCTTGGCGGTCTTCTTAACCCCCCCTCGGATGCTCGAAAGTTTAGGGTTGAATTTGAAATTGCCCGAGAAGATTTTAATGAAATTAGCCCGATATTCTCTACTAATGAAGTAGACAGATATTGGGCAATCATCGCACATGGTGCAAACGCCAAAGCATCACCTAGAAAAAATATATTAGTTAGAAAATAACCATGAAATATCTTGTAACACTTATTATAACAATCGGCTTGGTATTCACTGTTTGGTTTGGTATTGATTATCGAGCATCTCAAAAAGAGGAATCTGTGAAATTGCAGTTGGTAGAAAAAATGGCGGAGATCGAGCGGAATTTGGGAGCTGATGCGGTAAAGTTAATTGCTGGTATGACCTACACTCTTTCGGGGGGAGGTATTTCATCAACAGCTACTTCATTTACTTTGACTTCATTAACATTACCTCAAAATGATTATGAGATCCAAGATTCAGATCTTTCCGACACGTTTTATATAACTCTCGAACCAGGCACAAGGACGCGACAAGAGATAATTTCGTGCACCACAGTTGCTCAAAGCGGATCAGATACCACCGCAACGATTTCAGGTTGTACTCGCGGACTCTCACCTCTTACACCTTATACGGCCAGCTCTACGCTCCAATTCTCCCACGCAGGGGGGACTTCGGTGATTTTCTCTGATCCTCCACAAATCTTTAATCAAGCGGCTTTTAAAGACAATGACGAGGCAGTTACTGGTTTATGGACATTCAACACAATACTTCCCACCTCATCAATCACCCCTACATCAAGCGCACAATTTACTACTAAAACGTATGTAGATAACGTAGCTCTCTCTGGTGCGGCTACTTCCTCAGAAACACAAGCTGGTATTTCTGAACTTGCTACCGCCCTAGAACAGGCTAGCTCTACTGATCTCGGAGCTAATAGACCAACTGTTCTTCAGGCGAAATATGCTACAGACACGCCCCAATCAGGGTGTGCTGATGGTTATTCGGCAACGGCTGGAGCTGGCTGTACAGTAATAGCTCGCTTGACAGGTAAGATACGTCAAACATGGCTTGATCTTACGGAAGCGTTCACATGGACAGGAACACAAACCTTTAACGCAACAACGACATTTAGTGCCGCTACGAGTAGTCCCGTGAGTCTTCGAGGGATTAAGTACCAATGGCCCAATACACAAGTCGCTTCGTCTAGCGTACTCGCTACAGATGGGAACGGTGGCTTGTCGTTTATCGCTAGTACAGGATTGACTCAGTATTGTTTGGCCTCTCAGTTTGGTGTAGTTCAGAAAGGAAATATAGTTGGTGCAGGATTATACGGCAACGCAGAAATATCGAGTTACAGCAACCTTAATATCACGGTCGCTTCGTCTTCTCCAAATGGAAGCATTACTACAATGTCGTGTACGAACACTGTTCCTGCTAATGCAAAATTAGTTAGCTCAGCGAATTTAATGTATATAAGAAACAGTACCGGCAATGCGTATATTAAGTTTTACTCGGCAAGCGCAGATACAGATGCTTTTCCTTCGACAGCTTCAACCGATCAAACCGATACACTTACTACGTACGCTGGTGGAGCGGCTGATAACACAATAGGTTCAATTACAATCCCTGCGGGTGCTTTTAATGCAACCGCTGCAGTGGATCAAGGGGATTTATTCACCATCTATATTTACCGTGATGGCAATGATGGAACTGACACATGGAATACCACGTTCGACATAGTAGGCATACAAATAAACTATAACTAATGAGCGAGCCAATACCAACAAAAATTGACAGATTCGACGGAGGGATCGTAAACGATCCTCGTGATCCTCGTGAGGCTACGGCACGGATGATTACGAACTTCGATGTATTGACCAACCCTGGCAAAATGACTCCCTATCGGGATGCTGAAAGTGGGGATGATTCTGGTTCAACGAGCAAAAAGCAGAATTTCTGTATAGCAAAACGTACAGGAACAACATATAGCCTCTATGCGCTTGGAGTAAAATCTGGAGATACCGTTGCTGAGGTTCTCTACAAAAACTTAACCACTGGCGCGGCGACAGACTTAGACGACAACGCTTGGGCCGCGCCAGCCGCTAACCAATCTGCTTCAGGCGCAACGAATTTCGGCCTTTTTATATACTATGAATTTGTAAATAGAATTTACGGTTTACGTGCAGGGAGATATATATGGAAATTTGACCCATCTGGTGGGGCATGGGCTGACTCTGAAGTAGATCTGTTCAACTATAGAGATGTTCCTAATCCAATTACTGAGGAGAATATCGTTGGCGTCGTTCACTCAAAAGACGACATTTTATATGTTGGATTCGGAGCTAATGTAATCAAAAATAATAACACGGTCTGGACATCTCCTGCACCATCCGAGATTGAACTTCCACGAAAATATCTCATTACTTCGATGTGCGAGTATGGAGATTTCCTCGCTATTGCCTGCGCTCCGGCATCAGGTGTTGAAAATTCGCGTATTTACTTATGGGATAGAGACTCTTCAGTCACGACACTTGCCGCCTCGATAGATGCCGGAGAAGGGATTATTAAAATTCTCGAAGAAGTAGACGGGAACCTTATAGCGATCTCGCTTTCGGGAGCTAATGGGGGAACGAAGGCCATACGATTTAATGACCGAGTCATCTTTAGGCAACTTGTTGGGAGTGAGATGGTCAAATTTAAAGAGATTCTAGGTACTACTGGTACGATTCTCCGCAATCGCAAGCAAAAGATAGACAATCGTCTCTGTTTCCTAATGTCGATCACCCTAAATGGCGCAGTTCATGAAGGAGTATGGAGTGTAGGACGATCTTCACCCGGATCTTCATATACCCTAGTTCACGAACGGACACCAAATAACGATACAGCTCTCACAAGTGCGACATTAGATGGGTTTATTGCTCTCGGTGATTACTTATTTCAAGCATATAGCTCAAGTAGCACGTTCGCCGTTACAAAAACCAACGATAGTTCAAGTTACGCGGCTACTGCGATCTACGAAAGCAAGATATTCGATGCTGGTTTCCCACAGGCGTACAAAGACTTAATAGATGTTACGGTTACGCATGAATATCTGCCCACGGCAGGGCAAGTGGTCTTAAGATACCGGATAGATCAAGAGACTTCATGGACGACAATTTTTACGAATACGACTAACAATTCTATTTCACATTCAGCAAACAACATCGAGTCTACTGGAGCGGCTCTACCAAAATACTATAAAGAAATCCAATTTAGAGTTGAATCCACTGGTGGAGCTGAGATTTCGAGCATCTCATTTAGAGAAGATGTTACTGGCGTGAAGTATAACACCGCATAATATGAACCAACTCACTGAACAGGAAGTTCGCAATATAATACGAGAGGAGCTAAGGAATTTCACCTTACGAGATCGCATGACGATCACAAATTTACTTCAAATTATGGACGGTCGAAATATCCAAGTCGGGAAGACTACTGGAACGATGATAGGAACTGAAGGAGGAGCAACTGGACAGAAATTAGGGTTCTTCGCCGCAACCCCCGTAACCCAACGTACAGGAGTTGCGGTAACTGCGGCTGGGATTCACGCAGCATTAGTTTCGCTTGGCTTAATTACGGCATAGCATGACCTACGACGAACAACTCAAAGAACCTTTGGCCCAAACGGGCGATGTGCTTACGAAAACCGGCGAGGCTCTTTCTGGTGTATCAGGCGATGATCCACGTCTTGCTGGTATTAGTTCGTCGCTAGAGGGTATAAAAAAGACTCTTGGGAGCCTCTCATCTCAATCTGGCGAAGAATCTCTTCAACAAGATCAACAAACATACGATAGACTCGTTCCCCAACCAAAAGAGACTACCACAACAGAAACAGATACCAATGCAGAACTCTTAAAAACACTCCAAGAAGACACCGAAGGACTTACCCCAGAACAAATCGAAGCCAATAAGCAACTTACCAACGCTAAGAGTGAGGTGACTTCGGCTATATCTAAACTCCAAAACTTTGATGTCTCGAATGACCCCGCTTTGCAGGGGATTCTATCGGGAATCACAAATACCTGGAACTCCCGCATAGACGAAATGCGCCGAATAAATGAGGGTCGGAATGCAAGTATTTCTACTACAGGTGTTCGTCTTGGTTCTCGCTACACTGGTGGGGCTGGAGGAATGATGGGAGGAATTATCGCCGAGGAGGAGAGGCAAGGTGTTGAGCGTATCAGTGGACTTGAGGCTCAAAAACAGCAAGCACTCGCGGCCGCACGTCAAGCCTTTGAGAGTCAGAAATGGGATCAATACTCCAAACTTGTCGGTCTTGCCCAGACTAAATACGAAATGCAACTTGATGAGGTTGACAAACTGAACGCGGCGATGGCCAAGAAAAACAAAGCCATCGCAGAGGAGGCAAAACGGGTGCAAGACGAGAATGTAAAAGCCCAAGAACTAGAATTTCGGGGTCAGATTGAGAGTGGAATTATGGATTTAGTTTCTCAAGGTTTTTCTTCCCCAGTTGAAATTTATCAAGGTCTAAAAAAGTTTGGTATAACTGGTGCAACGTTCGACCAAGTAGCTGATATTACTGAGCGCATCCAAAAAATGGAAGAGGCTGTTCCCGGTGTCATGGGCGAGTTCATCGCTTCAAGAAATAGAGGTCTTATTCCCGAAGATTGGACGCCAGACGATTTTCTGAATTGGAAAGATCCAACTCGTGCACTTGATGTAGAACAACAAATGCTTCAAATTGCAAAATTACGCAAAGACTTATCAGATAGTGGCAAAGAGGGACAATATGATCCGAGTGAGCTTGTAGCTTACGCTCAACAGTATGCCTCTACCGGTATGATACCCACTGGAATGCCAGAAGGAAGTTTCGGAATAGTCGCGCAGGTGGCTAAAGAAATGCCCAAACCACAAGGTACACTCGTTGATATAAATACTGGCATAAAACCATCAGCCCTTAGTTCTACACAAGTTGATGGGATTACCGCACTTCACGATATTTCTCAAAAAGTCACTGAACTCAAGACTTTGGATAAAGAAAGGATGCAGGGGCTAGTTTCCGGGGCATTTGGAAAAGTATTCGGTTCTGATAAACAGACTCGGTATATGGCTCTCCGTGGTGAAATTGTTGACTTGCTTGCGCGCGCGCGAACAGGAGCCGCCATCACAGCGAATGAAGAGCAATTTTATTCTCGCCAATTACCAGGACGTTTTGGAGAAGTTACTATGCTTCAACTTGGGGCAGATACCGCGACGAAAATTGATGCTTTTGATAGAAAAATCAATCAATCTCTGCAAACAAAACTTAAAACCAATCAGTCTTCTATTTATGGATACTCTAAAGTTACTGTTGGGAATAAGACCTATACGGTTGGTGATGTTGTGGTGAACGCAGAAGGAAAAGCTGGTAGAATTAACCCAGATGGTTCGATAACACTCATGGAATAATGGCTACAATTTCAGGAAAAGAATTTTTTGGAGGGAAAGTTGGACGGGTTATTCAACCTATAAATGCACCAGTCCAAGAGGTCGCACCAGAATCACCAACACGCGGAGCATTTGGTAGTGCGGTGACTGATACAGCACGAAAAACGGGGCAATTCTTTAGTGGTTTTGCTCGTGGAGCTGGTAAGGCATTTGACGAGGGAAGAAAGGAGATACAGGGAGATATATCAAAACAAGCAACAAAATTTAAACAAGCAGAATCTGGAGCAACCATTAAAGGTCAAAAACAGCGTGTAGGAGCACTCGCTCGTGGTGGTATGAGAACGGTAGCCAATGTGCTAGAAACGGCCTTTGCCGTTCCCATCCAAGGAGCTGTAGAGGGTATTTCAGAGATTGACGAGGTACAGCAACTCGCTTCTGATCCAAGAGTAAGCAAAGCACTCGATATTGTCGGACAGGGTATGAGTAAGGTTCTAGGCCCAATCGCTCAAAGATTTGAAGAATACGCCGCCGCTAATCCAGAAAAATCAGAAGATTTTAAAGATGTTTTTGAGATTCTCACCTCACTTATAGGAGAGAAGCCGGCTCAAAAAGCACTAGAGGAAATTTCGGCTACCAGTAAACAATTTATTGATGAAGGTGGTGATGTTTTAAAACGCACGTTTCAAGAGACTGGAGACTTGGCAAGTGACCTTAAAAACTTTGCTGTTGATACAAAAAATAAATTAACTAGCGTTGTGGGAGACAAAGCGAAATTACGCTCTACCTTCACAAACTTAGACGAAGAAATCTACCGTCGAGTTGAGAATCCAGAGTATGCCCAAAAAGTAAAAACGAATCTCGAAGTTCTTGAACAGGGAAACACCAACCCATATTTTAATCTCGCGCAAAATATAGGTGAGAAGGTAAATACTGCTTGGCAGGAGGCTAAAACGTTCTTTGGTGAAACAGCTAAAAAATACGTTGCTCAAGGTACTAAATATGACGTTGGAGCACGATTAAAAGAAATAATAGACAAGGTGGATGCCTTCAAAACTGGCAAAGATATTAGATTCGATGTAGTTAGAGGGAAAGACGGAAAGATAAAAGGATACAAACTCCAACGTGGCCGGTACAGCCCATACACTGGCGAAGAAATTGGCAATCTCAACCGCCTTATAGAAGACATCATGTCCGCAAGAGATGTAAATGCTGATGAACTTCTTGCTCTCGATCAGAAATTCGGAGCGTACTATAACGCGGTCAATCCAAGCACTCCTACTGCCTACCATGCCGCAGTTATGGAATTGAAATCAGCTACACAGGCGCGAATCCGTGAACTTCTTTCTGGTGACATGAAGAAAGCATACGAACAGTATGCCCGGCTTTCTAACCTTAAAGATGATTTCGGAAATAAGATTGTTGATGCACAGGGGAATCTCAAACCATCAGCCGAGCAGTACCTAGCAAACTTGACCAATAAAAATAAAGGTGTCGCTCAATTAAACGCAAAAGAGTACCAAGACTTGCTCGGTATGGATGTAGTGAATGAAGCTCAAGCTATAACCGATGCTAAGAAATTCATGCTTACACAAGCACCCTCTGGTGGGCGACTCTCAGATTTCTTGAAATCCAATATCTTTACTGGTCTTGGTGCGGCGGGGGGAGGGTTGGTAGGTGGGCCAGTAGGAGCGGGTGTCGGCGCGGCAGGAGGGGCGGCTATGGGAACTAAATTTACTAGCCCAAAATTTGTTGGTAAACGAGCGATCGAAGAATCTCTGAAGAAAAAGCCTTAAAACAGTAGAGGAGACAGTATTAAAAGCAAAGTGGATAACTTGCCCAACATATCATAAGACGGCTTAGAATAAGGATTCTTTCACTACCCTATTTTGCGCCAAAGTCCGAATATGTATCCGCCTAGAATAAAACCAAAGAGAATCAAAAGAAATGTCATATATACAATCCTAGCACAAGTCACTTAAAAAGTCAAATGAAACTATCCCCATTTTACAAACCAAAAGAACTCGATCAGCTAGAGAATCGAGCTAAGAAAATACTAGCTGGGTTTGGTTCTAGGGTAGAACGCCCAAAAGACGGTGAACCTGGGCCAAAAGGTGAAGATGGCCAACCTGGGTCACAAGGAGAGCGTGGAGAGAAAGGAGATCAAGGCCCGCGTGGATTAGTTGGTGAGCGAGGGCCAAAAGGTGAAAAGGGAGATCAGGGAGAACGTGGAGAACAAGGCTATCAAGGACTCCCTGGTGAACGAGGGGATCGTGGGCCTCGAGGTTTGATTGGTGATAGTGGAGTTGGAATTCCCGGACGAGATGGTTCTTCCGATAATCCACTAGAAATTGCGAGGAAATTGAATACATTGAACCAAGAAGTGGAGCAAACAGTTATTATTGGGCTTGTTAAAAAATTGGAATTTTTAGAAGGTGAGATAAAAAAGATTAGATCAACCAAAACATCTTCCGTTCGTTTAGGTGGTGGCGGGGGAATTACCTTTGAAACTCCATCAGAAAATGTCAATGGTACTAACAAAATCTTTACTGGATTTAGCATTCCGAAGTATATTGTAGTAGATGGAGTGACGTATTTTGAAAATAACGGCTACACACGATCTGGTTTAACAGTGACTACTGAAATTGCCCCTGTAGGCTTTATACGTTTTGCAAAATGAAAAAACTCATAACAATCTTTATAACAATAGCTGTGTTTATCCTTCTTGGGGTTATTTTTCTCAACGTTTCCAAAAGTATTCCACCTACATTCGGTGCTTTCGCCCCCATTTCAAGCCCAGCAATAGGTAGGGGGCCAATAGATGGTTATCTCCTTCAAACAAATGGAGCAACGTCAACCTGGGTCGCTACTTCCTCCCTTGGTATTTCAGCATTGGGAGGAGGAGTCTCAAATTGGCAGAAAGAGACCAACTATAGTGTTTTAAATTTAACTCCTACCACGACTATCCCTGTTTGGTTAAAAAGCAATCTCTATAGTTCTTCAACTGCTATTTTCTCAGGTGCTGGGACTTCTACTTTTGCAGGAAACTTACACTTTGGGTTTATAGAAAATTCACCATACCTATTTACCGTGCATGTTGCTGATGGGGCGTCAGCAAGCTACATCACTTTCAGTACCGACTTACATCTTGCAGATACTCAAGGAAATATACTTTTAACGGATTCTACCGAGGGGATTGAGTGGGCTAGTCTTACAGCGACCTTCCCCAATATGTTTACCCTACAACCTAGATATGGTGGAGTGAGCGGTCAATTACATCTAAGTGTAGGGAATATCACTGACGAGGTTTACGGGTATTTCCCGAATGTTAGTGGTGAATTTGCCCTCGCAAGTACCACCGCTAGTGGCTATTGGCAAGACTTAATTAACAATCGTTTCGGATTCGGCACTTCTTCTCCTTACGCGAAACTATCAATAGCTGGGGCCACGACTGAACGTCCATTTGCAATCTCTACAACTACTTCTGTTTCCGCTTCCACAACCCTCTTTATGGTAGATCGTGGTGGATGGGTGCATTTCGGAGGTGGGACGCCCGTATTGTCCTCATGTGGGACAGCTCCAACACTCGATGCCAACGCGACTGACCAAAGTGGGACAATTACATTCGGTGCGACCGCCTCTGGCTGCACCCTGACATTCTATGAACCAGCTCCAAGCCGCCCTCACTGCGTCGTAACAACTGAAGCGCAAAGTTTGGTAAACGCCTACACATACGTTGTTACGACCTCTTCTATTGTCATCACTCAAGCAGCGAGTGGGGGGACGGTCTGGGATTATTTTTGTGGCATAGGGCATTAAGATGAATAAAAAAGAACTTCTTAAAAGATTGCTCGTCGGGAAACATAACCCTAACCTTGCTAATAGGCTAGAACTTAACGATCTACGACTAGAAGTTTCCCGTCTCTCTAGCTTAATAGCACAGATTTTTGATCTTTTAGAAGAACCGATGCTTTTACCAGGCCCCAAAGGAGAACCCGGTGATCCAGGAGAAACTCCAGATATTCAAGAAATAGTAACTAGGGTTATTAGTCAATTTCCTATTCCCCTCAAAGGAACTCCTGGCGAACCTGGTTCTTCTGGTTATACACCAATTGCTGGGAAGGATTATCCAACAGAGACACAGATTCGAGACATTATTCTATATGAATTTTCTAAATATCCCGTAGTCTCAAACGATGAAATTGTATTGATGATAGAAAAAGTTAAAACAGAAATCATTGAGAAATTCCCAAAATTAGATGGAGCATTTATTGTTCGTAGTATCAACGCTTTGCCTCTCCAAGATGATTTAAAAATAGATGCTTCACATATAAAGAATCTCCCCAAATATAAGGAGTCAAGAAAATTTGGCGGTGGTTGGGGGACAAATTATTTGACCATCGTTAGTGGTGCAGTTAATGGAAACAACGCGATATTTACATTTTTAAGAGCACCAAATCTTATAATTGTAGACGGGGGGCGAACGATGCAAGCAATATCATCGGATGGAACTGTTAATTGGACAGGTACTACTACGATAACACTTACGATCGCCCCAAACTTTGATCTTATCGCAATTGCATGAAGAAACTTATTATAATTTTATTTCTTTTTCCTCTACTCACCTTCGCCGATTTTGCTGTTCCATGGCAAGCAACATCTACAACTGGCTTGACATTCCCCACTAAAATAAACGGTAATTTTCCACCCGTTATGGGTATTTATTTTATCGCTACCTCAACAACGGCCACTTCCACTGCGGCTAATGGCTGGAATCTAACAGGTGGGTGTTTTTCGATAAATAATATCTGTCTCACCTCTGCTGGAGGAGGAAGTGATTGGACTCAAGAAATAAACTATGGTGCTCTGACTCTCACCCCGACGACGACAATTCCCGTGTGGTTGAAGTCATTTTTGTATTCTTCTTCATCAGCTATTTTCGATGGTTATGTAGACGCACTACTTGGTTATAAACAAGAAGCAACGACGATTCTCACCGGAACTTCAACTGCTCGCCATCTCTTTGTCGGCTTCGGTGCAGGAACGAGCACTACTCCTACTGCCGTTGGTGCGTTCGACAACACCCTCGTTGGCTATTGGGCAGGGCAAGCGATCACTACTGGAGATGCGAACACCGCTCTTGGCTCTGGCGCATTGCAGACAAACAAAACGAATAACAGTAACACGGCGATTGGCTATCACGCGCTTCAAGACTCTACTGGAGCACAAAATACTGCCGTTGGTCGCGAGGCTCTTTCCAATAACACTTCTGGTGGAAGCAACGTAGCGATTGGACACCAGACCTTAAATGGAACTGCCGCCATTTCTCAAAGTACCGCCATAGGAACATTTGCCCTTAACGCGAGTGGGGAAGACGACAACACGGCTATTGGTTTTAAGAACTTGTACCAACTTACTGCGGGTATTCAAAATGTTGGACTTGGCTCTTTAGCGTTCGAGGATACCTTAACTGGTGGAGACAACGTAGGTATAGGATATAGAGCCTTTGGGAACTTATACAACGGCTCTTCGAGTGTCGCTATCGGTACAGAGGCTGGTATGGGAGCAGAGGACGCTAACTTTGCCTCCTCGACACTTGTTGGCTATCGCGCGGGGTACTCACTCGACGATCGTGGCGATGGGAACATTCTTTTAGGTTTCCAGGCCGGCGATGCGATAACCACTGGAGCGAGGAACGTCATCATCGGCTACGACATCGACGCAACCTCGACTGTCTCAACCAACTCTCTCAACATCGGCAACCTCCTCTTCGGAACTCGACTCGACGGAACAGGAACCACACTTTCGGCAGGGAACATCGGCATTGGTACTTCCTCTCCTTACGCCAAACTGTCGGTGGTGGGGCAAGTAGTAGCAGAATACTTCACTGCAACTTCTACGACTGCCACTTCAACCTTCCAAGGAAATGTTTTAATCCAAGGCAATGCCTCAACTTCTAAAATTTCAGTAGATAACTTCATAGACTTTTACGAAATTGTAACTCCTGCTTCTCCAGGGACGAATCGTCTACGGTGTTATTCTAAAGATGATGGTGGGGGGGCGAGCGTTCTTGCCTGTTTAGACTCGGACGGTCTTGAGACTATTCTAGGAACTGGAGGCGGTGGGGGAGTCACGAATCTCGATGGGCTTTCTGATGTAACACTCACTGCCCTCGCTTCTTCTAGTGCGCTAGTCTATAACGGAACGACAGGGCAATGGGAAGACCAGATACTTGATTTTAACTATATTCGAGGCTTTGCCACGTCTACTCAAGGAGGTACAGGCTACTCTTCTTCAACTCTCGGAGATCTTCTCGTAGGGGGTAATTCAAATAATTGGATAAAACTACCTCTAGGAGCTAACAAAACGTTTCTTCAATCAAATGGTTCGACTGCAATTTGGGGCGATGCTGTTGATCTTGTCTCTCCACAAACAATAAGTTCTGGGATTAAAACCTTCAGCACTTATCCCGAAGGCCCCGCTACAAACGCAACGACCTCACGGCAATTCGTTGAATTACAGCAATTACTTGAGGGTTTAACGGGGCGAAGCGCACACGATGCCGTACAAGTGGCGACTACCTCGAGCATTAGTCTTGCTGGTACGCCAGTCGTGGATGGCTACACAACTATTGCGGGAGATCGAGTGCTTATCAATAGCTCAACTACCACACCACCAAACGGTTGCTATGTGACAGCCGCAGGAGCATGGAGTCGGTGTACAGACTATGATACCGCCGTCGAAGTGACTAACGGTTCGTATTTCCCTGTTGCCACGGGGACGGTTAATAAACTTACTGTGCAATCAATGACCTCGCCTAGTGTGGTAACTCTAGGAACAGACCCTATAACATTTACTAAACTATTTGATGCTCCCGTTTATACTGGGCTAAATAACATCGTAGTTAGCGGTACTACGATTGACCAAACACTTGGCTCATATGGAGGGCTTTCCTTCTTCGGGTTACCTAGTTTATGGGTTAATCACGATAACTCGACACTCGCCACTTCTTCGGGGAAACTTGCTGTAGCCACGGGAGGAATTACCGGAACTCAACTTGCTACGGGAGCCGTTGTCCTCACATCTGGCGACATAACAGGGACTCTTGGAGAGACGAACGGGGGTACGGATCAGTCTACATACACCACAGGGGATATGCTCTATAGTTCTTCGGCAAACAATCTCTCAAAACTGACCATTGGTGCAGATGGACAATGTTTGACTTCTAATGGCACTATCCCTACTTGGTCTTCTTCTCGTGGAGGCGGGGGAGGAAGTGGAGTAGTGTTTAACCTCACCTACTCTAAAACTCTCGATACGAGTACGACATCGGCGGCGGTTCATAACACCGTCACAGAAACCACAATTTACACCTTCTCGGTTCCGGCCAACACCCTTATGAATGATCGTGCTCTCCGACTTACTCTCACTGGACAATACCGAAATGGCTCGGGTTCAAACAAAACACTCAATGTTAAATTAAAGTATGGGGCGACTACTTATACAAATAAGACATCGGCCAATCTAGGTTCTAACTCTGCAACAGGTACAGCCGCGTTTGTCTTCAACTTCACCGAGAATGGTGCGAACACCCAAAGAGCCTACTCGCAACATAGTGTCGAAAGTGGCAATGGAACCTCTATCGACTTCACTGATCGGGGGAATGGGGCTGAAACAACGAACTCTGCTAAAAGTCTCGTCGTCACTGTCACCCATTCGGCCGCCAACGCCAACCTAAACTTCACTAAAGACTTCGCAGTTCTTGAGTTGGTGAATGGAACCTCAACGATAGACACCGGCCCCCTTGCAGACTGGCTTCAACAGACAAACTTTGGCGTGATCTCGCTCACCCCAAGTACCACTATCCCTATCTGGGCTAAAACAACACTCTACGCCTCTTCCTCAGTCATTATTGATGGGAACCTTGGAATCGGTACGAGTTCACCATACGCAAAACTTTCAATCTCCGGTGGAGACGTGGTATTCGGTGGAGGACACTTCATCGCAACAGGAACAGCCCCAACAGTCTCTTCCTGTGGGATTGGGCCTTCAATGGGAACGGGTGCTAACGACACCGCAGGGAAAATAAACACGGGAACAGGCTCAATCACATTTTGTCGCATTACGTTTGCCAAAACATATATAAATCCCCCAGCGTGTACGTTCAATGGAACATTCGTAACTACACCACCAACACTTACCGGATCAACGACGGCAACAAAATTAGAGATAGGGGGAACATCGGGTTTTGGAGCGGCAGTCATCATGTATCATTGTATTGGAACGGATTGATTACTAGTAATTAACTCTCGTATGAGACACGTTCAGTCAGAAGTCTATCTCTCCTGGAATCACGCAAGTGGGGAGTGTTCCAAGCTCCTTGGAAAAGCCGGAGGGAGATGTGCTAACGCTGGCGTGTCTCACACGGGGGTGAATTAAAGATGAATAAATTGAACGGTAATCTTAAATGGGTGATGGGTATCGTAGCAACCCTTATAACTATAGGATTTTCTGCGTGGCTTACATCAATTCACTCTGGGCAAGTTCGTGCCGAAGAAAATGTAGCTGGTCTCATTGTCTCTGTAGCCACTTTGAATGAAGCCAAAGAAAATAGCAAAGAACAGTTCCAGGCGGTGAATAACCACCTAGACAACATTGACAAAAAGCTCGACTTATTATTAACAAAAATAAAATGAAAACAGATATTTTAGAAGAGAAATTAGAGGATTTGGCACCAAAAAACTACGGGCTTGATATAGAACGTGAAAAAGCCGAAGTAAGTAATGAGGACTGGGTATTCGGTGCTATATCCCAGCCGAGTATCGTTTATATTCCCGAGGATGAGAGAGAAGAATACCTACCCCTTTGAGAAATTCAACGTGGAGTTGAAGATATGATGGATTGCGTAACAAGAGCATACCTAAACAAACTTGAAGCTGATTTTAACTGGCTCTTTAGACACAATAGGCTTTCTTTAGACTCCAGAGCTTTCCTAGTTGAAAATGGGTATCCTCGAGATGACGACTCCCAAGGCATCGAATTTTCTGATGCTTTTATTGCAATTAAATCCAAAACAACAAAAAGTGGGAACTCACTCAAAGCTCCCGCTCAAGCAATCCATGAGTTTGGTTTGGTTCCGAAATTTCTCTTACCCCTTGAGTCGGATATGACTTTCGACGACTACCATAACCCCAAAAGGATTACTCCAGAAATAGAAAGACTCGCTAAGGAATTCACAAAACATTTTATAATCAACTACGAAAAAGTGTACCCGGATCATTTCGAGGAACTCTATAAAGAAGAGATGATCGTTACTGCTGGCTATGCTTGGCCTGATCCGATCAATGGGGAATATCCAAAAGTAGACTACCAACCTAATCACTCGTTTCTTGGTATTCACCGACCGAAACACGTTATTTTCGACAATTATAGAGATACTATCGACGGGGATTTTATAAAAAAATTGGCCTCTGACTATAACTTGCTTGAGTATGGCTACCGCATATTTATCAGCGCGGAGGGAGCAGTAAAAAAAAATCCTCTCGGCGCAATAGGCGACATATTCATAAGATTACTAAAAGCTCTTAAAGAACTACTCACATGAAAATCTACCCCCCAGTTCTTGGTGTTCGACTTCTTCCTCATCCATATGGTCATGTCTATCAAGAGTTTGGAAAGAATAAAGAACTTTATGCACGGGCTATTGTTATTCCGGGTTGTGGTCTTTCTAACTGCTCAATGTGGGGTGGACACAATGGGGTAGATATAGCAATGGCCTTCCGTACACCTATCCTTGCAACGAAAGGAAAGGTGGTTGAAATAAAGAACACCCCTGAAGGATATGGTAAGCATCTTCGCATTTTAACTGATCTTGATGAGCATGGTAAACAGTACGAGCTAACCTATGGCCATCTTGATGAAATCACCGCCGTTCTTGGTATGAAGGTGGCTGACGGAGAAAGAATAGGTTACATGGGAAATACTGGTTTTGTAATCTCTGGGAGCACTCCTTATTGGGGTAACGCCCCAGCCGGGAAAGGAGTTCATCTTCACTTTGGGGTTCGAGAAGTTGTTATTGGTCCGCTCGGATTTCTATATCAGTCCGGGGATAGAGTTACGGTTCTAAATTATGATAACGGAACATTTGGATCAATAAATCCCATGAGATTTTTCGATAGAAGTAAGGAGGTCGTGTATCTCGCTGGAGTTGTGATTGACCTTCAGTATAAATTCTTAGCTCTATTACGACCACCACGATGACCCCTAAATGCCCCTACTTCCAATTCTGTAAGCAATCCGTTTTCGACGATGGCTTATGTCCTAAATGTGATGCCCCGTGGCCGGAAAAAACAAGAGAGGAGATCTTGGAAGAAGCCGACTCTTTTCTAACTGATAAACAAAGATACAATAAAATTTACCGCAAAACCCATGCGAAAGTATGAAATATCTACATTACTTAATCTTATTCCTCCTCATATTCAGCCTCCTCTATTTTGGCTATCACAACAGACCATACATGGAAGGATACGAAGCGGCGCAGTTAGACGACACGAAAGAAATACTAGAGAGCAAGAGTTTACGGTATTTCGATGAGCAAGGAAGGATATATAAACTTGAGTGTCCAAAAATATATAAAAAAGTCGAAGATTGTGAATGGATTACCAGTAATTAAAAAAATGTGAGCACAACAATTATCGCGGTTATCGTCCAGCTCCTCTCCCTTGGTCTTCCCAAACTTGGGATCACCGTGGGCTCCGAGGAACTTACCGGAACTCTTCAGACGATTGTTCTCATCGGAAGTGGTCTCTGGATCTGGTACAGACGCACCCAGAAAGGAGATGTTTCCGGTTTAGGTGTACGCAAGTAAGCCGATACGGGGGTATTGGGCGAACACAGTACCCCCTAATCGGCAGAGTTGCCGATGATCTCTGAAAGGAGGCTCCCTTGATGGAGGCCATCGCCAGCGTAGTCGTCGTCGGAACCATTTACCTCGTCAGCAAACTCTATCTCTGGGTAGAGGATCGCTGGCGGCAGAAGCAGGAAGAACTGGACGATATTGACCACGAACCCTGGGGGTGCTAGATGGAGACTTGCCCCAAGTGTTTCCGAGAACTCGAGCCCGTCCTTCGACAGGTGCGAGGCCAGAACATCTACAACTTCTTCCGGTGCTACCCGTGCAAGAAGACGTGGAAGCGCGTCGAGCCATTCATCCAACCCCACGCTGTCAAGTGAGATATATCAGACAGCTCATCCGTCGCCACATGCGACGCATCGTGAGAAAGTGAGGTGGTCTCCGATCTCGTGTTTGCGGGGTCACATTAAAAATCCCGCACCACTTGGGCCTGACTGGTGTCTCCCCGAGACTCACACAACATTTTGTATAGAGTACAGGGATTAAGGTTCGATTCCTTTTAGGTTCAAAAGAACCTATATTTTAAGCCATATTTAGACTTATCCACTTCTCCTATCAAGGGGGCTTGTATTGCTTTTAATAATATACTATCATTGCAATAGGCAGGGTCGTAATTATTCATCTAGTCGAAAATTATTTATGTCAGATAATCTCTCGTTCGTAGTGCTTCCTTCCTTTGTGCTAGCAATTCTTGTAGCAACATTTATTTTCTTTGGTTGGCGAGACACGAGGCTTAACGAATGGGCAAGCAGATACGAGGAGTGTGTGAAGGTCGAATACAATACTACGCCGACGGCATGGTACTTGGAACATAACGAGTACCCCGTGTGTGCTGTTAAATAAAACTTATGAACTTCGTTAAAAGAGAATCGATCGAGTGCACCTATTGCGGCTTAACCAATAATTGTCACAAATCAGAGTGTCCAGTGAATGAAGGGTATTGTTTGAATTGCAGTCGGAACCATTACGTCGAGGGGCCAGATCCAGATTGTGTTAGTTGCCAATAAAAATATAAAAATGGAAGTACCAACAAAAGAAATAGCGAAATATAAATTTGAGATTGCTAGGGCTGGGCAATTTGCTGGAAGCCTCG
>ERZ1292644.448-Hain-H14-01um-R2-448-length-28661-cov-8_pt1 | contig 28661 bp, 65 predicted proteins | sample MGYA00564402_ERZ1292644 | MGnify/ENA primary metagenome ERZ1292644 (study PRJEB36523, sample SAMEA6512644) | groundwater metagenome | collected 2019-01-09 | study: AquaDiva: Metagenomics assemblies of 32 groundwater samples
CAAGTTGTTCTTTTTATTCTACCCAATTCATTATTTTTGTTTATATCATCTGTTTCATAATAAATATTTAATAATTCTGGGAATAAATCGGACTTCACTTTTTTCCAATCTCCTTTTGATGGATAAGCAAATCCACTCTCATCATATCTAAACCAGTGAGCAACAAGAGTTTCGGGCAATCCTGTTCTTTCTATTAATTGTTCTATTGTGAAGTTTATTCTTAACTTATCAACGAACTCTTTTTGATTAAGTAAATCTCTTTTTTCAATTATATTTTTTCCTCTTTCCTTATTCATTCCTTGTCTTACTTCTGATTCTTGATTACAATTTTCATATTTCGAATCTATTGTCCAAACCGTTCGTTTATTTCTACCTTGTTCTAAATTCACAAATTCTGTTCTTAATCTACCAGTTTTTTGTTTATTAAATACACTATTTTCATTATCAAAATGTTTGCTTCCGTGTTCTCCTGTTAGACAAGCAAGATTTTTTCTCCTCTTAATATCTTGAATTGTTATATCTGATAATTTTTCATATTGTGTTTCAAACCAATAAGATTTATTCTTAACAAAGAAAAATAGGTATTCAAAATCTACTGTGAAGCGGTCGTTTACTGAACTAGGCATAACATTTGGCTTTTTCCAAATTATAACGTTCCTTAGAATCCAACCTCTATTCTGCATTTCAATACTAAATCTAAAGGGTATCATACAAAGAGATTTTTCAAAACCTTTTGTTATCTTTTGATTTCCTTTACTTGCTCCCATTTGAGAAGTAATATATCCTAAATTTTTTGTTTCCTCTGTATGTCCTGTTGAATTTCCAGAACCACCATAAGTATCTCCAATTACAACCCAGCAAGTCCCATCTTTCTTTAGAACTCTCTTAACCTCATCAAAAATATTACATAACTTATTTATATATTCATCAAAGGTTTTTTCTAATCCTAATTGTAAATCTATCCTCTTTGCTCCACACTTATAACAACTTTCTTTATTAAATCTTGATATATGAGAACCTGCTTGTGGATTTTTAGGGTCTTGTTCATTATCAGGAATTTTATGATTGCAATTAATATCTCCATCTACCCATTTTGCTGTTCCATAATCTCTCAAATTCCAATAAGGAGGACTTGTAACTACACAATTTACACTTTCATTAGGTAATCTCTTTAAACCTTCTCTTACATCCATCTGAAATAATCTAATACTCATAAATTCTTCTCCTTTAGTAAATTTCGAAAATAATCTTCCCACGAATCTCTATTAAATTCAGTTTTTGTATGACAATTCAAACAAAGAGTTATAAAATTTGAAAGTGAATTATTTTTTTTATTATAATCTATATGATGGATATTTAATCTATATTTTTTCTTACTTTTGGTCTTATAATCTTTTTCCGAAATTTTACATAACTGGCATGTATATTTATCTCTATTCTTTATAGTCTCTTTTAAATTATTATTAAATTCGTTACTATAAGGTTCAAAAGATATTCCACCACGCCAATTAGGATGATTTTCTAATTTAAAAATACCTTTTTTAACAACTGTTTGTATTCTTTTTTTAATGATTATCAGATTCTTCATAGGATTATTTTCAGAACGCAACTGTTTATATTTCTCTGTATGTTTTTTTCCTAGAAATCCAAGTATCTTATGACCCTTTTTAAATCCACCTCGATGTCTACCTTCTTTATAAGCTATTCTTTCAGCTAAGGCTCTTTTTTTTATATGATTTTTAGTCTGTTTATATCCTTTTTTAGGCATTTTTCCTCCTAACTTTTTAATCTGTTGCTTTAACTCTATTTTCAGTTTTCATAATAATCCTGCCTTTTTTAATTGAACTTTCTTTATATAATCTCTTAAGCTAAAATTCTCGTCAATCTGTAAACTATCTAAAATACTTTTATCATATATACTTTTAAAATTCCTGTTTATATAAGCCGTAATCTCTTGTTTTGAAGGTTTAAAATTAATTATTATTGCTCTGTCCAAAAGTGATTGAACTCCTCTATTTTGTAATCGGGTTATTGAATTAGATGTCATCAAGACTTTTGATTTTGTTTCATAATACTTTGGAACATCTTTTGATTTTTCCATATCCCAAGAAGTATTATATTGAATATTCTTAATTTCAGTTGTTTCGCAGAATTGTTTTAATAGCCCAATCATCTTATCTTTTTCAAATAAACTTTCAACATCATCAAACCATAAAGGTATATCCCTATTCTCATATCCTGAAAGATATAAGCCAAGAGCAGTAGCACTTGAATTAATATAGCAAACTTTCTTTCCTAAAACCTTTCTTGTATTGTAAGTTTTGCCTAATCCAGCAGAACCGATTATAATTAGAAAATCAAAAGTGCCTTTCTTAAATTCTGCCAATACTTTTCTAAGTCTTAAATAAGTATTAATTTCTATCATAGCCTATTAATAGTCTATAAGTAGACTACTCTTTCCTCCTAATTATTGCCATATTATTTTACCTTCAACAATTTTACATTCTTTTCTTTTAACTGCATCTTTTTTATCTTGTCCATCTTCTAAAAAATCTCCTAAATATCTTTCTGCTTCTTTTTTCTTTTTAAATAAGTCCATAGGACTAAACAAAGGTTCATCATTAACTAAAATGACCCATCCTTCTTGTTCTCTATTCTTCATTTAACAATAACCTCCAATTCCTCAATTTGATAGCTTATACTATTAATTTGGTTTTCTATTTCTTCCTTTAAATCTTTTTTAGTTAGAAATGAATACCTTAACTTCAACTTCATAACATTTAACCTTCTTCTCTTTCATTGTCTCTTATAAATCTCTCCTTTCATTACCTTTAAGGTATAACCCACATTTGTATTTCCAACTTCTACCTGTTCTTTGATTTGCCTCTTTAGAGCCCACTCTCTTACAATCTCTTTATTAGTTAATTTTTTCCATCTAATCTTCTTAAATTCATCTTTTATCTCTTGTTTTTCATTTTTACCCATATTAAATAATTCCTCAAGCATCTTATCTAAATCATCCCTGCTATCCTCATCTTCAAAATTAATGAATTTTTGTATTTTCTCTTTTATTCTATCTTTTTTCATTTTGTATCTTCATTTTCAATAGTAACATTTTTATGAGGCATTGTTATTAACTGCTCTTTTTCTGAATCCCTTGCCCTTATGATAATTTCTCCTTTCTTTGAAATCTCACTTAATATTTCATATAATGCAATTGCATCCCTAATCACTTCAGCTTTGGATTTTGCCCCCGATTTTATCTGGAGTTCTTCAACTGTTTTAATGGATTCCCCCCTAAATAAAATCTGCAATGGTTTTGGTTTTTTGTCTTTCATTTCAAATCCTCATCTATTATGCCGAAAAAGTGCTTAATCCATTTGGTAGTAAGAATAGAAAACTTGAGAGGTTGCTCTCTATCGTTATCTATTGCCTTTATCCATTTGATTGCTTCTCTTCTTTCCTTGACTTGAAATTCTAAAGCTCTTCTCGAATCTGCCCACAATTTTAGATGTTCTTCAAATAATTCCTTTTGAGTTTTAAGTTTTTTCATTTTTCCTGTTTTTCGGCTCATTTTAAAAGCCACCTTTCTTCTTGTTTGGTAACATTTCTATTAATAATTTAACACATTCAACAATTACTTTTTTGATTTGATGCCTATCCAGTCCATCCAACTCAGTCATTAAATCTTCAAATTTTTTTATATCCATTTTAATCAATCTCCTTTTCGTGAAATATATCATGTTTTAAATATTCTTCATAACTCATTACATAAAATAATGGTGAAAATATTTTATATTGCTCTTTTGATATTGGACATCTTTTTGTTTGTTTCATTTGATTATTGTGTATGTTCGTATATATAAATCTTTCTATTGATATATTTATTATATCATCCTTATTCTCCCTTTCTTAGTATTTTCCTTTTTGAAGGTTAATTCGTAGACCTTATCAAGTCTATCATAAACTTGAGAAAAAATCTTGGCAAATTCTTTGTTTAATGAATAGAAAACATTTTTACCTTCTTTTCTACTTTCTAATAAACCTACATCTCGCAATTCCACTAACGCTGGACTAAGGGATGAACTTGGTATATTAGTATTTTCCCATAACTTTTGTAGGCTATATTCCTTATCTCCATGTAGTGCGAAAAATTGCATTACTAGTTGCTTAACTGGAGTTCCAAATAACGAATAGTACTTATATCTTGCAATTGACGGATATTTTTTTTCTTTCATTTTATTTTCTCCTTTGATAGTTCTTCTATATTCGAATATTGCATACAAACTGGACACCAATATCCTCTTTTGAGATACCAAATAAAATATACTAATTCTTTGCATTTAGGACATATTGTTTTCATTTTTCAATTTCCTTATTTCTCATTTCTTAACTTTTCTATTTCTTTTCCTAAACCGTATATCTTTAAATTGGTTCTATCTATAAGCTCTGCTATGTTATCCAGCTTATTTATTATTATTCCTACTCCTGTTATTCTCAGCCCATCCTCATCAACAAGATTTGATTCCCAGATTGACTTTAATAACTCATTTTTCTTTAATGCTTCTATATTTACTTTTTCCTTTTTATTTTCCATTTTTCCCTCCTAACTTTTTCTTTTTATACATAATTCTCCGATAATGATTCTTATCTTTATATCCATTTTTCACAGCAAGAAAGTTCTGATACGATAACCAATCATCAAAACCTCTTTTCTTAGCCCAATAATTTACTACATCAATAGGTCTTTTAGCTCCAATTTTCTTTTTATAATAACCATTAAATCTTTCATCCCACCAGCTTTTATACCCCCTTTTTACTGCCATCTTATTCAAAAAATCATTTCTATCTTTATATCCCTGTTCTTGAGATAGCCAATTTAAATAATCATTAAAGGTTTTAAATCCATTTCTTTTACACCAATCTAACGTATATAAATAAGTAGAACCATGTTTACTAACTAATTCCGACCTAAACTTTTCTAACATTTCCCTTAATAAAATAACTTTTGTAATACCATTCATCTTTTCATAATTTTCTTTTCCAATCATACTCACAAGAATAGATTTTAATCTTGGAGGATAACCTATACCTTCTCCTTTTTTGATATACTCTTCTTCAACATAAATTCTTTTTTTTAACATATAAATCACGAACCTCCATCAATATTTAGTTTAGTTAAATATTCTCCCCACTGTTCTGCCATAGCTTTGGCAATTCCAGGAAATGTTTTAGACCTTAAAATGCTTCTTTTTTCTTTTGATAAATGTAGAGCATCTGCATACCACTTGGGATGTTTCTTTCCACTCTTAAAAGTTGTAAATTCTCCTTTTCCTACAATCTTAGTTGAAATTAAATTTGGTAAATTCTTTAACCATAAACAAGTAGTTTTTTGTGCTTCTTCTCCAAACATCCAGGGTTGAATTATCTGATTAGGTTTTCTTATCTTAGTTGAAATTACGCCCACAGGATTTTCAAGTGCAATATGTTTTATTGGAGCATCCAATAACTTTTGAACAAAATCTAATGCTTCTCTTTGTTCTTTTTCTTTTTTAAAAAAATGCCTTGCTCCACTCACTGACAAATGTGTGCAAGGTGGATGTGCAATCATTAAATCCCAACCATCTTCTAAATGTTTTATAACATCATCCTGGATATGCCATTCAGGATGTCCTCCAGAACAAGGTAAAATATCACAACTAAATGCTTCAAATCCTAAATTTCTAAATTCAACGCATACTCTTTGACTTTCTTCACAAGCAATAAGAATATATCTTACTCTTGTTGTTCTCCTTAATTCAGGATTAGAACCCATAATTCTTCTAACAGCATTTATATGTTCTATTTTTTCGCTTTCCATCTTATTTTTCTCCTCCTAACTATTCCTCTTCAACTGGTGGTTCTATACTCTTTATTTCAGAAATTCCTTCAGGAACTTCGCTTGTTGTCCACCAAGTAATCCAATCACCGCTTACAGCATCCCATATGCCTACTGCATCCCTTCCTTTCCATTTAAAACCATGCCATTTGATTTTAGTTAAATCGTAATCTAATCCTGGTAATCTTCTTTTTAATGATGCTCTCGCAGTTGAACTTGTTTTCCATTCTCCAAGTAAAACATCAAATAAATCATCTTTTTTACTTTCTCCTTGTTTTTTCAATATTGGAACTCTGGATGGTATTTGAACATCATCTATCCCTCTTTCTACATCTTTGACATTGCTTATTGAATCTGCTGAATCTATTTGTTGTTCTATTTCTTTCGGTTTGAATACAGTTTCTGCGAGTTCTCTGAGTGGAGATGTCTCTTTGCGAACAATATTTTCTGATGAGTCTTTTCTTAGGTAATCTAAAGTTTGTTGCTTATCTGATAATCTTTCTTCTTCTACTCTTTTATACAATCTTTCTAAATCACCTGTTTCTATTGTGTCCATTATTCACTCGCTGTTTGGTATTCTACAGTAAATATTTTATTTGATTTATCTGAATTAAGATATGATACATCTGGTATATGGTATATGCCTTTCAAAATGTTAAGATGTGCTTGTGAAATATCTTGAGAATATTCTTTATTTGATTCGCCTATAATTCCTATAAATATTGGAGCATCTTTCTTTCCTTTGTTGGACAATCTGATAACTGAAGTTTTGTAAGCATACGAACCAGCAACAAGTCTATGAGCAATATCTGTTGATGTTCTTCTACTGAGTTGCAGCCATTCCCATAGTGTTTTCTTTTGCAGACAAATCCCAATATAATTCCCGTATAATTCTCCAGTTTCTTTTTTTTCTTCTTTAGTTGCGAATAAATAAAAAGGGGTTAAATCTTCATCTTTTATCAATAAGTTTATTTCTTCTTCTACAATCCATCTTAAAGCGTTATCCCAATCAAAAAAACCAACATGTTCCATATCGAAAGTTCTGGAACAAATGCCTCTGCAATTCATGTAAGGTCTTTTTATTCCATTCAGAGTAACATAATAATTAAGGTTGTTTGTATTTGAATTAAATTCGCATTCTTTTGCTAATTCTTTAGATTTTTTCAGAAATAAACTATAGTTCTTATAATCAAATGAAAATTTATTTGTTTCTTGCCTATTCTCTTTTTTTAAATGTATCATTCTCGCACCACCCTGACACTCGGTAGTCAGCTAACCATCATTACAAACTGCCGTCAAATTTCAACGACAGTGATTATTACCTTATATTTAAAGTTGAACTACTATTTAAATCTTATGTCCGCCTTTGTCCTTTTACCCAAAATAATTCTGATTTGATTTCCCTTTATCAGCATTTCTTTGGGCATCTTTCTTCAAACCTTCAATAATCTCTCCAGTCATTCTTGTCATTAATCCTATTGCTTCATCTGGATTTATGTTTTCCAGTTGAAGATTAAAGTTAGTTAATTTACCGCTTATTGTTCTTGTTATTATTACTTTTCCTATTATATCTTTTTCTTGTTTCATTTTAGTTCTCCTAACTTTTTAATCTGCTGCTTTAAATTATTTATTCTCTCATCCAATTTTAATTCATTATCTATATCATCTAAAACATTTTGTCTACCAATTTCAACCATAGGAATTGAACTATGATAATTATTCAATATCATTTTCAGCTTTTCTAAAAATTCAATTTCTTCCTTTATTGTCTGGGCTTTTGCTGATTGAATAGAAATATCAAATGTTCTATTTATCCCATCATTAACGCCATCTTCAAATCCTTTTTGGTAGCCTTTGAGTTCTAATTCACATTCTTTGCATAAATAGAACTCTCTGCAATATTCTTTATCGTTATAACCATCTAAAGAATGATATGTTTTTTGTCCACATCCTTTTTTCAGTTTTTCCTCAGTTTTTCCCTTAAGGCTTTTTTTAAAAGGCTTATCTTGTTTCTTAGTTTTCATTTTTCATCTTTTAACCTCTCTAAATTCTTTAATTAAATCTTTTATCAATTCTGGAGAATATTCTAATCTACAAGATAAGAACTCTGCAAGAGCAACATCATTATTATTTTTAGAATAACTCTCTAAAGGTTTATGGTCTTCTTTTGCACATTTCAATAGATATTCTTTTCTTGGTGTTCCTTGACTCATTTTTCAATTTCCTTTTTTATCTCTTCTTCTTTTTTCATTTCTTGTCCGCCATAAAAATATCAAATTCTTTTAAACAATCATCACACAAATGTATTAATTCGTCATATCCATATCTTGTATTTCTCTTTTTAGTGAAATGTAGTTCATTATCATCTGATTGTATTCCTTCTCCTATCTCTTTTACACATCTATTACATATTCTTTTATATGACATTTTCTACCCCCTATTTATTTTTTGTATGATTTTTTTGCAATTCTTAATATATCACCGAACTTTTTGCCTTTATTCGATACCATAGTTTTACTAACGTGCTTATTCCAATTTGTTTGTTTTCTTGCCATTTTTTATTTCCTCCTAATCACCTAATCATATCTAATTGTTTTTTTAATGTTATTTTTTTTATCTTAAATAATTCTTCCTTAAATCTTGATAATGCTTTTCTTATCTTTTTTGAACATTCATTATCCAATTTCCAATATTTTGTTCTGCCGACTTTATGATAAGAAATAAAGCCTTCGATAAATAAGTTCGATAAATGCCCTTGTAACGTTGTATAAGGAATTTTTAGTAATTTTGATAGTTGTTCTGTTGTAATTTCTTTGTTCTCATCAAATTCAAGCAAAACTAATTGTTCTTGGGTGAATATATCTTTTATCATTTATTTCCTCCATTATATATTGTTTTCTATCTATATAAACTTATCTCACTATTATTTAGTAGTCTTATCTCCATACCTCGTAATTAACTGATGATGATTGGGGCATAAAGGAACTATATTCTTTTCTGAGTTATCACCTTCCTGACTGAATTTTTTTCTGTGGTGATATTCTATTAATTCTCTCTTGTCGAAATCACAAACTGCACACATATTATAATATCTTTCCAAAACTTTTCTTTTTGTTTCTTCTGAAATATATCTTTCTGGTTTCTTCTTTCTAAATAACAGCCATAATATAAATAATGCGATTGCTACTACTATGATTATTGTTATTTCACTCATTTAAAGTATCCTCAAATGATTTACATCTACAATTTCTTATTCTGCATTTATCATTAAGATGTTTAATTTTTATGTGTCCGCAATTTTTACATCCATGATTATTCTTTTTCATCTTTTACTTCCTCTTTCTTTGAATATTGCATACATATAAGACACCAATATCCTTTTTTAAAATACCAAATTAAATATACACTTTCTTTGCATTTTAGACATATTTTTTTCATTTTTCAATCTTGCTTACTTTTCCGCACCAACCGCAGATTAGATAATCTTTTTTGTTTCCAATATATCTTATAATGCTCCCAAACTCCCCTCTCCTTTTGCAGTCTGGACATTGATTCATACAACCCTTTAATCTCATCAATTTCAATTCTTTGATTTTTTCTTCTATTATTTCTGTTTCATTCATTTTTATCCTATATAAGTTGGCTTTTTAATATCTAAAACTTGTGGTTCACCTTCAACTCTGAATCCTATTCCAGCTTCAGTTGGTTCTCCACAATGAGGGCAGTTGAAATTAAATATAACTGAATGCAAAAAGCTGTTTAATATCTCTTCACTATTCTCATCCTTCTTTGCTCCAAAACTTAAAGTAACACTTAACCAAAACTTCTTGTTGCATTCCTTGCATTTGACATAAAAACCTTTCATTTGCATTTCTCTTCTAATAATTTATAGTCTAATTTACAGTTAACAACTTCGTTAAATAAAACACCGTAAGTTGATTGATTAATAGTATAAATAGTTTTCTCCATATTATTGTTTGCTTGAAATTGGTTTAGTATAATCAATGCAAAGATAAACAAGATGATACTTAATCCAACTACAATTATCCCTAAATTCTTATTCTTCCTTTTAAGCAAATCATCAGCTTTCTCTAACTGGATTTTATTAAGTTCGTTTGTTATTATCTTTTCCATTTTCTAATTCCAAATAAATAATAAACTTACAATAAACCAACCTATTCCGTGTTCTCCTTTGCTTAAATATAATAGATAACTACATATCATTGCTGAAGCTATTGTTGCTAAACATTTCCCAATATATTCCATGTCTATTATTTTACTTTTTTGCATTTATCTTTCCTTATCCATAAGTAAATTAATAATCCTTCGTTTGGTTGCCATTCCTTGCAAACATTATCTGGCATAACATTAATATAACATTTATCCGATTTTTCATTATGACAATGCCAAAATTCATTACCTACATATTTACAAGTCTCACAACAAATAGGAAATTTTAAAGGATAATATTTCTTATTAATCCATGTCCTACAATCTTTTTCTAATATTTTAATTGCTCCTTTATCAAATTCTGTGATATTACCATCCCCATATAAAGGTTTAATCTCGATTATCTTTTCCATTTTTACAATCCTTTCCGTGAATAGGACATTCTTTTAAATTAAGTTCATTATTGTATAAATCCTGTATTATATTTGTAGTTATCTCTACTTCATAACCACAAGGAAATTTAGCTTTTATTTTTCCCATTTATATCTCCATGATTTACACCCTTCTTTTTCTTCTTTAGTATATTTATAATTTAAAACAAAAGTATATTTTCTATCTTTATCATCACAAATAAAACTGCTATAATAATTATCGCTTATACTCCTAAATTCCATGTTCTTTTCTATACAATAATCTTTGCCTATATCTTCTAAACATATTTTAGAATATCTTTCACTTATAAAATATTGTCCAGAAAAGACGATAATTAAAAAAATTATAGATAAGGTTATAACTCCCCAGAATTTTTTATCTCTCATCCTCTTATCTCCTTTTCAACCTCATTCAAAAATCTTGATAAATGATAGTTAAAATTCTCTGGATTAATCTCTTTCTTTTGCTCCTTAAAGTAAAAATAAGCTTTTGATAAAGCAACTATAAATTCTTTTAGTTCTGTTTCAAACTTGAAGTAAATGCTTCTCTTTGCTAATCTCTGCTCTTCTATTGGCTTTGTTGGGTCTTCTAAGTAAGTATAAACAGCTATCTTGTCTGATGGAAATTCCTCTGTCTTAGGATAGTATAGTATTTCAACTATCTGCTTATAGTCTCTTATATTTCCTTCAATTTCCTTTTTCCATAAAAATGTTTTTTCTGTCATTTTATAAATCTGGGCTAATCGAAACAAATCCCCCTTCTTCTTTAATCAATGAATTTCTTTTCAAAGTTGAAATATAAGTATTAAAACTGCCACCTTTCGCAGACATACCCACAGCCAATGCAACTTGTGAACGAGTAAATTTTAATCCTGACTTTTCTGCCAAGAACTTTAAAATCCTTGATGCACCACCATTCCCCAATTTTTCCATCCATATCTGAAGATTGCTTGAGGTAATATTTTGGACTGTTTGGTTATTTTCTGATACACCAATTAATCTTCTTATTTGATATAGAATATCATCTCGCTTTCTTATTTCTAAATCTTTTTGTAATAATTTGCTTTCAAACTCATTCTTTATTGTAATTAATTCTTTCTGTTGTTCTAAAGTGTCTTTAATCTCATTATTGGATTTTGTAAAATGCTTTCTGCAAAATCCAGATATTCCAACAGTTTCTTTTCCGCAAATAGGGCATTTATCTATAATTTCTGACTTGTCTTTAATCTTAATTTCTTCTTTAAATTCGGTAATAAACTCTTGAATGTCTGTTTGTTCTAATTGAGGCATCTCAAACTTTTCCCCTAACTTTTCTCTGTCTGGATGGAATGTTTCTCTTTCCCTAATTTTAATCTTTTCAAATACACCTAAAAATTCTGGAGACCATATCCAACCTTCTCCAGTTGGCAGAAATGGCAGAGATTTCATAAATTTCTCGAAGTCACCTTCTGCTGAGTGATATTCGACCCAGTCTTTCAAAGCTTTTCTATCTTGAGGTGCAACATTTCTAAAAGTAAGCAAGGTATCCAATTGTGTTAGAACATCTTTATTAACTGTGGAGGCTCTTTGGTTAATCAAAGTTACTCCCAATCCCCTATTCCTACCCATCACAACCAAATTTGAAACAGCATTGAATGTTTTGCCTAAAGCTCCGAAAACTCTCTGAGGCACAAATTCATGTGCTTCTTCTATGAAAATGTGTCTTGGTGTATTATTTAAATTCAATATCTCTTCTGCAAATTCTGCTATTAAATGCCTTTGAGCAACCTTAGGCATTCCGAATGTAGATATAACACAAGAAATATTATGTTTTACAATTGCTTGAGCAATCTTTCTGCCCATATCCCTGTCTAATTTTATATCTGAATGTTCTAATCCGAATATTACAATGGGCAGTCCCTTTGACTTTCCATCTTTATTTAATTTTAATCCCCACCAAACATCAATGGGGTCAAAAACAATAAAGGGGATACCTTTTTTATAAAACTCTTCTGCCATAACAGCACCCGTGTAAGTCTTTCCAGCTCCCCTTTTAGCTAAAATTGCGAAAGTTTTTGTTGCTGAATTTATTGGCATCTTGAAACTGCCTAAATTAATTTCATTCATTTTCTCTTCTCCTTTGATAATTCTTCAATATTTGAAATCGTATAACTCAAAGCATCTGGAAAATCTTTAATTCCCATTAATTCAAAGATAGTATATAATCTTCTCTTTAGTTTCTTCTTGGCATAATTATTAAGTAATAGGAAATATCTTAGGGCATATACACTATCTTGTTTTGAATATTTTACTTTTTTAAGTATGTTCAATGCTTCTTTCTGGGTTATGTATTGTTTATTCATTTTATACTCTCTTTAATTTTCCTCTAACAGGTTCAAATATTTCACCATTCTTCTGCAATATCCCTACTATTTCCTCTATCTCAAATCTATCTATGTTTTTGCTTCTGCATTTTTCTATTATTTCTTCAACTGGCATTTCACCTTCTATTATGCTCTTGATGTAATTAACTTTTTCTCTCTTTGAAGTTGGCATCCCAGTTATTATCTCGTCTATATCTATTAGCCCAGTTTCCAAATCTATTGCTACTACTTTCAGCATTTTAAGATAAAGATTGATTACTCTTTGGGAATCTTCTCTTTCTACTTTGTTGCTTAGCCTTATTTTTGCTGATGCAGTTGCTAATCTTATTAATCCTTCAATCTGCCTTGCTGTTATCTGTATTCTTTTATCCTGGACATTGCTTCTCATCTTTAAATAGAAATTCTTTATTTCATCACTTGCTTCTTTAGTCAAAATTGGCTTAAAGTGTTGTTTTGCATAAGCTATATATTTCTTGAATAGTTCTTGATTTACTGGGGGTTCTATGTCTATTTCTTCTCCTTCATAAGTATCTAAAATTATTTCTGCAATTTTTTTGTCTCTTTCTGGATTCTTATAGTCAACTATAATCCAGAGCATATCAAAACGAGCTAAAAATGAGGGTGAAATCTTCTTATTAAGTTGTGATGTTAAAGTCTGGTCTGTATCAAATCTACCGTGTTCTGGATTCGCTACTGATAATAAAGATGTTTCTGTTTTTAGAGTTGCATGAATATTTCCTTTATTTATGTTTATCACTTGAGGGCTTTCCATTCCTTCATGCAGTTTTTCAATATCGTCAGTTTCTAATTTATCAGTTTCGTCTAATACGAACAATCCCCTATTTGCAAATACAAAAGGACCTGCTTCCAAAGTCATACCACCTGTAAAATCATCGTGAGAAACTACACAGGTAATCCCTTTTCCTGTGCTTCCAGTTCCAGATGCAAACCTTGCTCTTGGGGCTATTTCAGAAACATATAATGCTAATTGGCTTTTACTTGTGCTGGGGTCTCCAACTAAAAAGATATGGATGCTTTCTCTGGTAAATCTGTTCTTGCCTTTCTTTTTTCTTTTAACCCCGCCAAATAACTGTAATAATAGAGATTCTTTTATAGATTCGTTTCCATATATATCTGGGGCTATTGACTTAATTAATAAATCAAATGGGTTCTTTGAAATCTCTTTTATTTTTTCTAAATCTGCTTCTGTAATATTTATTTCTGTATCTTGGTCTAATAAGGTAATTGAATTTGCATCTATAACTAAATCATATTTGATTAATTTTTTTCCTGTTCTTGTTGTTATTGGCATTGACTTTAATATTCCGACTATTATTACTCTGCTTCCTGGAGTTGTGTGCTTCTCTATTCTTGGGTCAGTTAAATCTTCTTTCAAGATAACATTAATCTTCTTTGGCTGTTCTGTTCCTTCTAAAACATCTGGAGGTTCTTCTAAGCTAATCCTTTGAATGTCTATTAATTCCTCGCTTAGTTTTTTGAACCCGCTTTTTCTACCGCAAGAACAATGATAAGGTTCTTTAGCTATTTGCTCGGTTTGAATAATGTTTATAATATTTCCGCAAGACCCACATTCAAAACGGGTTGTAGTTGCTTGAGGTCTTACTTCTGACGCACTTTTGATTAAACCTTCTATTGAGATTAGTCTGTTTAAATAATTGCTTCTTATATCCCCTATTCTTACTTCGCTTGTTTTTGGCAAGTCTATTATTCTTACTCTTTTATTATTATCATCTAAGGCTATCCTAATGCACTCGAAAGACTTATCTGGAAAATCTAATAAGCTATCTGCTAAATCCAAATCAAACTCCAAGATTTTATTGAATTGAATATTTAACACATTATCCTTTAACATTTTTATTTCCTTATCGAAAAAGTCTTTCCACTTTTCTATAATATCATTCTCTTCCATAAATACCTCTTTTTATATTCTAACTATTTTCCATTCACTTGCTTTTGCAAAGATTTTAGGGTTGTTTAATGGTGCTTTCAGTAATTGGGATTTTAATATAAAGAAATCTTTATTGTCATTATCTTTTAATAAAACAACTTCTTCGTCTATTAAGACTAATCCTATTGTCCCACCTTCAAATTGGATAATATCCCCTGCTTCTATTTTTGGTTTTTCTTCTTTGATTTCAAGTTCTATTTTCATTTTTTTTACCTCACTCTCTTTTATTGCTAAACTATCAATCAATTTTTTAAGTTTTTCTTTTATTTCTCCTTTAAATAAGATTACTCCATTAAGTGCTCCTCTATCAAAGTTATCATTTGGATTATTTCTGAATAATCTGTTCTTCTCTTTTTCTATCTCAGTATTATCTATAATATCCTTAACTTCTTTCAAAATTTTTCTTTTCTCTTCATTTACTAATCTATCTGATAAAGAAATTATAAATTTACTTGCTTCTTCATCACTATAATCCATCTTACATTTAGGACAAATATCAATTATTGCTTGTTTAGTTTCAGTTCCACAGTCAATACATTTCATTTTATAAATCTCCTACCAAATTTATCACTATCTTATTTAATCTTTGATAAACCTCATCAGAAGCAAATCTTATTATTCTCATTCTACCACCGCCTCTTCCTAAGTTTTTATATTCGGTTTCTATAAGACCATAATCATTCATGATTGTAATTAATTGGGATATTCTTGGGGGAGATAAATTTCTCATTTTATTGATTATATCTGTTGTTGTTACATACTTTCTTTTTTTATATAAATCCAATAAAATTTCTAAGAATTTTTTTTCGTTATCACTTAATCCGAAAATAAAACTGCCCCAATCATCTTCTATCATACTTATTCTTATTTGGTCAATAAAATCTTGTGAAAAATTATTCGCCGAAACACATTTAGAAGTTAAATTTAAGACTATCCTTGCAGAACCTTCTCTTGCCCCTATTGCACAAATATAATTTAAAGCATTTTCATCGAATGGAGGTATTTTATTTATTATTAATGATATTCTGTCCAATAAGATACCTTTTAATTCTGATGCATTATAAGAAGGAAATTCTACTTTTGAAAAAAATAATGTTTTTCTGGCATCTTCGGGCATTTTGCTGATAATTGTTCTTTTATTTGAAATTAAGATGATTGGGCAACCAGTTTCCCTGAATATTGTATTTAAATTATCGAAGAGATTATTTAAGTCTTTTATTTTGTTTACTTCATCTATTATTAGAATTTTTGGTTTGATTTTTAAATTTTTTGTTGCTTCATCTAATATCTTTGAGGTAATACTGCATTTTAATCCAAATAATTTTTTAAATGTTTTTGTTGATGTTCGGTCTGTTCCTGATACATATAAATATGATTCTGGGTCTTCTTCTTCTATAATCTTGTTAATCGTTAAAGTTTTTCCTGAGCCAGTTACACCCATTATAAAAATATTATTGCTTATTTTGTATTCTCTAAAATTATTAAATAGATTTTTTATTTCTGCTACTTGTTTGTCTCTATATAAAATTTTTTGGGGTTTGTAAGCATCGGTTAATTCTATTAACATTGATTATCACCTATATTTACTAAAGTGTTCTGATATATAAATCTTTCGGTTTGTTATAAGTGTTATTTTAATATATATTCTGTAATATAGATAATCATATAAAAATAACACTTTAGTTGTTTATTTTGAGGAATTAAGGCTTGTATCGATTAAATATGAGGTATTAGGTTTTGAAATTCGATAAAAGTTTCTTATTAAAGTGTTATTTTTTATACTGATTCTGCCAAATAAAGGTTCTGCAAGTCAAATTGATAATAAATACACTTAAAAATTAGAAATATATTTATTGCAGGGGGTCGCAAGTGTTATTTTCTGGGGATGCATGTGCATATTTGCCCTGGCGGTGTTCATAGCTATTCTATTATCTATTATAATATATATATATATATATATATATATTACATAACCAAAATTCCCCTTGGAACAAGCATATAAATGTATAGGTGTCTTTTTAACACTTACACTTTAATCATAAATAAATATCTGAGTTCACTTACAAAACAACGAAATATGAGTAAAAAGTATATACTACAGAACAATATTATATTTTAATTTAGATATTACAGAACACATATAACCTCGTAAATGCAACTGTGGTCTCCTTATACATCATCATCTTCCATCTTCGTTTAGTGATTTCCTTTGTAAGCTCTGCACTTTGTAAGTCCTTAAACCAAAAGATTTAGAGGGCGAGAATTAAGGGAAAGGAGGTGAGTCCCAAACCCAAATTCAAACCTTTCTCTCAAATCGACAACCTGGGACTTTGGCGAACCTTAAGGGTAAAGTGTTATACAACCCTGACGATTTTGCCAATAAAGAAAGTTTTTAGCCCCACTTAGGTTATTATCGTTTCAACGAATAACTTTATTTATCATCCAATCAGCATTTCTAACAAATCTAATACAATCTTCAATTCCTTTATGTAAATCCTCATGCTCAATTGTTTTGAATATACTATACAATTCCCTATTTCTCAAGTTCAAGTAGATATTGTTTGATTTAGAGAAGTAAACCCCCAAACTATCTTTATTCATAACTTCTAAGTTTTCTCGGTTGTTTTTTATCAATTTCTTTAGATAATGCACCGAAGTCAGAAAAGTAAAGAAGTGAGCAAATACCAATCCAAAAATATATTTAAAATATTCAAATCTAACCCTTCTTTTATACTTCTTCTCGGTTGTGCAGAATATGTAGTCATTCATCTCTTAACCTATATAATTAACATCCTTTTTACCATCATCAAAGAACTTATCAACAAAACCCTTTAAAGCTTTCTTTGTTGGTTCTCCCTGCTGAGCTATTGTATTCATTGACTTGATTATAATGTCTGTAAGAATGATGTTATAAACTGGATTTAAATCGTTTTTATCAAATTCTTTTTCTATGGTCTTGATTAATTCGATTATCATTTCTTTGTTCTTATTAGAATACTCCTTAGATATTTCATTTATTCTCTTTTTGTTTTTATCTTTCATCTTTAACCTCCACTCCTCCTAACTTTTCAACCTTTTGCTTTGGTTTAAATTTAAATGTAACTTCAACGAATCCATCGTTCAATCCGTTCCAATGTTCTTCGTGTTTCTCTTCAATAAATTCTCTTACCTTTTTCCAGATAGTAGGCTCTTTGAACCAATCATTGAGCAAAAATGCCGTATTTGTTTGTAATTTAATAATTTCCTTAGTCTCAACTTCCTTTAATGTCTGGGCTTTTGCTGATTGGTAGCCTTCTAAAAGTGCTATTTCCGAAATTTCTTTTAAATGTTTAATAAAACCTTTTATTGAGAGATATTTAATATATTCTTTATCACAAAAATTTTCAAATCCATAAAGTTTTAAACATTTTTCAATTTCCTTTTTTAGTTCTTCTTCAGTTTTTCCCTTAAGGCTTTTTTCAAAAGGCTTAGTTTTTTGGCTCATCTTAACACCCCAAATTTAATATTTAGCCACACCATTGCTAAAAAGGTTAATACACCTAAAGTTACTCCTTTACTTATTATTAAAGCATATTCTCCAATTGTCTTTTCAACTTCTGTTTTCATATTTTCACCTTTAGTTTCTTCTTTTGAACTAACTTGTAAATACCATAAACAATTCCTACTGCCAATAAAGTAACCAAAATCCATTGTATTATGATTCCTATAAAGATACCTATCAAAATTGGAATATAGTTTTGCTTGAGCCAATCTAAAGCATCCTTTCCATCTAATGGCATCTCAAATCTTTTTTCCGTTTTTATCTTTTTCATAGCCATATTTTTCCTTGCAGTTTAAACAGAGCCAATTATTAGTTGTTCCTTCATCTACTTCTACTACTTCACTATGCTTATGAAACTTGAAACATCTATAACACATCCTTTCACTTACGGTTTCTGTCATTTTATTTACAAACTTCTAAACTATTAACTTTCTCATCAATACAATTTCCATCATTAAAACATATTTTTTCAATCGTTGAACTATAAGTTTTGAAAGAAATATATTCTTTTATCCCCTCATTAATTTTACCTGTTACATTCAATATCTCTTCTTTAGTTTCATTATAACAATAAATCTTTATATCAGTGCATAAAGACAAATAAACATTATTCTCTATAAAGGGTTTGCCATCCCAAACTATATGACCCTCATCAACTACAAGAAAAGATTTATCACTATCAATTATATATTTTACTGCTTCTCCACAATCACTAACACTTCCTTGAAATGGACCAGAGCCATAACATCCAGCTACAAAAACAATTCCAATTAATACAAGTCCTAAAATAAATAGTTTAGTTTTCATTTTAATCCTCTGGAAACATAAAAGACGGAAGATAATCATATTTCTTTTTATTGAAAGGTTTTGGATTTTTCTTTCTCTCTTCAATTATCTTTGAATGCTTCTTGCAGTAAATATATCCTAATATAGCTTGTTCTTCACATCCTCTCCATAAGCATCTCATACTATAACTCTTTTTCTTGCCTTTAATTTTATATTTCTTTTTGAACTCTTTTGTTCTTCCATCAATATTTTCTTCTTTCATTTTAGTAGTAAGTCTTTTCCTCCTCTTTAGTTCTTTCAATTACTTTCTCTTTTCCATCCAACTGACCAATAAAACAAACTGCTTGGTATATTAAATAAAACCAAATCCAAATAAGGAAAGTAAATATCAATAGCATCATCCAACAACCTTTTCCAAAATCAGTCCAATGTCTATCATTTTCCAATCCCAAAAACTTATAGGATTTTACCTTTTCTATTTCTTCTTTATTCATTTTATTTTTCATTTTACTTCCTCTTCAAATAATAGACATCCACAATTCTCACATTTTTTACCTTTTATATAATCATTCCATTTAATTCCTATTGGAATCTCATACATTTCTTCGGACTCACAATTATCGCATTCATAGTTCATTTCATAAGTTGTTTCTTCATCTGGTTCTGATTTATCTTCTGCGAGTGATTTCATCAATTTCTTTTCCTTTTTATTAAATAGTCCGCTTAATCCCATTTTAATTCTTCCCTTTAAGGGGGATAATACCCCCACTCTCCCCTATTACTAAAGTAGTGTTTTCAGGTATGAAGAACTTGGTGTTTTCTTTCAAAGCATTCTCTGTAACTTCTAATCTTTTAAGAGTTTGTGCATTTCCTATAAAAGCTTTATTTATTAAATCGAAAGCTTTTGCTTGTCCCTCTGCTTTTAAGATTGAAGCTTGTTTAAATCCTTCTGCTTCCTTGATTATTGCTCTCCTTTCTCCATCTGCTTTAGTTTCAACAGATGATGCAAAATCAATAGCTGCTTGTTTTTGGTTTTCAGCAATAACTACAGAATTCATAGTTTCTTGAACATTTTTTGGAGGATTAATTTCTTTTAATTCTGTTCTGACAACTTCAATTCCCCAATTGCTGGTTTCTTTAATTAAAGTTTTCATTAAGTCCGCATTTATTTTTCCTCTTTCTGAATTAGCATCGCTTAAACTCATAGTTCCTATTATATTTCTTAAAGTAGTTCTTGCTAAGTTTACAATCTGCCATTCATATCTATTTACATTATACATGGAAGCCTTTACATCTTTTTCAGTATCTTTTACTTTGAAATAAACCTGAGCATCAACAACTGCATTTAACTTGTCCTTTGTTATTATTTCCTGAGGTTCTGCATCTGCCATATTTTCTGTAATGTTTATCTGCACCATTCTATCTACAGCTGGAATTATCCAATGGAATCCTGGTTCAGCAAATCTATTATATTTACCCAACCTTTCTATTAAACCTCTGCTCATTGGTCTAACTATTCTAATTCCGCCTAAAACAATTAATCCAATCGCTACACCTAAAGATATATATGTTATATTCATTTTAATACCTCCAAAATTCTTTTATTTAAACTTTCAACTTCTTCTCTTTCTTTTTGTATTTCTATTCTTTGCTGTTTAACATCATTAAGTTGTTCTAATTTTAATTCTCTTAATTTGTCTAAATCCTTTAAAACTTCATCTTGTTTTTTACTGATTTCTTTTAGTTTTTCTAATTTGCTCATTCTTCCCTCCTTTTCAAAATAATTGCTTCATCTAAGAAAAATCCTATAATATCATAATCTTTTAATTCCTTAGAAATCATTTCTAAATCTCTGATTAATGAATTTAAGAATAATACTTTGTAATCTCCGCAGACTTTTAGCCTCTTCTTAAAAAATTCCAATTCCCTTTGTTTCTTTTCAAATTCCATCATTTTTTAATATCCTCCTTCTTAAATATCCATAAAGTATCCCTAACTGCGATTAATCTATAACCCTCTTTTTCTAATTTATTTACATCCTTAAATAAATCATAATCATATTCATAATCTGCATTACCTTCCTCTAATGTTGCATATTTTCCATCTTCATAATATTGCACAATTTCATCATCTTCTTCAGATTCCTCACTTTCCTCTTCACATTTATGATTATTAATATGAGCAAGACAAAAAGTTGATTCACATTTCTTGCATCGAGGTAAATTAGTTTTTAAACAATTACTGCAATAAACTTTATTGCATCCCTCATATTCACATTTATCAGCAACACCTTTCTTATTGCATTTAGAACAAGGTATTCTATTAAAACTTTTACTAATCAGAGGAACAATAAAACAAAGAGCAACTACTGCAATCAGAACCCAAGTAAATGAATCCATTATGCCCCCCTCTTTATTATCAACTCACTTCTTAATCTATTGTAAATATTCTCATCAATCTTCTGAATCAAGAACAAATTAACACCATTTTTTATAACATATTCTTTTAGTTTCTTATAGTAATCTTTTTTCCTGATAGTCTTTCTCACCATCTTCTCTAAAATGCTTAAATTAAATTCGTTCATATTAATTATAATACATCCAAACTATTTAAATGTTTCTCACCATTATTTAGTAATTACTAACATTCTATTGCTTACTTCATTATAGCTAACAAAATAAATAGTATCCAAATCGCATATAATTCCGCTTATCAATTCTTGGTTTATTATCATTGATTTAATATCTTGGTTGCTTAATTCACAACTTAAAGATTTACTTCTTTTTCCTTTCTTTACTAAAGTTCCATTATCATATCCTAAATCAGCTTCTTTAATATATTGAATAGGATGAGAATGTATAGTTCCTAATCCAAAGCATCTTCCAGCAGTAATCTCAGAAGGCGAATTTTCATAAGGTTTTTGAGTTGTAAAATTATTTATATAAACTATCTTGTCCCTTATTTCCCCATTAAAGCAGACTATGAACTCATTTTTCTCTGTTTCAAACTTTTCATTCAACTGCTCTACCAAATCTTCTTTCATAACAACTCCTTCTATCTTTGTGTTGTTTAATATCATTGGATGAAATGTAGAATAAAGAACGAATACAAAGGAGATTAGATTAATAGTTATTAAGATATAATTTGATATTTTATACTTTTTGATTTCTTTCATCTTATTAATTCCTTTATTTCTTTTAAATAATTGCCTTTCTTTCTTCTATTCATTTTCTGATTTATTATAAAATTCTTCTTCTTGCATTCAGGGCATACTCTTGAGTTCTTAAGAATAGTTTTGAAATATTCATTACAAGTTCTGCAATACCTCATCATAAAATATCTATGTTTCGGATACCCATTCCTTTAGGATTGGGAGGAGAAACATCCTCCAGTTGGTTTATAGATTTCTGGACTTCTTTTTCAATCACTGCTTTTGGCTCAATGAAAGAGAACCCCACAGCTCTATTTATGGGAGCTGTATCTCGGAAAGATATACCTTCCAAGAATTTCTTTCTAATATTCACAGCACCTACGTGGTCTGCATTTGCTTTGTAACCACAATAATTACATTTGTAATCACTTTTAATTCGTTTATTTGTGCTAAGACACTTAGGACAAACCTGACTTGTATATTGTGGTTGAACATAAACTATTGGAATATTATTCCATAAGGCTTTATATTGTATCATATTTTGCAACTTTTTAAATGCCCACGTTTGATGAACATATCTTTGTTTCTTTTTTACTTTTGTTGTTTCTAAAATATATGATAAGTCTTCCATAACTATAATTGGATTTTCTAAAGTTTTTGCTCGTTCTATAATTTCAAAACTTATATTATTATTTACATCATTGAAATATCTCTGTTCTTTACCCTTAATAGCATTTAACATTCTTAAATTATCTCTACTTTGATAAATTGCTTTGACTATATTAAGATGCTTTTTCTTTGCTATTGCTCTTTTTCCATTAAAAAAGATTGATTTTCCATCTATGTTAGCAACAGCTAAATTGTTTATTCCAATGTCAATTCCAATAGGATTATAATTTTCTTTGTTTTCAAAAATAACTTCTTTGTTTAATACTAAATTAATAAAATAATCATTTCCTTTTTTTACTAAATCTGTTGAACCTTGCTTATATTTATTATTGATTAAATCATTAATATAACCTTTTTGATAATCTGAATTAATTATTAATGGAATATAAATCCTCTTTCTTTTAGATACTAATATTGAAGCAAAATAAGGATATTCTTTATTTTCAGTTTTCATAATTTTAAAAACTTGATTATCGTATCTTATTCTTAATGCTCTTGGCTCTGGAATTTGAATATTTTTATGCAACCTTCTTTTATTAGTTTTCCAAGATTTTATTATTTCTCTTGCTTTGTTTCTCGATTGATGGACTATACAAGCAGGGAGTTTATATTTATTAACAACATCTTTATAACCCAAATGATGTAATTTTGTATTGGATGTTGTTTTATTTTTTATGCTTAAATCCATAAAATCTTTAATTGCTAATAAAGAATTTGTTAAAGATTTATCTATCAATTCTTGTTTTCCTTTTCTCAATTCTCCAATTTTTATTTTAATTGTTTTTTGTATTTGCATTTTTTATCTTTAAGATACCCCTTCATTTATGATGTGGGAGTAAGTCATTTTTTATTCTTTATTAAATCCCCGATTGTAAATTCATCATTCTTTTTATCTTCCAAATCTATCTCATCTTCTGATTTATCTTTGGTCGGGATATGAACTATCTGCTGTTTTTCTTTATGCTTCCAATCCCCGTAATAAACACTCCATTGATACCAAACCATAGAAAGAACAAATAGAATAATCATCCCAAATTTTATCTTAACCCCCCTTATCAAATCAACAAGCATTAGAAACAAGATTAAGCCTAAAAGAAAAGTTGGCTTGTTAAAAGCTTTTAATAATTCCTTGAATGGCTTTGAAAACAGATACTTTATGAAATCAGTGATTGTCTTTATTTTCATTTTCCCTCAAACATCTTTCTTTCAACTTCTCTTGCTAGAGAATGCTTCTCTGGTATAATTACTATTTGGTCTTTAGTTACGCTTTTATCATAACCGAAATAAGCTTCATTATAGCTGGTTATTAATCCTAAGTAAGGGTCAACCTTTGCAAACCATTTTGTAATATTCTCTGCCTTATCTTCAATTCCGAAATAAACAAACCATTTCCTGAACTTCTCTCCTTTTCCATGAAATTTGTCAGGCAAATCACAGTCAGGATATTGAATATATTTGCCTTGAGGAAATTCCCCAGTATTTTCCATCTTCCATAAAACATCCCTTCTTACTATTTCTTTTGCTTCCCTGTCAGATATTGGCTTCAGTTCTTTGTTTGCAGAAAATAAAATTATTAAAAAAACCAATCCCATAATACCGAGAAACAATTTTACCTGGGAGCTCATTACATATTCCTTAACTTGAGTTGCTACTCCGTTGATAACCCTGCTTACCAAAACTTCTTTAGCCCAAGGATGAACAGGATTCCAGTAAGTTTGGTAGAATAAAAAGAATGTAAATATGAATGAGAGTATTACTAAAGGAATTGGTAGTTTTTTTATTGTGCTGATTGGGCTGACTTTAGTTTTTTCCTGAGCTTCTCTAAACTCTTCATTTACATCTGTTGAATCTTTTTCTACTACCATTTTACCTCACAATTTTTTAACATAAATATCTCTTTTAATTTATCATCAGATTCTTCATAATAATTATATTCGCAATAATGTTCTCTATTAAGAAAAGTAATTAGAATATCACATTCTTCAGTCATATCAAGCAACAATTTTTCACAATCATAACTATCTAACTTTTCCTTGAATAATTCTAAATCTGTTTTCTTTCTGCATTCTTGGACTTCTATTGTTTTTTGGGTGTTATAACATCTATCTAAAAGAATATATTTATCTTCTATAGAAATAAAATTAAAAGAAGAATTAAAATCAAAGTTATCTACACAAACGTATCTTCCTTCTTTTTCTTGTTGTGTAATATCTTTTTTTATCATTAAAGTCGTTTTGATTATAGATTCATACCCCTTCAAAGATTCATTATATTCATATAAAGTAAAATTCAAATAATTTTTAGAATAATAATCAAAATTAACACAGCAATCTCGAATATACCCTCGATTTATCTTAGTTTTATTTTCCCATACATAATTAGGATTTCCCTTCTCGCATTCATTTGGATTATGGGCTCTGAGACAATAATGTGGTGATTTACCATTTAATTTGTCCATACAATCCCAATTACAATTTTGGTAATTCTTATTGTATCTATCTCCACTATTCTTATAATACTTTTCGCAGTTCTCAGAACATTCTCTATAATCAAAATACTCATCACAAACACAACCTTCTGCATTTGGGTTTTTTGAACAATCAAGTTTTATTATATTTTGTATAGTAGTTCTAGCCCATACTAAACCTAAACTCAATATAGCAACACCCATAACAATAACTATGACAGTAGTCATCGAGAGTTCAACTGAACCATTTTTATTGTTCACCATATCCCACCCTTCTTTGCTAAAACATATTTTAATACTTCCATAAATCTCTTGAACTCAACTTTCTTCTGGCAGACTTTATGATAAACTGAACTTCCTTTCTTGAAAGTATCTCTTTCCTGAACAGAACATTTGCAGTTAGAACATTCATATAAAGATGTTTTCTTTTTCTCTTCATTAACAATTATTTCAACTCCGAGATTAAATCCTCTTCTCGGGTCTGCAATCAAGCTCAAAGCTTTGCTGATGTCATCCTTCATGTAAATCATTGCAGAAATTTCCAATCCTCTTTTTCCCTGTAATTTTTCTGCTATTAATAATAAAACCATTGGAGCAAAAGACAACTTGCTTTTATATTCCATATTATGCTTTGATAAAACTAAAAATTCAAAATCTTCAAATTCGGTTTCTTCTTCACTCATTTTTAATACTCCTTAATTCTGCAACTTCTTTTCTCAGATTTTCTAATTCCAATTTTGTATTTTTTATATTTTCCTGCTTTTGTTTAAATTTTATTCTGTAATATTCTCTATCACATTCAACACACCAACCTCGTTTTGTTTTTATGTTTCTGATTTTGCATCTTGGACAAATTATCGCTTTCTGTTTTCTACCAACTGAACTAATAGTCATAATTTCCAAATTTTCTATTTGTATCTCTATTGATTTGTTAGGAGATATTATTTTCGGTTCTTGATTATCGCATTGCATTTTAATTGTTCTCCTCGTTGAATTATTTATTTTCATTTTCTATGGTACCAAGACCGAGAGGTATCTCTGAGGACTATCTCTTCGTACCAAAAGATTACTCTATGTCTTCGTACCATCTTCTCCCCCCTCGCTTTCTCCCTCTACCTCTAATTTCTGTATAGTTTCTACAAACCCAACTTTTTGGATTTCGGGGGTTGATTCGCCTTCAGAACGAATTAAATTTTTAGTTTCTCTTTCATATCCAAAAAGATTGTTAATGACATACCTTCTTATCTCTTCAACCTTATTCCCTTCTTCCTCAGTTCTTGCAAAGTCTCTTTTGTAAATGTCGAAATCAGCATTAACTCTCTCTAAGGGGTATTTCTGCTTCCTTGCTCTATAAGGATAAGTATTCTTCAAAAACGATACTCTCCTTGTGAAAGTTTCGGTTGCCTTTAATTCCTTAGTTTCTTCAGCTTCTTTCAGCTTTTCATCACTTACTTCAACCTTAACAATATCGGTATTTACCTTTACCCCTTCAAATTGGTCAGCTATTTTCAGAATAGAATTTTTAATGCCCTCGTTGATTTCATTTATTTTGTCGTAAATCATAATCAGCCTTGTAAATTCTTTTGTAAAAAATTTAACCTCGTGGAATATAGATAAGTCTTCAAATATATTTGCAAACTTATTAATCTCATCATTTATTTTTTTTGAAGATTTGATTAAATTTTCCTTGTCCATATCTAAATATATCTTTTGGCTTTTAATTATATTATTCTCGTTTTCAATAATTTCTCTTACTTTATTCATCTATTGCCCTCACTCTGTCCTTCACTCTGTATCTCAGCTCTCTGAGGACTTTTTACAATATTAAGCATCTCAGCATTTCTTATCAATTCCTGCTCCATCTGGTCTGCCTTTCTCATACTTCTAATCTTCAAAGCCTTATTTTCCAATTTCTCAATATGCAATAAATGCTCTGTATATTTTATGGTTTCCAATAAAGTTTTTACTCTAATCAAATTCAAAGTTAAATTAAAATTTTTCAGCCACTCAAATATCTCTTTTTCAAACGGCTTTAATAATTCAGGCAAGGGCTGCATATCATCCATAATAATTTTTAAAGGTATTGAAGTTTCAATTGTATCTTTTCCTTCCCAGTTTAATTCTGTTCTCCACCTCGTTGCTCTCGGGTCTGCATTGACCTGCCATACTGCATCTGAAGGTAAATCTATTTCTAAGAAAGCCCCGTTTATCAATTTCTCCTGGGGTATTTGATAGATTTTAAGCATTAATTCTTCTGGGGAGATTGTTATTTTAGTTCTTAAATGCCCGTTGTTGTCATAAATAATTGGACCTTCTTTTATCTTCCCTATGAATCCATCTCCAAACTCAATCCAAGGCGGATTTACACTATCACCAACATCTCTCTGCTTCATTCCTTTTCTCCTGATTTTTTATTTCTTGAAAGATAACATTTCCTACACAATTCAGATGGTGAAAGAATCAATTTTCCACAATTCAAGCATCTTTTATTTATTTCTCTTTTTCTTTTTAATCGACTCTTCAGCCTACTCTTTATAGTTTTTTCTCTATATTCAATATCTTCTTCAAACCTTTTTCGTCTTCTTATAGCTCTGCTGACAGAACCTCTTTTTCTACACTCATTTCTTTTTTTCATCTTTCTCTATTCCTAACTTTTTAATCTGTTGCTTTAAATCATCCAAGAAAAATAAAACAGGTTCCCAAATAACTTCTTCTCTTTTTTTAATCTCCTCAAATTCCTTTTCAATAATCTCCTCAACTTGCTTTAATGTTTCTGCTTTTGATGATTGGTAGCCCTTGCTAAAAACATAAAAATCGAGATTGGTTTCACTATCAGTGTCTATCTCTATATCCCCTCCGCAATCTTTACTCTTATCTTCAATTTCCCGATGTTCAGTATCACTTCCTTTCTTTGAATTTCTTTTTAGGAAATCAGCCCAAGCTTTCTTTAATTTCTGTTCTTTATTCATTTTTATCACACTCCTTTATTTATCTCTTTGACAGCATCATTATTGCTTCTTTATGCGATTTCTGAATTTTAGCTATTTCTACAATAGATTTCTCAAATTTATTTATTATATCTTGAATATCATTAATCATTTTAATAAAATCATTTGTATTTTTATTTTGTATTTCAGCAATTCCTGATAGCCTCTTATTTAATTTTAAAATTTCCTCATCGTAATTTTTTCCAAACATTTTCTCCTCCTAACTCTTTTGCTAAAAACCTTTTTTAA
>ERZ1292644.336-Hain-H14-01um-R2-336-length-34422-cov-19_pt2 | contig 28562 bp, 32 predicted proteins | sample MGYA00564402_ERZ1292644 | MGnify/ENA primary metagenome ERZ1292644 (study PRJEB36523, sample SAMEA6512644) | groundwater metagenome | collected 2019-01-09 | study: AquaDiva: Metagenomics assemblies of 32 groundwater samples
GACACTTTGGATTAAGGCAAATTGGAAGAGAGTATTTGTCCCCACAACATACCATATCGGTGCGGTAAGGCATTTCTTCGGCGCACTGTACGCAATGGAGTTTTATTTGACTTCCATATTTTTTTAATGGTTGGTTCATATTTTACATTTCTTTAAAGACAAAATCTTCAAATTTGAATAACAGCAACTTTTTTTTAATCCTGTAAACTTGAGTCATCGTAACGGGCGATTTCACGTCTTCTACAATCTCAATCCCCTCTTTGTCTATATATCGGAAGTCTGCCGTATAGGTTATCGCTCTATGTTTCTCCCCCATTCTCGTAAACGCGGGCTGAAGCTCATATTTTGGTTGACATTCAAGGTCGGTGATTTCCCCCGCCCTCTGCAACAAGCGCAATTCTTGAAACCTCGCCGCTTCTTTCTTACTATCAAAACCATCAGTCTTTTTGTTGCGGTATTTGGTCATTAAGCATTGCGAGAATACCCGCATTTTTTACATTTTATATCGGCTTCCACCCTGTAAGCTTTCAGAGCTTCCACTTCTTTCTGTAATTCTATAATTTGATAGCTATAATTTGCCACTGCGTTTAGAAGCGAATTTTGTATAGTATCCAAAGTAAAATATCTAAACGGATATGCCATTAAAAAATTTTGGTGTTCATTATTGTGAATCATAGGTTATTTTTAGGTATTTGTTCATATCATACGAAACAAAAAACCGTCCCTAAAACTCCCGATATATCGGGTCTATAAAGACGGTTGCAACCTCCTTATTTTGTCTATATTGTATCATATTGACAGGGTATGGCAAGTAAAGATATACTCCCCTCACCTTCTAGTTTATGTTCTCATTCCTTAAACAATTTACATTCTACAAATGGTTTTGCAGCAAAATACTTAAAAGATGTTATAATAACAAAGGTTGTATGGTATATGGATATAAAGAGAACAACATTTTCTACTCAAAAAACATGGCACAAGGAGAAGACTTACATCTTTGTTTAGAACATTTAAAATTATTTAATGTTTAAGAAGTTTATGACTATTATGCTCAAAACACTTTATCAAACAATTTTCTCTGAATCGGTTCTCCGTAAAACGCTCTATGTGGTGGCTATTATAGGAATTGTGATGGTAACGATGAAGGTAGTGAATGGCACGATTACAACGAGGCAATATAATTATGGGGATGAATTTACTAGAAAATTTGAACGAAGTATAGGGTTGTAAAATAATCAAAGTCCTATATCTTTCTCAAACTGTTTAATAAAATCAGACTGCTCTTTTTCTATATTTAGTCCTATATCTTTCTCAAACTGTTTAATAAAAGATTCTGTTTCGGATTCTTTTTTTGTTTCTTCTTTCCCTCCAAAAATCTGTTTTGCCGCTGTTGGTGTCAAAGTCCTTTTTAACCCTTCTACCCCTTTAAATCCCTCTTTTGTCTTATATTTTTTAAGTAGAATAATTTGAGTTATTGATTTTCCTAAATTTTCAAGAAATTGGCCCACGCGCGTTGGATTTGTCCAAAAACGAGGATCAATCGCTCCCAAAACGCTCAAAGAATCTCTATAGGCTTTGGCTTTTATTTTCCCGATAAAACTCTTGTCGTCATCATCTCCCCACAATGAACCCACAATTAAAACAGAACCAAGTGTAACCATAGTGGCGCGGAATAATTCATGAAAATTCTTTGATTTTATTGCTTTCGCAAATTGTCTCTTTCCTATCATTTGTCCTAGTTGGCTTATATTATCCAATGTAGACGATAAAATAGGCACTGCCCATGTTTTGTATTGCAACGCAATACCGCCCGCGCTTGTCGCTCCCCAAATTGATTTTGCCCCGCTTACAACGCGATAGCGTCCAAGTTCGCGTTTCAGTAAAGCCAACCGTTCATCGTTCAGTGTTTCTGTCGCCCATTCTTCAGGAGATAAAGAGCCAAGAAGAAAACCTTTATTTGCCCGCGTCTGCGCATCGTGAAATAAAGAAAAAAGTCCTTTATTAAATGTATCCCCTATCGTGTCTGACGCTTCGCTTAAAGTTCTCCACGGGCTTTCTCCCACAAAATTTTTATACTTTTCAACAACCCTTTTTCCTTTTGCGGTATTCATTCTAAAAATACCTTGCGCGTATTGTCTGCTTCCAAGAGATACAAAGTTAGTTACCTGCTCCCCTATTTGAACAGTCAACCCCACTGGTATGTTCAAACCCAAATCCAGCAAAGTAACAAAACTTTTAATGCCGCGTAGCCCTATATCTATCGCCCCGCCCTGCGGTATGAGTCCTCCGAAACTGGTTACTCTTCCCTTCTTCGTGTTGATCCATTCATTTACAAACTTTTTCAGCGTTCTATCCATTTCAAGCCCGCGAGGAGTAAGGCGGCGCGGAGTCAAAGAATAAGTGTAAATATCAAGCTCTGGCACAATTCTATCCAGCGCTTGCTTTTTAAGGAAAGCGCGAGAATAAGCAAGAAACGCCTGCGCCACATTTTTAGATGGTTTTAACTCCCCTGTTCGCCTCATTGCAAACTGAAAAAACTTTTCAAGCGGTAATATGTTTTGCGTGTCGTCATCTAAAATCTTAAAAGTCGCTTCTTCTAATTTGTATTGCGCAAATACTTCTTTAAAAGCATTAAGCAATCCATCTTCTTTCCACGCTTCTAAAAATCCGCGCCGTATATGAACAATATAATTACTGCGATACTTTTCAAGTGTTTTATGTTCAAGAAGATAATCTCTGAACTCCGCAAAACGCACTTGTAGATAATTCGCCAAGTCGATTTCTTGCGGCGTCATCTCTTTGAGAATATCAGACTTTGTAATATCGCTTGCTTTTTCTCCCATCTCTGGAGTTGAAAGCCAGTCCCAAACTTTATTATCTGTTGGCACGGCTTTTTCAATTAAAGAACGTTTACTCGATGTGCGTGCCTTTTTGGTTAAGTTGTTTATCTCCTGTTTCAGTTCTAAAAATCTTTTTTCCGCCGCGAGCATTGACTGGTTTGTTTCGTCCACTAGCAAACGATAAAACTCGTTGCGCCGCGCAAGCGCGGTATCGTATCGGAAACGATCAAGAGGCGATACTTTGATATTATCAAGTTCAATGAGCGGTACGTTGATTTTCTTTGCAAGCCGTTCTTTTGCCTCTCGGAGCGTTCGTATCCCTTTAAGTTCTGTATTGTCAACCGTCTGCAATTTACGCAAAGAAAGAAACTCGTCGCCTTTTTGAAAAGGAATAAGCGCGTCATTAAATTGCTTCAACTGTTCCGCGCTCATGTCTTCCAGTTTTGGCAATTCTAAAAACTGGCGCAAGTTATCAACCTTTTTCAATTCTTTGTTTTGTATTTGAGAAACTATTTCATTTTTAAGCTGGCGGTCTTCAACTAACTGCGTTGACTTTGCTTCTAAATTATTAAGAAAATCACTAAACTCATCCTTCTGCATAAACCGTATATCTTTGCGGCTTACTTTCCGTATATCGTCATCAGATAATCCTAAAAAATCCCTTGACGCTTGCAGCCGTTCGCGCCTTTGTGTCAATTCTTTAATTTCCGCCTGCGCTTTCTCTTTTACTTCTGCGACTTTTTCTTGTCCTTTAAATTTAACTTCTTGAATTTTAGTTTTAATCTCCGCCTCCGTTCGTTGTTTTTGCACCGCTTCAATTTCTATTTTCAGTCGTACTTCGGGTTTCAAGTATCGCCTATTGCTTGGAGACATAAAAAATCCCTCGCCTTCCATAGCGGTTTGCCCTGTAAGAAATAATGGTTCTTCAATAGCGGGCTTTGACGTCGGTGCCAGTGGCTTTGTTATTTTTTCTGCTTTCACCGCTTGGTTATAAATATCGGTGAGTTGGGATTTGATAAGTTGTTTAGGATAATCCACTTTTCCTGTAAACGCCTCAATCTTCTTTCGCGGCAATGGAGAATATTCAATATTGAATTGCGGTCTTACTAATTTCGGGTTAAAAACATGAACGGAAACGCCATCTCCATGGGGGGTTGTATCGTTAATATAGACCCCATCATATCCCTGCTTTTTTAGGGTTTTCTCACTCGGAATTTTGGTGGTTTTTTGACTTCCCTTCACTTCATAAAGACGCAGGGGGCGCGTTGGTTTTACGAGCAAACTACTATCCCCCCCCCAACCCTGAAATATTCCCCTTGCTTGGTTGTCATTATAATCCAATCCTAGATGAACCGAATTGGGAACGGGTCCAAATGGAAGTCGCGGGTCTATTTTTGGTAACCTGAACCCCCCCCTCTGTATGATGTCTAAAATCTCTTTTGGGGCAGTATGATACATATTCCCATAAAAGATAACTGTGCTTTGATTCGCCCCCACAAACTCTTCCGTCCCCGCTTTTATCCCCTTCTCTGTTTGAGGATATTTTGCGGCTATTGCTTTTGCTTCTTGCGCCAATGGTTCAAGCTCTGCGGGGATTTGAGAAATGGGCTGTTTTGTGGTTGGTAAAAATGGCGCGGTTTTTGGTTTGGCTTTCTCGATCTGTGGTTGTGTAACTCTTTTCCAACTCCCGCCTTTAATTAAATCTCTTACAAGGGAGCGTTGCATACCGATATATTCAGTTCCTTTTGAATCAATAAATTTTAAGGTATTTCCAGTTATTTCCCTTATCGTTACCTTACCCACCATATTAGTTTTACCTTGTGGGTCTAAAATATCACCAACCCTAAACTCCTCTTTAGCAGAAATTTTAGACACAGGCGGTTTTGCGCTTGGTAGTAAAGGCTTCGTTTTTGGCAATTCCGCAATTGGTTTTGTGCTTATAACTTTCGCCTCGCCTCTAAAAGACGTTAAGATTTTGTCCCCTTCACGGATCAAATCATCAATAGTTGTTCCTATTCCTTCAAGCCCTCCACGCGCCGCTTTTAACGCTGCCGCGGTCTCGCTTACCGCTTTACCAAAAATTTTAGGATCAACGTTTTCTAAAAGTCGGATTTCTTTTAATTGTTTAATTGCCTGTTCTAAAACCTTCCTCGTTCCTTTTCCTCCTCCTATGCTTATATCAGCTTCAGCCGCAGATATAGCGCCAAGCCCCAGCCCGAAAAATACAGTCGGAGTAAGCATTTCGTCCCACGTAACTTGTTCAGGTTTCTTTTTATTGATTGCTGCCGCCACATTTCGCGCTTTATTGAGAGTCAGATCAACTCTAGCCGTAAAGGGCTTTATTTCTTGTTCCCCGATAACATAGCGAGTAAGAAGATTGGTTTTAGGAGCAAATACCTTGCTTGGCGCGGGTAATGGCTCTTTTCGTCCTAATGAAGAAGCTCCAAAAGACGCGGCTAATCTTGGAGCGGCGGAGGTAAATTCAGAAGTAACTTTTGCCAATGTTTCTGGCAGTTCTTTGATATAACCAAGTGCTGATGGCTTTCCAGTAACCGATCCTGTCCCTATCAACGCCTCTTTTAAAGGCGACACTTTCTTTTGTGTCGCTTCTCGCGCCGCCTCCCTTGCCAACTGCCGTGTGATAGTCGCTCGCGTAATAGCCTCTAATTCTTCATCAGATAGCCTTGTTTGACGGTCTTTGACTGGAAGCGGAGTAAATAACCTTTTGGGCTTTTTCGCCTCGCTACGCGCAAATAGCACCCTTTCCCGTTCTTCTTCGGACATAGGGGTCATAAAGGCTGGAGTCCTGTAAGCCGTGAAAGCTTTCAGGGCTGGAGTGTAAAGGCGTTGTTTGGTCGCTTGAGGCATAGGTTTGACAATTATCAAAATATCCCTAAAATTTTCTTTCTCGGCGGGGTTGGCGTATAATCTTTTAGTTTTTCAACGAAATAAGAATGATTAGGATCGAATCCTTTTGTTTCGATATATTCTATAATTTCCTCTTTTGACTTATTACCTTTTTTAGCTAAGTCAACAGCATATCCCACTTTTCTCATTGTTTCTGTTATAGCAACTTCTTTTGGCTTCGTTTTCGTCTTTTGATACTCCTCAAAGAAAATATCAGTATTAAGAGACATGGGCGCCTTTTTCTGTGCTTTCACGAAAGCCTCGATTTCTTTTTGAGATTTTGAGCGTATCAGAGATGTTTTAGTTTCCTCTGGCAGAGGAATAGAATTTAGTCCATAAGCGTCAATTTTTCCTTGTTCTGATTTTGTGGCAGGAGGAGTTGTAGAAGTTTCAATTTGTGATGGAATAGGTGCTTGTTCTTTTGGTGTGATTTGACGTCCAAAAGTAGGTGTTATCCTCATCTCTGCCGCTTCATTCTCTGTAGTTCCATACGGCACGCCAAGACGCGCCGCTTCTGTTGGTGAAAGGAGTTTGTCTGATAAAGGTCTTTTATAGATTTTCTTCCCTACGCGCGCAATATCCTCTTCCTTCAAACCTTTTAACTTATCAGGAGACAAAATTTTCGTATATCCTTTTAAAAGTAAATCCTGTTCAAACGGACTTACTTCGCTTGTTTTGCCGAGGCTGATTTCACGTGTTTTCCCTGTATCTTCATTGTACATAACGCTGATTCTTTCCCCGTTTTCATTGGTATAGGTGTCAAGCTCTCGTTCCTGAAAATGCTGTATAGCTTTTTCTGTCTTTCCTAAATTCACTTTGCGAGTCTTGCCTGTGTTTTTGTCATACAAAACGTTGATGCGGTTTCCGCTTTCATCAATAAAAGCATCCATTTGAATTTCATTGGGTTTTTGTTCTTCTCTCAATTCTTTAAGCCGTGTTCCTATTTTTCCCTCTTTTCCTTCTAAAAATCCTAACTCTGTTTGGACGATATTCGATGATGCTTTTCTTCGGTCTTGCATCCTAGAAAGTTGTCGTTCCAAAGTATCTACTTCCCCTAGCGCTTGCCGTTGCAAAGCCTCTGATTGACCAACAAGCAATGATAATGGGATAGGTTGTTCTCGTATTTTATTGAGGCCAAGGGTTGTGCTTGACAAGAGATTGTCAAGCGTTGATTGGAGCTGTTTTTCTTGCTCGGTTGGTTCAAGGGACGTTAAAAGGCGTCCCTCTAGGGATTCTCTGTCTTTTTTCAAGTTTTCCAATTCTGTCTGTATTGCGGCAAGTTCCGGGTATGTTTGGCTTGGGGAAGGCCCGCCCGCGATCGCCATGGCAGGCGAGGCGGGAGCATTATCTAACCCGCCATTATCAACTGTTATGGGTTGGGGTTGGGGTTGGGGTTGGGTTGGAGTTGGGCTTTGAGTTTGTGGTTGTCCGGTATAAGGTGTTGTACTGCCGGTATACTGCAGTGGAGCAATGGATAAAGCCGGAGCCTGTGGCGTTCCTTTGCCTTGTTGTAGTAATCGCGCTGTTTGCTGCAATGTATCCGCAGGCGATCCCTTTGGCGCAAACAAGGGCTGCCCAGATGGCGATGCTCCAATGTAGTCTTGCCTAAATTCTGGTTTGAGATATGCCAAAGACGGAGTTGGCGCGTTTTCTTGATATTTACTATATTGTGGATCAATGTAGTTTGGATCAAATAAATGAGGTTTAGTTCGAGAAAGGTAACTAAAGCCAGTCTCGCCCGGCACCGCTCCTTCCGCTCCTCCAGAGCGCGTTGATCCATAGAGCGCGTTGATATAATCAGCCTCGCCAGGTTGCCCAGTCTGTCTGAACGCTTGTCTTTTCTTTTCTAAATCAATAGGATTGGGAGTAAATTGTTTCAATCCCTCTGCATACTCTTGTTGGCTTATTTCTTGTGATCCATACGGAGTATTACCCGCGAAAGGCGAAGCCTCGAAATAAGGCAGATTGTTGATATTTCGTTTAAGATATTGTATTTGTCCTAGTTTTTGTGGCATATTTTTATTAACTAATTACTAAAAAATTAAAGGCACACTCACTCGTGGTAGCCACAGTATTTATAACAAAGCTGCCCGCAGAAGGAACGACATTCGTTACCCGCGCTGTTGTGTCATTCGTCGCAGCTACCGCTAACACTATACTATCGGCAGTAACGAGTGAGTTAGTTACCGTTACTGTTGTACCAGCAGCGGCTATATTCACCCTGCCCGCTATTTTGTTAATGGTTTGGTTTCCAGTAGTGCCCACTGGTGTAATTGTTACCGCCACCTTTAAAGTGCTGCCAATCAATCTCCATCTGGCTGTGGTATCATCATAAATTAAGAATATCGTTTCATCGGCATTGATATTATAATCGGTAGCAATCCCTGTGAGTATTCTATTTGCAGCTCCTGATGAAGCGTTTTGATTCGCAAGAGTTATGATATTGCTCCCATTGTTGGACAGCGCCAACACTTTTCCAGACACGCCTCCCGTAAATCCAGTAATCGTCCGCGCGGCATCAGAGGAGATTCTAAAATGGGTTCCATTGCCTATTTCGTAATTGTTCTGATTCGCCGTTAATTGAGCATTGGTTTGCGTTTGAAAATCTAAACGTTCCGCTATAAGGTTGTATATATTAGCTCTCGAGCGATAACGGTTTAAAATGTTTAGCACGATCGGCTGTATTTCTTCTTTTGTGATAGCAGTTTCCGGCATATAAATTTAGTTTTCTAAAATTTCAACATTAACTTCTATCGGTAACAAAACAGGTAATAATGCTGTTCCGGTCCACACAAGTTCAAAACAAAAATTGTTTTTTCCTTCAATCATTGGAAAATAAGAAATATATCGTTCGCTCCCGGTAAAATTCGTATTATTGATAACAGGTAAACCGCTTGTGGATGATGAAGAAAAATCATCAAGATAGATTGTTGGCGTTATAGTCATATTAGCTGCAACGGCAGCGCCTAAGCCAAATCGTATCTTAGTAACCTTAAAACTTCTGCCAATCTGAAACATTTTACGAAAAATGGAGGTGCCGTATGTCGTCCCTTGTTTATCAATTCCCGTAGTGTCTCCTGAAACGCCCTGATCAATCCAGCCAATAACATACTTAGGCGATGAAAAAGAATCCTGTTGAATGTTAGCTAACGCAGTAACATGTCCGCGCGTGTTATTTATTGTGGCGCTTATTTTGGCTACCCCATGAACTCCATCGGATATGTCTTTCTTTTTAGAACGATATGCCAATACCACTCCATAATAATTAGGCGAGCCTGCTGTAGTTGTTCGTGTTTGTGTAAAAGAGCCCCACGAAACCCTATTGCCCCATGATGTAACCGCGCCTTGCAATGGCGGCATCCCTACATCGGAATAATATACCTCCTCAAATGATCTGCCTCCCAAGTATCGTGAAACCCTGTAACCATTCGATGAATCTACCCCTGTTGAAACCGATCCAGTAAAAACAAAAATACTGTCATCATTGTATTCTAAAGCGATGCCTAAAGGATCAGAAAGCGGGATAACGTCATAATATGTTTGGGAAATTGTGTCCCATAAAAAAAGAGCGGCTTTGCCTTGATTAAGAATAGAATTTGATGTTTGTGTGGCGATTATCAACAAATCCTTGCCATAACTCTCGATGGCCATTGGCATATACCCAAATGGCAAATCCAGCGCGTTATATGTTGAGCCATCATTCGTATCACCTTCATCCGTTGTTTTTGTTGTTTTAATATAGTGAATGTAGCCTGTTCCCGCTTTAAAATCGCAAAAGTACATTTTCCCGTCAATGTGAACATGCGACCAGTGATTAAGATAGCTTCCCGCTCTTGTTACCGGATAAGTAGTATTGGTAAGCGCTGTTTGCGATCCAAGTGTTGCTCCAGTCCAAACCGAATCTGTAAGACTTGCCGACCCGTCAAGAGGGCCGTATCTGGCAATATCATCTTGCGACGAGCCTGTGCCAAAAATGTATATATAATTATTATAATAACCTGCTCCGCCGGCGCCCCCTCCTGCCGGATCCGCTGCTGCGGTTTCACTTGCAAAGGAAGAGTTATATGTAACAAGTTTTCCGTTTGACATTACCACATAAACCAAAGCAGTCTTTGGCGTTGTAAAAATGGCAATTGGCGTTGAATCTATACTTGCCCCTTCGAAAGAAGAATAGCCGGAAGGACGAAGTACGCCCGACATAAATCTATCTCCGGAAGAATCCGTTATTGGCAAATCAAGGTCTATTCCAACACTGTCTAGGTACTGATCATCCCTTGCAAAATACTGGGTTGGAGCAATACCCCCAAAAATAGACTTTATTGTTAAGTCTTTAATCATCTAGGTGGTGATAAATAAGTTAGGGTTAAAAAAATCCAAAACACTCGCTTCTGTAATAACAGGGCTGTCGCTTTTATTGCTTTGGTCATTCCCTAAATCAATGACCCCTTCGGTAAATAAATCCTTGTATAAAGCTACTCTCGTTGGATCGGGCCGCACTGATGTATAATATACCCATAATGCTCCATAAACAGGCACCTCGTGAAATTCCTCTGGCAGCACGCTCATTTGACCTATTGCGTAAGCGGCGGAAGCGCTTGATATGCTTGTGCCATTATACTTTTCGACAAGTTCTAAATTTGTTGTGTTAGTTACTGTATCAATCTCATACCACTCACCGTCCCCGGTGCTTGCCCCGTCAGCATGGGTAATACGCAACCACCTGCCAGCCATCTGTGCTGTCCATGTAGTTCCTGTCCCGACAATAGTCTCGTCCGCATTTGTTGCCGTTGTTATGCTCCCTGTAGTGTAATCGGCAACATTCAAGTCTCGTTGGCGGATATAGTATGGCAGTGTAATGGTATAGCCCGCGGTTGAAGGTTTGGGATAAAATCCAATGTCTCGATTAAAGATAAAATAGTACTCTGGTGTCGTCGTAGTTGTGCTAGTTGAAGAATTAAGACTATCCCAGAAGGCTCGATTAGGCGCCTCTTTTATCGGATATTGTGTGGTGCTAATTGTGATATACGGATCAGCTAGAACCTTTTTAAAGTTAAAAGGGAGATCATAAAATTGAGTTGAGGCAACGGTAGTTATTGATGCCGTCCGTTGCAAAAATGACCAGTTTCTAAGCCTTAAAACCTTTCTGATGCATATATTGATTAGCGTATCCGCAATAGTTAAATTGGCAGTATCAGTGGTATTACCTGTGGTAAGAGTTCCAAATAAATTACGTGATCCTGTGTAACTCAACATAATTATAAGATATTAAACAATCCTCTTTTTCTCGAATTAGTTAAACCAAGATACCATTCACTCATGGGAATACAATCAATAGTTCCACCTGATACCTTTTTATAAATATAATCTATCAGCGCCTGCATTTGTGTTATATCCCACTCTGTGGTTGTTGTTGCGGACGTAACAAATTTATGACTTTCTATTACAAGAGTACATCCAGACGAGATAGCATTATCAACATCAGCTATAGCAGAAGTGAGTGTTGTTGTATTCCCCAAATTTCGCACAATAAGCAATAAAGGTTCATCTGGAGGTACAGCTTGACTTAATCCTTGTTGTGATTCTACTGTTCTCCCCGTTAAATATCCTTGCGCTTTTAGCGCGTCTACCGCAGTTGCATTATATCCTCCATTCGGATAGCAAAATTGCAAATGACAGTTGTTGCGTATAAATCCTCTGCTAATAAGCCAATCTTTCATTCTTTTGATTTTTTCCTCCATTTCCCCCTGTGTTGCCAAAGTTGTCAAATTAGTATGATCATACGTATGATTTGATATGTCCCAACCCGCATTATACATCTCAATCAACTGCGCAAGAGTCAAATATCCAGCCAATTCTTGATCAATATAACTGCCGATAATGTTTAATGTCCCTCTTATCCCGAATTTTTTGGCATAATCATATAATTGGGTATACTGTGTCGCCCACCCGTCATCGCATGTCCAAACAACTTTCGGACGGTGATATGTACCAGTTAGAAGATTATCAAAATACACAATACTTCCTCCACTTGCCGTGCTGTCGGTACGTACTCGGAGTCTTACCATTGTATTTGTCCAATCTTCACTACTTGTATTACTCCACCAATTTTTGTATATTCGTATTCTATTCCATCCAAGTTTTAATCCTGAAATTGCACGAGAGAAATATTTTGCAAAATCAGTGGTAGAAGATAAATAAAGTGTTACAGTCGAAGTGGCGTCTGTATCAGCTACATAAACATCAAATGAAATTATACCCGCATTTGACAAATCAAGACTAATTGTTTTTGTGGAAAAGCAGTTAGAAGAAGCGTCAGATGATGAGGTCAATTTAAGAGAGCCAGAGCCTTCTTGGTAAATAACTGTATTTACAGCCTGTGCGCCTCCTGCTGTTCCTCCAAGAGTCCAGTCGCCAATAGTCTCAAATGACTCAATAGAAGTTCCTGCTTGTATTTGATAATTAGCCATATCATGCTGCTGTCCGTGTTAGGGGAACATTATGATCTCCAGTCTTGAATGCCACCCACCAGTAGGTATCTCCCGCAGAAGCATTGACTTTTGCATCAGTTCCAACTTGGAAACCATCAGAACTCAATGCCTGAATTTGATTTGTTGTCGGCGCGGCAGCGCCGAGAGAAGCTGAACTATCTCCTGAAAAGTCTGATGTTCGAATTATTGCCGCAGCTGTTGTAGTGCCATCTTTAACAATTACAACATCTGGTTGAAATCCTATGCCCGTTATTTCTCTACTATCCCCTCCGTTGCCTGTATAGGTTCCTGTAGCAATCACTCCAGCCAACTTTTTAAAAGCAGTAAAAAAATAACTCATCCCATTAGTATTAACCCGAGCTGAAGTGCCAAGTTGAAAACCATTAGATTGAAGATTTTGAATTTCATCGGCTGCGTCTGCCACTCCTGCAAAATGCCATGAGTTATCACCAGACACTTCAGTAGTCCTTGTAGAAGGATTTTGATTAGTATCCCCCTTAATCCAAACCAGATCAGGAGTAAAGTCTATTCCTCCTGTTGTAAAGTTTCTGCCATCACTTCCGTTTCCTTTATATAGCCCTGTATAAAAATACCGCTGGCCTGCTGTTCCTCTTATGGCAATATAATAATACGTAGTCCCATCAGCATTGACTTTTGCATCAGTTCCAATTTGGAAACCATTACTTGTCAACTTTTGAATCCCATCACTAAAATTTGCTGTATTCCCAGCAAAAAACATAGTAAAATCATCTCTTATATCTTTTGTTTTCCAACAGGCAACATTAGCTCCGCCTTTTATAATAACCAAGTCTGGTCTGAATCCAACACCTGTAATATTAGTGTTGTCCACCCCGTCTCCTGTATATGTTCCTACTTTGATTTGAAAGTTTGTTCTTGCCATATTATCTATACAATACCGTTATGTCTGATGTATTGCTTGTTACAATAGTAAGACCTATAGTAAACGGACAATCATAATATGCCCCGAATGGAGGGTCGGTTAGAAGAGAAGCGCCAAAGGTGATTGTGCCTATTTTAGTGCTTGAGGCGGCAGTATTGTCATATATCGTAACAGTCCCCGCAGCAAATCCCTTGTTTATAATAATTCCATGTAACAAACCTACTCCAGAAACGATTGTTACCGTTGTATCGGTGGAAATATTGTAATAGGTATACCTTCGTTCAGTTTTAATAACATCGTTTGCCAAGTCCTCTCCCGCTATAAGAGTGGCTAATTCCACAAGTGTTTGACCTTTAACATTTGCGGCGGCGGCCGCTCCATCGCCTGATGTTAATGTTAAATCTGTGGAATTATACACTACAGGTAATCCATAACTTGTTCTTGTCATAAATTATTTGTTTACGTGAATCTTAAAATCTATTTAGGTTTACATCCAGAGTTTAAGATTCACGTTAATGTGTTATTAGATTATTCTCAAAATCTTGTTGTATTCTCACTTTAATTCTGTCGAGTAAAGGCTTGCCTTGAAAATTATATAAATCTCGTCGTGCACAATCGTATATATCGCCTTCATCTAACTTTACTTCATTGAAATCAAGTGTTTTTAAGTAAGAAACAAATGCTTTAAATAATTTTGGATAAAAAAAAGGAATAAAATAAATAACTTTGCCAAATAATTCTCTTTTATTCTTTGTGTTCTCATCTCCTTCCCTTTCAATTCCTATGTTCCATACACGCAACAACTCTCTACGCGGATTCTTTTGAAGGTTCTGTATGTTCAATTCACCAAACAAGTCTTGTCCGCGATACCTATAGGAATTATCATACTCCCATATCATACATGCTATCCTTGCGAGTCGTTCTAGTATTGGGTTTTTATTAAACGAAATTGCCTTTTTAAACAATTCCCGTCCGCTCCTGCAAAATCTGTTTGGGTATATATAGTAATCTTTAAGCGCGGTATTAGCCCAAAAAATTACCCTATCAATAATGTGTTTAACTATTTTATATTTTATAGAAGGTAATACAGAAAAGAAACTCAACAGAATAGCAATAGGTCTAAACGACAATATCTCGATAATTATGCGTAGATTCCGTTTAACGAGATGTACTGTATGCACAACTTCAGGATAGAGATACCCCTTAAACGGGTACAATGCGCCTATAAGATAAGACTCGACACCTTCTTTATCTGAAGGAATATATACTTGAGAAGAAAAATCACAACGGTCAACAACAATTATTTTTTTATTTATAGCTCTCTCATCAACAATTTGTTTATCGAGAATAGCGCCAAGAATTTCTTGTTTAATCTGATTATTTTTTTGTATCGTCTCAACAGGAAGTTCAACATTTAAAGTATTTTCTTTTTTTTTTGAGTCAATCATAGTTCTTTACCTATCATTTTCTCAAGCTCATCGTAAATTATATCCCTAAACCCATAAGCATACGCAATGGGGTTGTCGTCGTTACTGCTGTTGCTGTAATCGGAATGCTTGGTATATCATCCCCGAATAACCAATTATTCATCAAGTTAATTTGTAAACAACAACTCATCATATATTTAGGACTCCTTGAATTACGATGTTATAATTCATACTAGAACTAGTTACCCCCAAATCCATCACGCATAGATACGAAGTAACCGTCCCGCTCGTTGCAACCGCAGGGGCTAAATCCATCATACCAAGTCCGTTGTGTAGGGCGTCATCAAGTGTTGCGAGCACTTTCAGAATGGAAGGAACGTCAGAAATAATCTCTACTCCAAAAAGCGTCGCGGTCGCAGTTGCCGCGCTTGCGGTTTCAATATCAACAGAAGTTATATCTCGTACTCCGCTATCTCCGTCCTCCAGCATCGGGATAAAACATGAATTTACCGTTGTCGTCGCCGTTGGGAAAGTAAATAACTTTGTGCCAACGACCGAATTTCCGTCTTGGTCAGTGTAACCAGCCCCTCCGGCGTCTGTTCGTAAGTAAAAAGTTGGGGCTGTTGTGGCGGTCGCATCCGTAACATACAAAAGCGGTATCAGTGTTAAGGGCTGGGAGGCAACACCTAGCTGTGTACGAAGCACAGGAAACGTTGCCGCGTCGTGCGTAAACTGGTTTCCCGTTGCCGCCAAATTCAGCGTACCTATGGTGTAAAGCCGCACAAGATGAACGCCCCTTGCCGATGCAAAGTCGGTATTTGTGTACGAGCAGATATGATAGAGCGCGGCGGCAAGTGTGGGCGGCAGTTGAAACCCGACAAGCGTCCCAGGAAGCGTTGTGCCGATATTGTTGAATGCAAGTTTTGCCGTCCAATGTCCAGAATTTGCGGCTCCAGCGGTTGTCGTTGCGGCCGAGACAGTTAAAAACATACCGCTGAATCCGTAACCCTTAGCTCGCTGTGTGAATATGGAGTTGCGTGTTGTGATAGGCATAGTTTAATTGTCGGCTGTGCCAACTAATACGGCGGTCAACTGGTTTGTGGAATTATCACCAAATCTATAAAAAGCGATTACATCATTTGCTTCTACGAGCCATTGCTCTGTTGGGATATTCAGAACATCCAAGATATTTGTAGCCGATGCTCCCGCGCTTGATGTTATCTCCAAAGGCAGAAGTCCCATCACTTTTAGCGTCCCTGCTATACCCGTTGAGATAGATAATCCCGTAATATCTCGTATCCCCGTATCTCCAGCCGCCAAGTGGGGCGTAATCTGAAACACTGAATTGGCGCTGGCGTTTGTTGGAAGTGTGAGTGTTGCGGTCTGCCCCGTGTTTCCGTCTTGGTCTGTATAAGTGATAGTCAAGACTGGCGTTGTTGCGGTAAGCGTAACGGTTACAACGACAACGGGCATAAGCGAAGCGGTTGTGATAGATGTGCTTCGTATCGTCTTTGTGGGCATTGCAACACCGTCCGCAAAGCTATTGCCGCTTACCGTAAGTGTTCCTAAATCGTACTCAATCGCGCAAACAAGATTCACGTCGTCTTCTTCATTTGACATTTGGATTGCGTGGTAAATCGCGCCCGTCAATCCCGCCCCAAGCGCAAACTGGGTAAACGTGCGGGTAAATCTCTGCCCCGTCATATAACCGCTCGTACTGTTTGCGTTTGTCGTTGCGACAGTGATAAAGTCCTCAATCCAAAGAGGATGCCCGCCGTTATCAGCTTGCGATGTCCGTATATTATCAAATGAGTTTAATACTGTTCCCATATTTTAATTTCCGTGTCCTTGAGCTGTCGGCTCAACAGAACCTACAATCTCAACAAATTCAAATGTTGGCTCAAATTGTTCTAATGGGACAACATAAAAATTAGTGTTTACGCTATCTATAAATAATGCCGATGGCACTGTTACTGATGGTGTTGTCTGTGAAACAGGCGTGCCTTGGTATATACCCGAAAGTACAAGCTCTCCATTGGCATTCACACTTTCCTGATAGTTTGCAATAACTGCTGTATTTGGTTTATTTACTGCCATATTGATCACCTCGCTTTCTATTTTTAATTATCTCCAACAATATAAATACTTCCTAAAACCGATTTTGCGATTGTTCCTAAAACAAAACCTCCCAACGTATCCCCCGCCCCAAACCGAAACTGATTGCATTTGTTGTTGGTAAGGTCTACGACAAAGGATATTCCATCAACTTGGGGTGTCATAATAAACAAACCAAGTGGGATAACGCCCCAAAATTTTACGACTCCCGTAGGTGTTGTGCCTGCTGTTCTCGCCGCCGTTGTAACGTCCCGCGCTCCCCAATCGGTGGAATTAAGAATGACAACGCCAGCCGATTTCGCTACCGAGGATGCTCCCATCGCCTGTGCTGTTGTCGCCTCGGCCGTGTTTCCATCTTGATCAACGTACGTTACCGACAAATTGCCAGGTGTTGCGTTCAATCCCGTCGTAACTTCAACGAAAATGGGACTTGCTAGTACTCGGGAAGAACCCAAAGCGGTAACAGTTGGCATTGCGCTTCCATCCGTAAACACATTACTGCTGATGTCCAAACTGCCCATGTCAACAAGTTTCCCAAAAAGCATTGACACGTCAATATTAGTGCTAGTAACAAACAGCCGTGTTACGAGATACGCGGTAACTCCTGAAGGAAGCGGCGAGGGCAATACCTTTGTAAACCCCATCTTCTGCCAGTTTTTAAGGTTGGTTGCAAACAATGCCGTTGTGTTGGCATTCACCTCGTCATAAATCGGCTGTTGTAGCCAATGTCCTGTTCCTACTCGTGTTATATAGTCATCGTAAATCTTTAGAGGCATAAAATTAAACTTCTACATAAACCACCTGCACTCCAGTAGTTGACCCAGCGCCTGTTGTAACTGTCAGACCTTGCCCAGAAGTTGTCTCAAACCAACCTATCGGAGTGAAAGATAAAACCTCTCCGCCATTAGCGGCATTGGCAAATAACATTGATATTGCCGTGCCTGCTCCTGCTGGTTTTGAATTAAAAGTTATATTCGTCGCTGTCGCTCCACACTGCATAATAGCGGATAATACTCGTATTTTCTTGCTTGCCACTGCCGCTACAATGCTTGAATCTGTTGTTGAAGCCGCCACATTGGCAAAAGCAAATTTAGGTGTGAGGGCAGTAGTTCCATTTTGGATAGCGTCAGTCGCAAGTTTCGCGGTAACTGTGTCAGTGGTAGCGGCAAGAGAAGAAGCACTGACAAACAGACGCTTCGTAGTAGGATCAGCCTCAATTACAACAGGGGTCAAGCTATCCGCATTGCTTACACCAATAAGTGTTGCTATGTAGTTTGCGTCTCTTTTAGCGTCTGCCATTGTTTAAAGCGGTTAGTTAGTTCATTCCATGCCTGATCAACAGTGGCTCTTTTGTCTGCCACCTGAATCTCTTTTTTTTCAAGTTCATTATTTCTGCTCTGAAAAGCTGTTTTAAGAATACGTATCTCATTTTCTCGATCAACAAACTTTTTTTCTTTTTCTTCAAGCTCCAGTATACGAGCGCCATATACGTTATTAAACTCCTCTGTCATTTTCGTTATGTTGTTTTCTTTATCGAGCAATCCCTTTTCTTTCGCAGATAATTCGCACTCTTTGGTTGAGAGTGCTAACTCTCTTAGTTTAGCGTTCTCCTCAAAGGCAAATGATTGTTTTCTAATTTGTTTTTGCAGTTGGTCTATCGTACCCTCTTTCCGCTCCAAATCATTTTTTTTGTTTTCGTATTCTTGCCTGATTTTAGCGGCGTTCTCCTCCAACAAAGCATATTTTTTAACACGATTATCAAAATCTTCTATTTGCCTTGCTAAATTTTCTCGTAATTCCTCATTGACTTTGATTAAATTGTCTAGCATGCCCTTTTCCGAAGTACGCACCGCTTCCCAATCCTTTCTCTCTGATTCTAATTTTGTGGCTTCAATGTAAGTTTTATCATAAAAAGCATTGACTGCTCGTGTATCTTTAGCGAGTGTATCTTCTCGTTCTTTCAAATCTTTTTCGAGTGAGATGAGACGATTGCGTTCTTGGACATTCCACTCAAAAAGTTTGTTTGCCTCTTGTTCTCTTGCCTCAAGAATACGACGATCAATAGTCATTTGTTTTGAGGCTTTTTGCACTGACAAAAAGTATTCGTTTTCGAGTTTTTGGTCAATCATATTACTTCTCCTGACCTATCATCTTTTCCAGTTCATATTCAAGATGCTGTTTGTTTTCTATATTCTTTTTTTCTTCTTTGATTAGCTTGTCTATAATCAAATATATCCTAGGCGCTCCATCTCTTTGATAATCTTCCGGATACAAGACAAACTTTTTGAGGATGGATTTTTTTTTGGTATCACTAAATTCAATCTCAAATTCGACAGGGTCTATTGTATTCAAAAAATCTTTTTTGACTGATTTTATAACTGCCTTAATCATAGTTCATGATCAGTTCTTTTTGACGTTCAATTTTGATACCTGTCTCCTTTTCGACAACCTTCCAATGCTCTCCGTCTTCTCGCATCTGTAACGCTTTTTGTTCATTTTCAGACAAGGTAGTTCTTTGTCTGGACTGTTGTTTTGTATCTAACTCGGTTTTAACTTCATCCAAGTCTGTGTCATCCTTTTTTTCAGTTCCCCTTTCTGATGCGTTAATAGTCCACGGATCGAACGATTTTACATAAGTCTTCTCTGGTTCTTTATATGTAACTATGCTCTCCTGCTCTATCGGGGGGTCATTAGTAATCACAACGTTAGTGACCTTATCTTTATCTACTACTGCCTGCACCCTGTTTACAGGGTCGTCTAACTCTGAAATATCGCATCCTTGAATACATTGATAGAGCATTTGTTTTCGTCGGGTAAGTTCGTTGGTTCGGGCGCCAATTCTTATAAGTTCAGTATCAACAAGATGTTTTGCAAATAAGTCCGCTTTGAATAATTCCATCTTAGCAGTTTCGCCCGGTTGAAATTCGTACAAATCCCCTTCGTGCGTCCACCGAAATGGATACCTTGAAAAATTAGTAAACTGGACTTGTTTACTTCTTTCTTTTATAAGTGTTGTATCTACTTCATGCCTTGCCATAAAATATGTCAGCGGGAGTGATTTCCGCTTATTTAGCACTCAACGGGGATGATTGTTAAAAGTTCATCCCCAAGGCCTGTTAAAAGTTTTTCTATTCGCGTGTCAACATTATCGTGCCATATTCTGTCGTTGCGATACCGGTTATTGCGTATCCAATAGCAGCCTGTGCCGTTACCGCGGCTTCTATCGCGCCCGCAGTTCCATTGGAGGCAGAAACGTTGACCCCAACTGTAATTGCTCCATCAGCAAGCACTGTTGCTATTCCTCCAGTCTGTATCCAGCCATACTGCGATGCGGTGATAGGATATACCGCGACACCCACAGGAGCGGAAGTTGCGGTTGTTGGGTTTATAATGACATCTTTAAACGGATTCATCACAAGATCAATACGAGATGTTGCGGTTAATGCCACCTCAATCGGGTCTTCAAGAGTCAACGTCAAAGATGCTGACGCCGCGGCTGCGGGATGGCTTTTGATGCGATATTGGTATCCAACGCCCGGTGTAACTGTAACAACCATAAACCCTTCCGCGTAATCGTTTGCTTGCGCTTCTGTTGCGCCAAGTGTAACCGCAACGGATGTTGCCCCAATGGCTGCAACCGGAGCAGTAAGGTTTTGATGATTCGTTTTTTCTGCCGATGCTTGCTGTAAGTTTCCAACAACAAGAGCGGTGGCTCCTGCCTTAACATACCTAAAGACTCTTCCATCATCCGCGACGGCGGGAACTCCCAACCGTGGCCCTTGTGTTGAAAAGGATGACAAATGTCCTTGATCGAACATTTGCGCTGGCCCTGATAATCGAGTTGCCATATTATGTGGCTATTAAATATATCATTGATGAGTTAGTACAATCCGCAAAAACGATATATTCAATTATGTATTAACGACACCAACTTTAGGTGTCTGCTTTATAACTTTCCTTAATTTTTCTTGCATCATAAGATCAAAAGTCTGTCGTTTCCTGAATCGAGCGCCAAAAGTCATTCCTGCAAAGTCATACTTATCGCGTCTGGAACAGTCATATAAATCACCCGCATCTAGTTTAACTTCTTCTAAATCTAATGATGTAAGATACGCAACAATTTCTCTGAAAAGTTTGGAATAGACAAAAGAAAAATATATCAAAACCCACTTAAACATCTTCCTTTTTCGTTTTGTATTGCCGTCTTGCTCACGAGAAATTCCTAAATTCCAAACTCTCAATAACTCTTTTCTGGGGTTCTTAACTAATAATCCCTTTTTCATCTCGCTGAACAAATCCTGCCCCCTATATCTGTATGAATCGTCGTATTCCCATATCATGCAGATAATCCTTATAAGGGTTTCTAACGTTTTGTTTCCTTTAACCTTCTCGATGCCTTTTTGATATAGTTCTCTTCCGCTTCGACAAAAACGGTATGGGGTTATGTAGTGCTCCTTTAGCACTGTGTTTGCCCAAAAAACAAACCGTTCTACTATACGATCAAGCATTATGTATTTCACCCATGGCAATAGAGAACAAATCACCAAAACTATCGTAAAAGGAGGAAACAATGCGATTTCCAGTCCCACTCGTATTGCTCGTTTAACTTCATGACAACGGTTGCAAGCGCCTGGATAGAGATACCCTTTAAACGGATATTGAGCGCCCACAAAGTAAGATTCTACTCCGCCTCGTGTTAAGGGAACTACAATCTTCTCTGTAAATGATGTTCGCGCTAGAGACACCATGTTAGGTTTCACAGTGGTCTCTGACACAACACTGGTATCCAATATCCGTCCAGTAATTATCCGATTCATCTCTTCAGTGTCCTTGATCATTTGTTCAGTTACTTGAACCAAATCATCACTCATATATTCTGTCTTTAAGAACTTGATTGAGTAACGCCAGTGTAAGCGACTGTTCTTTGTCCTGACAAATTAACTACTTGAATGCCTCCCGTAACATACACAAATTGCGCTCCGGAATTGGTAATTATGTCATTGATTTCTATAGTTGTTCCCGCAATTTGCACGACTATCTCATCATCTCCAGAACCTCCAATAATTCCTTGTGAAGTAGCCGCAGAGGTTATGAATTTACCGGTAGACGCGCTTGTGCGATAAAATCCATTCTTAACAAGGATATTCGTATTTTTTGTTACAGAATCAATAAGTCCCTTAACCTGTGCTCCATACACATGAAAATCCACAAGTTGAAAGTCATCAACATCTCCCGTTGTTCCCGCTGAAACTCCAAGTGTAAACACAGAGTCTGGAGTGTCTTCATTATTGGCAAGATCAGTTGCAAGGTTTCCTTTCATGTGGTAGAAATGCGGTCTAACGATACCGCCAGCAAGCGTAACCCAATCAACAACCTGTCCCGTAACATCACGAAACTCATAATTAGTAAGTGTGAAATCATCTGCATTCACATCAATTGGATTAACAAGTGCGTCAATTCCTCCAGTAAAGAGAATGTTATCCATGCTAATATCCGCAGCATCCACATCCATATCCGCAGTTGTAGCAGTCGTGAAGTTAATGGTTGCTCTTTGGTCCCCGCTCCCCAATCCTACTATTGTTATTCCGGCAACGTCCAAATCAAGTCCAGCCGCAGCGGTTACTGTTTCAACGTGGCCCGGCAGGCAAATTATATGATCTCCTTTATTTGCCGTACAAAGTCCTACTGCTGAATCTATGGAAGCTCTTGGCTGTTCTGGCGTCTTTCCGTCGTTTGCAGTATTGCTGCCTGTAACTGAATCAACGTAAAAAATTGATCCAAACGTCAATAATCCCGCGCCTTCCAATTCTTTAAGCCCTAGTTTAGCTCCATATTTCAGTGCGGGAATATAATCTCTTAATCTCATTCCTGGCATAATTTTTTATTATCTCCTTTTTGTTTTTCCCTCCCCAATCCCCTGCTCTAGGGGTTAGGTCAAAGGCGAGATAAGTATTTAGGCTGATGTAACTCCTGTAAGCTTCCCACTTCGTTTGGGATTCCATCCGATAAATTCTCCACCAAGATAAATATGTGCTGTAATTACCGCTGAATTGTTTGAGAATATGAAATCAGACCAATGAAATCCAAGTCCCATGACTCCGCTACCATAATCGTTACCCTCAATTTGACCTTTATATCGCACTGGTTGCGCTCCTAATTTAATTGGCATAGCGTAAAAATCTGTAAAATTCATATTGACAAAATACAGAACCCCGCTAGTGCATTTTTCGTCTGCGTATATAGGTTTTCCTTTATAGACCAATGTAGTCGCTCCGGTTCCAAGAGTAGTGCCGCCCTTCATGTCTTCCATCGTCTTTACGATTCTTTCCTGTGGCAGTAGGAGCTGCTCATAGAGATTAAAGACTGTTTCTGTCGTATACGAATCTGTCCACTGAATCGACCCGGCGTTGACGTCCGATGACAATGTGGCCATTTTAGCCAAAGTCAACGTCCCGCCCGATGCGGTTACGGTAGACTTCAACGTCGTATAGGTATTTCTGGATTGTCCTCCATAAGTAACTACATTGGTTGCATCATCAACTAACGCCTCAAATCCGAGAAAATCTTTGTTTGAATTGCCAGTGCCGTCTGAATACATCATCGTGCCAATTTCGTCCGCTGCCTGATTCGCTTTTGTTTGTATTTCAAGTGCGACTAAATCAAGCACTTTTTCTTGATCGTTCGCCTGATTTGTCCAAATTTCTGTAAGAGGAATAGTAACGTTGATTTCGTAGAAAGCTGGATCAAATGTCAGATTTATTCTCGTAGTAGAAGCGGTTGTAGAAAAAAGGTCGGCCCCTGCAAATGAACTGCCTGCTACTCCTTTTTGGTACTGAATTGGACGTTTCATCTGATTTCCTCTCCATCTCTTTGCTTTTGTCAGTACGTTTTTTGCAAGGACATTACTGCCCAAAATAGTATCTACTGCTGTGGGCACAAAGTAATCTTGCATTGCCGTAGTAATTCGGCTTCCTAAAGCTCCTGCCATACTTATAATTTAACAAAATCTCTCCAATCTTTACCTCGCAATGTTTTTGGCGTTTGGTAATCTTCTTTTGACACATCTCCTTTATGAGAAGTAAAGGTAAGCCCGCCTATATTCTTTCTGATTCCTTTTTTTCGTTCTTCTTTAAGCGTCTCTATCTCCTTTTTTTCTTGCAAAATCTCATAGACTTTACGGAAATCAATGACTCCGCTGGCATTAACAGGACGAAATTCTTGCATAACTTTATAGAATTCGTCTCGATCAAAAACCAATCCTTCGTCTTCCAACTTCTCAATTTCTGAATTTATCCATTTGGTTGTTTTCTGGATTTCTAATTCTGTTGTTTTCTGACTTTGCGCTTGTTCGTCTAAAATTTCTTTTTTAATTAGTTCTCTTTCTTGTTTTTGATAGGATTGATATTGCGTCCAAGCATTCGGGTCATCTCCATAAACATTACTAAACCATTTAGGTATATCGACTGGATGATCTTGCTTTTGAGTTATTTCTTTGGTTTCGCTACTCAATTTATCTATTTCCTGTTGCAGTCTATCTACTGTGTCGCGCATCTCATTGCGTTCCTCGATAAGCTGCTTAAATCGAGGATGATCGTGAAATGGAGGCTCCTTTTTCGTGGATTCTTCGGATGGAGTAGTTTCATCCTTTGATTTTTCGCCTTCCACGTCGGCGTCGTCTCCATCTGCTTTGATTTCAGGTTGCGATTCTGGAGAAGTTTCGCTCTTCTCTGACTCTCCGAACAAAGAAGTGTTCGGTTCAGTCTCCGCATCAAGTTCTCTATTCATATATTTACGTTGAGCGACTTCGTACTTTAGCGCCCAAAATTAAAATTAAATTATTTTTTCTTGTGTTTTGATCTCAATCTTTTTACGGCTTCCATCTGCATCTGCATCTTATGTTTTCGCTCCATCATTTCACCTTTCATAGTCCCTTTTGGGCCGCGCATCACTCCCATATCATTCATAATTTTATATGGAATATCTGATTTTTTTCCGTATTGTTTTTTTAATTTTCTTTCTAATTCTTTTGGCATATAAAAAATGATAGATTATTGTATTGGCACTTGATTAAGCGCTACATCACCCGATCCCGACTGTACTGTGTCGGGAGTGTTTTGAGGTTGGGGCGGTGAAACGCCGCCTTCCTGCATAAGCTTTTGCTGTTGTGCCATAGCTGCCGCATTTTGCGCCTCTTGGTCTTCTGCAAACAACAGTTGAGGCATTGTCTTCCACAAAAACAACTTTTTGGCTGTCTCGTATGGATTAGGATCATCCAAACGCTCAAATAACGTTATAGGATCAAGCGCGCCCGCACTCCATAAATCAATTGCTTCATTCCGTTTAGTTAGATCGTCTTTGGGTATTAAAGAGCCTTCCTTAACGCTCACTTTCAGTGCTTTTGTTTCCGCTAGACGTAACAATTGGCTATATTGCGCTGTTTTTTCATCTCCTAAAATTCTCTGCAAATTCTGTGTATCGTAATACACGTAAATCATCTGAATAAACCAGTTGAAAATTTGGTCAGCGTACTGTTCAAGATATTCTGTAATTCCTCCGCCAATCCTTGACGAGTCTTGCCCCTTGATTATCAACTTCCCGCGCACTGTCTGTTCTCCGACTGTACCTTCCGGCGTTGAACCTCGCACCCCGAATATGTTCCTAATTTCAAGCCGCGCATCAGCTAGGGATTGATATACATCTCCCGGTAAGGGAGAGGCATCAATACGAGAAAGCACATCGCTTACTTTGCCAGTGGGAACAAAGAGGCCGCCTCCATATCGTGCTGCATGAATCATTTTTTGAGCCGCTTCTTTATCCAAACCTGATGCGCCAGAAACACCCCATCCCCCATTCATGAAATCAACATTTCTGTCTATTTGCCGAACTCTTTTGTTTATGAGGTCTTGACTGCTTAAATTCTGTCCAATAAGCGAAGTCTCATCATGCGGATGCTTTCCAAGATTAAAAATGGAAAGGAAAATATATGGCTTTTTAGATCGTTTAAAATGATTTAATGGCGCTATATTTTTTGTTTCTTCGTCATAATTGAAATGAGGATTTCGGATTTTATTAAAGACTTTTCCTTTTAGCGTCCAAAAAACCATTGAGTCAGTCCACCATTCGATATATTGCACCTTGCTGCCTCGTTTATCATTAGCAACCAAACTGGTTATTTCTTTTGTTTTGCTGCCAAATTTAGCGAGTAAATCTTCTACTGTGTCCTGTTTGTATTCGCCAATATAATCGCCTGTATATTCCATGTCTTCGTTGATAGTCGATTCTGGATTAAGAATAATTCGCGAGGGACGAATTGTCTGGACAGTCATCTCATCTTCTCTTTCATCCCACGTTATTTTTGAAATGCCAACAAGATATAAAGACCAATACCGAACTACTGTTTTAAGCCTATTTTTAAGCCGTAAAATATCAGCTAGATATACCAAAATATCTTTGTTTAGACCCGCAAAGAAGCTTCCCTCTTGAGAGTCGTCCATGCTTACAACTGGTTCAGGATTCTTGGCAGTGGCTATGGGTAGAAAAGTCTCTAGGCTTTCAAAAATAAGGTTGTCAACGATAGGCCTCTCTTGCGCACTCATCTCAAGAGGCGAAAAATGCTCTCCTTTCCAGTATTTCTCGTTATCTTCCTGTTTAATTTCAAGGTCTTTTTTGTAATTATCCCAATTAGATTTCCAAGTAGTAGCCAATTTTTCTATTTCTTCGTTTTCGGTATCAATGCGCATCGCCGGCATTAAATCTGAAATCACGCCCTCTTCTGTTTCTACGGCGTTCGTATCCGATTTCACTTTATTGATCCGTGCTCCAAGGGAATAAAAAGAGTCAATTATGCCCATTCTGACAAACAAAAAAGCGGGAAACATGATGTTCCCTGTAAGCTTACAGGGCTCATGTTTCCCGCCGTAGTGGTAAATGGCATCCTGTGCCATTCCGCAGGTATAGGGATACTTACGAATTACTAATTACCAATTACCAATTACTAATTAAGGTATAAATTCCTAAATTCGTAATTAGATTATATAACTATCTTAAAGCGATGTCAATCAGTTTCATCTATATGTATGCTCTATCCTAATCTCATTAAGATTGCCATATCTATCGAAAAACAGTTTAACATTTCCATTTTTAACGTCAAAGACTTTACGGTTTACCAATTTTAGAAATAGGTCATGATATAAGCAGAACAACTTGAACAGTTCCGCTTCATCGTTTGAAACATAAATACCAGTTAGATTAGGAATAACCGCAGTTGAATTATCAGTCATACTCTCCAATCCCGACTCTCGATATAACCCAAAGGGTGCAGCCATTCTACAGAGGGTGTCCCAGTTTCTGCTGTTAGGATTGCTCCTTGTCCAAAATGCGCTATTTGGAGTTGATATGCAACAGCATCTGCAACATCATCAGTAATCCCGACAGGAAACGTCAAAAGTTCATTTTCGAGGTCATTACACGATCCAACCACATGATAGACACTCCTATTGGCATATCGAGGTATCAACCCTTTTATACGCACCTCTTTGGCTTTGCCAGAATGAGCAACAGGAACAATTGGCAAAAACTTATTTCTTACCCGCATTTCGTCCTCAAAGAAGGGCTTTAATGCGTCAAAATAAATGGTCTTTTCGATGCCGATAGTTAAATAATTGTCTTTGTCGTGTAACGTGAAAATAAGGTCAATGAGTTCTTTGGGGTTACAACGCAGCCGATATGCCCGCAAGTGCCAGTTATTATCCTTGTCTACGTAATTCCTGCATATACCCGTATAATCAGCGCTCGCCTTTTGGCTGATGGCAGTATCAATCGTTAAAAAATTCGTGGTCTTTTTTTCTTTCAATTGCTCGAGTGAACATCGTCTGAACCATTCAACCCTAAATTCTTGATTCTCGGAAAGTATCGGAGCCTGTTGGTATAATGCAGAGAAGTCATACGGCCCAATCTCCTGCTGGATACGTTCAATGTCTTGGAGATTATATCGAGTAGGCCACAACGCTTCTCCCTTACGTCTGTATTGTTCATTTTCTAAAGCAATTGCAGGAAAGTTGACAATCTCCCATTTTTCTTGCGTGTTCCCTAAAATTCTGCCTGCCAGGTCATCTAAGTGCCAGCGTGTCTGTATGAGGATGATAGCCCCGTCAGGAGCAAGGCGGGTATAAGCTGTTGACGTATAAAAATCCCATACCTTCTCTCGTATCACTTCGCTGTTAGCTTCTTCTCTGTTCTTCAGAGGGTCATCGAGTAGTAAACAATTTGCGCCACGGCCTGTCAACGCCCCCCCGATACCTACAGACACGTAATTGCCCCCTTTGTCCGTTTCCCAGTTAGCTTGAGCTTGAGCGTCTTTTTTAAGACTAGTCCCAAAAATCTGTCTGTATAACGGCTCTGCTACGATAGCTCTTGTCTTCCCGCCGAAATGTTGGGCAATGTCTTGTGCGTAACTACACGTGATTATCTCTTTCTTGGGGTTACGACCCAAAAACCATGCAGGGAAGAAGATACTAGCCAACATACTTTTCCCATGCCGAGGCGGCATGAATATCATCAGCCGTCTAATCTCTCCTCTTTCCACGGCTTCCAGCTTCTTTATTATTATTCTATGATGCCAGCTTGGCTCATAATTCCTATCCAACAAACAACAAAATGTCTCAAGATTGTCTCTTGATTGTTCTATATAAAAAAGGGTCTCAAGGGTCTCAAGTGTTTGCTCATCATGATTATTTTTCATTTTTTTTGATGGACTCTTTCACTCTCTCCCTTTGCTCTTCTGTCAATTCAGGAAAATAATGCTTCATCTGATCAGCCTCTGATTGTGGCGCTTTCCCCATTGTATGTTCCATTAAAATCTCTATCGCCTTCGTGTCGGGTTCTT
>ERZ1292644.451-Hain-H14-01um-R2-451-length-28543-cov-8_pt1 | contig 28543 bp, 18 predicted proteins | sample MGYA00564402_ERZ1292644 | MGnify/ENA primary metagenome ERZ1292644 (study PRJEB36523, sample SAMEA6512644) | groundwater metagenome | collected 2019-01-09 | study: AquaDiva: Metagenomics assemblies of 32 groundwater samples
CAACTGGCCCCTTTTTAAACCGGTGCCTGGCCCGTTTTTATCCCGGTGTTGACACAGGGTATCCCGCCTAGGACCGCGTGACAATTCGATCGTCAGGAGACTGTCGTCGTGAAAAGCAGGGCTTAGCTCGAGGCGCAGATATTCGAACAGCTGTCGGTCGTGCACCGCTATAAATATCTGGCGCCCATGTTCCTTCGATAAGGTCCGGAGCAACGCAGCAAAATGCGCGATGTGCACGTCATCCATTGACTGAACCGGGTCATCCAAGATCAGCCAGGGAAGCTCCTTCGGTACTGACAAGTGTAGCGCAACAAACAATGTCAACGCAGCGGTATTGAGATTTCCTGCGCTCAGCATTGCGCCGGGTGTACCGCCCGTCTGACCACCGAACCGATGATCGGTAATGAGCTTCGGCTGAAGCCGCTGCGTGCTCGAGGGTGGAATCCGGAAGGCGGGCACGAATGGCTCGGCGGGGGCAAGGCGCACGAACAGGTCGCGCCACAGTCGGTTCAGCCTGTCGTTGAACTCGCGACGGATGATCGCTGAGCGCACTGCGTCGACGGTATTGCGGATTGATATGCCATGGTCGCGCAGCGCCTGTGCCTTTGCCAACGCCCCCTCCGCGCGCGCAAGCAGCGCCAGATCCGCGGCGATACGCGCATCCACTTCCACTCGCCGCGCCCGCGCGTTACGGATCGTGACGATGAGCTCGGCGCCCTGCCGCCGCATCTCAAGCCGCGCGCCAAGCAGCTTGTTCCTCTCCATGAGATCGAGCTGCAGCCGGGACGCCGCATCTCCGAAGGTCTCGCTCTCGCTGAGCCCTGCCGCTCCAATTGAGATAGCAAAGCTTCCTAGCGTCTCGCGAGCGGCCAGCAACGCGGCGTTTCGGCTATGGATTTCGCTCACGGCACGGCGCGCCGCGACATCTTCCGCGAGTAGCCGCCCGCCCTCCCGAAGCGTTTCGGCCAACGATTCGAGTTCGATTGCCGCACCTTTGAACTCCGTTGCCCGGCGATCTAAATCTGCCAGAGTTTTGGCATCGATGCGGCGGCCGCCTAGTGCTTCGATCTCACGCTCAAGCCGTTCCACGATGAGCTGAACGTCGCCGCGCGAGCGTCCAAGCGTCAGCAACCGTGCAGCTGAGCCGGATAGTCGGCGGACCTTCGTATGAACGTGCGCCTCCAGAGGCCCTTGTCCCGTTTCCGCGAAGTGCCGATCGCAGACCGGACAGACGTCGCCATCAAGAAAGGCCGTCACTTCCGCGAGCGCTGAGGCGAGGCTTCCCGCATTTGCCGAAATCGACGCGATCTCGCGATCGATCGTTTGGCGCTGGTCGCTTGCTGCCATGAGTTCGGCGTGGGCAGCATTGATACGTGCCTCGTCCGTGCGAGCCTGCGCAACCCGGTCGCCCACCTCCTTGTCCGCCGCGCGCAGCTGAGCGAGCGCCTCTGTCGGATATTGCCCCAAGTCGCCCGGCAGCGAGACTCCGGGTAGCAGCAGCTCGATGCGTGCGCGCAAGGTCGCGGCGCGGTCCGAATGCCGAGTCATCCAGTCCGCATAGTGCATGCCGGCGGCCTCGGCATCGCGTGCCTGCGCTTCTCCTTCTCCTCCTGCCGCCTCTGCCTGCTCGACTTCCCGGCGGATAGATCCGAGTTCGCGGATGCGGTCCGTAAGGGTCTCGAACGCGTCAGCATCGACGCTTTGTCGCAGCGCGTCCGCTACCGTATCGATCGTCGCTTCAGTAGCGTCGATGCCGAGCTCGAGCTTGTCGCACAGCGACTGAAGTCGCTTGAGGTCAGCATCAACACCTGCGGTTGTCGCGGACCTGGTCTTTGTCTGGCTGTCGACGAGCCGCTCGAGGCGCGTCTTTTCCGTCTCCGCGCCGCTCCAACCCTCTACAACCTTGCGGACGTTTCGAATGTCCGTGAGCGGCTTTAGGCCGGCCTCGAGCGCGTCGAGCCTATCGAGGCCGAGCAGCTTGCCGACAAACTTCGCGAGCGGAGAATCGGCATCTGATCCAGATTCCTGGTAGATTTGGAGAAGCTGACCGAGCATCGACTGCGGAAGATAGGCTCGCTCGCTGAAGAATGCGGCTAGGCGCTGGTCCAACATCGACACTGGATGTGCGCCGGAAGCATCGAGCAGCGTCTCATACCGTTGCTCGAGTTCGCCCGCTCTAGTCGTGAGGGAAACGCTGCCGGCCTCTGCCAAGCGATGGAGCAACTGCTTGGTGTAGTCGGCATCCGCCCGAGACAGGGATTGCACGCTTCCCGTCAATGCGAGCTCGATCGCGGAGAGCAAGCTTGTCTTGCCGGCACCGTTCTCACCGTGGATCAGGACCACCTTCGCATCAAGCGGTGCATGAATGTGTCCACGGATGCTGCGAAAGTTCGTGACATCGATCTCTTTGAGGATTGGTTCGCTCACGAGTGCGCCCCGTCCGTTGCAGCAGACAAGGGGGCGGCGATAAGGAGGCCGGCGGTTTGCGTCACTGCTTCTTCGCCTCGCTGCGCGGCTTCGATCAGGGCGGTCACCATCGCGGTATCGACGCTCTTTGGCAGCGCGCTTATGAGTTGGTCCATGGCTGGCGCCAGCCCTCCCGCGATCTCGACGGTTGTCTCCGGAAGCGTCAGCGGAAGCAAGACGCGTATCTGGTCCTCCATTTGCTGGAGCATCGCGCCGCCCGCGATTGCGACATCAGACGTCAGTGCGACATTTTCCACCTGAAGAACTCGGCAGGTGTCAGAGAGCGCCTCAATCCCGTCGACAAGCGTGGCGCCGACCAAAACCGAAGTGATCACGTAGCGCGACTCGGTGATATCCAGTGCCCGGCTAAGCGCCTCAACACGGGCTCGGATCCGCGAAGCATCGCGATCGCCGAAATCACCTGTCGTCGTATCGAATAGTAGGATGAGGTCCAGTCCACGCCCGGCACTGCCAAGCATCGCGCCAGTGAACTGAAACTCAACTCCGGCCATGCGAAACGGAGTCGCCAAATCCCGATAGCCGGCGTCCCGAAGCCGTTGCTGCACGGAAATTATGAGCGGCGCTGCACTCAAAGGACCATCTCCGCAACGAAGGCTTGTTGCAGTTCAGCCGCCGTATCGCAGCTGGCAATGAGGTGGCCAAGGCTGACATGTGTGGTGCCCACGTGCCCTGTGCGCCCTGGCGCCGAGCTAACACGTCGTGCGCTTCCGGTCAGACCAACCATCCGCCGCCATGCATCGTCGGCATGGACCACGAGCGCGTTGTCGTTCGCGAAAGCTCCCTGAGCTTGCAACGCGATGGCATCGGTCGCCGACTTAACGAGAAACAGTGGGCGCTCAGTTGAGCCTGCTCGCATCGCCTTTGCGGACAGCGCGCCTTGTGCAACGTCATTCGCCATTGGTGCGCTTAGCGACCAAAGACCGGCCGCCCTGCCATGCTGGAGCAACGCTAAGGCGATGCCGAACTGGCCGAGCCTCATCGCTTGAGCATTCGCGTCGCCCGGTATCAAATCAGGTGTGGATGCACACAGCGCCTCGTAAGCATCGGACGCGTGCGGCAGCGATCCCGTACGGAACAGAGCCAACAGTCTCGACCACAGGGCAATGCCCTGGTTGGTCGTATTGGTACGGCTGCCCTCTATGGCATCTGGCACCGCCAGATCCGCGACATCGTTACGCAAATCGGCCACCAACTTACCGAGCGCTGCCGCCATTGCTACCTTGCCGACGCCCGCCAGCGAAAGCTCTATCAACCGGGTCAACTTGTCTCCGAGCAGCTTTAGAACCAAGGCGAGCAAAACCTGCTCCGCCCAGGCGCGTAAGTGGGTACCCGAGTTGATGGCCACCGCGTCGTCGTTGTAGGCATCTCCATAGACGATTCGGAGCACATCACGCTGACCTTGGCGGATTTCGTCCTCGCAGAACACGTGGGCAGGTGCCTGCGGGGCGCAGGGCCAAGGCCAGGGGTTGACTTGCTTGGCGCGGGAGAAAACGCTTTGCAGGTTGTTGTCCTGGATCGACAGACCGAGAACGAGCGCCTTCTTGTTGGTCGCCGTGTTGACGACCGTGTTGCACATCGCTGCGAAGAGCGCCTTGTCGGGCCATTCCATGATCTGTGTTCGGCTTCCGGTCAGATACTGGCGGAAGATGGCGGGCTCATGGGTTGCGTAACGGATGCAGCCGTGAAATTTGAGCAGCTGCGCTCGCCCTGGGGCCTCGCGCATCTGGTTTGGATCGATCACCACTTGCAGCGTGCCTGGTTGACCATTCGCGAGCCGTTCGAGAGCCGCCTCGATGAATGAGTCCCAGTTCGCAGAAGCGATCGTCCCGATCGCGCCTTCGAGCACTAGGATCGCGATGCAAAGATGTTGCGCTGCAGGTTCCGCTGGATTCGCGAAGGCGTCGCGGATGTCGATTGCATCCCAGAGCACGAAGTCGCTCGGCTTGCCCTGCACCCGGATATCGAGAACGCGCGAATAATTATCCCAGAGTGCATTCACGATGTGCTGACGCTCCGGCCAGTTAGCGAATGGTTCGGAGAAGCGCGGTTCGAGCGCGGCGGGTTGCATTCCCGCCAAGCTGATCGCTTCGTTCAGTGCTGGCAGGTATTCATGCACTAGGGCGGGGTCGATCGCACGCGCGCGCAGATATTCGATAGCCCGCATGATGAGTCCGCCGAGATCAGGCGCTCGCCGGGAAATGCCCGAGCCGATCCAGAGGGCGAACTCCCCATTCTCGACCGCATGGGCGACCGCGGCGAAGTCCGTCTCGAACCTGTCGATGACCTCTCTTACGGTAATCTGTGTGGCATTAGGTGCCAACGCCACGCTGCTCGCTCTCCTGCGCGGCGCGCGACTACGCCCCCGCTCCCGATCGTACATTAGGTGGGTGGTGGCAATTGTCCAGAGGTTACGCTGCCGCCGCCCTGTGGCTCTCACCTTACATCCAACTTGAGCCACGACAGTGGCCGCGACAAGAGTCAAATCGCGGCCGCAAAGCGGCTGTGATGGGTCCCTCACGGGCCGAGATACAAATATTCCCATAGTCACCCTTGTTCTTACTTTGTTTCCAACATTGCAAGAGTTCTTCTGATCATTGGGCGAGTGCAACACGGCAACACGGCAACACGGTCGGTTACTGATGAGTTCGCGATTTACGCACTTGCGCAAGGGAGCAGAAACCCTATCCTTTCGCGTCTCGCGGGTATACCTGTCTGTGTGCGTTCGATGTTCGGCAGCAGGGTGCTGGGAATCAATTCGTTCGGCAAGGGACGCTTCGGCGCATGATCAGCCAGACGGTTCGTGAACTAGAGGCCAAGATCGAGCCGCTGCGGCACCGTGTGGCAGCCAGCGAGCTTCTATTCATTGAGGATTTATTCGTCGGCGTCACGCCGCTGTCGGACGACGTCGAGGCATTCTATGTCGACGGGAAGATCGGTGACGGGGGAGAGTTGACCGATCTCAGCCCGGGCCTCTCATTCAAATGGACGGCGGGAGGTGTCGAACGCTTCGCAAACTCTGACCGCTTGAGAAAATCGGTCCGGGACTTTCTCTCTGACAGTCCCAACATGTTCAGGGAGCCATTGATAGATTCCGACCTGCTGATCCGGTGTGACAATGCTGATCAGGCGAGATCGCTGGCTGAAGCGTTGGCGGCGGGAATTGAGCTGCTGACCACGGGCAGCCTCAATGCAATGAACAAATATCAGGACGAGATCGAAAGCCGGTGCAGCGACCTCGCCGCAACTGTCGCGCGGACGCGGCACGGCTTTGGTCTGCTCGACCTGGTTCGCTACATTGAAGATTTCACCGCAGCAGATTTCGGCTTGATGCACCTCTCGAACCTCTGGGGCAGCAATCGCGCCCTTACGGTGCTGACCACCTCGTCGTCGAACGAGACCTTGACCCACTTAGCTCAGTTTATCGGCGTGGCTGACGACGCTTTCCGCCCCGAGGGATTGTTCGATAACCAACCGTTCCAAGCCGTCTCGCTGCCGCAGACCGTCGGTGCCGAGATGATTGGCAATGCTGCTGTTTGGGGGAACCCGCTCGCCAGTTTGACCCCATCGGGCAAACGGATGGTCATTTTGCCGATCACCAGGCCCCTCGTGCGCCGTGAGACGCAGGAGGAGTCCGGCGGTATCGCGGCGGCGGACATCCTTTTCACATTCGTAGATACGCTCAACCAGGCGTTCATGGATGTGCTGCGAGCGTGTGTCAGCACCTTCTCCGCCTACCGTTACGGCGCGCGCCGTTTCAACCTGCTCGCAAAACTTCAGTCTGCGCACGAAAGCGACTTCAGCGATCAGCAGCCGGTCGTCTCGGCGAGCGCTAAGCCGTTCGGCGAACTCGATCTCGATGATGTGTTGAACGAGGTGTTGTATACGACCTCGGCTCATAGCGTGTCGCTCCGGCTCTACGATCCGACAACACGATCTCTTGAAGCAGTTGGCTCGGCAATGGGCGCCTATGATGGTGCCGACGCGCAAAGCGCGCCGAGGACGATCGCAATCAAAGGCAATGAGAGGACCAGCGTCGTTATCTTCACCTTTCTTCGCGGCACGCGTAAGATGCCGTACGTCTATTTGAAGCGTATATCGCCACCGATCGTTCGCGAGATCGGCGGACGGGTGAAGACGCTGAACCGCACCTTCATCCCGCCGGAATACAAGGAGCAAGGTCTCCAAGTTCCCTTCCTGACCCGGTCGCTCACTCGCAGCGAGATTTGCTTCACGCTACAGCAGGGTAAGCTTGCGTTCGGCACGCTCAATATCGAGGCACCTTTCCCCGCTGCGTTCGATCAGGACATCGATTATCTTACCTTGATCAAGAGCGCTCTAGAGCGCTCCTACAGCGCGGCCGGCCAGCGCATCGACGCACAATGGTTGATCGCGAATGCAGCGCGATCAGATTCTGTTCACCAGCTCTGGCAATATCAGGAAGGCGGAAGTTTCTTCACCACAGAGCAAGACAAAGTACTGCGTGCGATCTTCCCGCCGCGAGGCGAGCATGCTCTCACTGGCTCATTCGATCTCGCGGCAATGCAGAAGCGGCTGATTGCTTGGGTGAAGCTCCGCTATAACGGTACGCTTCGCGACCAGGTTACGAATATGCTAAAGTTCGATCACATCACGCCGGGGAATGTTTCGGCACTTTTCGCTGAAGCGAGCTTTGTGATCGCGCGCAACATCATTCAGAACGCGGTAAAGCATGGCGAACCAGCTAATGATTTGATTTTTTTTGATGATCGCCCTTGGTTCGGCGCACGCTCTACCCGCTGCTTGAGAATACATTATCGGTCCACTAACGAAGTCGCTGCGGATCTGATCAACTTGCTCGGCTCCACACCGATCGTGCGTGATGACACAGACAGGGTTGGCTATGGCATGTATAATGTTGGCCTGCTGACACGGCTGCTCGGCGGAAGTCTTTATTTTTCCCGCGACGATGCTGAGGCTCGGCTGACAATCGACGTACACCTGCCCATCTCGGAGATAAATTGATGAAGAGGCTGCGCGCGGTATATTTGGATGATGACAGCACGCTCGCCCAGATGTCAAAGCCCTTCTACAAGAGCTTTTTCGAACAGTGTGGGTATGATGCGGAATTTTATGATGCAGCGGGCGAAGGTCCCGGACGCAAGGTCATAGACGCCCATGATCCTCATGTTTTGATATGCGATCTCGGGCTCGACAAAGAGTTCGAGGGCCTGCACACGATCCGAGCTCTAAGGGGCCTGTATCCGGATTTGTTCGTGATCGGCACTTCTCGCGGGGAGTATCACAATAAGCTGATCGATGCTCGGCAGCCAAGCTTCCACATGTTCCTCGACCGGCAGGCGCTCTTCGGCGGGCAAAAGCGCTATCTGGAGCTCTCGCAACGACGCTTTCTCGAAGATTTCGGGGTCGAGACGAATGTCCGGATCACCAACCTAGACACACTATCGGCCGGTCCCTTTGCGAAGGCTGGTTTGAAGCGAGAGTTGGTTTCGCTGATCCGGCAGATCATGTTTTCCGGCCACTCGCCCGACGACTTGATGCATCCCGACGAAGTGACACTCGAGCCCATGGGTGGCGGGCTGTCAGGCAGCCAAGTATTCAAAATGATTTCGCGGAACAGCAAGAGCGGAATCGTATGCGTGCCCGCGGTGGTAAAGATCTCGGCGTTGGACGAGGCGCAGCAAGAACTCGACAATTATCATCGTTTCGTAAAGTGGGGGCTGCCTTACACTTGGCGGGTTGACCTGCTCGGATCAGGTTCGACTCGGCATTATGGTGCGATCGCCTACTCCTTCATACTCAGTGACTTGCACCGGTTCGAGCCCCTCACCGACGCTCTTCGAAAGCAGGAGAACGAGCGTGTCGCCGAGGTCGTCAACACTCTGTTCAGTCCCGAGATGCGCCGGTGGTATGGCGACCCACTCATCCGGCTGGAAGAGAATATCGTGGAGCGTTATGTCGGGCGTTACTTCCGCGGCACCGAAGCGCAATCGGTGGCGGAGAAGCGGTTCGCCGAGGTCACGCAAAAGGCCTTCGGCGGACAGCTCAACGGCAATTCGGTCCAGATCGGCAACCGCAAGTTCGACCAGCCAGGTACGGCACTTTTTGGCTTCCCGATGGGCGAATATCGCAGCTGTATCTGCCATGGCGATCTTAACAGCAACAATGTGATGCTGGCAGAGAACGGTCAGACCATCTTCATCGATTTTCAGGAGACGGGACGCGGCCATGTCTTCGAGGACTTCGTAACCATGGAGGCCAGCATACGTCTCTATCATGGCGATGACGGGCTGCATGGGGAGGACCTGCTCAACGCAGATCTCGATACAGGGAATGGCGACGATCCTTCTGGACTGGACGCGATGCACAGGCTGGTTGCGCAGGTGCGCCGTCTCGCGCGCCGAAATTTCCCTGGGGAGGCTTTCGCGACCTACTACTTTGCCTCAGCCGCCTTCCACCTAAGACTGTTGCGACTCTCAACACTCACCCCTGGCCAAGCCGAGCGTGTGGTCTCAGCAATCCTCGCGAACCTCTACCATCTTGTTCACGGGCGGAAATCAAAGGCGGGCTGACCGACTCGCAGAGTGTAGGTGGTCTTCAGCGCCCATTTGCGCCTTCCTGATAATGTAGGTGTCTGCCTGAAGAGCGGGATCAATGATCTCACAAATGCGAGAAGGCGCTTCCAAGGTAAGCGTGGTCTGAAGGCCGCCTTGCGCGATGTTGGTGCAGAGGGCTGATTGCCGCTCATTTTGGAGCGGTGATGGCGGACGATATCGATGACAGCGGAGCGATCACTCATAGGAGTGGTCATATGAGCGGTCGTATGACTACTCGGATCGAGGTGGTTGGGCGGGTGTCCGGGCGACGGCGCTGGACGGTGGAGCAGAAGCTGGGGATCCTGCGCGATGCCTTTGGTCCCGATGGCGCGGTTCGGACGGCCTGCGAACGGCACGAGGTTGGCAGCGGGCAACTTTACACCTGGCGACGTCGGGCGATGTCGGGCGAACTGACGGGCATCAGGACCCCTGCGCTTCCCATATTCGCCGAGGTGGAGATTTCCCAACCATCGCCGCTGACACCACCCCTGGCTGAGGCCATTGGCCAGATCGGGATCGAACTGCCGTCCGGCGTCCGAGTGACAGTTGATGCGGCGGTCGATGCCGACGCCCTGGCGCGGGTGATCGGTGTTCTAACCCGATGATCCCGCTGCCGCTACCCGCCTTTGCGGGCACAGGTTCGACACGGATATTTCTGGCCTGTGGTGGGACCGACATGCGCAAGGGGTTCGATGGGCTGGCAGTGCTAGTGCAGCAGGCGCTGGAGCAGAGTCCGCACTCCGGCGCGCTATTCGCCTTTCGGGGCAAGCGCGGCGACCTGGTGAAGTTTCTCTGGTATGATGGCCAGGGTTTGTGCCTGTTCGCCAAGCGGATGGACCGCGGCAGGTTCGTGTGGCCCTCCACAAAGACAGGCACTGTGGCAATGACGCCGGCCCAGCTTTCCATGCTCCTGGAAGGCATTGACTGGCGCCGGTCGGAGCGCAGCTTCACACCCTCTCTGGCGGGATAAAGCCCTGTTTTCCGACGTTTTCTCTGGCATGAGAGTGTCCGATCTGCTATGTAATCGCGGTGTCGGACGTAGGCCTTTCCACCCCCGATAAAGATGCCCGGATTGCCGAGCTCGAAGCGGCTTTGGCCGCCGCTCACGCCGATATTTCCGCCCGCGATATTCTCATCGATACGCTGCGCGTGCAGATTGCGCGCCTCAAGCGGATGCAGTTTGGCAAGTCGTCCGAGAAGCTCGACACGCAGATCGCTCAGCTGGAACTGGCGTTGGAAGAGCTCGAGGCAGAGGCGCGCGTCGCCGACGCACGCCGGACCGATTCCACACTTTCACAGCCGCCGCAGCCGGTGCGGACATTGCCGGCCCACTTGCCGCGTGAAGAGCAGCGGATCGAGCCCGAGCAGGGCAGCTGCGCCTGCCCCGATTGTGGAGGTGCGCTTCGACCCCTGGGCCAGGACAGCGACGAGATGCTCGATGCTGTTCCCCTCCAGTGGCGCGTCGTGCGAACGATCCGTCCCAAGTATAGCTGCCGGAACTGCGAGAAGATCGTGCAGGCGCCAGCACCGGTAAAGGCGATTGCCCGGGGCAAGGCGACCTTTGGCACACTGGCCCATGTCGTCGTCTCCAAGTTCGATCATCATCTGCCGCTTTACCGCCAGGCCGAGATGATGGCCGCGCAGGGGGTCGAGATCGACCGGTCAACACTGGCAGGCTGGGCCGGTCAGGCGTCTGCGCTGCTCGATCCGATCGTCAGCCGCATCCGGGACGAAGGGTTGAAGGCGTCGAAGATCCATGCCGACGACACGCCCGTACCGGTGCTTGATCCGGGTCGCGGCAAGACCGCAACAGGACGGCTCTGGGCCTATGCGGTCGACGATCGCGGCTCGGGCGCGATGAGCCCGCCGCTCGTCTGGTACAAGTTCACGCCTGATCGCACCGGTGCGCATCCGCAAGCCGAGCTCGCCGGCTTTACCGGCCATCTCCAGGCCGACGCCTATGCCGGCTATGACAAGCTCTACGCGACCAACCGTGTGACCGAGGTCGCATGCTGGGCCCATTTCCGCCGCAAGATATTCGACATCCATGCCACCAAGCCAACCCCACTCACCACCGATCTGCTGACACGCATCGGTGCTCTTTACGAGATCGAGGCTGAAGTTCGGGGACAGCCGCCCGATATCCGGCGACATAGCCGGCAGGAACGCACCAGGCCTTTGATCGAGACGCTACGTCAGGCTCTCAACGACGCCCTGCGGCGCCTTTCGCCCAAGTCCGAGATGGCCAAGGCCATATCCTATGGCCGCAAGCGCTGGATCGCGCTCACCCGCTTCCTTGATGATGGGCGTCTGGAGATCGACAACAACAACGCCGAGCGTGCCATGCGCTGCGTCGCCCTGGGCAGGAAGAACTGGCTGTTTGCTGGATCGAAGGCCGGCGGCGAACGCGCCGCTGCCATCTACACGGTGATCGAGACCGCCAAGCTCAACGGCCTCGAACCGCAGGCCTATATCACCGACGTCATCGCCAAAGTCGCTGGCAACTGGCCTGCTGCCCGTTGGGATGAACTCATGCCATGGAACTGGCGAAGAAATGGCCAGATGTTGGCAGAAGCTGCGTAGCGCTAAAAGGGAACAGCCCTTCTCATCATGGCTATTTTCGATAGACTGTCGACATGCTGCTTCCCGCGACCATGGCCGATTACCTTACATTGCTCGGCATCGCGGGGCTCGCGGTTCTGCTGGCCGCCTTCATACCGACAAGATGGGGCTGGTGGGGGTTTCCGCTGGTAGTGATCGGATTGATCGCTGCGCTGCTTGTTTGGACGTTCGGCATGATGCCGATCATATATGAGCAAGGCGGAGGCATGGTCGTCCACGTGAACTTCCTGCATCTCGCTTTGGTGACCGTAATATTCTGGCTAACGCTCGCGATGAAACAGCGGCGGCAAAACGCCCGCAAAACATCTGTCTGACGACATGCGCCAGCCAGACCACGCTTACCTTCCAAGCGAATACATGGCTGCCGCTTTCATGATATGGATGCTCCAAACCTGACTTTCCAATTCAAGCCACCGCATTCAGCCCGTTGCGTTGAATGATAGACAGCAGCCGTAATGCCGGACCTCCCGGCTTTTTCGCGCCCCGCTCCCAGTCGGACACAAGGTTCTTCGACACGTTGAGATAACGCGCGAAGACCGGCTGTGAAACATGCTCGGCCTCGCGGATAGCCTTGATCTCGTCAGGCGACAGAACGGGCGCAGGCGCAAGGCAGGCCTCATCAAACTCGCGCATCGTGCGCTTGTCGATGCTGCCCGCGTCGTGAAGGCCTTCCATCATCTCGTGGATGGCGGCCATTGCCTCGCTCTTGTAGGTCTTTGCCTTAACCTTGTTCATCGTCTTTCACCTCGACCAATCGGCCTGCATCAACTTCCGTTTCCATCTCGCTTTCGCCCAGCTCCAGCATGATGCTGGCAGCCTTGCGATAGACCTTCAGCTCCGCCGCACTTAGGTTCGCCTTGCCGCTCTTGGCAAAGGCAAACACGAATATGGCCCGCTCGCCCGAGCGGAAGATCAGGATCGAGCGATAGCCGCCCGATTTGCCTCCGCCCTGGCGCGCGATGCGCTGCTTGATAAGGCCGCTGCCGAGGTCGGCATCGATCAGGCCGGATTCGGCCCGATGCACGGCATCAGCAAGCGTGGCATCATTGATCTTTACCTTTGCCGCGAACTTGGCGAACCAGCGGTTGGCGTAGATGCGTATGCGCGGGTTCTCAGTCATGCAGCAACGGCCCACTATCATACTTAGTGTTACGGCTCAATAAATATGAGCCGCTCATGTTTTGCTCGATCAGGTCGCCGATCCGCTGCGCTGCCTCGATGACATGCCCATCGTCAAGATGGGCATATCGGGTCGTGGTCCGAACATCGGCATGGCCCAGCAACTTGCCGATCATCGGCAGAGTTTCCGAATGGGCGGCGGCATGGCTGGCAAAGCTGTGCCGCAGATCGTGGATGCGGACGCCGGGAAGGCCCGCTTCGTCACGCAGCTTGCTCCACAGATTGCCGATGTCTGTGATCGGGCGCTGGGTAGTCGGGTTCCAGAACACAAAGCGCTGCTTCTCACGGCGTGGCAGCGCGTGGAGGATCGTCGCAGCCGCTTCGGCCAGCCAGACCGTGCGCGGGCCGGTCTTGCTGTCGGTCAGCAGCAAGCGTCGCCCCCGCACCTCGCTCCATTTGAGGCAGGTGATCTCTGACTTGCGGCAGCCAGTCAGGATCAGCAGGCTGATCGCAGCGCAATGCAGCGGGAAAGCCTTGCGGTGCCGGTCGAGCACTTCGCCGATCCGCCGGAACTCCTGATCGGACAGGAAGCGTTCGCACTTCCGCCCCTTGTTCTTGCGAATGTAGAGGCAGGGGTTCGATCCTTCGGGCCGCACGCCCCATTGCTCGGCCTTGTTGAACATGGCGCGCAGGATTTCACCACAACGATTGGCGGCACCGGGGCCACCGGTGTTGGTGATCCGGTTGAACCATTCCTGCACATGGCGTTCCTCGATCTCATCGAGGAACAGGCCTTCGAAGGCCCGGTCGAGATATTTCCGCTTGTAGTAGCGATGGGTGTAGAGTGTGGAGGGTTTCCACTTGGGCGACACGCGGTCCCAATAGGTTTTGAGGAAATCCCGGTAGGACGGAACTTTGCGCAGCCGCTTGCGCTCCTCCGCCGGATTGTCGCCGGTCTGGGAGCGAAGCAGGACGCGGCGAGCGACATCCATCGCCTGCGCGCGGCTCAACACCTTGGCGTTGCCGATCGTCACGGTGCGGGTGCGCCCTTCCATCCGGGCTTGGACGATATAGACCTTGCGCCCGCTGGCATAATGCCGGGTCCCAAATCCCGGCAGTTCGCGCGTCCAGCACGTCTTGCGCAGCTCACCCAGGCCGCCGCACTTGCCGATGACATGGAGCCGGAGGCTGCCCAGTTCCTCGGCGACGATCCCCCGTAGGGTCAGCGCGTTCATTGGCCGACTCCGATCAGGCGGGCAATCGAGCCGGATACGCGTTCCGCCGCGTCGGCGACGATCTCGTCGGACAGGTGCGCATATCTGGTCGCCGTTTCTGCCAGTGCGTGGCCCAGCAGCTTGCCGATCACCATCAGCGAGATGTTGTCGCGGATCGCGACCGAGGCAAAGCTGTGGCGCAGATCGTGCAGCCGGACATCCGGCAAGGCCGCGCGATTGCGGATTTTCGACCAGTGAATGCCGAGCGTGATCGGCTTGTCGGGATTGCGGAACGAGGGAAACAGCAGGCCGGTTGCTTTCCGATCAGGCAGGGCTGCGATCACTTCCACGGCCTGCCGGTTGAGATAGATGATCTTCGCGCCGGTCTTGCTGTCCGGCAGCATCAGGCGCGGCTCTTGCACCCAATCCCAGCGCAGTTGCTCGATCTCGCCGCAACGCGCGCCGGTGAAGATCAATAGGCGGATTGCTGCGACACAGAGCGGCTGCTCCGCCTCGTAATCCCGCAGTGCCGTGGCTAGACGTGCATATTCATGGTTAGCGAGGAAACGCTCCATCGGCTTGCGTTTGTAACGCGGCGTGCCCTTGCAGGGATTGGAGCCGCGCGGGCGCAGGCCAAGTCGCTCGGCATAACCCAACATCACCGAGAACACCGGCAAGGTGCGGTTGAACACTCCGGGGCGCTCAACAAAGCTGTCGCGCCAGAACAGGATGTCGCCCTTCGCCAGATCGTCGATCCGCCTGTCGCCGAACGCACCGAGGATTTCCTTGAAGATGGCGCTCTCGTTGCGCTTGCGGGTTGATGGCTTCCAGTGCCGCGCGTAGTCAGCCCAGAAGCGCTCGGCATAGTCGCGCAGCGAGGGCGCGTCGCTCTTCTGCGCAGCGCGGGCCTTCTTGCGCGTCGGCAACCCATCGAGCGCCACCTCGGCCAGCTTAGCCCGCGCGAAGCGGCGGGCCGTGGCGGGCGAAATGTCGCGGGAGGTTCCCAGCGACACGCGCCGCAGCTTGCCGCGCTGGCGGAACAGCACGAACCATGTGCGCCTGCCGCCGGGATTTACCCGAAGGCCAAAGCCAGGCAGATCTATGTCCCAATACTCGCGGATGCGCTTGCCCGGTTTACGCCGAACGATATTGCCGTTGAGCCGAACTCGATTGCTCGGATTTGCCTTTTCCCCACTCCCACGCCCATCACCGGAACGGGCTTGAGCATGATTCGTCGCTCCATTCGCTGGTAGCAGATAGCCATTTGCTTGCATTGACTTGCTCCTCTTTGCAGAGGAACAACTTCGCGTAACCTATTGCTTAATAATCTCTTTCTGCCGCATGGCGGCGTAGGGTGTGCTCTGGACTGTACCCAACTTTTTTGGCTGGTCCCAGATTTGTCCCTCGTACAACACGCTGCCGTCCTGCGATGCCTACCTGCGGGACGGCATGTGCCAACCTTGCCGAGATCTGAACTTGGCATCGACTCGCCAGGCGGTATGATGCGTGAAAGCAAAAACTGAACATCACCGTGGGTTTAGCCGCGAGTATTGGTTTTGCGTTCCATTTATGGGGGCTGATCTTGACGACGTCATTTCAAACTAATCCTGTTTCGTTGAAAGATCTCATGCGCGAATGCCATGAAGGCAAGTTGCAACTTCCCGATTTTCAGCGCGGATGGGTTTGGGATCAGGACCGGATCATTGATCTGCTTGCCTCAATTTCCGAGGGCTTTCCTGTTGGCGCCTTGATGACATTAGATGCGTCGGGAGAAGTATCTTTTGCCGTGCGGCCCGTAGAAGGCGCTCCTGCACCGATTAAGCCCCTCGAAGCGTACCTGCTCGATGGCCAGCAGCGGATGACTTCGCTGTATCAGTCGACCTTCTCGCCCGCGCCGGTAGCTACCCAGACGGCCAAGAAGCGGCCGATCAAGGTACATTTCTATTTCGATATCCGCGCCGCGCTCAATCCAGATGTGGCGCGTTCCGATGCCGTGCTTGCCGTGCCAGAGGACCGAATCATCCGGGAGAATTTTGGCCGTGACGTTAAGCTCGATCTGTCGTGCGAAGAGCACGAATTCGAGGCGCTTCATTTTCCAATCGATCGGATTTTCGATGAGAACCGGTGGCAGATTTCAGCAGCGCAATGGATGGCTAAGGATCCAGTTGCTCGGCAGGAGAAATGGGAACTTATCAACCGCTTCGCCCAGGAGGTCGTGAACAACTTCACGTCCTACCACGGGCCCGTCATCAAGCTGGGCAAGGATACGTCGCGGGCCGCCGTGTGCTTGGTCTTTGAAAAGGTCAACACGGGTGGCAAGCCGCTCGATGCCTTCGAACTGGTCACGGCAATGTATGCCTCCGAAGAGTTCCATCTCCGCGATGACTGGAAAGCCCGGCGTGAACGGCTGATCAAGCAGAAGGTCCTCGCCAAGATCGAACCAGTGGAATTCTTGCAGGCCGTATCCCTCCTCCACACAAAGGAGCGCCGGGACGAAGCGATTGCGAATGGGGCGGAACCGCCAGCGATCAGTGCTACGCGCAACAGCCTGCTGCAGGTGCCGCTGGCGGCCTACAAGAAGTGGGCGGACAAGGTTGAGGCAGGCTATGTTGCCGCATCAAAGTTCCTCCATTCCCTGAAGATCTTCAACTCGCGCGATCTGCCCTACCAGACACAGCTGGTGCCGCTTGCCGCAATCCTCGCCGAGCTTGGCACAGCCTGGGAAAACGATGCCGTGCGCCAGAAGCTGGCCAAGTGGTACTGGTGCGGTGTTTTCGGCGAGCTCTACGGATCGGCCGTGGAAAGCCGCTTTGCGCTCGATATTCGGGATTTTTCGCCTTGGATCAATGGCGGTGCCGAACCGCAAACGGTTCAGCGCTCAAGCTTCGAGGAAAAGCGCCTTCGCACCCTTCGCTCGCGCTTGTCTGCTGCGTACAAGGGTGTCCACGCCCTGCTGATGAAGTCCGGGGCCGAGGATTTCAAATCCGGCCAGCCCTATGACCAGACCGTGTTCTTTGATGAGAACGTGGACATCCACCACATCTTCCCGGAAGCCTGGTGCAAGAACCAGAAGATCGAGCCCGCGATCTACAACAGCATCGTCAACAAGACCCCGCTGGCGTCCGCCACCAATCGGATCCTGGGCGGTGTTGCTCCGTCGGCCTATCTTGGACGATTGACGAAGGGGAATGACAGCACCCCGCCCATCGCTGCCGATCGGCTGTCTGCCATTCTGACAAGCCATGAGATCGACGAGACGCTGCTGGCTTCAGACGATTTCAACGGCTTCATGGATAAGCGTCGTTCCAGCCTGCTGACCCTGATCGAAGCTGCGATGGGTAAGGAAGCCGTGCGCGAAAGCATCCTGCCGATGAACCAGGATGACGATTATTATGGAGAGGAGGAACTGGAGGAAGCGGCTTGAAGCCGAAGCCAGACCGTCCCGTCACGTTCGATTACCAAGGCATTGCATGACCCCGCAGGAATTTCTCAACAAATGGCGCCACGTCGAACTCAAGGAGCGTTCGGCGTCACAAAGCCATTTCAATGACCTGTGCGCACTGCTTGGCGTTCTCGATCCCATTGCCGCCGACCCAAAGGGGGAATGGTTCGCCTTCGAGAAAGGTGCGACCAAGACCACCGGGGGCGAAGGCTGGGCCGATGTCTGGCGCAAGGGCTGCTTTGCCTGGGAATACAAGGGCCCGCGCAAGGATCTGGACAAGGCCTTCGTGCAGCTGCTGCAATATTCCGTGGCGCTGGAGAACCCGCCGCTGCTGATCGTGTCCGACATGGACCGCATCCGCATCCACACCAACTGGACCAACACGGTCCAGGAGGTGCACGAATTCACGCTGGAAGACCTGGTCGACGGCCAGGTGCGCGAAAAGCTAAAGCGCGCCTTCACCGACCCCGACGATTTCAAGCCGAGCAAGACACGCCAGGCCCTGACCGAGGAAACCGCGCGAGAGTTTGCCGGTATCGCCCAGCGCCTGCGCGACCGGGGGCATGAACCGCACAAGGTTGCCCATTTCGTCAACCAGCTGGTCTTCTGCATGTTCGCCGAGGATGTCGGTCTGCTGCCCGACAACCTGTTCACCAAGATGCTGAAGGCCAGCCGCACGCGGCCCGAACGGTTCGAGGTGAACGCGCGCAAGCTGTTCGGGGCCATGGCGACCGGCGGCGATCTGGACTTCACGCCGATCGACTGGTTCAACGGCGGACTGTTTGCCGACGATTTTGCCCTCCCAGTGGAGGCGAAAGACATTGACGAGCTGCTGTCGGCGGCAGAGCGCGACTGGTCGCAGATCGATCCGTCGATCTTGGGCACCCTGTTCGAGCGCGGGCTGGACCCGGCCAAGCGCAGCCAGCTTGGCGCGCACTATACCGACCGCGAAAAGATCATGATGATCGTCAAGCCGGTGATCATCGATCCGCTGGAAGCCGAGTGGGCCGAGGCACTGGCGAAGATGACCGCGCTGATCGAAAGCGCGCCAAAGCGCACAGCCGAACGGCTGCTGACCCTGGCAGAGAAGCGCAAGGCGGAGAAGCTGAAGGACGAGGCTGCTGCTCTTCACAGCGCCTTCATCGAGCGGCTGGTTAACTTCCGCGTGCTGGACCCGGCCTGCGGATCGGGCAACTTCCTCTATGTCGCGCTGCGCTCGCTCAAGGATATCGAACACCGCGCCAATCTGGATGCCGAAGCACTGGGCCTCCCGCGCGGCTTTCCGCGCGTCGGGCCGGAATGCGTGCTGGGGATCGAGCTGAACCCCTATGCGGCGGAACTGGCGCGGGTTTCCGTGTGGATCGGTGAAATCCAGTGGATGCGGCGCAATGGTTTCGATGCGGCGAAGAACCCGATCTTGCGCAATCTGGATACGATTGAGTGCCGGGATGCGGTGCTGGACGAGGCGACCGGCGAGCGGGCAAGGTGGCCGGAGGCAGACGTGGTGATCGGGAACCCGCCATTCCTCGGTGCCAAATGGATGTTGGACCGCCTTGGGACGGCCTATACGGAGCAGTTGCGCGCCATACTCCCAAAAGGAATGCCGGCCTCCGATCTAGTCACGTTTTGGTTCTATCAGGCAGGGCTTGCGATCGAAAAAGGGCTGAAACGTGTGGGCTTTGTTGCAACCAATATGATTAGAAGCCCCGCGAATTCCAGCGTTTCTTTGACCCTCTATCTAAAGGCGCCCATTATTTTCGCTCTGAGCGACGAACCGTGGGTGGTGGATGGTGCAGATGTTCGCGTGTCGATTGTCGTCTGCTCTACCGAGAATTCTGAAAAATCCGAGCTTGACGGCAGGTCTGTAGCTCGAATCACACCCGATCTGAAAGCCTTAGATGTCGATTTGGCATCTCGAAGCATTCTAGCGCCGAACAAGAAGAAGGCGGTTCGGGGCGTAGAGAAAGGCGGTCCGTTCGAAATTCAAGGAGAAAGAGCCAGAAAGATTCTCTCACTTCCGACAAATCCAAACGGTCAGAAGAACATGGCTGTCGTAAGGCGTTATGTCACGGTATCCGATATCGTTGGGCGCGGGAAGGATGAGTGGATTGTCGACTTCTACGGCCACTCCATGGTCGAAGCAGGTCTTTTCGAAGCCCCGTTTTCTGAGATTGAGAATGCAATTCTACAATCCCGCGCGGGCAATCGAGACCCGCGTCAGCTCAAGAACTGGTGGTTATTTCGCCGCTCCGGTGAACAAGCTAGATCGGTGTTGGTCGGCAAGCACCGGGTTCTCACCACAGGATTGGTGACGAAGCACAGGGTATTTCGCTGGCTCGACACGGCAATGATACCGGACACACGCGTCATTTTGATCGATAGTCAATCAGACATTATGTTCGGGATGTTAAGTTCCAAGTTCCATGAGGGGTGGAGTTTGGCGACTTGTCAGTACCACGGTGTCGGTAATGATCCAGTCTATACACCCAGCGATTGCTTTGAGACCTTCCCCTTCCCAAAGGGCCTGACGCCCGATATCCCCGCTGCCGATTATGCCGACGATCCACGTGCGCAGGCCATTGCGGCAGCCGCCGCACGGCTCAACGAACTGCGCGAAAACTGGCTCAACCCGCCCGACCTGGTAGTGCGCGAGCCGGAAGTGGTGCCCGGCTATCCCGACCGCATTCTGCCGAAGGACGAAGCGGCGGGGAAAGAACTGGCGAAGCGCACGCTCACCAACCTCTACAACGCGCGGCCCGCCTGGCTCGATCACGCCCACCGCGCGCTCGATGAGGCGGTGGCCGATGCCTATGGCTGGGGCGACGATTACCGCTCCGGCCTGCTGACCGACGACGAAATCCTCGCCCGCCTGTTCCGCCTCAATCAGGAAAGGGCGCAGGCCTGATGCACGCCCCCGTTTCGCCCGAAATCCGCCGCCTGATCGACCTCATCGACTATGTCGAGGCAACCGAGCGGGACAAGCTGAAGATCGAGCTCGATTATCGCAGTCATCGCGGTTTCGTAACCACGGAAGAGGAACTGGCCGGCCTACCCGGCGTGTCGCTTGATTGCGGGGACGAGGACGACCCGGTGTGGCTGCGCGTTGAGCGACTGGCCAAGATCGCCCCGCCCGCCCCGATAGATCGGGAGCTCGCCCTGTGGCTGTCGCTGCGTGACGATGTCGCGGCGGTGCCCTCTCTCAAGTCGGAAATCGCAACAAATGGGCTGATTGAGCTGGAACTGCTGCCAGCCGAGGATGCTCCGGAACGCCTGGCGCTGTCCGACTATGAGCGGGGTGAGACTGTCGCGGCTGCTTTCCGGGATTGGCTGGAAAGTGCGTGGCAGCCGTGGTCCGAGCGGGAAAAGCCGCGCCGAGAGACGATCAAGCTCTACAACGCCCTCTACATGCTGCGGCAGCAGCTTGAAGGTGTCAGCGATGTGCCGGTGGAGCTGGTCTGCGGAATCGGGTTCGCCAGTCTGTTCCGGGGCGGCCAGCGTCTGCGCTATCCCCTGCTGACGATGGCAATGGAACTGTCGCTCGACGAGCGGAGCCATTGCATCGAAGCCCGCCCCCGACTTGAGGCAGATCCGGGGCTGGAACTCGATCCCTTCGACCGGATGGGGTTGCATGGGCTGGACCAGTGGCGCGCGGCGAGCGAAAAGTTCCTATCGGGACTGGACGAGGTAGCCCTTTCGCCATTTGCGGCTGAGAGCTTTGAGCCAATCCTGCGTCAGGCTGCGGCGTTGTTCGATCCCGACGGACTTTTCGTGCCCGATGCGAGGCCAGCCGACGCGCGAAAGATCCCATCAGCCGAACAGAACCTGCAGGTCAGCAATGCGTTCGCCTTCTTCCAGCGTGAGCGGCGCGCCACACAGCTGATGGAGGACTTGCGGCGTTTCCGGGCCAGTTTGTCCGAAGGCGCGGAAGCATCAGCACTGCCCGCCGCTGTCGCGGCTTTGCTGATCGAGCCCTCCGACACGATCGAAGAACCGGAATATCCGCAGTTCCGAGGCATATCGACCATTCCCGGCGTCACCTCGTCAGATGGGTCGGGCAAAGACCTGTTCTTCCCCAAGCCTTTCAATCGCGAGCAGGTGGAGGTTGTCCAGAGGCTGGAGGTGCGCCCCGGCGTGGTGGTGCAAGGGCCGCCGGGTACCGGCAAGACCCACACGATCGCCAACATCATCAGCCATTATCTGGCGCTGGGCATGCGGGTGCTGGTCACTTCGCAGAAGGCGCCGGCCTTGCGCGTGCTGCGCGACAAGCTGCCAGAAGCTGTCAGGCCGCTGGTGGTCAGCCTGCTCGACAGCGACCGCGACGGTCTGAAGCAGTTTCAGGAGTCGGTCGATATCATTGCCGAGAAGCTGCAGCGGCTTCGCAGGCACGAGCTTGAAAGAGAGATCGCCGATCTCGATCATCAGATCGACAACCTGCACCGCAGCCTTGCGCGCATCGACAATGAGGTCGACGCCATCGGCCGCATGGCCGTCTCTCCGATCAAGCTCGGTGATGAAACGATCGAACCTGTCCGGGCGGCCCGGATGGTGGTCGCCGAACCGGATTTGGCGCATTGGCTACCTGACGAGATCGATGCTGCGCCCGAATTCGAGCCCCGCTTCTCTGACAGCGATATTGCCGCGCTCAGGCAGGCGCGAAGGCAGGTTGGACAGGACATCGGGTACCTGGGCGTGTCCATCCCCCAACTGGCCAGCCTGCCGACGCTCGACAGCCTGTTGCCCATTCATCGTGATCTCGCACGAGCCGAAGAACTGCGTCGCCAGATCAACGCCGGAACTTTGCCAGATCTGCGCGTACCCGAAGGTGAAGCGGCAGAGCGCCTGCAAAAGCTCGCTCAGGAGCTTGATGAACTCGATGGATCGGGCGCGAAAGTCTCAGCCTCGCCTTATGCTTGGACGGCAGATGCGACCCGTATCGTGCGCGCGGGGGAAGACCAGGAATTTGCCGCGGCGCTTGAACGCCTTCAGCCGGATATCGACCATCTGCTGGCAGAGGGCAGCCATTTTCTGACGCGCCCGATTGGCCTTCCTGCCGATGCACTGGACGATGAAAAGCTGCTCGAAGCACTGCAACGATTGTGCGAAGGTAAGCCCGCTCTCGGCTTCGTGGGCGGACTGTTTGCCGGAAAGATCAAGGCGGCGCTAGCACAGGTAACGTTGCTGGGTGAAGCGCCTCGGGGCGCCGACGAATGGCTGGAAGTCCAGAGGTTCATCGACGGGATCAAACGCTCACGCAAACTTGCGCAGGCCTGGAACCATCTTGTGTCGCTGAGTGTCGGCGACACTGTCGAGCCCGACGGTCTCGGAGTTGCGAAGCGCATCCGTGCCCAGCAGCAGCACCTTGACGCCATCAGGGACTTGGTCATCCGGCATGTCCGGGTCGACGCGCTGGCGCGGGACGCTGTGGTCGGCTGGTCTGGCGCGGTATCCGACAATCCCGGCGTGCTTACCAAGCTGCGCAACGTAGTTGAGACTCACAGGCTCAAGTATCGCCTAGAAGGTGCCGAAGCCGTCCGCGCCAAGCTGATTTCCTATCTTTCCTCCACCGACGGTGATGTAGCGCGCCAGTTGCAGGGCTGTGTAGTCCGTGCGCTGGGCAATCCTGATGTGACGGCCGAGGCATTCCAGTCTGAGTGGCAGGCTTCGACTGGTCGGCTTGCGCAGATCGAAGGGTTCTCTGAGGCATTTGACATAATCGATACGACTTGCACTGCCATTGTCGAATCCGGAGCTCATCTTTGGGCCAATGCTCTGCGCTCTCAGCCTGTCGAGGGCACGGAGGACAGTGTCACGCCTGGGGACTGGTCGAGGCGCTGGCAGCTCCGGCAACTTACCACTTGGCTCTCACGCATCGACCGCCATGCTCGGCTTCGAGAACTCGGCAAGGACCGTGTCGAGAAGGAGGTTCTGCTCAAGGAGGCTTACGAGCGTTCAATCGAGTTGCGGACTTGGCTGGAACTTAGCCGCAAGGCGACCGATGGCGTCAAGGCGGCATTGGCCGCCTACGCCGACGCGGTACGACGCATCGGCAAGGGGACGGGCAAACGGGCGGGACGGTACCGGCGGGAAGCGCGCGCAGCCTCAGATCGCGCCAAGGGCGCGCTCCCGTGCTGGATCATGCCGCACTATCGAGTTTCGGAATCCCTCCCGGCTGATCTTGGGCTGTTCGACGTCGTCATCGTCGACGAAGCGTCGCAATCTACCGTGGCTGCACTTCCGGCATTGTTGCGCGCCAAGAAGATCCTGATTGTGGGCGATGACAAGCAGGTTAGCCCTGAACTGGTCGGGCGTGACCAAGCGCGCGCCGATGAACTCGCGACCCGCCATCTATCAGACCAGGTCGCCGACTATCGCTCCTGCCTTCGGGAAGAGCAGTCGCTATATGACCTCGGCAAAGTCGTGTTTGCGGGCGGTTCTATCATGCTTACGGAGCATTTCCGCTGTGTTGCGCCGATCATCGAATTCTCGAAAGCGCAGTTTTATGGCCACCGCCTGACGCCTTTGCGACTGCCCATGGCGTCGGAACGGCTTGATCCGCCGCTTATCGATGTGTTCGTTGAGGATGGATTCCGCAAAGGCGACATCAATCCTCCCGAAGCTGATTTCATTGTCTCCGAAATAGCCGCCATTGCCGACGACGAGGGGATGGCAAAGCGGACAATCGGCGTCACGACACTGCTGGGCCAGAACCAAGCTGCACATATCTACAAGGAGATCGAGCAGCGCCTCGGCACAGAGGTAATGGAGCGCCACGAAATTCGGGTGGGAGATCCTACTGCTTTTCAGGGTGATGAACGGGACATCATGTTCGTTTCTTTGGTTGCACAGCGGGCTGACAGCCCGTTGTCTGGCAATCGCTATGAGCAGCGTTTCAATGTCGCATTGTCGCGCGCTAGGGACAGAACATATCTGGTCCGTTCAGTTGAGTTAGATCAGCTTCGCGCAAGCGATCAACTCCGCAGATCACTTCTAGAGCATTTCCGCTGCCCTTATCCGGCTGAAACGTCGGACCTAAAGGACCGCCGCGATCGGTGTGAGTCCGATTTCGAACGGGAAATGTTCGACCTGCTGTGTGAGCGTGGCTTCAGGGTCAATACTCAGGTACGGGTCGGCAACTTCCGGATTGACCTCGTCGTTGAAGGGGACAACGACCAGCGCATTGCTATCGAATGCGACGGCGATCGTTACCATGGGCCAGACAAATGGCCTGACGACATGATGCGCCAGCGGATATTGGAGCGAGCCGGCTGGACGGTGTGGCGCTGTTTTGCATCCCGCTTCGTGAGATGCCGCCAGCACGTGATTGACGAACTTGCGGACTTCCTCGAAGCGCGGGGGATTCAGCCGGTCAGTGGAGATGGAAACTGGGCCAGCAGGCATACTGAGTTACGGCTCTGGCGGCTCTCGATTGGGAGCGATGACGAAATCGTTGCTGTGCCCGACGAGGAGGGCAGTTCGTCGACTTTTGCTCCGGCGGAGTCGCTGGGAGCAAATGACGATCTGTTTGAGATCGAATTGCCCCGGGGTGCCTCCTCGTCGTCGCAGCGCGTGACGGAATCCCAGGTTCAGGTCGCCATTCTAGATCTGATGTCCGACAACAAGGTATGGTCGAACGGCGACTTGAAGAAAGCACTTGTGAGCATTCTACCGCTTTCAGAGGGAGATCGGGAGCAGGCCAAGTTTCGACCTGGTGAGGAAAAGTGGGAGGAGCTGGTAAACAATGCCCTCTCACCCTCTCGCGGGAATTCACTTCATGCCAAGGGGCTAGTGAAGAGCGCAGGGCGCGGCCTGCATATCCTCGCCGAAGCTGCGACTGGAAATTCAGCTACAGAAGCGCCCGAACGGGAAATGGAAATACCTGAAACTGGCAAATCCGAGTATCGAAACCCGGCTCGTGAAATAGGTGAAGAATATCGTTTAACATCATTGTCAGTTCCGGATGATGACGCAGACCAGATTTATCATACGGATTACCGGCATGTTCTGGAGCAAATGGTCGATCAAGTTCTTGAGATTGAAGCGCCGATCTACGAGGACATGCTAATTGAAAGGATTGCACGGGCGCACAAGAAGGAGCGGGCTGGCAGGATCATTCAAGATCTCGTGACTGGTGCAATCGCAGGGCGCCATCCATCAATATCGGAAGATGGCCGTAAAGTTGTGTTCCACCGAAGCATGGATGTCATGAGATTGGTTGCGTATCGACCTGCTCGATCTGACTGGCGATCTCACCGCGATATCCCTCTTATGGAACTCGCCAGCCTGGCACTACCCATGGTCCGCAAAGCCAAGCCGGATACTGAAATCCTGGCTCACTTTGCACGAACATTCAGTTTGGCGCGGTTGCGTGAACCAACACGGAAACGCTTCGAGGCAGCAATTTCGATCGCGCGGGCTACTGACGAGGCTCAAGCCTAAACCTTCGGCTATCTCAGCGCTGCGAGAAAGCTTGTTGGCGTCAGATCGATGTGCGCCGAGAGTGGAGGGCGAAGGCTGAAGGCTTTTGGTTGGCGAGCAAAATTCCATACCCTCACGAGGTGCCATTCATCACGGCGGGTTTCAGCAATCGCGATTTCATTCTGGCTGATGTGAAAAGGCGTGCGTTCCCAGCCGTTGGTCGTCTTCACCTCGATCAGTCGCTCACGGCCATCGGGTTCGAAGCTGGCAATGTCGAAGCCATAGCCATCGCCGTCCTGTACGGCGGTCCAGCGTACTTTATCGGCAAGATCGTTTCGTCCAGCCTGCAAGAGCGATTGGCGCTCGTGATGCAAGACCAGCTCTTTGCCAGCCTTGCCCAGCCGCCGGTTCCTGGCATCGCGTTCCGCCACATCATATTTCTTGCCGATGGCCGCCATGATGGTCGGATCTATCGTACGCCTCCGGTAGCGGCCGCATTGTCGGTCGGATGTAGCCGGCGCATTGCGCGGGCATGGATGAGATAATCAGCGATGTGTTTCCGGGCGTTCGTCGCCTGGATGTATTGGAGACGGGCCGGCGTAGGCGTTGGACCGATGACGCAAAGCAACGGATCGTAGAGGAGGCGTTTCAGCGCGGCGTTTCAGTTTTGACGGTAGCGCGGCGCCATGATGTTGATCCATCCCAGATCTATGATTGGCGCAGACGGCTATTTCCGCAGATTTCCAGAGGGATATCCGGCTTTGCGCCGGTGGTTGTGACCCCTGATTGCCCAGTTCCGTCGTCACGCGGCCAGATGGAGATTGTTTGCGGCAATGGCCGCCGGATCATCGTCGACCGCGACGTCGATGTCGCCGCGCTGCTTCGGGTGCTGGCGGGGCTTGAAGGATGATCCCCGTGCCGAGCGATGCGAAGATCTGGATCGCGCTGGGTCACACAGACATGCGACGTGGCATGCGCGGTCTGGCGCTGCAGGTTCAGGAAAGTCTGAAGCGTGATCCTCATCAAGGGGATCTGTACATTTTCCGGGGGCGCAGCGGATCATTGATCAAGATTTTGTGGCACGACGATTTCGGCATGTCGTTATATGCAAAACGGCTCGAGAAGGGGCGTTTTGTTTGGCCTTCTGCGAAGGACGGTACGGTGCCGATTTCGGCCTCGGCACTGGCCTGCCTGCTAGAGGGCATTGACTGGCGCAACCCGCAGAAAGCCTGGCGTCCGAGCAAAGTTGGGTAGCATTTTTCTGGCGATTTTCCTTCGGGCTCAGGGCCGATTCTGCTAGGGATTGCGGCGATGGAGACGCTCTCGGCCCGCGATATGCAAGACCTGCGCGAGGCCGTTGCCCGCGCGGATCTGCGCGCCGTCGAGGCAGAGGCCAATGCCGCCCGCGTCCTGGCAATCAACGCTGATCTGATCGCCCGCAACGCCCATCTTGAGCTGCAAAACGAGAAGATGCGTCGCGCGCTGCACGGACCATCTTCGGAGCGTTCGCGCCGCCTGATCGACCAGATGGAACTCGAGTTCGAAGAGCTAGAGGCCACTGCAACCGAAGATGAGATCGCTGCGCAGCAGGCAGCTGCAAAAACGACCACTGTCGAAGCCTTCACACGCAAGCGTCAAACGCGCCGGGAGTTTCCGCCAGGTCTTCCCGTCGAGCGGGTCGTTATTCCCGCCGAGAAGAACTGTCCTTGCTGCGGTTCGGATAACCTGAGCAAGCTTGGCGAGAGCGTCATTCGTGCGCTTGAGACTGTGCCTGCCCAGCACAAGATCATCGAGACCGTGCGCGAGCGCTTTTCCTGCAGATCGTGCCAGACCATCACGCAGCCGCCAGCGCCGTTTCACGTCACGCCGCGCGCCATGTTTGGCCCGCATTTCCTCGCATGCCTTGCGTTCAACAAGTTCGGGCTGCACCAGCCACTCAATAGCCAGCGCGATCGCCTCGAGAGCCAGGGCATCCCGCTCAGCCTTTCGACGCTTGCCGATCAGATCGGTGCGATCGCTGCCGCTGTGAAGCCGGTTTTTCTGCTGCTCGAAGCGCACACGCTCGGTGCCGGGCGCCTCCACGGCGACGACACCACCGTGCCGCGCCTGGCAAAGTACAAGACCGACATCGCCCGGATGTGGACTTATGTCTGCGATGATGCGCCGTTTGCAGGTGGGCGGGCACCGGCGGCACTGTTCTACTATTCTAGGGACCGCAAGGGCGAGCACAGCCGGGGGCATCTCACTGGCTATCGGGGCATCCTTCAAGCCGACAATTATGCCGGCTATAACGCGCTTTATGACCCCGGTCGGGCCGAAGGGACGATTACCCACGCTGCCTGTTGGGCCCATGCGAGGCGATACTTCTTCGAACTTGCCGACATCGCCACCCAGCTGAAGCGTAAACCTGGCAAGCGTGTCGTCATCTCGCCACTTGCGATTGAGGCCGTACAGCGCATCGACCGCATCTTCGCTATCGAGCGCGATATCAACGGCAGTCCTGCCGCCGAACGGCATGCCGTGCGCCAAATCCTGTCAGCCCCGCTGGTCGCGGAGCTGGGTGACTGGATGCGTGAACAGCGCGGGCTGCTCTCCTCTAAGAGCCTGATTCGAAAGTTTTTCAAGCGTAGCAGTACTTTGCGGTTCTGCGG
>ERZ1292644.452-Hain-H14-01um-R2-452-length-28532-cov-5_pt1 | contig 28532 bp, 55 predicted proteins | sample MGYA00564402_ERZ1292644 | MGnify/ENA primary metagenome ERZ1292644 (study PRJEB36523, sample SAMEA6512644) | groundwater metagenome | collected 2019-01-09 | study: AquaDiva: Metagenomics assemblies of 32 groundwater samples
GCAATAAGATTATCTAAGTGAATTTGTGCTTCACTGTCTAGAAATGTTTTCATTATCTTTCTCGATGATGACAATCATAATGATCAGTGAATGGAATGACTCTTAGATTAGCCGATTCAACGACTACTGATTCGCCACATCCTGGACACACCCATTTCATTCGCTCATTGTTAGCATGAGGCGGTGGTTCGTGTTCTAAATGCAAACACGTTTCTTTGGCTGGTACAAATGGCATGTTGTTTTCCTTATGTGTTGTCTATCATGTATGCCACAAAGTAGTCATAATGATTCAAATCAATTTGATGCTTTACAAGTTTTTGAAGTTGCTCCCGTTGTGAAGCTCTAACAATTAAGCCATCCAATTCGGGATCATCTGGTTGCAAAAAGAACCACTCTCGCACCTGTGCTTCAGTAATTGCAAGTTTTTCTTGACCAACAAATTCATCCGTTAATTTTTCTAAGGGTTGTATCGAACCAATACCAATCTCCGTAGAAAACCATTCCAAGAAGAATTCGGCGGGCAAATCTTTCCAATTACTCATTTCTTTTCCTTTAGTGCTTTGTTTTCCGCCTGTAGTCGCTTGATTTCATTAAGTGCTTCAATTAACGCTTTATTTTCAGCTTGCAATCGTTTGATGTCGTTCACAACCTCAGCTTTTGGTTCAACAAATCGCGCCATACCTTCAAGTTTCTTGCCTGGATAAGCTCTCGCACCAATTAGATCAGTACTGAGCAGTAGTTTAACAAAATCTACATCTTTTACGCTGACCGTCTTCCATATGTCGTGATCTGTTTCTGGATCAATGCCCATTAATTGTTCGATATGAATCCTGCCATCATAATGCCACGTTATCATATAATCGCTGTTGCATATCCGTTGCGACGAATATTTCAACCCATCATAAATCGGATAATGCTGTTTCTCTCCTGGCTCAAGTTTGCGTTTTCCGTCTGGTCCCGGTCCTGGACCCTGCGCCCAAATAAAAGTGTTGACAGAAATGCAAACAACAACTGAAACCACTACTAGTGCAAGCAACCTATTCATCGTAAATTCTCCTAATTGGATTCAAACGCATTGCGAACAACATCGGGGTTTAACCCAAATCGTTCGCAATGCTTAACAATAACATCAATCTTGTGCAGCCCGCCAGTCGGATCGCAGTAATATCCTGGGTTATCCAATTCGGCTTGCTTACGATCATATTCAGACCAACCACAACCGTAGCAACCCCACGGACCAGTTATTACACCAACACCAACATCTACTTCATCGCGGTCGCATTCATTCCCACATTGTGGGCAATTCTTAGTTTCCATAATTACTCAGCTAAGCTGTCGCTCTTCTTGATACATTTCCATTCACTACAACAACCAGGACCACAACGAACTAGAATCATACCATTTTCAAGTTCGCAAACTTCAATTTCAGATTGGATCTGGAATACTTCACCTGCACCCTTATATGACCAAGGTTGACCTTCACGTCGTTTGATTTCTTTTTCCCTTGCTTCTTCAAACATAGCATAAAGTTTTGGATTAGCCTTTGGCTCAGCAAAACTAAAGGTGCCGCCTAGTGAAGAACCATTGATATGCACTTTGAAGTGTTCAGGTGGACTACCACCATTGTGATAAGCTTGAACAACTAAGTGATCGCTCCAATCAAAAGTGAGAAATTCGCCGCCTTTAAGCTCCATACCTTTTTCATATCTAACAGTATTAGGTATACGTCCCATGTCATCGCGGGGCAAAACTGCATTGGTAAGATATTTCTTAGGCAAAGCAGCAATGATTTTGTCTGCTGATTTATCGTTAAGATTTTCCCTACGCAAATACCAAGTCTCTTCGTATTTGGCGAGAAGTCGGACATGTGGACCATAACTCGTATCAGTGTCCACCATTACATGAATTGCTCGATCACCAACTATGTCTAGGACTTTACGTGCTGTCTCACCTAGAGGTCCATCTAAGATTTTGCCACCCCAAATAAGGACTGGTTTGTTTGCTTCTTTACCAGCTTTTTTGGCTGTAGCTAAATCATCGTAGATTTGAATTTTGGGAGGGTTTTCATTTGGTTCTTCAACACCACCACGCTTATTAGGCTTCTCATCTAACTCTTCAACACCACCCCTCTTGAGCCTCTTTTCATCTAGCTCTTCGATGTTACCACGCTTGAGTTTCTTTTCATCCATTAGTGGTGGTGTTTTTGGTTGAACAACAGGCTCTTCTTTAACAACAGGCTTGATTTCTTTGACCGGCTCTTTGATGGTTTCCTTAATAGGTTCTTTAACTGGTTGCACAACTACTGGTTTTGATTCTTTAGCTTGTGCAACAACTACTGGTGATGTGTCTGCTTTTGCGAGAAGAGGTTCATCTTCTTTTTGTGTAATTAGCAGAATGGTGCTGATCGCTGTAAGGACAAAACAGGGAATCATGAGCCAGAGCCATGCTTTAGATTTTTTTGGTTGTTGTGGCAACGACCACCCTTGTGGTACGCTTACTGGTTCTGGTTCTGGTTTGGCTTCTGGTGGGGTTGGTACGTCATCCTCTAGACCCAATTCGATTCGGGTTTTCTCATTAAACATGCGATTACTCCGTGTGTGGATACACAAACACAGATTAGATTATAGCAAATTTTGGAATATTTTCAATACTTTTTATCGGCTGTATAGCCTATTGTACAAGTCACTTGGCAGCAAGCCTTTAACGATCTGCATAAAGTTGCTTACCTTATTGGATGGCAATAACTCCTGGATTGGCTTGACCCAATCGTCCGTTATAACATCCAAAGCATCCTCTTCGCCATTCTGATAACTTTTGACAAGATGGGGTAAATGGACCTTCATATTGCCAATCATGCGTGTTATCATGAGGCTCTTAACTTGTTCGTTGTTGATGTAATGAACCATTTCTTCAATATCTTTATATTCAAGAGCATTTATGAATTCTGATCTTTGAAGTATTGGATTGTTGTCGATATGGTGTGCCAAAGCATCAAGATTATACTCATCATCTGAGTTTTTGATCTTATCAATCAAAATTGGCAAAAGGTATTCGCTTGTTTCTTCTGCGCCTTTATGTTCTTGTGTAATTATATCGGTGATTTTATCCAATGGATAAGCTTTTACCATATCTTTGATTTTATCAACAGAAAATCCAAGTATTCTACTTATATTTGGGATATGAAAGATATAAGTTTTTTGCAACTTCATTGAATCGCTAATACTCCAAATTGTAGTAGGGTTATCCTTGAATTTGAGATTTATTTTATCAAGCACTTCACCAATAAAATTTACATCAAAATTCTTATACGCCGCAATTATTGGTGGAGCTTGATGCAAAAAGTTTTCTGCATCTAACGAATCAAGCATTTCTAATAGATGTGGTTGATTTTGCTTGTTGTAATCAGAGTATTTAGGGACGATACTGTGCCGATCACCGAATGTATCAGACCATGCAGAACCCTTACGAGTGAAAGTTCCAAAAGCAGCACCTTGCTTCTGTTCGATCCATTTTTTAACAGTTTCCAAGAAACCTGGGATGGTATGACCATAAACAGTTTCTTCGCAGACAGCAATCTCTTTTTTGCCTGAGAATCTTCTTAGCAAAACTCTTGAATATGGTTTTTTGATATCTTTATCTTCTGGATCTATAAGATAGGCGATAAGCCCACCATCTCTTACTTCATCTGCTACTTGATACCATTTCTCACCACCTGGATCTTTATCGTCTTTAAGCCTCATACAGGACGCTTTTTTCCAAGATCTATCATAAGACATGAGCGCCATATCATGTGGATCTTGACTGATAACAATGGAGAAATTATTCATACCTGGATTAAGGCGAATAGGTAGTTTTTCGTAATCTTTAACAAGCCCGGCAACTTTAATTGCGTTCTCAGGCTTCTGTTTACCAATGGTTTGGAGTATAGGCACTATGCGCTGTTGTCTTTTGACATTATCTTTAGGGCTAACGAGTCCTTTACGGAAGTCAACGAGTGTGAAGTTACCTTGTTGGAGAACCATATCAAGGTTGTGTCTCCAATAGATTAATGGCATGTTATTTGTGGTAATAGTTGGATCGTCGCCATTGATTTGGAATGGGATATAAACCCGATCTTGACCTTCTGGAAACCAGTGGGCAAAGACTCTAGGGTTGTGACCGGAATGTTGATCCATATCTTGGCGATATTCTTTATCGTAATAATCTTGCGATTCTAACCAAGATCTGAAGTTTCGCATCTTCATGTGGTTATATATGCAATATGATGTACTTAATCTCGCTACCAGAAGTCGCTTACTCCAAGAGTGGCGATCAACTTCTAGAACGCTGGTTTCCACCAACTGGTATGTTCTTCAAATTCAACGTATTGGAGCTACCTGATGGGACAACTGCCGATGAATTGAAGTCAAAGTTGCAAATATCAGAAGCACCAGTAAGGTTGACCAAAGAAGAAATCACGCATTTCAAACGAAAATACAAGAACTAAGGTAAAATCATGCTATAATGTAGCCATGAATGAACCTAGCTTTATTGGCTCCTGTCCTATCCATGAACAAACTGCTGATGGCATTTGTGTAGGAAGGTGCTGGTTTCATCTTCCAAATGGCAAGACTTGCCAAAGGCATGGAGATGTGTCAGAAGCAGTCGAAAAATACAAACAAACTGGCAAATTAACGCTAGAAACAAACCACAAGCGTCAAAAAGTTGCTATAATGTAGGCAACCTTTACGGAGTATGGGAATGCATGTTGTTAAAGACATGAAAAGCGACCTACATGACTGTGCTTTTGGCGGTCTGCAAGGTGGTTTATCTGCACAAGAGTATGCGGCAATTCACTTGAAAGTTCCTTCCAGTGGCACAGACTGGTTGGACAAACTTATTAAAGAATCACGTCTAATGGATATGGCTACAGCAGCAATGCCGCTAGTTGCCAATACTCCAAATGGTAGCCCCGAACAAAAGGCTGGATGGGCTATTGACCATGCACGTAGGATGTTTGCTGAATTTTCTCGTCCCCGTTGACTTTTGTGTCTATTTCCAATATGGTGAGGCACATGAGTCAACAAACAATGGAATTGATCGGCGCAATCTCCGCATTTGTTTTTGGGTGTGTGTGGGGATTGTTTCTTTTTGCAGGAATCCGCATTGCTTTGTTTGGAACAGAAAATGAGTGAGTTCTTTCTTGCCTTAACAGTAATCCCACTCTTTATGATACTGTGGTTAAATGGCATTGTTATCTACCATTTAGTTCGTGGCACATATCGAGAAGATAAAGACATAACAGACGAGATGATTGTTGGCTTTGCAATTTCATTTGTTCTATTTTTGGCAACACTTATAACATTGTGGGAATTGGAGTCATGATGGAAAAGCTATTTGAAAACTATAATCCATTTGACGATGAACTTCCAAAAGTACTTGCAACCAAACAAGTTCCTGTTCAAATCCAATCTGAGCCGATCCCTTACGCTGTCCCTGTTGCTCAATACGCACCAATTCCTCAACAGCCGGGAGCGCGAAAAAGCACCAATTGGCTCATGATAAGCTTTGCTTTAAGTATAATCGTCTTAAATTCTTTCGTCATCTATCATTTCGCCTTTAATAAAGCAAAACCTGTCGAAGTGGCTCAAGTTAAACCTGAAGTTGAAGTTCCTAAAAAGGTTGAAGCACCTGAAGCACCCAAAAAAGAAATCCCTCAAATCATACCTGATGATCCTGATCAAGAAGTCCCTGCTGTTCCCAAATTCGACATCAAAGATATCCCAAAGAAAGTTGAAGCCAAGCAAGTAACTGAGGTTAAGATTCCTCCCAAGAAGGTTGTTGTTAAAGAGCCTTTAGAGTTCTTGACTCCAAGCGAAGCCAAGATTGCTGCAAACAAAAAGGGACTCCCAATTATTACTTGGGTCGGCTTCGATCAAGATGATCTTGCTAAACCTGCTGCGATTAAACTTCACTCAGACTTAAAGAAGTCTTTTGTATTAGCTGCGATTGAAAAAGAAGGTACAGTGGCTGACAACAAAGGCACACGTATCATTTTCACAGATAAAGAAGGTTATCCAATATACATCCAGGCTAGTACTTTGAAAGATGAAACTGCAACTGTTATCAGAAATAACATTGCAGAACCACGTGAAGTAGAGGTGCGACCAAATGATGTATCAAGTAAGGACGACTATCCTCAAATTGATATCCCTAAGTGGTGTCGTCGTTTTAATGAAGGCATTAAGAATCCTAAACATCAAGGCAATTGTGTATGGAATGGTCTGGATACCTTAGCGATGTTTCACGGATATAAAGATCCAGAATTCAGCAAGAACAATTTCGATGGCGTAGAAGGCACCAGCACTATGTCTACTGGTTCTAAAGAATCGGTTAATATTGCTATGCAAGATGTTGTTGCAAAAGCTGCAAAATCACTGAAAGACCTTGGCGTTCCAGCAAAAGTCGTTAAAGGTAGAGCAGAAATGGAACGCGCCTTAAAAGCCGGGAAGCCTGTTGGGGTAGCGTTTCAAGTCAGTGCGTCAGGTGGTCACTTTTTAATTGTTACTGGCATATCAAAGGATGGTGTATGGGTTGTCGATAACATCGATCCAAAGCTTAGGGATCGTAAGTTATGGATCAAGTTCTTTTTTGATCGTTGGTGTGAGCATGGCGTCATAATCGAGAGGCTTAGTGAAGAGATTGGCAACAACAATCGGCAGGAAGCCAAACATTTTGTAGGTAGCGATAATGATTGAAATGAAACAATCAAAAGGCTGGCTTGAAATTAATGTTGGTGGGAATGGTGCAGTCGTCTTGCCTGCTAATACGCCTATAAAATGTTATGTAATTAGGAGTCGTATGACTAAGATTTGCAAGAAATGTGGCAAAACAAGCCTAGACAACACAAGCAAATATTGCGGTGATGGTTCCGACAAAGACAATGATCATTCATGGGTTACAAAAATGCCAAGAGAAGAAAAACTAAGAGTTTGGGACATTTTTGCTTCCAATCATTGTCTTTGCGGCAATGAAAAAGAATCCCACTTTTGGGTCTGTCAACCTTGTTGGGAAAACTATCTTCTTGGAACTAAAGAAGCCGCATTAGCTGATGCAGCTTGTAGCGAACACTTGAGCGCTATCAAAGTCATACTGAGCAAGATCCCTAAAACTGAGGTATTAAAGATGCATGAGACAGTAGCTGCTGGCAAACATATCATAGAGGAAACCGTGCCAAACTTCGATGGCATGAATCAAATTGACATTGAAGAATGGTTAACAAACCATCCCTATAATGAAAAGACAGCAAAAAAACTGTTTGGTGATCAGGATTTCCAGATTGACCAAATTGCAGTGTTGCTGACAATCAGAGAATACGCCAGCTATAAAAACGAAGCAATGAAAAGACGCGCAAAAGGTTACATTGGATCAGCTATGGAATGTGAGGAAGCGTGTGATCGAATTTATAACAGAATCCCAAAAAGTTTAAGGTGGTGATATGGTACACGAACGTACTTGTATGATTTATCGTGCAATCAATGGTCCTGCTATTGAATGCGAACATGGGTATGATTTTTGTCCAGAATGCGACAAATGCACATGTGGTGTTGAAAAACATGCTACAATAGCTGATCATGACCGTTTACAAAACATACAAACATCTCCTGACCAACTACCCGAACATCTTTAGCTGCCCGCTAGATGTTTCTTGCCATCTATTTGCTGTAATTGGCAATGGATATGAATGGTCAGAAAACGGCGAATTGGCAGACTGTGTACGAGGGGACGACTACCTGCTAAAGGATAAAGATGATCCTTTAGGTCTTCCAGAGAGAGATGAACGCCTTCTTGCCGAAGTGCCTCATCTTTATGCTCAATTTGGTTTGCAAGATGAAGCAAAGCGAATTAAATACAAATTCATCTTAGACAACATGGAAGATGTTCTTAGGTGTAGTCCAGATACTTCTTTTTTTGGTTCAAACATATGTTATGGTCATTATGTTGTTAAAAACATTTGCTTAAAATATGCTCATGGATTGAATTTCCCAGCCAACATCACGGATGATTGGGCAAAAACTCTTCACAAGTTCCTCAATTGGTGGCTATACAATTTGAATTGTGTTTATGGATTGAGCCATAAGGGAGAGTCAGGTCCGTGGTGGGGGCAAAATGCTTTGGATGCATATGAAGTCATTAAGAAGACAAGAGACGAAGTGAATGAAATAATACAGCTTAGAGCAGGAGTCAATCCAGCATCAATTAAGGAACAACAATGAGTGAAACTGTTAAAGCATTTAAAAAATACCTAATTGGGTGTGGCTTAGCCGATGTAACTGTTGATGAAGACTCATTGATTTTATCTTCGGATGGATTCAAAAAAATCAGCACAACTGAAGTAGGCTATTATTTTAATGTTGAACATTCCAGTGAAATCTATAACAAACAAGATTCACATGGCTTAGGTCTTTTTGCCAACGATAGTGGTGTTTTCATTGTAGACATTGAAACCAAATGTTTGTTAATATATGTGCCAATTTATGAGGGTGCCACCCCTTTCATTAACAAAAACATTGCTTCAATTGTTGGTCACGAAAACGCAGCTATAATCGTCCTCAACGATCTGATGAATAGCTTCTGTTATGAGACAAGGTAAATCACTTATGCCGTACATTTACGATGGACTATTAACATCACACCAGATTGAATCTGTCAAAACATTGGGCAGCAAATATGGCTCAGCCGTTGAATTAATAAGTCTGCCTAATGATTGGAGCGATTGGAGCCGAGCCGCGCTTAAAGAATACAGATATGAAGATGAAGAAAAATGTAAACGAGCAACCCAAATGTATGGGCTAATGCACACTAACAGTAGCGTACTGATCTTTTTCTTAGCTCCAGAAGATAAAGAAAAATGCCTACGCACATTTCCTGATCTTGTCAAAAATCCAAATCCATTTAAAACTATTATCGAGTAAAATATGTTTTTCTCATCTATGCGTCTCACTGAGCTTCGCCAACGCGAGGGACGTGGCGAAAAAATCAACTGGAACGCTCAGGAAATCATTGATGACTTGAGATTAGAAAAACTCCACAAAGAACATCCAATTCCAAAGAATCTTGCCATAAAAAGAACAGGTGAGCCAGCAACAATTAAACAATCAAATCGTGACAACAGTTGCTCTCATGCGAACGAAAAATCGTTGAAGGTACTCAGCAATGATGAAACGGTGTTGCTTATTGGAGCAGTTCTTGGCATAACTTTGCTATAATGCTCATGAGGCAAACCATGAAAATCCCAATTTGGACTATCCCTGTAGTGCTGTCCGGTTTATTTTTTGGAAACTACTTATTCCAAGATATGACAGAAACGCCCAATTGGAACAAGGCGTTTGAAAGATCGTTCTTTCAATTTGTCGCGATTATGGTATACTGGATTTCCCTAAACAACTTGCCAGAGAAGAGAAATGAAAATCAGTGAACGACAACTTGCTGGAAAAGCAGAAGGCTATGTCAAAACACTCGCTGCTGTCCTTAATCCAGAGGATAACGGAGGCGAGAGTATTGAATTGTCCGTCGATTTGTTTGATAACGGCGATGGCAACGATCAATACTTTACAAATACAACATTGAAGACTAATTGCTATGGCACTTCCAACGTTCAAATGACATTCTATTGTTGCACCTTTGCTCAACTTGTTGGTGCAGTAAATGCTATGAATGAAAAGCTGAAAGAAATGGGAGTAAAGCTGTGAAAGAGTACATGGCATTAGTTGAAAAAGTCTTTCGAGACACCTTTAACAATGAAGGATATGAGTGCAGTTTAAATTCAGCCGAAAATGACGACGACACTCTTATCATTGGTGACAGTCAGGGTTTGTGTATCTGGCAAATCACAGATACCTGCGAAGGTGCTAAGCCACAGTACATTGTACAACGTGAAATTTATAACCACAATTATCCAGATGATGTAGACATTGAAGCTGTCAATGCATTGCCATTAAACAGCATTGGTGAAGCCATATTACTTGCTGTTGCTACAGAAGCCAAACTACGAGCCGAAGTATTCTTCACTGTTGATTGATTTTATTCACTTCTTTGCTATAATGCTGGCGTCCAGTGCGCAGCCGAATCCGACAAAGCTTTGTGGACTTTTCAGGGATCAAAAATTATGATGAAGCGAATATTCGTAACGCTTGCTTTAGCAATGGCATTTGCCATGCTATTTGTAACGTGCGATGGCATATCAGACAAACTAATACCAAAAAGAGAAGAGATAAATGCTTTACGCAACGCAGAAATTGAATCTCATTGGGAAGAAGGAAGACGAGCTTATCGAGCAGGAGTATCTGCTGAAGCCAATCCTTATAAGGGATCACAATATAGCACCACTCGTGGCAAGTGGTGGTTGGAAGGCTATATCGGCGAAGCCGAGCATGCTAAAAGAAACAAATTAAAATGAACACAGAATTAAAAAAAGCCATTGACGAAATACAATGGTGGCAAGACAACGCATTTGAAGACAATGCTCCTGGTTGTCTCGATCCAGCAATTAAGTTGAAAGATGCTTATCTTGCTGAGTATGATGATACTCCCATTGACGAAACGTGGTTGAAAACCATCGGCTTCGTTGAAGGAACAGATGGTACGCTTGATCATTTGACAATTGGAGATCCATCTGAAGTGCTGCCACACACTCTAACAACGTATCCAGAAATCAATAGTTGGGTATATGGCTGTTGTAGCATAATCGCTCCATCTAATCGCGGGCAACTTCGTCGTCTTTGTAAAAGCTTGGGGATTCAATTAAAATGACATACTTCTCAAAACGTGATTTTTGTTTATACGCCATTGGCTGTTCAATTGGCATACCAATTGGATTGCTTATTATATGGATGCGATCATGACCACTTTTTATTACGCCAAACCCGTCGTCAAGAACAATCTCACCTATGTGCTGATTTCTGTTCGAGACGATACCTTTGATCCACCTGAACTCAAAACTGCATTTGAAATCAACACGCGATTGAGGAAATTGTGCGGTGATAAAGTTACGGAAATCCAAGAGGGTATTTTTGAATTTGACTTCACACTGAACGAAGTGGAAAGTATTTTACAAAAAGATGCTATTATTAACTCATCTGTACTTAGCATCTATTTATTGTCAGAGTACTTAGATGACATGATTGAGGAAGAAGAATGAAACCTATTTATATACCGAAATTCATTTCAGATGCTGATGCTGTATTGACGCACTTGATGGGTCTTAACTGGCTATCCGTTACTGATGCACGACTTGAATACTTCATGTCCACCGTTCCACGTTCGTACACATACGGCAAAGGAACAGGCGAACGTGAGTATCATTCTTCCCCATACACAGTAGAGATTGCTGCTATTCAAGACTTATTGAATTTGGATGGTTGTGATTACAACGTATGCTTTTTGAATCGTTACGATAATCAAAAGAATGCGTTGGGATGGCATGCCGATGACTCTCCATCAATGGATCGAGATCATCCAATTGCTGTGATCAGTTTTGGCGAGGAACGAGAAATCTGGTGGAAAGATAAAGATTTCAAGGGTCTGGTGCCACCTGAGAATCGTCAAAAATTAGGTCATGGCTCACTATTTGTGATGCCTCCACGCTTCCAAGATTCTAATTTACATCGCATTCCAAAATGCGATCATGAATGTGGAGTCCGCGTCAGCTTGACTTTTAGAAGATATATTGAGGTTTAAAATGCCAAAATTCAATGTCGTTTCTATTAGAGTGAAAGACAATAAAGTATTGGGTTACGATGGCGGCTGTGGATGCTGTATGGAAACCCAATACTTGTCGAAAGACCAATTACGAGAATTCATCGAAGAGTTAAAGGCGCAGTTATCGGAAGCTGAGAAACTACTAGAAACAGATAACCTTTTCGAGTGAGACATGAAGCTCTGGATTGACGACATTCGTGAAAAACCCAATGGCTTCGATCTTCATGTGCGTACTGCACAGGAAGCAATCGAAATCATTAAGCATCATCCTTGTAGTGCAATTTCATTTGACCATGATTTGGGCAGTGAAGATTGTGGTACTGGTTATCACGTAGCACAATGGATTGAAAATCAAGCGTTCGACCATTCTATTCAACGAATGGGATGGACAATCCACAGCGCCAATCCTGTTGGTAGAAAAAATATTACAATGGCAATGGAGAATGCTGAATGCTATTGGGATGAAATGGATGAAAAATTCCTCAAGCTATTCAAAAAATGGCGTGAAGAAACCGGCTATTTATCAAATATGGTCAAGGCAGCAAAAAACGCTAATCATTTGGCTATGGTAGCAATGGGATTGCCTGTAGTTGGCACCATACTCAGGCTCATTCATCAAGAGCCTGAGCATTTGTTCTTGACGTTGCGATATATCCTACAAGGTGGACCAGTTATTCCAATGGATGATCGTGGAAATATCGAAAGAATGAGCGAAATATGGTATGATTGGGGTGTCAAAGAAGGATACATCCACGAGAAATTATCATGATACCACAAGAAGCTGCTTTAAAGAGTGATGCGTACATAGCTTTGATGGATGCCAAAGGTCTATTAAATTCAGTTCCGTTGGCTAAAGCATTGGGTTTCTTGTCTGGTGAGATGTTGCTACATGGCAAGACTGATGATGAAGTTCTAACCCGACTCAAAGAGGTTTTTGGAGACGAATCGTGAAATTCATACCACCAGAAACCATGCCAATAGAAGAAATGGCTCCCTTAGCATGGCTATGGCTTTATTTCGCGGCTGGTACGTCTTATCCTGGACATTCCGCAGCAACAAATATTGTTAAAGCTGATGAAGCACTAAAAGCATGGAAAGAGCGATTCACGCCTAAAGAGGAAAAGCGATGAAAACTATCTCAAAAACTTTCAGTGCGTTAGAAGATGCCGAACAATATCACAACGAATTGTATGAGCAATACAACTGCGTTAAGCTTATCCATTCGCCTTTGTCTGGCGAAGAGGGGATGTATGTTTGGGAAGTAGAAAATGTCAAACTATTGACCAAAAAGAAGCCACAAATGGAAACCATTCAAACTCTTGGCAAGATTCTTGAAGGTCCGCAAGAGCGAGATTGCATTCATATTGCGCTCTTCCCATGCATTGTAGCTGAAGATGATATTGGACCAGGGGATGAAGTTGCTCTTGTATATAAGACAAAGAATCATATTAAAAAACTAAGCCATCACTACGGCAAGCCAATAGGAATTGTTGATCCTTTCATTAAAGATGTATGGAATCTCAAAAAAGGACAACAGGTGTGGGTGCTTCTAAATCCAGGAAGCACTACCGGAATGCGACATGAATTTCAATGTGATGCAATTGATAATCCTCCTGTTGCACAATCTCCATCAGAAGATTGGCTTAGAGCTTTTGCAGACAAATGGAACTTCAACTATGATGAAATGATTGAAGAAGCTCGACATTCTGAAGGCGGTTATGCCACAGCACAGGGAATAGATTTGCATTCTCGAACAGAACTGGATGCTGGAGATGAAGAGCTTTTCTGGGAGCATATCTCTATGCTCACAGGACAAACATTCACTCAAGAACACAAAGAAAACTTCGGATGGTCTTGCACCTGCTAATAGGGAATAATATGAAAGCTTATTTCGGAACACAAGATAACAACGTAGATTTTACTGTTATAGATTGGCGCAATACATATTGCCTTAGCAGAGATCCTGACGTTGTTAAGTTATCAAGAGATAGTTTTCATCCACAAGGAATGGTTGTTGAAATAGAAATGGATGACATCGATGTCGTAGCTGCCGTGCTTGCTGCGATGCACGGTAATTCTTGTGCAGTAAAAATCAAAGTCATTAAGATTATCCATCCACCCTTACCTAAAGATATCAAAGGACTTGTAAATTTGGACGCTTGGATAGCTGAAACAGCTATATCATAAGGACAAAAAATGAAAAAATTAACTTTACTTATCGTAATTCTATGTATTGGTTGCGGACCAAGCAAGCGGGATGTTGCTACATCCCGAATTAATCAGATCGCCCACGAATGGACCGGCAATTTGAATTTTAAGGTTGAAGAGAATGATCCTTGGGGCAATGCGTATCAGTCCAAGATTGAAAAAGGATCAATGAATTATGTGCTAGAGATTCGCTCATCTGGTCCAGATGGTTTGCCATTCACCAGAGACGATCTTGTGGCACAATCTTTCTCGAATCACAGTGACTTTAGCAAGGTTCTTGGCAAAGATGCAGAGAATATTGCCGAAGGCACTATGAAAGGTATTGGGCGAGGCATAACTGAAGGCATTCGAGAGGGAATGGACAAGAAAGAAAAGAAAGAAAGTAAGAAATAAAATGTACGATCCTGAACAAGAATTAAAGACAGAACAAGATTTAATTAGCGATTCGCTACTTCTTGCTAAAGTAGCAGAACGATGCGGCGAAGATCATCCGTGGACACAACGAGTTTGTTTAGTGACTGATATTTTAAGAACGATAGCTCAAAAGGAAAATGACATAACAAACTCGTTCGATGATTCTAAGAAAGAAAAAATCGAAACGGAAATTGCCGAACTAATTAAACTTGGAAAAAATGCACTAAACAATGAAAAACTCTTGCCATAAATGTCGTGGTTCTGGTAGAGTCCGAATTCAGCCAATCGACCCACTGGAAGCCATACTTCTATTGGGTATTCCTTTTGTCATTAGAAGTTTAGTCGAACATGACCGAGACGATGATAGATGGTGGAAAAATTGTAACGTCTGTGATGGAAAAGGTTTTTCTTACAAAAATTCTCACAAAGGTCAATCATGAATCGCCGTTCCGCTATCGCTAGTTTGCTTGGTAGCATCGTTGGGTTACTAACTGTTAAGAAGGTACAAGCAACCGAACGCATAAATGGTTTGCCTGTGATTAAATCTCACACAGCGAACATTAAATCTTGCACAGCATGTAAAATCGAAAATGTTGAAGAGATTTTTAATGGAGTGCCTTGGAGTCAGTGGAGGCTTTTTGATTGGCAAAATGATTGGCAAGAAACTCTTGCTTGGCTACCAAAAGAGCATGCTATTTCCTATAATAAATATGGGAGTTCGACTTCGATTTTTACTTTTTGGGGTGCGGTAGAGGTAAGCCGGAAACGTACTCCTAAAGAACGTGTTTGTCTTATCTTGCCGTCCAATGACAGCATAACTAAAGGGTAATCATGAATGATTTGCCTGTGATTGAATATCACACTTCAAGTATTATTAGTAATGTTGAAGAGATTTTCAAAGGGGTTCCTTGGGAAAATATCTACGAAACTGATTGGCAAGAAACTCTTGCTTGGCTACCAAAAGATCGTGCTGTCTCGACTGTCAACTATCTCAACAACAACAATGTTGTATCTTCAGAATTTATAACTTTTTGGGGCATAGTGGAAGTAACCAGAGCAAGAACTTCTGTCTTCAAAGACAAAGCTTTTATCAATGTGTGGAAATGCGACAAATCTAACGTAGTTCCTACTGAAGACATTGTTAAGGAAGTTGTTGATGAGTGAAGACACCACATATATGATGAAAAGATTATTGCCAATAATCGCATTGTTGCTGTTGTTTATATTTTGTTGTTGTGGTGGCGACATGAAAAGAAAACAAGAAGAGGAAGCACAAAAAGAAATTGTTTTATCAGCCAAAATAGATGCGGTTAAAGGCAAAAAATTGATTGATGTAACCAAAGGTGATTATGTTTATGGCAGTAAACGCCGCAGCCGTGAGGTTGTTCTTACCTTTGACGATGGAACTCAAATGACTATTCGAGTAATGCCACATCGTTCGGATAGGGAATACTTAGAATTAGAATAAAATGATTGAAAAAATTGATATACTTGATGGGACGCTTTATCACGATAAGGAATTTTTGCCTAAACCATTAGCTGATAAGTTGTTTGATTACCTGAAAGCAAATGTAAAATGGACACAAGTAGCTACTGGCTGGGGTGTTCCATTGCCAAGATTGACTGGTTACTTTGCTGATCCAGGTAAAGATTACAGTTATTCTGGCTTGACCCAAGTAGCCGAACCTTGGAATAAAACACTGTTAGCTTTGAAAGAAAGAGTAGAAAGAGCATCAGGCACGGACTTCAACAGCTTACTCTTAAATTATTACAGAACTGGTAACGACTCAATCGGATGGCACAGCGATAATGAAAAAGAGCTTGTGCCAAACCCAATTGTGGCTTCTCTGACCATTGGTGCAACTAGAAACTTTGAATTGAAACATAAAGCTGGAGTCAAGGTTGGTCGTCTAACAATCCCATTGGAGCATGGCAGCTTATTGGTTATGGGCAATACCATACAAGCTAACTGGCTACATGCTGTTATGAAGACCAAAAAAGAAGTTGGCGAACGTATTAATCTTACTTTTAGAAAGTTCAAATGAAACAGGTAAAGTGCGAAATTTGTGACGATGTTATTCCTGCTGAGAGGATCGAGATCCTTCCAGATACACGTGTGTGTGTGAAGTGTTCAGCAAAATACATAACCCAAGCACCATCACCAGTAGAACCTGATGAAGCTATATCGGAAGATTAAATGACAAATAGAGATGAACCCCTTAGCAAAGCAGAAATTGTTATGGGGAGTATGGGGTTGCTAGTCCTAATCGCCCTACTTGGTTTTTTGGTATTCTTTTGTTGTGGTGGCGGTGGTGGTTGGCAACTATTCCTAGACCTCATGAAGCTGACGAAATGAAACTCAACAAAACATTCTTACTAAAAGCAGAGGATTCATACACTGAAGGCTCAATGCTAATTGTAATTGAATCTGTAGAGAAATATAAAGAACTATTTATCGAATATCACAAAAAAAAATGTGATTTCATGATAGACTCTGTGCCAGAATTTTACAACAACAGAGATTCAATAGATCGTTCTACTTGGTACGATACATGTGAAAAACGTGAAGAACTAGAAGCTAAATTCATACAAGAAAACAATGTAAAACCTTATGATTTTGAACTATCGACAGGAGTTGAATACGTAAAAGAAGGTAAAGGAGAAGGATTCTTCATTAACAATATAAGAATTCTCGACTTTTCTCCATTGCTAAGCGTAGGATACTGGACAGTACACAAAGAATTTTACAGTGATCTGCCAGAAGGCACTCATTATTGTGGCGATTATTGTGCCTAACAAGGGGCGAAAATGGTCCGAGATTGGCGAATTTCCGATGAAGAAGTAGAGCAGCTTCTTGCAATTGCTGAACAAATGCGTAAAAACAATGAGAGTCTCATTCTTCTTAAAGAGAAGATTGATAAATCCAACAACCTACATTATTTTCTTATTTTTGTTATGGGTTCCATCGGCGGATTTGTTGGATGGTTCATTGCAAAAACAATATTTGGGTAACATGTTTACACAACGAGACGTTGATTTTTTCATAGTTCTATCCTTCTCAGGAGGATTAGTTCTAGGAATACTTCTAGGTATTTGTTTCGCCTTAATGAGTTAAAATGGAAACACCAATACTAATAATAGTTCTTTATTTCCTTATATCAATAGCTTCAGGCGGCTATGGGATTCATTTAGGGATAAAAAAGAATGGACCAATCCCATCAAATGTAATGCTTCCTGTAATAGGATGTGCGATATTAGCTGGACCAATCTTCCTAGTGAGTATCATATGTTCAAACAATACGAAGTCAATGTTTTAGTGATCATATCCTTTACAGGAGGATTGATCATAGGCATCCTTAGTGCTTTAGGATAATACCATGATAACAGTCAATATAACCAAAGGCAATACTCCAACATCAGTCAATGAACCTGATTATGTTGAAGTATATGGCGGTGCATTGATAGCTTATGAGATCTATGACCTTGGTGGTATTAGATGGAAGTTCCCCACCAAAATGATTGAAGATCTCATTGAAGCACGTGCTGATTGCATTAAAACTCAAATCCCCACCGCACTGCTTGAAAGCATTTTCGAGCGAGAGGAACGAGCTAAAAATGGATAAATTCCTTGATATCGTCAGCAAATGGGATCACTTTGGGCAAGGGATATTCTTCTTGCTACTTGCATCCATTGCTGTTTATGGCATTTGCTACGCATTTTACTGCTTAACCTGCTTAGCGAATCGCACAGTTGCGCGTCCACCTGCAAATCATTGGTAAACAAAATGCAAAACGTCAAAGAAGCACTGAAGGAAAAACGCATCCAATTGGCAGGCAAGGTCACAGCCATACATTTGTGCAAACGTGAGTTGTTCTACTATCCAAGTCCAGGCAATGGTGCCAATGACAGCGTGTATCCCGTCTCCCTGAAGACTGCCGAAAAGGAAGCGAAATTCTTTGGCTGCAAAGTGTTTGAAGTTTAATGCACAAAATGCTATACTGATGGCATGAAATGCAACCGAACAGCTTGCCAAAGCGAAGAAAACGTAATTTGCATACACCGCGATACTGGTAAAATGTATTGCGTTGATTGTGCAGTGTTGATCAATCGTATGTGCGAAGATACTATTGTTCATTTCCCGTTCCCCGCCAACAGTTTAGCATCAATCAATGGCGTCGAAGTGGGAATTGTCGAAAACAAACACAATGGCATGTATTTGATTCAAACATCTTTCGAGAATTTGAAGGAAATCAAATGAAAATCTTTCACATGCCAGTGTTAAATGTTAATTACGCTAATCTTGTTAAATTTCCGCGAGAATCAAAAATGAACAGCAAAGAATTCTCTTTGGCAACATCCCTCAATCCGAAACCAAAAATCATTGCAGATATGAATTATTGCGATCCTAGCACACTTGTAGGCAAGCCTGTTGAGACAAAGATGAAAATCCAAATAGCAGATTATTATTCTCCTAACAACAAACCGTGTGAAGAAGCCACGCTTTATGCGGAACTTAAAGAAGTTGACGCTGGCGACATATTGATTGGTGATGAAATCAAGCCTCTAGGACAAGTCACGTATTCAAAAAGCTCGGCTAATCCTGGCTATCACTCAATACGATTCGGGACTACGCATGTAGACATGCTCAGAGCAAAAAAAATAGAAGTCCACCGCTTGCATGATGGTTGGTATCTTCCAGATGATATTGATCTTTTTGAATTTCTCAAAAAGTGGGGCAAATGCGTTCAGTTATCTCCCCCTGGATGCTCTCCATGTCCAGATAATTGGTTTATTTGGCTAAGTTCCGATGGTCGCTTTGGTCAAAGGTAGTAATCATGCTAACAAATGTCCAAAAAGAAGCTATGCACTTGATCGATATGATCAAGATGTGTGGCACAGCAGCAAAGGAAGACTTGCAACGATTAGGCAAGGAACGAGGAATAGACAATATCTGCTTCTCATATGAGTATACAGCCGAACATTTAGAAATTGCCAAAGAAGTCTGGGCATTGCACCACACCACGAAGAAATTCAAAGTCGGCGATAAAGTCTATGTCGTCCCATTAACACCTACGTTCATCCCAAACTGCATTCGGGCTGTTGTGACTGAAGTGGGTACGGATAAATGGGGATATCATCTTCGAGCATTCGAGAGCGATCTTCCTGGCGTCTACATGTTTAACATGTGGGACAAAGATCTGGAACCTAGAACTAGTAAGGCTAATAAAACAACTCCGAAAGAACTGTTAATCAAATGAATAAAGAAAAAATCAAATCCACTATATCGCGGTTAAAATCCAGTATAGATGATAAAAACAGGAATATAAACCTGTTGAAACTACAAATAAAACAGGAAAGAAGATTGTTAAAAATTTACAAGGTTATGTTAAAAGAAGTGATATCATGAAACTTCCTCTCAAAGATATCTACGAAACCAAAAACTGTAAACCAGAACAACTGTTGACAGTTAAACGACTATTGACTGAAAAGGATTGCGAAGAATATGAAAGATATGGTTGGGATTCTTTCCGCGAAGAAGACTTGATCGAAGTCTTCCTGCCTGAACTTGGCGATCCAATCTATTTCAGAAACAATTTGCTATACACAACTGGCATCGTTGTAGAAATCAAAGGTTTAAGATATAACGTACAATTTGAATCCAGTGATCTCTATCAAGATTATGAAGCTACCGGCAAATCAATTGTTTTAACGCTCACAAGCGAACCACTAACCAAACCCAATGTTGTCGGCAAAGAAAGCTGGCGTGGTGGATACGATTTCAAATTCTTTGGGCAACCAACTTGGGTCCAAAATCCTCACTATCCAGTCGATCTCAATGGTAATCCCTGCTGCCACCTACTAACCATTGAAAACGGTTGGGGCGATTCTGGCAACTTTAATATCCTTCTTGGCTTTGATGGCGATGTGCCAAATGTTGCTTTTTTTGAGGCTTCTTGTTGTTGACAAAAATCATGCTATAATGCTAAAAACCATATTGCGTTTGACTTACCGACATGCTATTGTTGTCATTATATGATATACCATCAACACTTAATCATCACCGCACACGTTAGACAACCTTTCGTTGATCCAGAAGTCACTAAAGATTGGCTTAAACGATTAGTCGCTGCTATCAATATGAAGATATGTAAAAGCGGCGGTCCTCATGTGGACTACGTTGAAGCAGAAGGCAATTGCGGTATTGCTGGTGTTGTGATGATTGAAACATCTCACATTTCAATCCACTGCTGGGATAAGCAAGATCCGCCACTTGCACAAATAGATGTCTATTCATGCAATAAGTACGATAACGAGTTAGTTCTATCTTTTGTCGAAGAGATGGACCCTATTGCTATCGAATGGCTACTTTTAGATAGACAAACCAATATCTTTGTACCTGATCCAAACGTCAATATACGCATATACCATCCTGATGGTTCTGTTATAAAAGACACTATGTCATTAAATTTCTCTAATAACACAACACCAGTGCCGAAATAGGCACTACTATAGGAACAAGGATAAATCATGGCAATTCTTCCTGAATATGAATGGATGAATCCTCATATAGACGAACTTGAAGAAAAATTGAAAGAACTTGAAGATCAACTGGATCTTTGTTGCAAATGGAAGAATACGTGGCGATTTGTTGCTATAATAATGACAATCAGCGCGATTGTCTGCTCAGCAGCACCATATTTAAGCCAATAAGAGATCAAATTGATATCATGAACGAAGATTATTTCCCTTTTGAATATGTCGGAGGCGGATATTATCGGCAGAAAGGCGTACCGATAGGTGAGCGAGCAGAAATGTTGCATGGACAAGGTGCTGCTGACTATTTAATTAAAAAGCTTTCGCAGCAATCAGAAAGGATTGCAGAATTGGAAGCGATGCTAACTGAAAGGAAGTCGTGAAGGTAAATAAAATTAGTTGCCTTAAAAGGCAATTCCCAACAAAAGAAAAAGCATCGGATTGTGCAGATTTAGTAACTGAAAAAACTGGCATACCAATTACATGGTATGAATGCCCCGAATGCAAAGTGTTTCACATTACGAAAATGAAAAATCACTTAAGAATTGCAGGACCGTATCCGCCTCGCGAACAATATTGTAAACGTGGCAAGCGGTACTAAGGAAACCAAATCATGACTGATGAAGAAATTCTAGCAAAAGTCAAAAGTGCTGTAGTAAATCTGGATCTACTAGCAATCAATGGCAGGATGGACAAAGCAGACGGCATAGATATGAGACAAGGTTGGTCAAATCTATGCAAAGAAATGGGCTTAGATGAATTCAGGATTCATTCTGCCTACAAAGTCGCCTACGAAAATGGATGGCAAGAATCATGAACATATTATCTTTACGCAGCACAGCCGAACGATGGCTAAAAGATGGCGAAACTGGCTACGGCATTGATGCTGTTGCTCGTGCTTTCCTTGAACTAACACGTGGCGTCACTAGAACCACAGAAACTAATAAGCCAATGAAAAGCGTTCACATTAACAGCTTCGTTCGTCGTCAAACCGCCAAAAGCGGTTATTCTCATTGGACATTTTCAGATGCGGAATTGCTTCTTCGCATTTATGCAAATCTATCAAAAGCTAAGCCTGGATATCGTGATGGCGTAATCTTAGTGCCAATTGATCCCAAAGAGTGTTACAGCAGTACTGTATTGTTAAAAGAAGGCAGTATCTTAGTTGGCGAATACAAGGCTCGTAAGGAAGGCGAAGAACCTCGCAAATCTACTTATAGTGCAAGCGGACAGAAAATGCCTGCTAAGCGTGTTGATGTTGTTTTGTATTCGCATAAGGCATTGCTTGAAGGTAAAGAGAATGAGACAGATGCTGATTATGAGGTCATCAGCGTCAATGCGTCTCCTGATGAAGAAGAACAACCAATTCCTACCGGCGCATTAATTGCTAATCATCTGCAATTATCTGGCGGCACTGCAACCAATATGACCGATACAGAGTTTGTTGCACTGTTGCGCAAATCTGTATTATATTGGAAAGATAAATCTCAAGTAGCCCCTGATAATCTAAAACAAATTTTTGCTTTGATATGAAAACTATAAAAACTATTTGGTTGGCATTCCTTCCAGGAGTATTAATCACACTAATAGTATGCTTAATACTCTTCATGTCATATTTAGCAAACGAAAAAATCAATTCAATTTGCTATTTGGAGACTTGGGAACGGAAATGAAATAAAAGATATTGGCTAAATACAGTGATGTCACAGAAAGGCACACTGTATGTTTAATATGCCGCAAAACGAATTCGCTTTTAGCGTCGATAACTTCGGTGCCACTTTTACTGACGCTGGGTTTGGCACTTCTGTAAATGCACACCCAACAAACGCTCACCAGAAAGGTACTGCTGTATCTTTAATTTCTGGTGCTTCGGTAACGGAAGATGTTTACGGCGTTGCGATTATGTTTACTGGCGGCAACGGCGCTGGAGTAACAAGACGACACTTAGCAGATCTTCTTATTGATCCTGCTGGTGGCACATCTTGGAGTATAATTATTAACAACCTTTACGTTAATAGTCCTTCATTTTTGCTTGGTGGTTACAAATATTACTTCCCTCTTTATTTGAAGAGTGGTACGAGCATTGGAATGCAGCAACAATGTTCTACTGCTAACATCGCATTTCGTGCTGGTGTTAGGTTATATGGAAGACCAAGCAGACCAGAATTATGCAAAGTAGGCACTAAAGTTGAAACATTTGGTGCAGCGACAGTATCTACAAGCGGAACAGCAGTTACACCTGGAAACGGTGCATTGGGAGCGTATGCTTCAATGGGAACAAGCACTAATGATCTTTGGTGGTGGCAGTGGGGAGGAGTTGGTGTTAATGACTCATCAGTCACGCCGCAAAAGGGTTGCTTAGCAGAAGTTTCAGCAGGTGACGCAAGCAATAAAAAAATATGTGCAGACGGTGTAGGTCAAGCGTGGACTGCTGCTGAGGAATCATCTAAAGAAGCATTTGGGTTACGGCATCCTGTCAGAAATATTAAGGGTGGCGAAACAGTTTATGTTCGAGTTTCTGCGTCAGGAGCGGCTGACACAACGCCAACTACAACCGCATATGGACTAGGGTAATATTAGTTTAAAAAGATAAAATGCTGGACTAAATACAGTTGATGCCACAGGAAGGAGGTACACTGTATGTTTAACATGCCACAAAACGAATTCGCTTTTAGCGTCGATAACTTCGGTGCCACTTTTACTGACGCTGGGTTTGGCACTTCTGTAAATGCACACCCAACAAACGCTCACCAGAAAGGTACTGCTGTATCTTTAATTTCTGGTGCTTCGGTAACGGAAGATGTTTACGGCGTTGCGATTATGTTTACTGGCGGCAACGGCGCTGGAGTAACAAGACGACACTTAGCAGATCTTCTTATTGATCCTGCTGGTGGCACATCTTGGAGTATAATTATTAACAACCTTTACGTTAATAGTCCTTCATTTTTGCTTGGTGGTTACAAATATTACTTCCCTCTTTATTTGAAGAGTGGTACGAGCATTGGAATGCAGCAACAATGTTCTACTGCTAACATCGCATTTCGTGCTGGTGTTAGGTTATATGGAAGACCAAGCAGACCAGAATTATGCAAAGTAGGCACTAAAGTTGAAACATTTGGTGCAGCGACAGTATCTACAAGCGGAACAGCAGTTACACCTGGAAACGGTGCATTGGGAGCGTATGCTTCAATGGGAACAAGCACTAATGATCTTTGGTGGTGGCAGTGGGGAGGAGTTGGTGTTAATGACTCATCAGTCACGCCGCAAAAGGGTTGCTTAGCAGAAGTTTCAGCAGGTGACGCAAGCAATAAAAAAATATGTGCAGACGGTGTAGGTCAAGCGTGGACTGCTGCTGAGGAATCATCTAAAGAAGCATTTGGGTTACGGCATCCTGTCAGAAATATTAAGGGTGGCGAAACAGTTTATGTTCGAGTTTCTGCGTCAGGAGCGGCTGACACAACGCCAACTACAACCGCATATGGACTAGGAGGCTAATATGGCAATCACAGCAGCATTTGAAGGAACCGAAGCAGTATCAACCACAGAATGGTCTGTGACTACTGATTCGGCTGGTCCCGATGTCGATACAACAGCAGGGGTGTACCAATTATTTTTAGATCTTTCTGACATGATTGCTGGTGATGAATTGCAAATTAGATTTTATGAAAAAGTCCGAGCGGCTGATACACAAAGAATCTTTTATCAATCTAATCTTGTTGGTGCCCAAAGTCCGGCAAATTGGGTAAGTCCTTCATTCGTCTTAATGAATGGATGGGACATGACTTTAGACGCAATAGCTGGGACAATAACTGTCACTTGGTCTGTTAGAAAGATAGCATAACATGTCGTGGTTTTGGCAACCACTTGAAGCCGCGACTGCTGCATCGGCAGGCGGCTCATCTGAATACTCTTATTCTGCTGAAGGCGAATTAAGAGCAGGCAGTTCCGTTTCTTCTGGTTTGACTCTTCGTGTCACACCGAGCGGCAACGCTGTATTAGGTGGGACTGCTCCTGCACTTCTAAGACTCAACAGTAGTGCCACAGGCGGTATAGTTGCAGCTAATTCTGCAAACTACAAAATCACGCTTACACAATTACCTACAAGCGGCGGCGTATTAAGTGGTACAGTTACAGTAGTTGTCACAATAGTCTACCCTTACACCGCATCAGGTGGATTAGTTCTCTCCGATAGCTCGTCTGTCGTATATGTTAATAATTATTTACCTTCAGGCGGAATAGTCGCAAGCAGTTCTACAGACAACAATCTAACTTTCATATATCTTGCAAGTGGCAATGGGGTATTAGACAATAGTGCCAACAGTAAGATTGTTCACACTGTTGAAGCGTCTGGCAATACGATATTGGGTGATACTGCGGAATATAGTTTAACAGGAGGAAATCAAAATTTCGATTATTCGGCATTAGGCGGAATGGTTTTATCAGCTTCGGCTGATAAAAATTTGATCTACACTGTCTTGCCATCTTCTGGCATGATGACGGATGGCTCTGTTACGATTCTAACGACTTATCTCTATCAACCTGTTGGCAATGCAGTCATTGGTGAAACCGCATTGACCGTTCAAACCTTTACAGCTAACTCATCTGGAAACTTAGTTTTAGGATCTCAAGCATCAGTTAAACCTATATTCACTGCTTTAGCTTCTGCTGGAATAGCATTAGGTGATAGTGCATCAGTTAAACCTATATTCACTGCTTTAGCTTCTGCTGGAATAGTATTAGGTGATAATGCTTCTGTTAAGCAAACATTTACTGCTTTAGCTTCTGGGAACTTAGTATTAAGCGATAGTGCTTTTGCACAGGCTCTACACTATTACACAGCTTCTGCTGGTATGATGTTGGCAGGTGATTCTAATGAAACACAGATTTTCACTGCTTTAGCATCCAATGGAATGGTTGCTTCTGGCGATAGTTCCTATAAAATAACTCTGACGACTGAAGGCAGTGGACAAGCTCAATTTGGTGGTGAAGCACCTGTAAGTGCAGGAAGTTCCTACGCTCATATCGCCACAGGCGGCATGGTGGCTGGTGACACAGTTACAGTACAGACAAGCTATATCTATCCAGCATCGGCTGGTATTGTATTAGACAGTAGCGTTCAGACAACATTAAAATTTGCACAATTGCCGACTGGTGGATTAGTAATCGCAGATTCTGCGGCGATTCGAGTCACTCAAAACTATTTCCCATCGGGTGGAATTGTTGCTTCTGCTACTAACGCTTACAGCATCAATCTTACGGTCGTATCAGATGGGAATTTAGTATTTGGTGGAACTGCTCCTTCTGTTCGTATTGCGACTTATCTAGCAAACGGTGGTATGGTTTGTGGTGGTTCTTCTAATAATGCTAGCGCCTATACAACATCTGCTACTGGCGGCGCAGTGTTAGGTGGTAGTGTTGTAGGACTATTAACTCATATTATCCAAGCTTCAGGCAAGATAGTGTTGGATAGTAGCGCATCAGCCAATCAAAACTTTACTGCATTGTCTTCGGGCAATACAGTTTTTGGTGGTTCGGCAACCATCAACACTGTTTACTACATTTATGCTGCAAGTGGCAAAACACAAGCAGGTGGTTCTTCTACAGCTAATGCGGGTGGTTCCTACACATATGAACCAACAGGTGGATTGTCCTGTGGTTCGACTGTTGGTTTGAGTGCATCTTACATCTACTTCACTTCGGGTGGTTTTATCGTAGATGGCGATGCTTCTGAAAAACTAACATTTACAGCACTAGCGTCTGCTGGATCAATATTGGCAGGCGATACAAGCAATAGGATTTCGTTATTGGCTATAGGTGATGGCAATGCCGTTATGAGCGGAACCAGTTTGTCATCTATAAGACAGATTTATGTTGCCGCAGGCAACATGGTGGTTGGCGGGGAAGTTTCGGCTGTCCGCAATTATTTAATTGCAGCTAGTGGTGGTTTAATCGTTAGCGATAGTGCTATAATTCAACCAACATATATTGTTGAAACAATAGGCAATGCAGTGATTTCTGGCACCGCATCGGTCAATGCAGGAACTTCATATTCACATGAAGCTTCAGGTGCTATTTTGGCAAGTGGTGTTGCAACAGCATTACCATCTTATCTAATACCTACAAGTGGTGTTATAGCAACGTCTCAAACAGTAATTGCGAGCATAACTGTGACTAGTGTTGCTCAAGCTGGCGCATCTATAAGTGGTACTTCGGAAAGTTCTGTCATTGTTCCACAAACTGCTTTGGGAAGCATGACCTTAGCGGACGCTGCTTATGTGGGATTAATTATAGAACCTGTTGCAAATGGTGGCATAGTCACAGATGGAAATTGCGACATCTATATCAGAACAATTTATGTTGCTTCTGGTGGTCTAGTAGGCAGTGGTGAAAGCTCATCGTTTAGCGGACAAAGAGATTACGATTATGTTGCCAATTTGTCTGCGGCACGATTTACTGGCATATCGAATGCTCGTTATATTCCACGTAGTATTTTGATAGTTGGTTCATCGATTTGGATTAACGGACGAATGCTAAATATAGTCCGTATTTCCAACATTACTGGCAGAATGTTGTATTATACGGAAACTGGTGCAGCATACACTGAAGATCAATTATTAAATTCTCAACAAACTGCTAATCAGTTAATGATAGATTATATTGCTAGCATTAGAGAATCAATTGAAGACTTAAATGCTTTGCCATTCATACCAGATCCTGATTTTACTGAAATTGATATAAGTGAAGTTTCTCAACAGACTTCTGCTCAATTGATGTTGGATTACATTGCTGATACCAGAGAATCAATTGATAACTTAAATACTTTATCGATTGAGCCAGATCCTGATTTCACCACAATCGACATAAGTGGATCATCCGCTACTGTGTCCACAACTGCTAGGGCAAGAGCATTGCAAGCGATTAAAGACAGTCAGGCTGCAATAGCCGCATTGATGAGAAGTTAATTGATTTAATCTAGCGGCTATGCTATTATGCTGATAAGCCAGTCCTCATGACTTTTGTCCTGGCGGGTAGGAGTCGTGGGGCTGGCTATTGTGAGAAAACCGCATGTCGAAGTATCTTACCTGTGTACCAGCTTACAAACGCGATTACTCATCTGCCGAGGCTGTTCTAGCTTCCTGGCTTGATGAAAAAGACTTCAAAATTTGCGACATATCTTGCAGGTATGACGGTAGTTACGTCAACATTGGCGATGCAGCGAGCATGCACGACACCATTTTTCGCATCAGGTATCAAAAACTCGAAGAAATCTGTATGATTGGTTGGGTTGATGATGCTTGGAAAATCATTGGAGAGGTAGAATGAATAACAGCAGCATTTACGATTCAGGGGGCTGGAGACGTTGGGTGGAAGAATCGGAATCAGAATCAACAGGAGACAAAATGACGGGCGGCACATATAAAGCTCCAGGCGGGCAAGAACTATATGGCGATGGGCGAGAAGTCCATCCAGTAAGCTTAACTCCTTCAAAGATGACGCTTGAAGAAGCGCAAGCTGAATGGGATCGTCGCAAAACGCTAAAAGTAGAACTCGAAAAAGAATTCAAGGTTGAATTGGACCATGATGATCAAGGATTGTGGATGGTAGAAGGTTACTTGTTGCCTCCCACTAAAGAGCG
>ERZ1292644.456-Hain-H14-01um-R2-456-length-28401-cov-6_pt1 | contig 28401 bp, 42 predicted proteins | sample MGYA00564402_ERZ1292644 | MGnify/ENA primary metagenome ERZ1292644 (study PRJEB36523, sample SAMEA6512644) | groundwater metagenome | collected 2019-01-09 | study: AquaDiva: Metagenomics assemblies of 32 groundwater samples
GCATCAAGCTGTTTAAGACCGAGCAGTTAGCAGAGCAATATAAGAAACGCAAACATGATGCGTATGGGGGCATTAAGCGGATAGAGGTCGCGGGAGACGCCGCCCCATCAATGTTGTATTCAGATGCCGAGCTGATGAAGAAAGCTGGACTGGCGGGGGATGCCGACGCCCGTCCACTTAAGGAGGGTAAATGACTAAAACTAAAGCAATTGCCGTGTTAATGGCAGAGATTGGGGCAGCGGTATTTCCAGGCGCTAGTCTCCCGACTTGGGTGCTTCGGGATATTGCTAAACACTTGTGGGAGTGTGGGTGGCGCAAGAAGGCCTAACCCGGTTTCTTTCCGCGGTGCCACATGATGGGGTGGTGGCCCTCGCCCTCCAACCACGCGGTGAAATCAGTATCCTCAATCGCCCGACCCACAATTGAGAAGGAGGTTTTATGGACCGAGATGATCCCGTCCATCTCCCCCACTACCGAGCTTGCCCCTCGGTTGTCGTGTATGACCGAGGGCTTCCATTCATCGTTGGTGGGGGGCTTCTTATTGTGAGCTACAATGAGCAATGCTGCGGGCCTTACGGCCGCTGTCAGCCGGGCTATCACCGCGGTCATCTCGGTAGGATCGTTCTCTTTTGCGGAGTGTGATTTAATCAAGGTATCAACCACCACCAACACGGGGTTGACTTCCCTTAAGGCAACTGTTAGAATATCACTGTGTTGGGTGTTGAGGATGTCAAATGTGGGATAAGTATCGAGTAGTTCTCGGTCCGTCTGCATTACGTCAAGTAGGCCTGGAATGCGTGGGCTGGCCTCTTTTAGACGATCTGCCCACAGGGATCGGGGGTTGTCCAATTGAACATACACCACTGGACCTTGGGTTCGTGCGGGGTATCCTAGCCAATCCGATTTGGTTACGACCGCAGCAGCCATCTGCATGGCGGCCACACTCTTCCCGACCTTGGGTGGGCCATACACGAGAGCGGTCCCCCCGGCAGGGATTAAGGGTTCGATTAACCAGGTTTGGGCGGGCCGGGGCAAAGTAAGATAATCCGTCCCACTCACAATCTGATTCATAAGTTGTGTCTCATTATACACCCCCCAAGGAGGAGTTGGCAAGCGTCATGGCACAAGATACAGTAAAGGTTATAAGGAAGCGGTGGGCCCGGCGAACTATTCAGGTGCCGGTGATGGTGAAAGATAACTCCCTCACCGCAGCCCAGATAGGGTCGGTGGCGTATTTCTTGTCCGTAAACAAGAAGGCTATCCTGAACCTCGACAAAAACTCCCTCTATCCATCCACGTCGCGGCAAAAATGGGTTGCTCAGTTTATTGACAACCTGAGTGAGTTTCAGGAGAAGGTTAGCAAGGCCCAATCTATGACCCCGGCTGGTGATAAATGACCCTCGAAGAGATGCGTATTCAGATCGGGAAGTGGTTGAGAGAACCAGACGGGGGCCGGTTGTGGGATCTGATGTGTGCCCAGCGTGGGCCGGACGCTCCCTCGGAGCGCCCTAGTATGGATTCGTCTGAGCAAGCTGCGGCCTACAGTGCCCGCCGCAAGCGCAAGTTCGATACCGTCGAAGTGATCCGCGCGAATTCCTGGGGTGGGGTTGTGGGTGGTGCCGCCCGGTCTCACCACGGTGATACCGTCACCCTCCCTCCCCGGAATGAGTGGGATCACTTCGACGTGCATGTGGAGAGGGCTGCCGCCATACTCGGGTTGAAGATGGTGGTGGGCGAGCCGCGCCCCATAAAGGGGGTGGCGGTGGAGGATAAGCCCCGCCTCAAGCTAGATGGGATCTCTCTACCAAAACCTGGGTCCCCACACACAGTTATTCCTACTCCTGGTTACACTTGGGTCCAGGCAGCCAAGGCAGCCAAGGCCCAAATGAACGCTGCCCTATTCGCTGATGGAAAGGCCAAGGGCAAAAAGACGACGGAGGCACCGTTATTTGATGACGACATCCCCTTCTAACCCGATCCTGACTGACCGAACCAGCGAGGAAACCGACGAACTGTGCGGGATGAAGTATTGGTGGTATAAACTAGAAGGAGGAAAAGGAATTGTCCCAATCGAGGAGTCAGTCTATCTTACCGACGGGAAGGATATTCACAACGACCTCGCACTGTTCGGAGAGGGAGCGTCTATTGAGGAAGTGGTTTCAAGCATACCCTTATTACCGAGCTCGGAGCTGGGCCAGTGTGCTCTTGAACGCTACACCCGACGAATTGCTTGGGCTGTCTCATTTGGTCTCTACATTGAGCCGACTCTCAGAGAGTTCGGAGAGGAGGTAGCTTGCGAGGATGAGATTATCTTGGACCGGGACCCCCTCTGGTTCGGGGTTATCCCGGACCGGGTTCAGAGGAGAAAGGGTGGAGGGTTAGTTTACAGGGAGTGGAAGTCGGCCAAATACCTGAAAAAGGAGTGGCAGGACCATTGGTTGTATGCCATTCAACTCCACCTTGGAATAAAGGCCCTGGAGGAGGAGCTGGGCGAACCAGTTGAGTATGGCCAAGTGCTGGGCCTGAACAAGGGCTTCGACCGGGATGGGCGGCTGATCCATCCCTATGTCTGGGCCTATCGGAAGGGTGAGGAATGGAGTCATGAGTATAAGTATGGTTGGGACCACGCCCCAGTTTGGGAATACCCGGGTGGGGTGGTGGAGTGGGTTAAGAGGTGCGGTCCGGAAGTGGGCCTTAAGCAGTTTGCTTGGTCTGCCCCCGTATATCTCGATCAGAGGTTGTTGGACCGATGGATTGAGCAGCGCCTACGCCGTCATGCCCAAATCCAGCCGCTCAAGTTCATCGCTCAGACTGATAAGGCTGTCAGAGACAGTCTTTTCGATCAGCGTCTTATTCATTGCCGCCCTTCTTTTGGGCCTGAGTGTCCCTACCTCGCAGCGTGCCATAATGCTAGCGTGAACCAGAGCCCGCTTGGGAGCGGGTTGTATGTGCCCCGCACACCGCATCACGACTTGGAGTTGATTGGAATTGATGAGCCTTAGAGCGGGCTCATACTGGAGGGTTAGATGAGTAAGGTTTTGGATCGATCCCGGGAACAAGACATCTCAAACACCATCGTCGAGCTATTCGAGGACATCGGTTACGAGGCGGAGGAGTTCGTGCCGGGGGCTATGTTGGCCACCCGCAACATCATCGAACAACACATCAGAGAGGAACAACAGGCCCTCGATGAGGCTGTTGACATTCTCAGTGAGGAGTAGTATAATAACCAAACATGAATAGAACAATCGCCGTCTATGGGGATACCGGCTCAGGCAAAACGACCCTCGGAGGGGGGCTGGCTAAGCACAACTTCAAACAGGGGCGTTTGACCACCATCCTCAACACCGCTGACCTTGGAGGGTTTGCCTCTATCCAGCCATTGGTTGATCTGGGGGTGATTCAGGTGAACTCCCCCCTTCAGGGGGAGGACCCTTGGACGTGGATCAATAAGGCAGTAACCCACACTGGTGATAAGGCTGTAGGCCTTATCATCTTCGATAGCGCCACCTCCATGAGCGAGGCCCTCCTCAGTTGGATCGCTAAGAGCGACATGAAGATCGGGGCAGCCAACACCCAGAAGTTCACCGTCACTAAGGGTCTGGTGGTGGGCTCCAACAACATGAACCACTACGGGATCGTGCAAACCTTCATGTTGGACATGATCTGGAAATCGACATGGTTGGCAGCCAATGGGGGGCCGGATGTTCTCTGGACATTCTCCACCGACCGGGGGGAGAACTCCCTCGATCAACCCTTGGTTGGCCCCAAGCTGGCAGGACACGCCCTCACCGCGGCCATCCCCAAGTGGTTTAACTTCACCTTCCGGGTCGCGAGCATCCCGGTAGTTGACAACGCACCCCGTCATGTGCTATATTTACAAGAACAGGGCGAAAACGGCGGAACGGTCATGGGGTTCGGAAATGCCAGATACAGTCTGGACGCATCGACACCCCTACCCCTGTCCATCGAGCCCGCGAGTTTGGTCGATGCGCTCTCGCGCATCGAGCAAGGGCAGAGCGAAGCGGTTGATAACCTTCGGATCGAACTGGGCTTATGAAACTTGAATTCAACTTGGACAAGATATGGGTGAATGACTACGGGACGACCACAGCAGAGATAATTAAAGACGAAATCACCGCTGCTGTGCGTGCTGAGGTTAAAGCTACCATCCGAAAGGCGGTCAAAGACCATCTAATTGCTGCTCAAAAGACGCTCGCTGCCGAGATCAAAAAGACGACCCCCGCAAAGCTAGCAAAACTGCTAGAAGCACTACAAGACTAACATAGGAGTCTGAATGTCTGACATGTCTGGAACCAAGCTGAACGAACCCACCCAGGTAGACTGGGATAAGGTCGGCGGATCGAACTACATCGCCCCTCCGCCCGCACAGGACGCGGCTGGTAAGAACATCGTGTATCTGGGCCAGTTACCTACCACCATCACGCCCGAAACCGACGATAACAACTATCGTCAATATCAGCTTGACCCCATCAAGTTGGTCAAGAACGGGAATGGTGTGGACGGTTACACCATCCGCTTCACCACGAAGGGCCTGAAACCCTTCTCCAACGGCGGGAATGGTATCGCGCCGCTCCTCAAGGGTGCTGGCATCCAGGCCAAGCCCCAAACCACTGCGGAGTATGACGCGGCCATGCAGCAGGCTCGGGGGAAGGTGGTGCCCTTCACCATCGATTGGGTGGCCCGCAACAAGGAAACTGGAGAGAAGGTCCAGGGCTACACCAACTTCCCCGAGGATCCCACCCGTCCGGGCCAGCGTAAGGCGATCCTTAAGAAGGGGGACACCTACACTGACGCCTCCGGCGTCACGCAGACCGTTGAGAGCGAAGTGTTGTTCGCCAACGCCCGCGTTCGGTTCTTCGAGGGCCGCGCGAAGTAACACCAAATGGGGGTTGTATGGTGACATACAGCCCCCTCTCTATTTTTCGGTGGAGGAAAATGGTTGACCCGAGCGGGCAACAAACGACAGCAAGCTATAAAGACGTGAACAAGCTCGCCAATGTGGTGTTAAAGACACTCGCTGAGTCTGAAACCAGTATTGGGTATGGGATGTTGGCGTGTGCCCTCACCATCTGCCGATTGCTCAACACCGGGGAGGAGTTGGACGACAATGAGGAGATCAAGTTTATCGAGGCCCTTATGGAGTGGGCCGGTGCATACTTTCCAAACGACAAAGGGAAGGGAAACTGATGATTGATATCAAGTTGGCTTTGCTTACTTCTATCCTGTTGGGCACAGGCATAGTCATTCTCTCCCTTGCCTTAGGGTTATCTCTTCAAACCGTGGCCATTGCCACCGGGGTGGCGGGGTTTATTAGTGGAATAGTTTCGAGCAGGCTCGCGAGATGAATCAGTTTGCGTGTCTAGGTTGCGGGATAACCGGAGAGACCATCTCCTTTGTGAAGGAACTGTGTGCGGTGTGTGCCCAAAAGGGGGCACACTCCCGACATCCCCTGGCTGATGCTCCTCCTCTACCTTCGGCAGAGATTGAGGACATCAAGGTAAAAATGATGCAGACAGGGTGGGTTTACTAGTGCCATACATTTCAGCTAAAGCTCGACACTCCTTGGTTGAGGGCCGCTTCCCAACCACCCCGGGGGAGCTCAACTACACCTTCACTGAGGCCATCCTCACCTACATGGCGGTGAAGGGACAGTCCTACTCTACCTTCAATGACATCCTCGGCGCGGTAGAGGGGGCCAAGGCAGAGTTCTATAGGCGTGTCGTCGTGCCTTATGAGGAAATTAAACGGAAAGAGAATGGAGATGTATACCCATGAACCCTGTCAAGCGCGTCACCGAGTCAACCAAGCCGAAGGGGATCGTCTATGTTTATTCGTGTGGCCACACCCACTTCATGAGTCAGCAGGAGGTCCATGACTTTGTCTATGGCGACGGCCCAGAAGCACCCAAGTTCTGCATGGACCCCTCCCACACTGAGGAAGCATGAATCCTGCCCAGTCCTGGGTTGTAGTGGGGGCACTGTATTCAATCCTGCTCTGGCCGGTAGTGATAGTTATCGCGTGGCTCTGGTCGGAGAGGCGCCGGGAGAGACAGAGGCGGGCTCGGGTAAACCCTTCGACGGGAAAGCCGGGTTCAAACTTACTAGGTTGATTGAGTGGGCCGGGCTCGAAAGGGCCCGGTTCGACATCTGGAACGTGTGTTGGTGCCGACCGCCCGACAACCTGTTGGAGGGGATGCCTTATGAAAGCGCGGCGATCGAGTGGTGGAAGCCCTATTGGAGGCCCTTGCTGTCTAGGGTCAATGTGGTCGTTCCGATGGGGAACGTCGCACTTAATGCTTTTACGGGTAGGAAGGGCATCCTCACCGCGAGGGGGTATTTCACTCACCCGGGGCCGGACCAAGCCGTCGCTGGTGCTTATCATCTTCTGCCCACAGTCCATCCTAGCTTCATTCAAAGAGGCCAGTCAAAGTATAGCGCGGCGTTTATTCATGACATCCAAAAAGCAGTGGGTGTGGCACGGGACGGGATGGAGTTCACTACCACAGACTATGTCCTCGATCCCAGTCCAGACGGGGCCTTCCAATGGGCCTTGGCCTACCGAGACGTTCTTTCTAAACAGCCAAGTACTCGACTCGCTTACGACATCGAAACCCCCTACAACGGGGACGACGAAACAGAGTATGACCTCGACGACCCCTCCTACTTCATCTGGCGGATTGGGTTCTCCTACCAGCCCAATACCGCCCTCTCCATACCATGGGAAGCTCCTTATATCCCCGCCATTAAGCTGCTACTCGGAAGTAGCGGTGATAAAGTGGTCTGGAATGCAGGGTTCGACAACCCCCGGATCAAACACAACGGTGTAACAATCAATGGTCTCATTCACGATGGGATGGTAGCGTGGCACATACTACATTCGGATCTCCCGAAGGGCCTGGGGTTCGTGGCTACGTTTACCTGCCCCTTCCAGACGGCCTGGAAGCACTTGTCGAAACAGCAACCCGCCTTCTACAACGCTACGGACGCGGATGTAGAGTTGAGGTCCTTCCTTACAATCGAGCAGGAGTTGAGGGAGACTGGCTTGTGGTCCGTATACCAGCGGGACGTGCTGGATCTCGACCCGCTCCTAATATACATGAGCCAGATGGGGATGCCCATCGACCCAGTGGTGAGGGAGGATCGCGCTCACCAGCTTGCGACCCGACAGGCTTCGTGTCTAGCGGAGATGAATGCACTTGTTCCAATTGCCGCCCGAAGGATTGAGCAGGTATACAAGAATGTCCCCAAAGACACCACCGGCCTTCTCACCCGACCCGGACGACGCACAGTTGGTGTCTGCTCTGGGTGTGGCTATGAGAAACCTACAAAAGCGCACTTCCGGCTACTCAAGAAAAAGATTAACCCCTGCGCTGGTCTGGGAGTTGAATTGGTTGAGCGGGACGTTGAGGAATATTATCGACTCGCAGACTTCTCTCCATCCAGACATCAGTTGATCGCGTATCAGGCCCACATGGGCCGAGGTGTGCCATCCAAGTATGACAAGCGCACCCACAGCCGCAAGCCGAGCATGGACGAGAAGGCTTTGAAAACCCTCATGAAGAAGTTTCCTCTCGACAAGTTGTATCCAACTGTGATACAATTCAGGGAGTTACAAAAAGTAGCGGGCACGTATATAGGTTATCCAGAGGATGCCATACAAGGATCGGACGAAACGTAACCAAGCTACATATGAGTCCTGGAAACGTCACCCAGAACGTAGGCGGGCTCTTAGTGTGGCTCAAACGCAAAAGCGCCAAGGTCAAGGTTATTGGGTGGAGAAGAACCTTCTAACTAAATATGGAATGTCCTTGGAAGATTATGCCTGGCGTGTTCATGGTCAAAAAGGTAGGTGTTTATTGTGCGGTGAGGTTCCTAACACTAAGCGGGGGTTGGTTGTAGACCATGACCACAAGAATGGTCGTGTGCGCGGACTGTTGTGTTCACCTTGTAATTCCTTCTTGGGCTTTTACGAGAAGTTAGGTTACCCCACAGTGGAGGAATATCTTGCCCGTTAAGGGTGGGATGCCGGTCGGAGGTGACGGGCGTGTTCACACGACCTTTCACACACAATCCGTCCTCCTTGAGGTTATCCTCGGTTGATCCCAACCTACAGAACATCCCCCGCGGGGTTGATTCAGAGATTGAGCACTTTGTCAAGGAGATCTTCGTGGCTCCCGAAGGCAGCACCTTCTGGGCCCGAGACTACAGCGGCATTGAGGCAGTTCTTGTTGGATATTTTGCTGGTTCAGCTCGGTATACTCGGCTTGCCAAGCTGGGTGTCCACGCCTTCCTGGCTTCCCACATCCTTAAGCGTCCTGCTGACCTTGGGTGGTCTGACGCTGATCTTCGGACGCATTTTAAGGAGATAAAGAAAGAGAAGTCCATCTATGATAAAGCAAAACGGACGGTCCACGCGTCGAACTATATGGTCAGCCCTGGTAAGTTGGTCATTGAGTATCCTGAAGTATTTCCAACCCAGAAAGCGGCGATGGACCTCCAAGGGCTCTACTTCGACCTCTTCCCTGAAATTAGACAGTGGCACCGGGATCTGTGTATTAGAGTTGATGGCACCAAGAAACGAACACATGAAGGGGATCCAAGCCACATTGACGCATGGACCTTGGGAGTCTGCCACGCCATTAATCCATTCGGTTACCTCCACCGATTCTATAACGTCCTAGACTGGCAACGCGACCCTCACACCAACGAATGGTTATGGGAGTATGGAGAAGATGCGAAGAGGCTCATATCGAACCTCCCCCAATCCACCGCCGCGGCCATCCTCAAGCGGGCAGCCAAACGAATTTGGGCTGAGGGCGGGGTTGTGGCTGCAAGTCTACGACTGCTTATCCACGATGAGATCTTCGGAGAGGTGGCCCTCAAGAGGGTGGAGGAGTGTCTTGAAGTCAGTCGGATTCACATGGAAGCCCCAATAGAGGAGCTCCCCCTCGATCCTGACTGGGGGATGGGGCCATATTTAACCATCGGGACTGAAGCAAAGGTAGGTAAAGTTTGGGCAGACATGCACTAGTCAAGCGGGTGTATATCGCCGCCCCTTGGACCCATCGATTCGAGGCCCGCAATGCCGCCACCCAAGTTATATCAGCAGGCTACACCATAACTTGGGACTGGTGGAACCATGAGTGTGGGGATGAAGATAGCAAGCGGCTAGCTGAGCTAGCTAGAAAGGATTACGGCGGGGTGTGCTCCGCGGATAAATTGCTACTGCTCAACTATGAGAAGAGCGAGGGGAAGGCCGTGGAGCAGGGTATCGCGCTGGCTGAGGGTATCCCCATCGTGGGGGTAGGCAAGCACCCAACCAATATCTTTCAGAACCTACCCACCTACACCTGGGTAGACACAGTAGAGGAGGCTATCGATGTTCTCGGCCGCTGAGCGTAAGGAACGACCACTCGCCCGGGGGGTGTTGGACTATTTTGGAGCAGCCTTGCTTGAGGTAGCCCATGTAAGTTTCGTTGGGAACAAACAACATAACGGCGATGAGCCCATGCATTGGGCCAAGGAGAAATCCACCGACGAGGCTGATTGTATCATGCGCCATTTAATCGACCGCGGCAAGCTGGACACCGATGGGCTGCGCCATTCGGCTAAGGTAGCTTGGAGAGCGCTCGCCCTTTTACAGAGAGAGATTGAGGCTGAACAGAATGCTTAGTCCTATCCATGTCAGCGGGAAGACCTTCCGCGATGTCAACAACAACATCTTCAAGTATGTGGGCGTGAGTGCGTTTGGGTTGTTTAAAAGGTGGCTGGCACCCAACGGCCCTTCGGCGCTGGTCGCGCCGATCCTCGCCGAGTGGCGAGAGCTGGCCAACATCGGGGAGTATAAGGGGCCCATCGTGTTGAGGGTATTCAGGTATGCCCATCCCAATAACCCCTTCGGTGTCAACCCACACAGTTATCCCTTCAGCGCCATAACGGCCTTCACCAACTTCTGCGGTGAGCGGGGGTTCTATGTGGACTGGACCAGCGGGGACAGCCAGTATGTGCTCCCCGATCAATCCAAACAGCAACTACACCTCAATGAGACCTGTGCGGCCATCGCAGGGTGTAGCAACGCCTTCCTCCAGACCACCAACGAGGACTTCAAGAACGGGATTGATGTCTCTGTAGTCAAACCTGCCCAGTGGGGGACCTACCCCCGTTCCAGCGGCTATTACACCGAGGTGGGGGCGTGGGACCACTCCAAGGACCTGGACTTCATTGACTTCCACCCGGATCGTAGTGATGATGAAGGTCACACCGTCCCGAAGTGGGTGGGGAAGCTGTTCGAGAGCGCGGTTTACCTCAGCCCCTTTCCAGTTCCTATTGTATATGAGGAACCCATCGGGGCGGATGAGGTGAATATCCCTGGTAGGAGATCGAACGATCCCCTCTTATTCAGGCAGGCTGGCTTAGCGGTGGGGGTCGTGGCGGGGATGACCTTTCACTCGACAGCAGGGCTATCGAGTGACGGGTTAGGTCCAGTCCAGAAGGCGTGTGCGGCGAATTGGTTCTATGGGATTAGCCGGGCTCTCCCCATATGAGGGTGTTGGTAGCGTGCGAGTTTAGTGGGCGGGTGCGGGATGCGTTCCTTAAGAGGGGTCACGACGCTTGGAGTTGTGACCTCCTTCCCACCGAACAACCGGGGCCACACTACCAAGAGGACATCTTCGGGGTGATTGACAAGGAGTGGGACATCATGGTGGCCCACCCACCCTGCACACACTTGGCGGTGAGTGGGGCGAGGTGGTTTAAGGATAAGCTAGTTGACCAGGCTGCGGCGCTCGACTTCGTGAGGCGGTTGTTAGAGGCGCCTATCCCTCGGATTGCATTAGAAAACCCGATAAGCATTATCTCCAGTCGAATTAGAAAACCGAATCAAATCATCCAGCCGTGGCAGTTTGGAGAACCAGAGGCTAAGGCCACTTGCTTATGGCTGAAGGACCTACCTCCACTAATACCTACTAACCTCCTCCCCAAACCCGATTGCGGGTATTGGCAGAACCAAACTCCATCTGGCCAAAACAAACTCGGCCCCTCTCCCACCCGAGAGCGAGAGAGAGGCCGAACGTATTTAGGGATTGCTCGGGCTATGGCCGAGCAGTGGGGTTAGTCAACCTTCGCGAAGTATTTAGCAAAATCTGCGAGCTCTGCTTGGGTGGCTCCGCCGCCAACACCTGAGCAGGGCTCAAAATTCCTCGCACCCACCTGTTCAAGGCTCACAGCCGCCCCGTTCTTATCAAGGATGGGGGCTCCACTCGACCCACCACACCCATAAACCGAGTGCCACAAGTAGGACTTGGTGTCACCCAAAATACGCCCATCCGGATTGGTCACCCGGCCGGTGGTGAGCATGAGCAGGCTCCACCCCAGTTGGTAGGAGGGGATCTCCAGGTTATCCTTGAAGTGGATTGGCCGCGTGCGGAGGGTGATCCCCTCAGTGGGAAGTTCCGCCCACAGCAGGGCGATGTCCCGGGCAATGTCTGCTCTCAACACCTTCGCGGGCTTGTGGTCGAACCCCACAAACTGCTGCGGTCCCAAGGTCCCATCCTCATTAGCCACACAATGCGCCGCGGTCAGCAATAGATGTTGAGCGGGATTAATGGCCCAGGTTGTGCAACTATTCCACCACACCTTAGCACCGCTCTCTAGCTCAGCAATGAAGTAGAGGGGGAACACTGAGCGTTCGTAGGGCTGGGCTGCGTGGAGGGGAATGAGGCTGGCCACAGCCAGCAGGAGGGCGACTAAAAAGCGTTTCATGACAACTCCAGACGAAGGGGGTTGGGCGAGGAATGAGCTCAAGCCAGTCAGGAGGGGGGACCAGCGAGCAAGACCCCAACCCAACCCCCAACTCGTTAGTTAGGTGGGTGGTCGGGGTTTGCGTGGCTTGACCAATTTGTAGGGCACAACTGAATCGACCATTGCATGGGGGATAAAGGTGCGCCCACGATAAACTTCAGACCCATCGTCCACATCCTTACTCTGCTCGTTGGCGATACTCACGCCAACCTCATTGTTTAGTATCAACCAACCCCGAGTCTTGACCTGCATGGGTTTGTGTGTGAGCGTTAGCCCATGCACCGTGGCGAAGTTATCATCATCCGCCCAGGCATCCCTCCAAGTAACCTCCACAAACTCCACATAACCCCCTACCCTCTATAGGTTTTCCCATTGATGGTCGCCACCCCATTGACAATTACGACAACAACGTCGTTGAAACTGTTATTGGGTCCGCCAACCCATCCGTATAGGAAGCCTTGCATCCACTTATTGGGAGTTCCACCACCATACCGCAATCCATTACGGCAAAGACACGGAACCGCGATTCCAGTATGGCCGTTGGCGTCAACTGGGGTAGTTTTGGTAGCGACTTGGAAGGTATGGAAATGACCAAATCGAATGTTCCGCTCATAGTTGGTGACGGCGGCGTTGGCACAGTATTGTCCACCCTTTACGGTGTCTCCATGGATGAATGCGATCTTGCCCAATCGGCTTACCCCGCCGGTGGGGATAACCTTCCATCTCTTCCCCAACTTAAGGAGCCGTTCCGGCTCGACTACTCCCTCTAACGCTGGTTCCTTATCAATCAAATCGAGCAACCAATCCTCGTGGTTGCCATAATGATAGGTGAGGGTGTCCTTGGTCAACCTCTCGACCGGGTCAATCAGTGAGGCCCGGAGTTCTTGAGCATCCCCCAAGAGCCGTAGTCCCTCTGTCTGCCCCGGTTTGTCCTTGGTGTGGTGGCTGATTGCTCCGCAATCCAGCATGTCCCCGCCCAAGATGGTATGGTGCGGTTTGAAATCTTCCATGAACTGCAAGGCCACGCTGAGCGCCTTGCTGTCGTGGATGGCTACTTTGTGGCCCCCTCGCCGCTCGTAGCCATGATGTAAATCAAATAAAGCAACAAATCGTTCCACTATACCCCCCTTGCGCGTAATAGTGCCGCTTTGGCTTGTATTTTCTTTTCTGGAGACAACCACGGCCACAACAAACAAAAGAAATATTGAACCCTTTCAAAGCCGTATATTTGATAATACCAACAAGGACTATATGTTACTTTCTTTCGTGTGTAAGGCCCATAAAGTTTGCCTAACTTTACAGCGTCCCTAAGACGCTCTAACACTGCTGGATGCACTTGAGTAATATTTACACCGATTTGCCTACCTCGACTAATCCCTACGTAACCCTCGCCGTCGTAGAAGCCTGCTGCCCAAGCCAACTCTTCTCTATTGATTTCCATACGTAAATGAGAGTATAACACAACCTGTTGGGGTTGTCAAGGCTTTGAGTCCCATTCCACGTGCAAGTGGTCCACCTCCCTGATAACCTGATAGTCTGGGCCCAACCGGTCGCTGAACCGCTTAATCCACAGGTCCACTACCGTCTGGTCCACCCCCTCATACTTGGTGCGGAAATCCAGCGCCTGCCCCACATAGTGTTTACTACCCACCATGTGCTTGCCGTCAGTCCCACTAGTAATGATAACATCAAACCCCAACCCGTGGTTAGCGTTCGCGGCGGCTGCTGCGATCACTAGAATTTTGGGAGTTACCCCTCTCTTGACTTTTATCAAGGCGATCCTCCAACAGTAAAGAGACCAACTGGTCCATCTTCTCAATGACCCCATCCAGCTTGCTTAGTCGTTGCTCCGTTCGCCAGATCCAGCCCCCCAATAAAGGAGCCGCGGCGAGGAGTATAGTTTCGGTCGGGATCATGTCCCACTTCTCTTACTAAGCTCGTTGAGGATCTTCTGCATTTCAGGGTTATTAAGGATCTCAATGGTTTGCAGGGCGAGAGGTGTGAGGCGGGCGGTTTTACCCATCCCCATCCCGATTCGAGACAACATGGAGGGAGAACCAAACCCAGCGCCCAGTGCTGCTCCCGCCGCGGTTGTGCCAGGGTAATTAGAGCCAGTAGCCGCTGCAGTCGCGCCACCAATCCCCGCACCGAGGGCCGCCCTCCTCCCAACCGTTCCAATGGGGGCCGCTACATGAGCGTTCTTCCCCATCTCCTTGTTGGCTCCAGTGATGGTGTGGAGATCCCTCAGCCGGGAATTAGTCTCCTTAAGCGGCTTATTGCCCTTAACTAGCTTATCATAGAGGTATCTCCCCCTCTCAGCCAAGGCCGAATCCACCTTCGAGGTCTCTTCCTCGCGGGCAGAGATGGGTTGATGTTCCAACCGCTTCTCAATCAGCTTGCGGGCATCCTGTTGGCGGGACCGATAGGCATTTCCAAGGTCGTTGGTATTAAGTTCCGGCCCCAAGTTCTTCTCAAGCTGGCTCACATACGCATCCTCAGCGCGTTGGGTAGACCCCCGGGCAGCGTCAGGATTACGATTCCAGAGCTGCTCCTTCTGGAGCTCACTAGTGGCTCCCCGCAGATCAGAGGTGGGTTGCACACCAGGGTTACCCTTTTCCATTGCCTCCAATTTACCTCCCACACTGTGTCGGGTGGCTTGGGCGGCCCGCTCATTACCCACGGCCATAGGGAGGTTCAGGTCCACCGCAGACATCCCACCCTTGGGGGCCTTCAAGGCTGCTTTGCCTACACTCCGGTTGGCATTCTCCCGAGCATACGCCCCAGCTACCTTAGTTGGGCTCTTAGCTCCCGCAGTGGCTAGACCCAGGGTGTTAGCTGCCATGGGTAGGCCCCCTGCAAGCCCTTCAAGCACTCCGCCAAACATAGCATTGTTCAACCCGCCTTCCTTAGCGCCCTCTAGGCCGTTGTCCAATGCACCCTCAGCCGCCCCACCCAGCGCGTATAATCCAGCTCGGAGAGCTGCCGGAGTTAGTCCCACACCTGGAATGAGTTGGCTCCCGCCTGTAAACAGTTGGGCAATCAGTTTGAGCACGTCATTGGGTTTGGCCTTGGCCAGCCCCTCAACCGGGTTTCTCTCAGACGGGGCCAATATACCCCCACCGATTTGGGGAGTAGGGTTGTTGGCTTCCAGCAAAACCCACCGGCGCCCATCCCAAGTGCCCCTGCGTCCATCGCCAAAGGTGGCGATATCCCCGACTTGGTACTGTTCTTGAGCCATTACTTTCTACGCTCCACCGAGACGGGTTGGTCAGTAATAACTACCGGGGGTCGGCCCGGGCCACCCAGGCCGGGGGTTTGATCCTCAGTGGGCGGGGCCAGGACCTTATCAATAACCGCGTTAAGCTCCATGAGATAGGTCACGAACTGTTGGCGGGATTGGGCTGTAGACAACTGGGTCGCCGCCGCTTCCAACACTTGCCTATCCGCATCGCTCAAGTTACCAAATCCCGCCGCGCCGGTGGCTGATTGAGATTTCATCTCGCCTATCAGTTTGACCACGTTTTGGGCGCTCAGCCTGTTGAGCAAGATCCGCGCATCCGCGGTAGGCCCACCGGGAGATAGAAAGGAGCCTGCCTGTGCTCCAGCCCTGCCAAAGCGGCTGTCACTCAGCATGGCCTCTACACCTGCTTGAAGTTGCACACTTCCATCCGGGTTCGTCCCAACGATAATCTTATTGAGAGTCTGTTTTACAGGGAGGGCCGCAGCTACGGCCGCCCTCCGAGCCTTCTCATCAGCGATGCCGTGCTCGTAGTCGAACTTTTTCTTACCATACGCATACTGCTGGGCTTGTCGAGCACCCTCAGTGGCCCCAGCAAGGTTAGCCTGCCCTTTGACGGCTTCGGGACTGGTCAGGGATTTCTGTTGGGCCGCAACCTTTTGTCCCTCTGCGCTAGCTGCGTTGGTGCCTTCCTGCTGGGTGTTGGTTTGGAACTGTCCCATCTTGGATTGGCGCCCCTGTAGGAGGCTGGCCAAGGAAGAGGGCATCACTGATGTTTGGCCCTGGACTGGGGTGGAGGATATAACCCCACCCTTAGCCCGGAGCTGGGCAATCATACTTTCAGGGGTGTCAACCTTGTTGGGCTCATCAGCGGCGGAGGTTTGACTCGCAATGGGGCTGGTGAGATCCTGCTCGGACGGACCAAACCCCTCCAACCCAATCTGCTTTCTTAACCCCTCGGGAAATCTAGCCGCCCGTTCGGGGTGGGCCAATAGGTCAGCTTGAATCGACTCCAGGTGTTTCTGCCTGTTCTCCTCAGACCGCGCCTCAGCCGCCTCACTAGCCCTTTCCAAGGCAAACTTCTGGGCCTGCTCTTGTTCTTGCTTCTTAAGGGCCATTGCGCGGAGAGCCTCACCAATGCCGCTCAGGCCCGCGCCAATTCCCGCTCCAACCGCACCCGCTGCTCGTCGTTGAGCCATGCTAACCTCTTACTGACCGCCGAGGAGTTTCATAAGGGAGGTAATAAGGTCGCCCGGAGCTTCCATCCCCGCTGCGGGATCCTCTCCAAAGGTCAACCCACCACCGAACTGTCCACCTCTCGCCCCAAACACCTTATTACCCCGACGCCGCGGGAATACCATAGACCTGGGTTGGGGGGTGGGGAGCACAGGTGTAACCGGCGCCGTAGGCGATGGTGGTGTTCCACCACCCGGACCGGTCGGCACAGTAGGTGCCATCGGCTGAGTGGGCGTAGGTGTTGGACCCCAAGGGGAAGTCGGTTGTCCACCACCAGGCTTCTCGCCCGGTTTCGTGGGGTTTCCGCCCGGAGTGCTAGGAGTCGAGCTGGTTGGATAGTCTGGAGCCTCTGGCGCCATCGGCTCATCCGGCTCGGGAACCATGTCCGGGGTCAGAGGGCCGCCGCGTGCAGAACGTAATGTAGCCATGTGTTATACCTGTCCGTCAGACCACAATTTGTAATATTGAAGGAGTTGATCAATCTGGCCCTGATTGATCATACTCTCGACCTGAGCGCGCTTCAAACCGAAGTCGCCCAAGAACTGGTTCCACTGTCGGTTTTGATCGAGCAACCCAAGCGCCTGCTGCCCCGCTACCTGCTTATACTCCGTGCCGCCCTTCAAGGCATCTAGGGCGTTCCTGAAGGCATTCTGGCTATTCTGCACTGAGGCGTTCTGCACGGCGGTGGCAAACTCGGGTGCCAGACGTTCCTCGACGCGGCCAGCCGCATTTAGGGCCTCACCACTCCCCGTCAACATCCCGCGCGCTGCCAGGGCTGCATTGGCCTGATTCCCAGCCGTGCGTCGGGCCTTGTCAATGGGCTGTCGGAGAGCCTCAAACTGGGCGCTTCCCACCGGTTTGTTGATGGTCTCCATCGCCCTCTTGAATACATCTTGAAAGCCAGTGTTGGACCAATCGTCGGCTCCACCACCGCCCCCATCCCGTCCACCTGGGAGCCCGCCAAGAGGCGGAAGCCCGCTTCCTCTACCACCCCCACCCCCACCGCCCCCACTGGGGTTTCTCTTCCCAGTAGCGATGTCATAGTCTGGATCGCCTCTGGGGTCTTGGAAGGTAAACGAGCCATTCCCCCCTTCGGGGTTGTAATCGCCCGCGACATCCACTACATAGGGATTGCCCTGGGCGTCGAGGGAGTCGAGGAAGGTCATTCGGTCACCCTCACGGGAGACCTTCCCTCCATGCGCGTTCATCCAATTGGTGAGCTCCCCAAGGGTTGCTTCAGAGGGGGTGAACCCGCTCCCCGGCACATAGTTGAGGGCTTTGAGGGCCTGACTGAACAACCCCACGTCCTTATTATACTTCCCCGGCCCCCTACGGGTTGGGTCACTCAGCTTCCCAAAGTCATACCCACTCACCTCGCCATACTCTCCGGGGTTGGTGTCATTCTGCCCGCCCCACTTATTGGTGCCCGGACCCGGCGCGCTCCCTACCGGACCAGCATTTGACTGTGGAGGGTGCGCCGAGGCATAGGCCTTCCCTTCGGCAGAGTTCTTGATAGCTGACTCAGCATCCGCGTGGTCAGCCCAGGTATTCCACCCCGCCCCGGCCCCATGGCCGAGGTATTTATTATACCACCCCTCAATATCCTGCTGTTGCCAGGGTTGGTTAGTGGGTTGGGCTTGGGGTTGTTCCGGTTGGTTCACACCCCAGGTGTTTTCTTGCTCATCTCCCTGAGAGGTATCAAACTGGAGGTCCCACGGATTACGTTGGGTCGCCATTACTTCAGTCCCTTCAACAGATTCACGATGTGGTCCTCACCCATTCCCCCCATCGGGTTCTGGGCCTGGATTCCACTCAAATCGACATCCGGGCGATTCCTCAATCGATCCCCCAACCCAGCCATATCACTCCCGGGCTCGAAGGGCCGACGTTTTTGGAAATGGGGTTGAGCCGTGAGGTTATTTAAGGTCCCACCCAACATATCCAGCAACCCCGCCCGGAAGACATCGCTCCTAGCCGAAGAGTTCCTATCTCCAGTAATGGTGCGGAGGACAGATCTAAACCTACCCCCACCCCCACCACCTTCCCAATCAATGGGTTGTGGGGAGTCATAGGCCATACCATCCCCCTCATCAGGGGCATTGCCTGAGACCGAAACCTCATCATCAAAGTTCACATCATAGGGGCTATATGGGTATGCTCCCGAGCCCACCCCGGGGTTGTCTGGGTTAGTATCCCCGCCGTAGTCAGTCTCGTCTACACCCTCGTCGTAATACCACTCGCCATTTTCATCATAGGGCATTATCTTGGTCTCCGTCTAGTCGCTCTAGGACGAGGGAGCCGCCGGTTAAGCTGGCTCATCGCCTGATCCTTAATATAGTCTGTGCCTGTCTGTTGAAGGAACCCGCCCTCTGAAGGGAGAACCTCATTAAGCTCACTCCCCGCGGCATTCAGACCAGCCCCTCTTAGCCTGGAACTGAGCCCACCCCGGCCCATAACCAAGTCCCGCCCGACATTTGCACCAATCCGCTGTTGTGGTCTTAGTCTGGAGGTTGCCCCACCAAACGCCCCACCCGCAGCGCCCCTCAAGGGGTTATTCCCGGTCGCCGCCGCACTAGCCCCACCACCTGCCGCACCCGTGACGGTGTTTCGGAGGGTGGGGGATAGGTCGGTGGGTAGCAAACTCCCAGTCGCCTCGCTCGCCAATGAACCAGCACCACCCCCAGCAGCCCCCATAAGGGCTGGCCTGAGAGGATTCCTGCCCTGGAGGGCCGCACTGGCCCCACTGGTGATCGCGCCCCTACCGGCCGCCTGGGCTGCTTGACCGACCAATCCAGTCGCTCCCTGCAAGCCTAGCGCGGGAGCAGCCAAGGCCATAAATGGGCCGAGGGCTAAGCCCATGGTGAGGTTTTCTAAGGCGTGGCTATTGGCCACATACTTCCCCTTGGCCGAGTCCCAATGAGAATCCTTTGGGATCTGGCTGAGGGCCGTATCATAATCCTTCCCGCGGGCCAACGACAGGTTGGGAATATAACTCTTCTCACCGGTGTCAGACCGCAATTGGTATTGGCCCGTCTGGTCTGTAGTGATGGGCCCAGTGGGGTGCCAACTCTCATCCTTCTTATTCTCGTGCCAGTTGAAGGTCTGCCCACCAACCTTGATTTTGGCCATTAGGCGGCGCTCCACTCTCTCCAGCGGGAGTTGAGGTAGATATAAATCGCGGACTTGTTCGTGGTCAAACTGACTGTGGCTGCACCCTCATTCACAAACCGATTAGTGGCATCACTTGATCCAGAGTCATTCAAAATAGAGATGGTGCCCGCCCCAATATTGTGGAAGAAGATGACCCGCCCCTCAACCCCATTCCGAATCCCGGTTAAGTTTACACTGGAGGCGGTGTTGTAATACCATACCATGCTCTTTTCGGTGTCGAGGTTGTTCTCGTTAGCAGTAGTGCCATCCCCGGTAGCGGTGCCTTGGAGGAAAGTCGTGGCTTGCCGCACACCACTCCGCCGTTGGGCAATCTCATAATTGAGCACCTCCCACAACAGTTTTAGTGCATTGGAGGTGATAATCCCACTCTCCTTGCGGACTGTATCGAAGTCGGGAGACTCAATTGAGAGGTTGGTAGCCATTTACTTATTCGAGTGCATGAGTTCTAACAACGCGCTCATCCAGGTTTCCTCCTGAAGAGGAAGCCCAGCGGCCTTACCACGCACCACACCCTCCGTAGTGAGGGGGGCATTACGGTTTCCTCCGAAGGCTCCACTTCTCTCCATTTGCTTGAAGGGGCTTAACCCTTTCTCAAACATATCTGCCAAGGCTGTAGGACCCTGTTCCATTCCAGCTTCCGGAACCACCCTGGACACTCCCCGTTTGTAGGCAGCCTTCCCCAGCTCTGGGAGGTTCTCCTCCACTAGGGGGGCAACCCTTCGAGCCAACTCCATACCAGCCCCCTTCGGCCCTTGCACACCTGCCTCTGCCATAGTCAAGCCGGGAGGGAACGCCGTGTTGGGGGAGGCAGGCCCGATTAGGGCTGGCTTGCGCTGTTCAACGTGGGCAGCCCCACTCAAACCAAACACCTTACCCGGCTCGCGGCGTTCTGCCGCGGCGGGAGATTGCTGGCGGGCTCTACCCGGCTGTCTGCGTTTCGCCATTTACGGCATCCTTCTCCCCAAGCCGGGGAGGGCTTGATAGAACAGCTTGAACCCCTCTAGGGCCCAACTACCATTCGAAGCGTTATCCCCCACACGCAACCTCATCCCAAAATCGTGGAGGTTCGCCCCACTGGTGTCTTTGAATAGGCCAATCGCCCCCGTCGAGGAGGCGCCTGCGAGAATTGCATCGGCATCGGCCGACAAGAGGGCATCCCCATCCGCAGAGAGGACGGCTTCGCTGTTGGGGGAGATGGTGGTAGACCCAAAGGCCGATCCACTATCAGTGGCGTCCCCGCTCAACCACTCCACGGTAAGGGTTGTGGTGGTTTCGGTCTCGAAGATGAAATCCCCCCACCGCCACCGCTTCATGAGCTCGAACTCAGGCTCCCCCTGCGGGTTGATCCCGTAGAGGGTCTTGCTCATCCAGACCGCGTTGATGGCCGTCCCATTATTGGAGTTCCCATTCCACAGCTTGTAGATGAACGCTCCAGTTGTGGTGCTTCCCTCAGCCGCATATAATACAGACGCGGTGGAGGATTCATCGCACTCAATCCCATGGGCGAAGTCCCAATCGCGGGGATACCATACACCCCACCGGTAGTTCCAGGCAATGGCTACGTCAGGTTCGCCACTGCTCCCACCCGGGAAAATCCAGGTAATCTCATTGCGGCTGGTGTCTGGTATACAGAACGCCTTATGGCGCTGGGCGTAGTTCATAGTGGAGAACAGGGTTCGCTCGGGGTGGGAGATGATAACGTCGTTCTCCCCGTCAAACAGCCGAACATCGCCTAGAGGGGTGAAGTAGGCTAGTGTCACTACCTGGGTTGATTGAACCCGGCCCTCGCTGTCGATATATTTCGCCCCAGCGGGCACGCGAGTCACGGTGCGGTGGGAGACACTCCCCACCTGGGCATCGGTCTTGGTGCGCGTCCAGTCGATGATGTCTCCAATAACCTGCCCGCTGCCCGAGACGGCCCATACTGCCTTCTCACTCCACACTACCAACCGCCCCTCGAAGTCGCCTGTCATGCCAGTGACGATATCCCCCACGGTGGAGCTGTCAGAGAAGTCGATATAGTTCGTGGAGAGGACATCCTCGGGTAGGCCAGCATCGGACCAATACACTCGAGTTGGGTAGGTATCGGTGCGGCCCCACCAGATCCGCTGTTTGTGGGGCTCAGCAAAGTAGGTGATAGGAGGGGCATCGCCATGCTCCTCCAGGACCCGATTCTCGATGAGGAAGTCATCATCGCTGTTGTCGGTATAGGCAATCGTGGTGCGGCCGTCTACGTAGTTCAGAAAGTAGTAAACCTCGCCCGTGCCAGAGGTGCGGTAGATTTCATACCCCGTCACGCTCATGTTAGAGTCGGCAGTCCAGCCTAGTGTAACCTGGAAGCCCTGCACTGAGAGACTGGTAGAGGCAGCCGAGCCCGCTTGGCGGGCCCCCCCAATCATGCTCACTAGTTTATACTTGTAATTCCCTGCCTGCGGTCCGACGGAGGCTGACAAGGAGGAGGTCGGTGTGGGTGACTGCGTGCGCCCCGCTGCGCTAATAGCCGAGCCATCCCACTTCCTGGGAACAACCACCCCGTTGGAGATATACACACTATCTCCAAACTGGGCGAAGTCAGGGATCTTGTTAATGGACCCCGCACCGGCGTCGTAGAGGAAGGTGCCAGTCGCGCCTTGGTCAGTGCTATACCAAATCTCCCACTCATTCACTGCGTCATCCAGCACAAACAACAACTGGCGAGTGGTGGTGCCCCCTACCTGTCCACGGTAGGGAAACAGGGCGCGGATGCGGGCGGCTGTCCCACCCGTGTTGGTGGTATAGGCTGAACTGTTCTGGTTGTCATACCCAGATATCTTCTTCACCCGAGCATACTTATCCATAAACACGTTATTCGACCCACCCGAGCTGAATACGTCGGGGAGAATAACGGAGTGGATGTTCTTCTGTTCGCCCAGAAAGGCGCTAAACAGTTGGGCCTGGATTGGGACGCTCATTAAGCAGTCGCGCGATACACGATAGTGAAAGCGATTTGGGCAGTGGTCAAGTTGGCATTGGTAACGGCGGCGGCAGCGGTGGTGTGGGCAATCGCTGTAATGGTGTTCGCAAGCACGATCCAACCAATGGAAGCTGTTGCAGCCCCATTATAATGAAACATCCCACCATACATATTCGCGGTGGTATCAGCCGTGAAGGGAAGACCAGTGATTTTGGCCTGGGTGCCATCAGCATTGGCCGGATATGTGAGCACGGCGGTGGCTGAGACCATCTTCCCGATCTTGATATACTGCCCGGTCACGCTGGTAAAGGAGAGAGCGGCTCCACTTCCATCAGCGGGGGTCCAGTTCCCCTCTTCATAATCGTCTAGGGTGTTAGCATTAGATGAGGCTGACTGTGCGGCGGGAAATATAATCTGCCCGCCCGTTACCGTGACGGTCCCAGTTACATCAATATTCCCTCCTACGGCAATACCCGCACTTAAATACAGGTTTCGCGGGCGAGTAGCTCCGCTCGCGCCAATGTCATAGGTCGCATCAGTGAAGATAAGGTGCCCAGCATTGGCAAACCCGAGGCGGGCATATCCTGAACCCTCAATACCGTCCAGTTTGTCTGCGTCCAGGTTGGTCACCATCGCCGACCCACTCGTTACGGCGAAGGGTGCAGACGGGCTGCGTGAGAAGGTCCACGCCCCAGTGATGGTATGGGTGCCCTCCGCGATGGTGACAGTCTTACCGCTCAGGTTGGAGGTAGTGTTTAAAAGTGTGACGCTCAAGGGTTATACCTTATGTATCGTGATTGCGCTCATAGACCATCCCCACAGCTCCATCCTGGTGGAACCCGCTGAGGGCGTCAATGAGGGGGTTGAACATCTCCTGGGCGAGGCTAATGAACTCGGTCGGGGGATCATCGAGGGTGACCTTCATGATCCGACTGGCCAGTGTGGCGATGGGATAGGCATACGCATCGGCATACGTCCAGGTCCCAGCAGCGGTAATAGCCGCCGCGGCGACGAACCCATAATACCTAACCGTGTGTGTCCCAGACGGGAGAGGGTCCCAATAGATGTTGGTCCCGTTGGTCCAATACCCGCGGGGCTTACCAGTCAGGGAGTTGGAGGCTACACTCGCCACCCAACTCATCCCGCGGGCGTGATTACCGGTCTCCCTCAGGGGGGAAACCCTCCACCCGGGCCGGGAAGTGTTGGGATCAATATACCAAAGCGCATCCAGCCGCAGCATCCCAGAGGGGAAGGCGGTGGTTTCGGTGTTGAGGGTTGTGGTGATGGTCCCGACCGTCCCACCTAATATGCGGGAGTGGCTGGCTAGGACCGTCTCGAACATATCCTGGCTGGCATTGAGCGCCCGAAGCGCCCTCGCCACGTCGCTTTCCCCACTCTGGAGCTGGAGCTCCTGATTGAGGTCCTCCATGATGTCGAGGAGTGACTGTCCGGTCATTCGACCCCCCGATTATCCAGTAAAGGTTATGCCCGCATCCGCGTCCATGAAGGCGTTTGCATACCAATGGGTGCCATCGCAAATTACATCGATCCAATCGCCCTTCAGGGCCGAACCATCCGCGAAGGTGATGGTCGTGGCGAGGTCACCCGCGCCAGCAGTGCTGTCACCATTGCCCCCGGTCGAGGAGTTAGACATCCCCACAATGATCTCAGCAGCGGCTGGACACACGATGGTGTAGGTCCCACCCGATGGGGCCGTTGAGACAATAAATCGATAGTGCAACCCTGCCGCAACTGCCGGGAGGGTTGTAACGAACCCACCCGCGAGGGCGAGGAAGAAGGTTGTGCCGCTCTCCGCAGCCGTAACGGTCTTGGTCGTAATCAACACCGTGACTGGGGCCAAATGGGTAGCCGACACTTGCCCCGAGACGGGGGTGACCGGTTCGCCACTGGTATTGGTGGTAATCCCACCCCCACGAATCGCCAGCCCAGTAGAGGTAAAATCATACTGGCAAGTGCCGATTTGCAGGTTAGTAACCATTGAAGACATGGATTAAACCTCGATGGCGCAGAAATTCATGTTGGTGAGGGCGACCGTCCCTGCAGCACCCTTAGCCGCGATGTCGAAGTAGTATTTGGTGCCAATGGTCAGACCCGTAGCCACCCCAATCAAGGAGAAGGGGACGGTCAACTGGCCGGTAAGAGAGGTCCACGCGAGCTCCCCACCAAACGCGGTGCCTGTCACCGCTGTGTTGTTGGCGGGCGCTGTGCCCGTGCCGTAGACCATCTGAAGGGTATCGAGCTGGGCAGTGGCGTTAGAGGTGATGTTACCGGTCCACATAATGAGCACCCGGCCAGTAGCGCCGGGGGTCATTTCACAAGCGTTGGGGGCGGCGATAGCCCCAAACCCGGTGTTCTCATAGGTGGTAGTGTCGGTGGCGGTCTGGTTGGCTGGGGTGCGAGTAACGAGCTGTCCTGGACTAAAAGGCATGTTAGAACTCCACAGCGACGAAATTAAGGTTGGTAGGCTGGCCGGTTCCTGCACTGGCCGCGAGTTGGAGGTCAATCCAATAACTGGTCCCAGGGGTCAGGCCGGTTACCAACGAATGGAGGGCAAAGGGTTTGGTCACCTGACCAGTCAGACTGGTCCACGAGAGAGTGCCTCCCACTGTGGTGCCGGTTGCGGCGGCTGCGTTAGCCGGAGCAGTGCCGGTCCCGTATGCCAACACACACGTAAGAATCCGGGCAGTGGCGTCGGCCACCAAGTCCCCGTTTAACACAATCAATAAGCGCCCACTATCTCCAGCCGTAACCCGTGAGGCGTTGGTCTGCGCCCCAAACCCACAATGTAGGAGGGAGGCCGAGGCAATCGCCGTTGGGTTGGTGAGGGTTACGGCGCGAAAAACTCCTGGTCCGAAGGGCATATTCTTGCTCCGCAAGAAAATGGGGGGCTATCTCACGACAACCCCCCAGGATATTAACGAAGCCAGAACCCGCCCTCAATTTCAAGGGTCGGAGCGGTTGACTGCGAGGCTTCCCACTGGACAATCACCAGCGAGTCGCCCGGTCCAAGCACAACCGGGGGGACATTCTTCACAAACGTCGCCACGGTCGCAACCGGAGTGTGCGAGGGTGTTGCACCCGCCTGTCCAAACACCGTCTCGTAGATATCACCCACAATCCCAATGGTGCCCCACCGGAAGATGGGATCAGCCACAATCCGGCGAGAGGCGGTCGCCGCAGAGGCGGTGATAGCGCCCGTGTAACCAACCACACCCGGAGCCGCCAAGCTGGAGCTCATGTTGGTGTTGTTGATGGTGAGGGCCGTTCCACCACTCGAATACCGATTCCCGTCATCAATGGTCAGGGTTCGCCGCACCCTAGTGCCACCAACCGGGGCAACCGTGCAGGTTTCCCTAATGAAGTCCATCACCAGCCGCTTGTCGTTGGAGCCATTATAGATAACAAGTGAAGGTGTGGTCTCGACGAAGGTCGTCACGACGCCATCCACGATCCCGGTGCCCGGAGTGGGGGTAACAAACGAAAAGTATGATCCCTCGTCGGCGAGGGTCTGCCGACCAACCCCAACCGGGACAACATACCGGTCGCCGTAGTTAGTGTTGCGTCCCGGAGTGGCGTCGTTGGGGTTGTCAAACGATCCCGCATTGGGGAGATTACGAAATTGGCCCATCTTAGTGTCCTATTGCGGGGTTAGCCCGCGAAGTGGTTAGCGAACTTGGACCCATTCGAGGGGCCACAACCGCTAACGCTAATTTTCATATGATCGTAGTATTCTCCCGCTGCGTGTTGAACATCGGAGTCTCTGTCGAGTTTCGCTTTCGCTTTGTCCCTCTCCATCTCACGTTCGATGGCCAGGAAGTAATCACGGCCCCGTCCCCACTTCTGGGCCGAGGCTGCGTAAAGTCGAGCAAAGAGTCGTTCGTCAAGAGGCATGTAGGAGCCGTCACTGTATCGAACAGGGAAGAGGAGAGTCCACCCCTGTGCGAACTTATTCTGTGTGCGGGGGGATTTCATCCAAACATTCCACCGCTCGTTGTAAACATCCCAAGTAATGGTCAGGTCCCGATCCATCTCGTGGAGTTGGGCCATGAACCACTTGGGGGCAAATCGGGCATCCACCCTGGAGGGTGACCAATAAATAGGTAACGACTCCGGTGGGGGGATGTAGGGGGTCTTACTAACCCCCTGGGTTTGAGCAAAGGGGATCTTGCGTGCAAGGCCCAGGTTTTGGTAGTGGGCATTACCCCCAACAGCCATCAGGCGCCGTACTCATTCGTATACAGTTCGCGGTGGAGAGCCACCTCTTTGGTATCGGTGCGGAGGTGCTTGCTCATCCTACCGCGAGCGGCGTTATATGACGCCCTCGACTCACCCTTGAATGACTCAGTGTGGTGACAAATCTGACACTCAATACGGTTATGTTCGGGATCGACAAACAATGTCTTAACCGCCGCTGGGGGAATAACCGGCGCGGCCTTCTCAGCCCCCGGCACCTCAGCCCACTCCGGCACCCACTGCCCAGCGTGCTTGGCATCAAGCATATCGAGGGCAAACGGGAGGCGATTACCATCTCGGTCAAAGTAGGTTTGCACTACTCCACTGTCTGACCCCGGCCCACCCCGATGCGGGCGGTTCTTCCCATCATAACTATGCATCGACGGAAAGCGCGGCGCGGATGGGAAGCGTTTCTTATCCGCCATCCACTTAGTTTGTTCCCGGATGTAGATTTGGAGGGCCGTTTTCAGCGCCCCAATCCCCACCCACTTGATGAGTCCCTTTGCCTCAAGATCCTGGAGCTCATACACCCGATCAATAATGGGCTTGACCCGGCCGGGGATAACCCCATCTGGATACCCAATCGGGTTCTTGTCCTTCCCGCTCGAATCATACTGCTGAACGGGTTTGATACTCTGGAGGGCCTGATAACTCGGCTCACCAAGGTGATCAATCAACCACTGACACTCCTGAAGAGAAAACGAGACGGGATTAAAACGATCCTTTGGTTCTTTCACAAACTCTCCTAAGTGGAAGGGGGCAGGGCCCCCTTCCAGTTATGATTACGAATTATGCACCCAGTGCGGTGTTCAACTGAGTTGCGATAACATATGCGCCCGGTTCGAGGGGCTCATACCACAGGTCCCACTTGATGGAACCCGTGTTGTCGGCCGACAAGACCTGGTTGAGGGCTCCCGCAGCCAGGACGGCCGGAGCCGCCAATAGGTGCGAGAGGGTGAAGCCACCAATGGTCGTGGTGCCGCTAGCCACTACCGCTGTGGTGTCCATCTCGATATTGAACGTCACGCCCACATCGCGGGCCGTAATGTCGAGGGTCGAAGCGAGGGTAACAGCCGCGCCGACAGTGGCATCGAAGGTGATGCTCAAGTTGCAGGTCTGGGTCTGGATGATGGTCGTCACGGTGCCGTGAAGGTTGTGGATGAGAACCTTCCCGCCCACTACAGTGTAGATCTCGTAGGTCGAACTGGCGACCCCGACGTTGTGGATGTTCTGGGTCGCGCGGGGAACGTGAATGAGCTGCCGAACAGCGGGCACACCCACCGCCCGGTTCTTGTTCACGCCCTTAATGAGAAATGCCATTGATGTTCTTTCAGGTAGGCTATTTTTTCCCGCCTACGCGTAGGAGTGGGGGCTGATTAGGCCCCCACGACTATTATGTTTCCGCGACGTTCGTGACCTTCCCGCCCGCACAGACGTTATCAGACAGGAGTTCCATCTGGTAATACCACGCAACCTCGAAGGTCGCGCTGGTCGTCTGCCGGAAGAAGGGAACGTTGTCGAAGATTTCACTGATCGGCCGCGGAACTTCGTTGTCGCCCGTTCCGATGAAGAAATGATTGGTGTCGAGACCAACCACGACGTTCGGATCGAAGTAGGGGTCAGCGTGCCACGGAATGCCGCTGAACTCATACGAGGTGAGGCCGTCCTCAGCCGGTTTCTTCTCAACACGTCCAACACCACCAGAGAGGGTGCCGGGCTTGCTGAGC
>ERZ1292644.457-Hain-H14-01um-R2-457-length-28288-cov-11_pt1 | contig 28288 bp, 33 predicted proteins | sample MGYA00564402_ERZ1292644 | MGnify/ENA primary metagenome ERZ1292644 (study PRJEB36523, sample SAMEA6512644) | groundwater metagenome | collected 2019-01-09 | study: AquaDiva: Metagenomics assemblies of 32 groundwater samples
CGGTGAGGTAAGATACCCCGAGCGTCAATGCTATCGAGACAACATAGACGGGGATCCTTTGTTTAAGGCCGTTGGCAATCTCCATGTTGTTTTCTGCTAGCTGTTATTTTTTGGAACCAACCAATTTCTCCGTTGTTCATCATGGCGAAGGTGGCAGGGCAGGGACGCCTTCAAGGGTTTTCGCCAAGCTTTCAATCTGACTACCTATAGCAATAGCTTGCACGGTTCCTGGTGTGGCCCTGACGGCCCTTGTAAGAAGTTCTGCGCCTTTGACAGTATTCACTATTTTAGCAAGTGTTGGTGCGCTCATATACATAATCCCAGCGCCAGCGATGTATTTGAAACCCCACGGACTTCCACTTACTGCCGCAGCTAACCCCAATGCTCCATGAAACAGGGCGTGTTTCTGTAATCGTTCTCCTGTCATTTGGCGAGGCGTAATTTGTGCCACGGATGCCTCAAAGTCCTTTTGAATTTGTCCAACCAGTTTATCCCGTGCCTTACTGATCTGGCTGATGTCTTTGCCAGTTTCCGTCTGTAACTGACGTAGTGTATCAGCTACATTCTTGCTCTGAACATCTATCGCCGCATTGATGCCACCGATTTCTTGGGCAGTTTGAGTTTGTAATCGACCCAATGCAGCCTGTGTTTTAAGTCCTGCTCTTGTTGCCGCCGTTTCACTTGCCTTAGCCGCTTTTTCAAAGGGCGTGAGCCGGGCATTTTGTGCCGCCTCTATAGCTTGTAGACTGCCACTTCTATTTTTCAGAAGATTCGTTACCGCTTGTTCGGCAGCGTTAGCAAAGTCCAATTCTCGTGCTTGTTTTAGGGATTGCATAAAGTCGTTCATAGGCTTAAACCGATCCCCAAAAGCCGATCTTAAGACATAGTTTCCATTGCGTGGATCCAGATGAGCGTCCCATATTCTCGGCAATGCTTTACCGAGCTCCAATCCTTTTTCGCCTATCGTATCAATATGCCCCCGCAGCCATGATCCTGCTATGGTAGCCCGTTCTTCGGCAGTTTTGACCACTCCCCAAGCTGACTTGATAGCCGCTACAGCTTGCCTATCGGTTGCTGGTCGGATAATAGCTGGCACAAGCTGGTGGACATCTTCAGGGAATTTTTCGAGAGCCTTAGCCATCGGAGAACCATAGGAATAAGACGAAACATAGTCGCGCTTGTAGGCTCCGCTAAGGACATCGAAATCGCTTTTTAGTTTGGCTCCCGTCTGCGGAGCACTTTTTATGTCTTGAAGTAGTCCCTTTTCGATGACTTCAAATTGCCTTGCTATGTTCGACTTGCCAGCGTCGTACGCTGCCCTTTTCGCTGCCCTGACACGCAGAATGGACCGCATAAAATTGCCCGTAGTCTGTTCCCCTGCTATGCCCTCCTCTAGCGCCTCTTTCAATAAATCTGTAGATATGCGCGTTGGTACTCCACCCGTCCCTTGAGGATTCGTAAGTCTATCTAAAATGCGTTGATAGACTTGTTCATCTGTCTTTAGTGGATTCCCTTTATCAATGGCTCGACGTACTTCTGCGGCAAGTTTTCCTCCTTCCTCTGCGACCGCTCCTTCTCCGCCTAGTTCGCCAAGAAGCCGTCCTCCAAAAGACTCAGCTTGTGTTGGCAAAGCTGGCGCTGCTGGGCCACCTTCTTTTAAGATTCCGTTGATTGCCTTCTCAGTATTAGATGGACTAACAGTGACCTGATCGCCCCGTTGGAACAGATCCTTATAGGCGGCAGTAAACTTTTCTGCTGTTGCAGCCTTCTGTTGCGGGAAAATAACGCGGGCAAACTGACCGCCTGCTTCCATCGCTGTTGGAGCATTGGGGAATTGCTGTTCTAAAAATCGACCTGCGCCAACGTCACCAAATTTTTCCCGTTGCCCCGCCTGACCTATCGTAGCTAATTGAGCAGATTTTTTTGTTTCTTGCTGAATGAGTTGTGCTGCTGTTCGTGCCTCCGCTTCCGCCGCCTGTCGTTCCGCTTGAAATATTTCTCCGGCTGTAGTGGCCTTTGCCTGAACTTGGCCTAGTTGTCCTAAAGCTTCTTGTTCCCCCGCTTTCTTGAGCGCCAGGGCGTTTTTTACGTCCTGGGCAGCGCCTTGGCTAGTTACATCGAATTGTCCAATGGCCTGCTGTTCTCCTGCCTTCTTAAGTGCCAGGGCATTTTGCACGTCCTGAGCGGCAGTCTCAGAAGCCCCTTGAATTTGACCGACCTTTTTTACTTCAAGTTCTGCCAATCTTGGAGCAAGTAAAGGAAAACGATTTTTGACAAGAGGTTTTACCGCTTGCATCGCCTTAGAAGTAAAAAAGGGTATTCCTAGCTGTGCGGCTGCGTCTGCGGCTGCCCCTAAATAGGCCGCTGATTCTGTTGCCCCTTCTTCGTAAGGAAGAATCTTTCTTAAAATAGGTTGTGCTATATCCTGAACTATTGTGCCAACTGCCCTGCCAGCTCCAATAAAAGGCGCGTTCACTCCCTGCAATAAGCCTTCCACCAGATTTGTCGCTGGTTCCTCTAACATTCCCTTGCCTCTAAAAGTAGGCGGAGCAATACCCTTTAGAGTTAAAGCCTTTCCTAGTTTCTCTCCTGCTTGGCTGAATTGCTGGCCCATAGCAGGCAACGCTTCCATTGGGATCGGTAACAAAGGCAGAGATAATTGAGTCAATGCGGAACGGATTTCGTCATCACTCGCATCATCAGGAAATTGGTGGGTTTTACCTTCAAAGGATATGGTTTTCATTGAGGTCGCAGTTGTCCAGTTTGCGGATCTCTTATCCATGTTTGCGCACCGCCACCACTAGTCGCTCGGCCAGGGATTGATGGGACACCGCCAGATTGACCTATTCCAAATCTTTCCCGCAGTGCTTTAATTCTATCTTTTAATTCTAATGCTTGGTTTTGAGGCAAACCGGATAATTTGGCGTCGTTTAGAAGTCTATCGGAAAGCTTATCCAATTTACTTAAAGAAGTTGTCATATCATCCCCTTTAATGTTAGGAAGAGCCTCCCTCATCATCTTTAAGGTATTCCAAGCGCGACCTCCAACGCTCATACCTTCAGTGGCCATTTGAGCCAAAGCTGTAGCACTAAAAGGACCCAGGGTTTGTTCCCATGCCACTATATCAGGATCATTCATCATCTGTGCGAGATGCAATTTTAGCCATTGGCTTGGCCTTGTACCGCTTGCCGCCATTCTGTTGCCTATAGCTGTTAAACTATCTAATTCTAAGCCGATATGGACTGTGCCTACTCTATTGGCTAGAAATGCTTTTTGTGGCGGTCCCTTAAGAGCGATTAAGCCTCTGGTGTCCTGGTTCGTGGTAGGATGCACTTCATTGCCTTGTGGGTCGAGATAAGTAGTTGATGGGTCCGCCGAGCGCTCTCCAAGCAATCTTTCTCGCTCCCCCATACCGGCAGTTACGATGGTAATAGCAGGAGTCTCTTTGTATCTTTTACTGACTTCGGCATCTACTTTGGCCTGCTGTTTAGGATCGGTTATTTGACTAAAAGGAATCTTGAAAAGATCTCTCGCTACTACATCTCGCTTTTTGTCAAACTCTGTAATGGTCGGCTCCTTGCCCATTCTGCCTTGTGTTTCAATCGGCAAGAAAGGAACAAGTTGAGGGTATTCATTCCCAACGCCCACTTCCGCCTCATGCCGACTCTTATATTTACCCAACCGAATACCTTCGCTCACAAGATTTTGAAACATGGCTTGACCTTGGACTTGTAGTTGTCTAAATTGCTCTGTCTGACTTGGCATCGGTGGCAGTTGATAAATAGGCTTTTGCGTGGTTGGATCTATAGCGTAAGTGCCAGGAGATTGAAATTGGAGCGATGGTGGCTTAGTAAATAATAAATCCTCCGGCGTACCAGACAATCGAGCTGCCGCGATTGCTCTTGCTCCCCCCGGCCTAGCGTTCGCCAATAACTCAGGGAACGTGGACGGTGCCCTAGTAGTGGCTGGAATTTCAGGGGTCGTAATGACATTACCCGCCTCTCCTCCATAAGCAGTTTCTAGGTCTCGTGCAAAGGAAGGGGAGATGTTTGGATAGCTTGGCAACTGCTCAGGCACCCCAGGAACTGGCACGGTAATGCCCTTAGCGGCCTCAATACCTGCCTGAGAAGCAGCTAAAGCTCTCTGTAATGGGTCTGTCCGCCTCCTTGCCATCTCCTGTCCCGTAAAGCCAGCCAGAGAACCGATTCCCCGCGTAACAGGTCCCGCCCGGGGATGCTGCCCTATACCACCTAAAAGTGCGGCTACGTACTCCCCAAAACCCGGCGTGGGGGTAGGAAACGGGTTATTAGGGTCAGGGGCCATTGTGCTCGAAATGCCCTCGAACGCTTTTTGAAGCAGATCGCCCATTTATGCCCTTGTCTGAAGCCGCCTTAGTAACTCCAAAATATCGCCCCCGCGCTGCGCCCCAATAGTTGCGCTCGGTTGGATACCTACGGTTTGGAACTGGAAGCTGGGGGCCTGAACCCCCCTACTGTTAGGAAAAGAAGGCGGGGAACCGATTGGGACGGCTTCGGGGGAAGTAAGATCCTTCATCATGCCTCTACCGACCATTGAGCCAGCCCCACCACCAACAAGGCCACCAATTCCCGATGCTACCCCTTGCTGCGTCACGGCAGTAGAGGCGGGTAAGCCTAATGCAAAGCCAGCCTCATTCAAGCCGGTTGCTATGCCACCTGTAAGGGCAGACTCCCCAAGTAATCCTGCAACATACGGTGCGCCTACAGCGGCCCCTACTGCTCCCAAGGCCATTGGCAGGAGATTTTGAGGTTTCAAAAAGTTGCCCATCTCACCCCCAACACCGTCCTAGAATTGCCTTATTCCTCAGCCGCCCTAGCCATCGACATAGGGGGAGGCCGACCAACAGAATAAAGCTACCAAGATACGAACCTGATCCTTGCCCGTAAACTATCGTCCCATTTCCCTCAACCCGTTTTCGCATCTCTTTTGCCCAGGCTAAGACGGGGAGCCTGATAATGGCCGTCAGTAGCTTGGACCGCCTCATTGCCCTGGCAATCGGTATGGCGAACCAATGGTAGCCGTCCAAGGTTTCACGTGAAACGCTGTTGCCAAATTTCTGATCTGCCCTGTAGGTTTCCTCATCCAAAAGCCCCTGACGGTACAATTCTGAACATATCACGGTCATCCCGCCTCCGCCTTTTGTTTTACTCACCGTCGAACTCCCTGTTACGCTAGGAAATGCCCCAAGAACCCCTGTAGTAAGCCCCTGCGCGATAGCCTGGCGCCTTTGCGCGTCCTGGGTAAAGGCTTGGAACTGCATGGCTGCAAGCTCGCGTAGGGCCTCTTCGCTGGTGGACGCCTCACCTAACAGGGTTGATTCCCGCTTGATCAATTGATCCCCAAGGGCGGCCAGTCGTTCCGCCCCGGCTAGGTCCCCTGTCCTCTGAGCCTGTGCAATCTGAGTCTGTATCTGAGCGGCCTGGACCGATCCCTGTCGAGCAGCATTGGCGATGTTGGTAAGTTGAGTGGCTTGGGTAATATCGCCTGCTCGCATAGCCTCCCCTGCCCTCTGGAACATAGCGGCCCCAGCTATATCCCCCCGACGCTGTGCCTCCCCCATTGCGGCTAGTTGCGGAATGATCGCCTGCCTCCCGGCTATCTCTTGGGCGACGATAGGGCCATAGGCAGAGGCTAGAGCCTCGGGGAGAGCCCCAGACCGGCCAAGACCGGCCATTGTCATCTCATTCTGGATTCTGGGTGTCACCGCAGCCATAGCTGCTTGAGTAGCCGGAGATGATCCGATAGGACCGCCAGTGAGTTCTTGGGCCTGTAATAGGGCGGCAATCTCTGGAAACCTAAAGCCGCTGAACTGCTCTGCCATGTTTAAGCCCCGGCCTTCCGGTCCCCTGAGTTGCCCAAAGCCGGTCCCAAGTCCAATAGCTGCTCCCTCTTCTGGCCTCAAAAATGGGAACGTGGAACTCAAACCTGTGGCAAACTCTTCTCCTGGCCTCATCTGACCGCCGCCGCTGAATGTGCTTCGAGCCGCGGCTTCCTCTACAGTCAGTGGATCTCCAAAGGCCCTTGCCTGTTGACGGCCTAAGATATTGAGTTGTCCAGGGGTCGCCGGTGGAATGAACTGTGGATTGGCAAACAGGAACTCGTCAAGGACGCTTCCGGGTAAGCCGGAAGTACCAGGAGCGCCACCAACACCGCCAGTAGAGCCAGGAGAGCCTGGTACTCCACCGACACCACCTTGCCCTGTACCCTCTAATTGAGCCAACCTGTTTCGCATCGCCACGGCTTCAGGATGTTGAGGATCGGCATATTGCGGTAGGGTGAATCTTAGGTAGCCTGCCTCACCGCCAAAGGGCAACTTTGCTACTCCCCCGTAGGTGGAATAAATCTGATCCAATGTCGCCTGATCTGTCGGACCCAAGGGGGCCGGAGTAGTGGTTGGAGCAAATACCCCTGGCGCGGTCTGGGTCATATCGATAGTCGGACCTCCTGCGGGAGCGCCGCTCGGCATCTGGAAGCCGGGAAACTGCATTGTGGCAAACGGATTGAACGCCCCTTGTGGCTGAAAAGTCTGTAGCTTGGAAAGCACGTTGCCGGTTTGAGAAAATAGGGGTCGCAACTCGGGTGCAATCGACGCCTCGCTTGATTGGGTAGATCCACCTCCACCTTTGTTATGCACCAGAAAATTCTGGCAAAAATATAAATTGGGTTTATCGACGTGGAGGTGAAAAACTTTTTCTTTTTTCCCCGTAGGCACAACCGCTGTGACGCGAATATAAACCACTTCTTTTTCCTCAAGAAGGTAGCCAATCAACTGCCCCAACAGGTCGGCGGTAGGTCTGAACTTGCCGTCCCAACAGACAAAGAGTTGATCCTTGGTGGTAAGGATAGTGCCGTGAGTTGTAGCAAGGCTGATTAACTCTTCGTGGGACTCGAAGACTTCTCTTACGGTAGTCTCGACAAATTCCTCAGTGCCTTCGGGGCGTAAGACATAATCGCCTATGCGAATGTTCTGAATAGCTTTTTTACCACCCGGAATCGTTATCTGACTATCTTTAGGAAAACAACCCACGATTACTCCATCTCCAGCTTCATCAACCACCTGTACGGTTTAAAGTTAAATTCTTTTTCATAGAGTCTCGCGTGAGCCTCACTTAGCGCCATGTTCAAAGTGTGCTTGATTTTATACTTCGCCGCCCACTCTTTGAGGATCTTAAAGCCACCCGCCATCACGTCCTCTGCGTTCACGTCCTTCTCTATCTGCAAGACGTAAACCACATTGCCCAAAAGTCCGTATGGCTCTATATCGGCAATACAGTGAGCCACAATCTTTCCCGACTCGTCCACGGCCACAAGCAACTTCCACGCTTCGCTCTTAGTGTGAAAAGCGGTGAAGACCATATTGCGAAGCGCATCAGGAAGAGTATCGGAATGGTACTTTTCACAGAAGGCCACGCAGCGGTCGATAAATGGGAGAAGTAAGGAAACCGATTCGGGGTCGTCCCGCTTTAGCTCGATGATACGATAGGTCTGCATGGCGAGTCCTTCAGAACCGTTGCCCCGTCCTGCTTCCAATGGTTCCAGGTCAAATCCCATAATTACCTCAAAAATTGCCTAGTTAGTTCAAGTATTTGTCGATGTAGTTCTGGCGATACCCCGTAATTATAATAATCCGGTCGCGGCTGCTGGCCGCTGAGAATGTCTGCAATATGTTCCTCTGGTTGTCCGAAACGTATTTCAGGGCTAGGAATCCATTTCTTTTTTTCAAAGTCCCAGTTAGCAGTTTTTAGCCCCTGCGGTTGGATTGCTGTCATCATTTTTTGACGGATTTCAGGGTATTGCGGGTGCGTGATGCTAATAAAATGTCCTAACTCATGAGCTGTAACCTGTCGTGGAGTAACCCCTGCCTGAAACATTTCGACGGGATCACCCAAACCTATGACTGAGGAGCCTCTTGGAATTGTTGGATGAAAGTTCCGGCCCCCTGCTTCACCATACCAACCAAGCCCCTCGCCAACGTCCTTGTCAACAAAGACATATACTGGAGCTTTGCTTGACTGTGCAGTCTGATAAACCGGCATTTCCTTAGTCTGCTGAAGCATTGCGTTTGCCAATCCACCAAGAGGAATAACCCCCTGGAATCTCTCTATCTGAGGAAGCAGTCCGCCCATCACCTTGTCCTGCCTATAAACCGGGTTCCTAAAACTATGTCCACATCAGCCGTCGTGGAAACTATATTTTGTTGTTGACTACAGTGAATCAACATGTTAAGTTATCCCTATGCAAAAATCCTGTGAGCGATGTGGAAAAAACTTCGTTCCTTATCGAAGGAATTACCATCGTTTTTGTTCGATGAAATGCTCCCGAGTTGCGTATCAGAGAAATGTCCTTGGAGTACCAGAAATTCCCGATCACGGTTCTTGCAAAAATTGTCAAAAACCGTTCAAACCCCATACCTCTAACCAAGTTTTTTGCAGTCGTCATTGTTTTGAGCATCACCACAACCAAGAATGGGCAAAAAAGTATGGCGTTACTCCGGCAATCAAGCTTTATCATACAAGGCTCAAGGCTGGCCTGTGCCCAAGGTGCGGCAAGGAATCGGACAGAAAAGGAAAGACCTGCACGAAGTGTCGGAAAAAAATCGGAGAAAATAGAATTAAGACTCGTCTGCACCATAAGTTGGACATGATTAGAGCCTATGGTGAAAAATGTACTTGCTGCGGTGAAACCAATCCGGGATTTCTGAGCATTGATCATATCTATAATGATGGAGCTAAGGACAGAAGATTGATTAGAGACAGCAGGTTTCATCTTCATCTCAAACGACTCGGTTGGCCCAAAGACCGTTATCGACTTCTTTGCTTTAATTGCAATTTTGGTCGTGCCATAAATAAGGGGCTTTGTCCTCATCTTGTACGTCCTGTGTAGCGAATCCCAAGACATACATCTATATCCGCTGTGGTTGGAGCAAAACTTGCGGTGGTGATATACACCCCCAGTAAATCGCCCTCCTCGAAAGTGTCGGTCCCAGGGTCTTGCCTTGCCGTGTTGGTGCGGGTATTGGTAGCATCCAAAACAGCGGTAAATCCGCTCTTGGCGGTAGTTGCATCGTCCCTGTCCGTCACCACGGCCTCAACAGTTAAAGTCCCGGCTGTGCGAGCCGCGTTACTTGTTACCGTGATGCTAGTGATCGAGCCGAAATCCTCTGCGGCAAATCCCCTCGTGGACATCCCATTACTCAGGGCTTGGTCTGTCAGGTTTGCCCCTACGTTATCGAGAAAAAAGTAACAGGCCAGATCCAGTGACCGTTCATTTATCCCCCTCGCCAACAGATCAATAGCCGCGCTCAAAGAGACCTGCTCACGCTTTAGATACTCGAGGTATTGCTCTGCCCCTCGATCCAGGGCCTCCTCGATAGCCTCCATACGACGGGCCAATTCCGCTATCCTTTCCTGTAGCGGCACCGAAAGGCCGCGAGTAAGATTAAGCTGCCCCCCCCGGATCATCTTTAGCCGCGGGAGTTCAGCATGGGCTATGGTATGCTCAAGGCCGGCTCGTTCAGGCATTTGTCGGTCCAACTCCCGGAAGGCCAGCATCGGAGCCATGAAGTATAGCGCCTAAGTATTCAACCCCGCCCGTTGCCGCGTTTACATAATGCCTTACGGTTACAAATCGGTTGTTAAGGTCCAGGTCGGATAAATCAATATCGTTTCGTTGATCGGTCTGTAGGTCCCTATTAGCCGCCGCCGTAAGTGTCCGGTCGCTCATCAAAGTGTTCGTAGTGCCAATAGATGTTTGGAGCGTGGTGGGGTTTGTCGTTTTTCTAAAAAAGGTCTCCAGGGCCATTGGCTGAAAGTAGTTTGTCAACCCACCGGCGGGCAGTAGTCCGTACTCCAGGATGGCCTCAATCGCCGTGCCGTTATCCGACCCATCACCAAAACCGACCATGTGGACCTGACCCGTATCGTCACCCCACATTTCCGTCTTGTTTGCCGCCGAACCGAAGGAATCCCAAGTAGGATATGTAGCCGCGATATTGGCCCAAGTGTAAGCGGCAAGATCGTCCCAAGTGACAAGCGCGACCGTTCTCCACGGAGCGGAGGCTGTGATATTGCCGGTTTTAAGCCGCCCCATCTCGCCTGTTCTGACATTGTAGAAAATGCCTATGTCAGGGGCGCTGCTTGTGCCGGCTGGAAACAGCCACTCGATGACTTCAAATTTGCTCTTAAAACATCCGTGGCTCATGGCCCTGTTGTTATAGTTAAGATTGTCCAAGACGAACCGTTTCATGGCGTAACCAACTGCTTCGGTCTGGACGCCATCGAACCGATAGACGTTGCCATCCTCTGAAAGCCAGTAATTTCTATCACCCCAAAACACAATGCTTCTGGCGGAAATCGGCCCAGGGAAGCTCGAAACCCATTCTGGTCTTACTGGAAAAGAACCTTGCGTCGATCTCAGTACCCACTGACTCGAATCGCCATACACTCCAACCGTAGTCCGGTTAAGCCTTTCCATGCCCACCATTATGTCGCCGGAATCGGCCAGAATAATCGCATTGGCGGCAGGCCAGCTTGAAGAAGTGTTGTAACCGGAAATGCGGATCGTATTCGGTCTGACTAGGCCGATAACGCGATTACCTAAAACCTTCATGTCGGCAAAGACAGGTGGGGAGCCGCCGAGGTCAGCGCACGTTGCGGTAGCACCGTCCCATAGTTGATCTGCCACTTGGTTGTTGCAGATGAGAAGATTATAAGCGATAGGAGTTCCTTCGGGAAAAATACAGAATCGAGGCTCATCGGTAGTAGATCCGACAAGGGCCGTGTTTGTTCGATTCACCCAAGCCGAACCACTAAAGCTCCATATCTGAGTCCGATTGACGGCAATAGTCCTATCGGCAAGCGCAGCGGTACGGTAGTATTGGAGGCCCATGATGCGCCCGCCCGGACCAGTCGAGACAAGTTGCTTGTATCCAGGCCGGATAACAAGTCGGCCCTGGTTATTCCGATACATATTTTGGCAAACGGCCAAAGCATTAAGAGGCAAACGATGGGAGACAATATCGTTTCTCTCCCCGGCGTCGGGAATTTCAAGGGGAATTTGTCGGGTGCCGACAGACACTATTTTACCGCCTCCAATTTAGGCTCTCCGTGAGTTTTCACTTCCTCCAAGTGCGTAAGGATCGTGTTCACCCATGATGCCATCATGGGCGGCACTTTGGAGTTATCCAAGCACCAGTTAACGACATCAAGGAGCCAGAGGGTTTCCGACTTCTCAACTTCGATCTCGTTGGATTGCAAGAGGCCATCTTTCTCGGTTGCCTCGTCGAGCGCGTCCATGATGGTGCTCCACATGCGGGTGTCCGTCCGATTCATTCCTTGTGGATATCGGATAGACACCAGGGCGCGAAGCAGGTGCTCTGTGATGTGCTTGTTCTCCGGAAAAGCCTGCCGCTCAGGCGGCTTTAGGCGGTAATTGAGATTGAGATTCATCTTTTTCATCCTGTCCCCCTTTTATGATGAGCATCAGCACCTCACCAGTTTTCCGTCCGCGGTGATACACGCCGGGCTGGTTGATCCACCCTGTAAATTCCAGAACGTGACATCACCATTGGGCCAGATCGTAAATCGCTTTTGCAAACCTATAAAGATCGGCTAATCATGGTTGTTTTTTCTTTGGCACTCTGTACTTCTGTACGAGTGCCTTTTTAAGCGCCTCAAGCGTTTCTGCCTTCTCAACGACATCGGCAAATTCCAAATCTGGATCGGCAGCAATAGACAGCGCCGAATTGATCTTGAGTGTCGGTGGTGTAGTAGTTGTATCCACCACGGTCCACGCCTCTTTGCCTACCGCTTGGCCCAAAGGAACCGGCCATGCGATCTTGTCCGGTGTCTCGGCCACTTCAATATGCTCCACCCCATCCGGCAACTTTGGAGCAGTTGCCAAGTCGGGATGAACGCCGTAAACTAGCCCGCTATTTTTCCAGTAAAAGATTATAGCCATAAATTAGGCCCTAGAAACCAACAAGAATGAATCGGTTTGCACAAAGGTATCTACCACCGCTGCTGTCTGTTGCGCCCATTGGAGTTGCAAGTTGCCCGCTGTAGAGCCGTTGCGGACTGAGCCTAATATCGTTATTCCTGCGGAAGTCGTAAATCCCCCAAAGGATAAAGTATCACCTGAAGCGCCACCTGAAGGACTTTGATTAGTTACTGTGGCCCCTGGTTCTACATACACACCTGATGTTACCGTCCATTTAAGTGTCGCGCCTGTGGGAACAGTAAAACCCGCCTTGAAATCGGCAGTTCCATTAGTAATAATATAAATGTTTAAGATAAAATAAACCGTTTCATTCGCCGCCAGAGGAGCAAGCAATGTGTCATCGTTGACAAGGGTCGTTGAGTTATTGACGACCTGGGTCTGTGCGGCCTTACGGATTATTTGAACGCTGCTAAGTGTCCCGCTTCGCACAATACTGCGGCCAAGCTCACGGTAGTTGCCGGAGCCTTCGTGCATGAAACAGAATATCTCGCCAGCAACGGTTGTGTGGTTGACACCGCCACGCAGGATAAGCGCCGTCGCGTCGTGCGTAATCAATACGGCGTCATCAAACACCAGCCAGATTGGGCCAGCGCCATCAATGCTGGCAATCGAGGTTATCCCAGTGGTGCCGGTGATGTGAAAGAGGTTGCCGTCTGTGCCGGGAGTAAGCGCCGCAGCGGAGGCGATAGCTGCGCCTTCTTTTAGGCTCCACCGAGTAAGAGCGGTCAACCGCCCGTTGGTTTGGTAAGTGATACCACCAGCCGTATAGGAGGTGGCATCAGTGATGCCAAGAACGTCCTCAATGAAGAGCTTGAGGGCTCTTATTTGATCGTCACCCAGCCCGGGAGAATCGGTACTGGCGGGTGCGGCTTGGTCGGTCGAGTTAGGGAATCCCACTTACTTTTTCTCCTTCTGTCTTGCCTCGCTAATCCTCTCCCACTCATCCCCATTCACAACCATCTCTCTTACTACCCATGTTTCCTCTGGATGAAGCAGCCACTTTTTTACGATTGACACGGATCCACCGGCGTCAACGGAAACTTCCATCTTGCGCTCGGGAGTGTCGGTGATGATGTAGGGGCGGCTCATAGGTTAGTGACCTGGGGGAAAAAGATCGTGGTCCGTTTCGTAGTCCGTCCCCGCCCGGCTCCATGCCCCTGCATCTTTAATGGCAGGACTTAAACCAAACTTGTGCGCGTCGAGCGTTTTTTCTCTTTCCAACGAGATTTCGCCTTGACCATCGTAATCTTTAGCCAAAGTAAGCCATCTTTCATCTTTCGTTTTTGCAAACAAGTGTCTGCAAGTATCGGCTGCGGCTTGCCATTCTAGGGGACCACTGGGCACTATCGGGTTTGTGGTGCTGGCAAGGTCGGTATGCCCTTTCTTGATAATCACCCGGACTACCGTGGCCGCCGTAAGACGCGGGGTAAATTCGATTTGAACCAGATCGCTTGTACCGCTCATATCGCGCGGACCACGAGCAAAAGCCGTTGCTTGAGTACCCGTGCTGGTTCTGGCTGGATCTATAGCGTCCAAGGATTCCTGATCTATTTCTCCTAACTTCGAGGTGTTATGCACAACTGAAACAATGGACTCGACGGCGGTCCCAAGACTATAGAACCGCTCAAACATGACATAGGTGGCTGTGGCGGCGGTTGTCCCCTGATAGGCGACCGTCGTACCGTTTAAGTCGCCAAAAGTGACCGTAGCGCCACTGACAGTTTTGACAACGTAGAGTTCGTTATCCGACCCGATACGAACGTACTTCCCCTCATCCGCTGAGGTCCAGGAGCCGCCGGTAATGGTAGCAGTCGATCCACCATTTGTGACAGACAATGTGCCGCTGCTTTCATCAGCCGCAATGACAATAAGAATTTCCTGCTTTTTCCTACTCCATTCAAAGGATTCAAGTAGGCCGCGATGTCGGGTATTATAAAAACGGCCCACAAGAGCGGCAGTCGCAAGACTATGGTTTCCGCACAAGTCCTGGATGCGAGTCACGGATGTTGTAAAATTGGCCATTTAACACCCCACTCCAAAAGTTTTCGCAAAGAAAGTGACAGCGCCAGCGGTGTAGGAGGTGGTGTCAGTGATGATGTAGGGACGGCTCATGGTTCCTCTTATTGCTGCACGTAAGTCACGGTTCCTTGCACACTAGGACTTGTGCCGCCTACTGCCATACAAAGTGCTTGGCTTGCCGTTGTAGCGAATGCCGTCATACCGGGAGCATACACATTGAACGAACCCACTACCGGAAGAATAAGACCGGTCAAAAATGTCGTCCCGGTCCCGCATGTGGTCCCCGTTCCATACACAAATCGGTAAGTGGGCGTTGTCCCGCCAACAGTCGCAAAGAAGCCACACACATAAATTTTCGTACTCCCGGAAGCAGCGATCAATTCCGCGTTGGCAGTCACATTGAGCACCACGCTGGACTTGGCCACGCCGCTTGATTGGCATGGATCGTTTGTGGCCATAACCAATCTTTGAGTACCCGTATCAGAGGCGCCAACCCCCATAGATGTGGCAACCCCCCCAATCTGAGCCATGTTAAACGGCTCGTTGTCGGGAAATGTGCCGATATCAACTCGGTTGGTAGTCCCAGGCGTCGTCTGGTCAATACCGACTTTGCCGATGAGAGCTGTGCCAGCAGCTAGCTTTCCGATCTCTGCGGTTCCAGCAGCGAGTTTTCCGATTTCCGCTGTTCCTGCTTGGAGTGTCGCTTGCGTGGCGAATGTGCCGGAATTTTTGACATTCCCGATCTCAGCGGTGCCGGCTGACAAAACTGTATTGCCGACGTTCACCCATAAGCGTCCCGTCGAGTCCACAATACAGCGCACCCGATCTCCATCGGCTACCCCTGCGTCCACCGCGGCTGTATCCGCCCGGACACACCCGGCCATCGTCATGGTATCGGTAGAGGTTGAGGCTGTGCCCTGGTTGTACTGAGTCACGCCGGCCGCTACGTTGATGTTTAAGTTCCCATCGGCATCCGCGTTCAGCCCGCCGCCGATCGGCACGGAGGCGGCAAAGGTCTCAGCCGGAAAGAGCAGGATAGCAGAGAGAAGAAGAGTTAAAATCCGTTTAGTCATTCGCAATTTTTTCGGCTGCTCTCTTTGCGTCTGCGCGTAGTTTATCAAGAGCTTCCCGTTTCCCATCGACAGCTCTCTCCAAACTGGCCTTTTGCTCTTCCAACTTTGCGATATCCTCTTTTAATGCCGCGTTCTGCTGGACAAGCAAATCGGAAAGCTGCCGCGTATTTTCACGGGACTTCGTCAGACTCGCAATCTGATCCCGGCATTCGACGGAAAGCTGTAAAAGCTCGTGTATCCTGCCGAATGCGTCTCTGTATATCGGATCAGAAACGGTCTTTAGCGCCTGCACGATCTGGTAAGAAAAATCGAGGGCTTTATCTAAAGTTAGGGTTTGCTGAGTCTCCTCACTCATTTTTGCTCCTTTCTAAATAAATACTTCAACCCAAGCCTCAGTCGGACCCGTGAGGCCTGTCGAGGTGGTTGTTACAGCGTAAACCAAGCCAGTCGCAAAAACCTTGTGAATGGGGATGACCAAGGTGGCGGTTGACGGAATCGCATAAGGCATCGTCGGGGCCGTAGTGCCAACAGTCACATCAGCCGTTAGGGCGTCGAATGTTTGCAGATATCGAGCGCCTGCATCCACGTTTGTCACAACGATACGGTCAACATAATGACGGCCAATGGCCGCAACGACTTTGGCGTTGCTCGTTACTTTGGTCGCTACGCTTGTCAACATTTGATCGGACATCCAGACCTCCTAAAAAAATAGACAGGGCAGGTTTCCCCGCTCCTGCCTATCTTCTTCACTCGAATTTGCCCTATGCCTCGCCTAAAACCCTGCTATAAAAAACTCCCAGGTTGCCGCCTCGACGCTCACGTTGATCGTAACCGTGTTCTGACTGCCGGTCGTACTGATGCGGTGTCCAGCAGACAGACTGCTAGGGCCGACGCCGGTGGCAGCCGTGTTACGTTGAGACATCCCAAAAAACAAGATGGTGCTTATCCGAGGCACAATAAGCGTATCGCCGGAATTTACCGCGGCCGTTCCGGTAACGACAACCAGGTTTCCAATGATGCTTTCCTGCAAGTTACTCAAAGTCAGACTCGCCGGCCAGGCTTGACTCGCAAGAACCAGGACGATGAGCAAGGCGCCTAGTATTTTTTTCATGTTATTTGCCTCCTCCTTTCATCCTATTGTTATGGCGTTGCGACGTTCATCGCGGGCGAGAACAATGTCAAGAAACAGGGGAGCTTATCCCGCGCCGAATCGCTAGTCATGGCGAACGGGGTATACCCGATAGCCAGTTCAAGACCACCAGCAGCGTCGATATCAATAACCGCTGCCCCGGCGATGACCGCGCCGCCAGCCACAAAGGTGACTGAGTTCTTGCTATTGGCAATCGGACACAGACCATGCTGTTGCACCCAACCGTAGTTGCCGTCCGAAAACCCGTTTGGGCCTACAACGATACCGAGAGTATTCTGAGCCAAGTCGGCTGCCACTGCATCCTCAGCGTGCCAGCCTGGACTCAAGATCCTAAGATCATCGTTCACCGCTAAGGCCGCGCTGAACGCATAGTCGGGATCGACATTGGCAACATCGGCAGTGTTGTTCTCAATGATGCTCACTTCGTTTTCCGGCGCGGCTCCCGCCGAGTCGTTGTTATCGACGCAATAGAGCATCATGCCGACATGCTTGCCCCCCTGGTGCTTGCCTGCGAGCACATAGACTGTGCCGAGGGTAAAGCCAGCTACTAGAGTTGCCGAAGTGGTCGTCCCCGAAGTGATGTCGGTTACGCTTACCACAGCCACCCTTCTCACTAGGTCGCCCTGAGCAAAGGCAGAACCGCTCAAGTTCCGCACGTACTTGAAAATCTTTTCCCCAAACTTGTCAGTCGCCAGCGCAATCTGCCCTGGGCGAAACTCATCCAGGGCGACCCTCGGATTGTAATCGCCATTCAAGTCCGCATGGCCGATGCCAGTGAGCATTCCTAATTTCAAATAATTATTCGGCATATCCTTCTCCTTTTCCTCCCAAACGTGGGGAGTATCCCGCTACAATATTAGATTCAGAGAATGACTACGGGCTTGCCTCTCTCTGAGGGAAGTTCTTCGGCACTTGGTGATAGCCCCTCATCGTGTCGTGAAAACTTTCCGGTACGCTGTACTCAATCTCGTCGCCAAAAAGGTTTAACCCAAACGCCCACTTTGAACGGAAGTTCCTAAAAAGCCCAAGCGTATCGAACTCGTAGCGAAATGCCCCCTTAAAAACGACGATCTTTTCTGATCGACTTTCAAAAGCCTGAGGCAACACAAACTCCGCTATAAACTTTGGGCTTGACTCCTTTGGGCAATTCTCCACAAACAAAATCCTGCCCTGTTTTAACGGTGGGAGTTTAGGAGGATTCTGAGTCCTCTTAAACGCCCGAATCTGCGCATCCTTAACTTCCTTGTTCATCAATCTTTAAGTCACATTTGTGGCGACATTGTGCATTCGTGGGCTCTTGCATACCAACTCACCTGCAAAATACAGATGGTTGATAACGGAATCTTGGTTGGTCGGGTAGAGCCAGCCAGAAGGGGTCCACATCCGGTTTTTATGAACAACGAGCTTTAAGTACTCGCTGTTGATAAAGTAGACGTGGTCCGTCTGACAGTGGCTATCGACAACCACTTCGGCGCCGTTCATCAGAACCGTCTTGAATCCCAGATTGGCGACCGGAGTATCCTTTCTCCCGCCCGACTCGATTCTCTGCGACGGCTGTGCCCGCTCCCACCACTTGTTCATCAAAGCCTGAGTGGTGATAATCAGATCGCACGACTTATTGGCAATGGTCGCCCGCTGCATGAAGATATTCATCTGCGGGAGGGAGAAGGTGGTTGCGGTGGTAGTTGTAGTCGTGCCGCTAACTGCTAAACCAGCGGTAGCCGCGGTTGTAACCCGCGTAATGCCCCCGTAACTCGTATGGGTCGTACCGTCGTCGAAGGCGACCCGGAGTCCAGTCAACTTATCGCCGCCGGTTCCTGCGAATACATCGACTCCAAGATATTCAGCAGCGGACATCTCGGCCTCATCCATCTCATCGGAAACGAGGTCATGGATCATCTTTCCGCCGGCGTTTTTCAACAGGTCAAGACCGTACAGAACGATGTCCACATGGTAGAGTTTCCAGTCGAACACCATTTCCGTCTTGGTCTCGCGTCGCTCGTTTCCAAAGGTATCGCCCGCACCGTATGCACCGCCCGGCTTTTTCTCATAGATAATCCGTTGGCGAACGTCCTTGCCGCCGTCTTCGATGATCTTATCCAGATCCAATAGCCGCTTGGTAAGCGGGTTGGACCCATAGAAATTGTCGATAAGGCCGGGGAGTTTTGCGGAAATTGTCGAGGTTCCTACGTTGTTTAGAACTTCTGTTAATGTTGGAACTGATCCCGCCATTTGCGTTCATCCTTATAGTCCTCCCGCTAAAGGTCTGCCGCACTAAACTGGTGACGGGTAATGAGGCGCGGAACCTCACTTGTCGGTCGGCCAACCTAACCCGTCATTGAGAAAGCCAGGGAATACCCGCCTTTTCTGCCTCCGCTCGAACGGCCTGAGTGATGTCAGCCGGTTTTTGAGGAGCTTGCTTTAAGATCGGCACAGCGCCAGAGCCTCTAACGCCCTCCTCCTGCTTCTGTGCATCCAACTTGCGCTGATATTCCTCTTCACCAAGCTTCATCCATTCCTGCTTTTTTCGCTCCTCTTCATCACCCGCCGTGAGCTTAGTGTAGGCTAAATCGAGCGGATTGAATTTGCCCTCCTGGATCTGCTTCTGAACGTCCATCGCCTCTTTGAGCAACTCGCGCAGCACCAACTTAGGATTGTTGACCTTTCTTTCCAAAGCGTCCGTAACGAGGTTCCAATAACGGTAATCCCCCTCACGGCCAGTCCTCATAGCATTGCCGATCTGCTCACCCCACATCTGTTCCTTCTCAGCAATCGTTTGAGCAAGTTTTTGCTCATAGTTGACTTGCGCTGCGTTTAAGATGCGGTTGACCTTCTCCTGCTCAGGAAGATACTCCCAGTTGGCAAAGTCTATCCGGGAGACTACGGCGGCGTTCGGCGACGCTCTCAGATCAGTGTTGGCTTGTGCCCCCCGGTCCTGACGCCCCCCGTTCTGTTTCACCCCTTGCCATTCCTTAAACTCCTCCCAATAGGGTGTCATTTTCTGCCCGAAATCCTCCCACTGCTGCAACTTCTGAAGTTGCTGCTGATAGGCTCGTTCCTTTTCAGCCAACTCTGTCGTTTTGCGGGTATAGTCGGCTTGTAACATCCACTCCTTTTTGGCCTGCTCCCTCAGTGTCGGATCGGCAATCTGAGCGAGCCATGCCGGTTCTTGATTTTGTTCTCCTGCCATAACGTCCCTTCTTGGTTAGTCGCTCGAATCCTACGGCCCATAGGCGGAATTAGTCATACGGACTTTCCGCTTTTGTGGCTTTTGGGTGTTCATCGACTCCTCATTGGGCGCCTTTCCGGTCGTTCGGGTTAATCCCTCTTGGATTCCCACGACCCCCCATCTCATCCATCGCCTCGGGTCCTCGTTCTAAAAGGCCAATAGCCATTGTGATACGCGGGGCCATTTTCGCGTCCGCCTCTCGCGCCTGATCCAAAAGGTCAATCGCCTGGCTGACAAGCTCGATGCCTATCGGTTGCGATTTCCTTCTGACCTCCGCCATCATCCGAATCATCTCACCCATACTTGGCGGTGGCATACCTTGCTCCATCGGGGGCGGCATAGGTGGGGCTCCACCTATCATTGACCCCATCGGGGGTCGTGGTAGCCCGGACATCATTGGCATCGGTGCTTAGTACCTCTTACTTTTCATCGACCGTTTTTTTAGCTTCCGCTTGGAAGCCAGCCGGGTCGACTTCGATCCCCCCATCATTTTTGGCTTCCCTACAGGCGTTTCAAGAGAGCTTGGCTTGCTGCCTCTTCCTGGAACTAGATCTGGCATAAAGTTTTTCTCCTTCCATTTTTTTCACGTAGAACCTTTTAAACTCCCATTCCTGGCGACGGCAAAGGCGGCAATCCTACACCCCCTATCGGTGGTCTCAACCCCATACCTCCAGGGAGAGGACCAACAGGAGCCACTTGGCGCGGTGAAGGCTGAAGTCCACTCATTCCCGGCCCTAATCGGGCCGAAAGCATTCTCATTGCGGCGCTAAGTTCGTTTGGATTCGGTCCCTGAGCTTGCTGTGGTGGCTGCGGATTCAGGAGCTTCATTATAGGGCCGGTTAACTCCATGCTGTTTGAGCTATCTCGTAAGCCCGCTCCTGCCAACATGAGAGGCAAATTCGGAAGGGTAAAAAGAGTTTGAAGGTCCATGCCACTCTGAGCAAGTTTGGAGATACCACCGGCAAATTTCTCGAATCCAGCTCCCGCCAAAACACTCAGCATGGCCGAAATGCTGTTCGAACCTGGCGCGATTGGAGTATTTTCGTCTGGCATCTTCTTTCAGCCTTAGCAAGGCCGGAGGATTCGGGGGGCTTGGGTTCCCAAGTTGCCCTCCGGCTTGCCAAAAAGAAAAGCGGGCTAGAAAAAATCCTCTTTTCAGAGAATCTCCAAGCCCGCTTTCTATGTCACTTCCCCTCCGTCGAGGGGGCGTTCCCATTCGTGCCTAAGAATCAGGCATCAAAAGAAAAAAATCAAGGACTTTTATCCCACCTCGATAAAAACGGCCTTTTGGCACCCCCGTGTTCGCACCTCAAAGGATCTTCCTATCCGCTGATAGTAGTTGGTCCAAGTGCTTACATCGTCATCAAGGCGATAGTGGACCTTTCCGTCGTTCACTTCATTCGGGAGCCACTTTGTCACTTGCTGCCATTTATGCGGCCTGTCCAATGTCTCCTTCACCGAGCGGGATAGTTGAGCCACTTGCGCCTCCTTGTTGCCCTTTACCGCCTAGCTGTGCTGCTATACAGCCTTCCGAACCTCGTGGGTTCTAATGTAGTCAGCAAGAGCCTCTACTCTCTCGGCACTATCCCCCAAAAGTCCGAGTGCCGAATTACACTTACCGCAAAGTAGGCCACGAACTATTCCAGTGGCGTGATCATGGTCCACGCCCAATCTGCTTTTCGCTGCGCATTTTCTCTTACACGCAGCACAAACACCACCTTGCGACGCAAGCATCTTGTCGTATTGTTCAGGAGTCAATTTGTATTCTCGGTTGAGTAGCCAACCGAAACGCCTTGCTTGATATTCCTTGCTTTGACGATGCGCTTTTTCTTGTGCCAGTCTCACATCTCGGTGCTTGAGATAGTCTCGTTTTGCTCTAACTTTCGTCGCTTCGACATTATTTTCACGATATAACTTGGCATGGGCCAAAATCCCTTGTCGATTCTTTTTATACCATGCCTTTTTTTGTTCACTTTTTCTCTCCCTATTTTTAAGTTGATAGGCTTTCTGGTAAGCCTTATATGCTCGTGGATCTTTATACGGCATAAAGTTGAATCCTTACTCCCCTAATCCGCCACCCTGATCAATCCCTCCAGGGGGCACATTGCCACTACCGCCCTTTTCAGATAGTCTTATGAGTCCTTCTTGTATAGCTTCTTGTGCTTTCTTGAGCGTTTCCTTCGGATTCTCGAAAGATAACTCAGCAAGGACCTCTTCAGGATGCACCCAGCCTTGTTGTGCGAGTTGGTACTTCATCAAAGCCCGTTGTACTCTGGTAATAGCAAGCGAAGATCCCGGTTCTATGACAAAGCTGAAATCCTTAAACGCCTTGCGAAGATCCTCTTGGGAGCGCGGATTGCCTTCTTCGTCCACCAGGATCTTCTCACGCTCGAACTCAAACTTTGCCCATTTGCCGCTGTCTCCGACAAGATGGAGCAATCTCCCGGACTCGTAATACTGGAACACCCTCGATAGGATTTTCTTGCCCAATCGTTCGTAAAAATCCTCAATTCGCCTAGCGGCGGTGCGAATAGGGGTTTCAATCATCAATTGCAGACCTTCGATAGCCGGTCCCGTAATGATCGACGGTACTCGCTTTTGAGTAGGCGGAGTAGTGGCCCCGATCTTTTGGCGGATATACTCAACAAGTCGCTCTATAAAATTGATCGAATCAGTCGGTAGAGGCGAAGGCACATTAAACTCCACGCTCCTTCCTGGCATCTTCTCGATAAACTGCCCTACTTGACTGGAAATCTTGTTTCGCTCATCTGGGGATAAAGCGCCGGCATCCATGATTACACGGACGACAGTGTTGATAAGTAAGTTGCGTGTAAAACCGTCCCCAATCCGGTTAATGGACTCCTGAAGTCTTTTTACCGATTGAATCTCATCCGGCCCCCACGCGCTTTCCAGGTCCACTTTCCAGGAAAGCATATCGACCGGAAATTCGCCATCCCAATAGGGATTGAACGTATCGGACAAAATAATATCGCCACATCGGATGATGCGCCGACCACCAGGGAAGGGCTTACCATTCTCTGCCCACTTGGTGACGCCCTCGACTATGGGCAGATCTCCGAGGTCATCGATAGTCCTGCGCCTATCCTGAATAAAATACTCCCGCCTTACCGCCCTTGGAATAGGACTTTTGGATGGAGCCTCTTTGCCTTGTCGCAGCCGGAGGAAAGCAGCGCGAATCATGCTGACTGCCGAGTTGATATTGGATACTTGAAAGCCAGATACTCTGGCATCGGACTTCACCAATGAACCGCGTATTGGATATTTCTCCCGAATCATGCTTAATGGAACCCAATCCTCAAGACGGACATATTCCCCGCTACACAAACCTTCTGGCCTTTGAACGTAAGGGTCAAAGATTACAGAGCGCCCATCCTTATCGAATATCTCAATCTCTTTGTCTTCCGAGTTCCAAGGGCAGCAGGCAAACGCGGCCCCCATAGTAGCTCCAAGGTAGCCCAAGCGTTCTGTGCGGTACTCCATGTGCTGGCGGTCCCAAACTGACCTGGAGGCTTTTTGTAATACATCGGCGGCGTCCTGTAAGCCCTCAGCCGATGGCAGGACGCGAATAACCGGCTTAGACTCAGAGAGTTTCCCGATTTTATCTTCGATAGACGATTCGACGACATTGTAAAGGAAATAAGGGGACCGTTCAGACTTCCATTGTTTGCCCTTAAAAATATCCAGGTTTTCATCAATTTTCTTCACCCGCTCCTCTACGGCGGCCTCACCCTCTGTGTCGATACGGTTAAGAAATTTGATGAGATCGTCTTCGGGAAAGAATTTTGGCATCTACGCCTCTGGTATCGTCTCTTTGACCATGGGGCCAAGTGGCAGGTCTGGAAGGCTCGGCATGGCTGAAGTTGTCGTCTTTTTGGCCTGATCTAGCAAATCCTCAAGGTATTCCGGCTCGCCATCCTCTACCGCTACTTTTTTAGGCTCATCCCTAATTCCTAATCGCTGACGTTCCTCCGCCCCACCACACTTATTGCTGCAAAACCGAGCCTTGCGATCTTTTGGCTGGTACATCTGATGACACCACTCACACTCTCTTAACTCCAATGGCCCCATCTCGCCGGTTTCCCATCCTGGATCCAAAAGAGGCGCGTTGGCGAGCCCCCATTCGTGACAGCGCCGGAATTGGCCCCAAAGACATTGCCAGCGCGGGACGACAAGGATTTTTTCTGCAACTTCCAGGAACCACTCCCTCTCGGTTTCCGTGATGCAGGGAAGGGACATATCGATCCCCACGTCTTTCTGAGCGTCGGTGAATTTGAAGCCGCTGTCTATGGCCTTTCGAATAGTATCAAGAGCCATCCCAACTCGGTCTGCCAGAGATGGATCGTTCTCCTCGCCATTGGCGATAGCGGCTTTCATCTTTTCTGTGTAGGCATCCCCAATCCGGTTAATAGATTCTTGTAACTCCTGGACCTCCGCCACTTCCTGAACGGTCATGCTTTCAGCGGTTGAATCTGGCTCCTTGAAACTAAAATCCCCCGCAAGACTATCGGGGCCAAGGGTTACTAGCCCCTCCGGCTCCGGCGTCCGCGCTAGTATCTTTGCCAATGCTTCCCGTCCATGCGTTCCTGTTTTCTTCTCTGCCATAAGGCCTCCTTTTAATCCCAAGGATTAACTGTGTCCTCATACGTTGATTTTCCCCCGTGCATCAACTTCGCCCATTCGGTATCTCGGTAAGCATCATCCACAATCTCTTTCGGTTTTGGCTGTTCCGCCGCACGACCCCAAGCGTATTTTTTCCCGAAGTTCTCATCATCGGAAACCTTGATACAAATCATAAAACCCATTACGCAATCATCAAAATTCCCGACAGTGTGGTAGGTTGTTTGCCCCGTTTCCGTGTAGTCGCGGACAAACTGGCGCAATTCGTCCCATAGCGTCTTACTGAATATCTGGCATTCCCTGTTCCACACGACCTCAACCGCATAATCGACCAATCTCCGCTTGCTGCTGTTGCTCGTCTCCCATCCCAACATCTGAGTCAGTTTTGGCGTAAGCTGATCGGTTTTTCTCCAAATATAGATGTTCTGATAAACCTCCCTCAATCGTTCCAAGGTAGACCGCCCGCAATCGTTTACCTCCGGCGCGATCTGAGCGTTATTGTAGTAGCGGCCAATCGCCGCTAGAACTTCGCCATACGGACGTGGGAGTAAGTGGTGCCGATACTCGGCGCATTGGATATTGGTTCCCTGCTCAAATACTTCAGCCACCGACCAGTCACCGTCCACGTTCCCCTCTGCCACGTCTGCCCCCACGAAATAGACCTTCCCCGGCTCCGGTTCATGCCAGACTGAGAACTCCCCTTGAGGATTCTCATAAAGCCGACCTTCCGTGATAGTAAAGCGTTTCTTAGGCGGACGCAACATCGCGTATAATTCCATTAGGCGGCTATGGGCAAAAACCTGCGATTCTTTGGTAATCCAGGCTTCCTCGTACTCCATTGGGTAGCTGAGTTTAAAAAGATCCTCATCGCCTTTAAATTCTTTGATCTTCTCCCGTCGCCACTTGAGTTGTTCGGGCGTAAGATGATACTTCTTAACCAGGAATCGCTCGGTTGTATCAAGCTTTAGCTTCTCACCTTTTTTTAGCGGGATGGAATACTCCGGCAACTTCCACCATTGGACAAAGAAATATTCTGTATCCCCGTCCTTAGCCATCGCCCTTTCGCATCGGTCCCGGAACCAATCCGCGCCTGGGGCAAAGTGGGCCGTGGATTCCCATATCTGAACTGTGCCGGGAAAATCCGAGAGAGCAGGAATAAGGGACTCTCCAATCGGATCTAAATACTGCCAGCGGCAAATCTCAGATCCATGCGCAACGTGAATAGTCCGGCCAGTCCCGACGTTGATGTTCTTTGCCTCTCCAACGTGGATGCGAGATCGGTTGCTTAACACCATCTCGGAACCCTTGTTGTAGTAGGGGCGTTCTGGCTGGACCTCTGGGCTCATCTCGTCGTACATCGTGTCGTACATGCCAAAAATATGAGCTACGGTAGGCTTATCATGGGCTATGACGAATGTGTTGACGTTATCAAAAAAGAAGGTTTTCCAGCCACCGATGCCGGAAGCGAATGTTGAAATTCCCGGCTGCCTGCATTTAAAGATAATCTGTCTGATTTTTCCGATTCGTTTTAACTGTGCCAGAGCGGCGTGAAGAAGGGGAACCTGGACGGCATTGGGGTAGAATGGAACTAACCCCATGCCTTTTGTGGAAATCTTAAACTCCCGAATCCAGGCAAGTTCAGGATTCTGCCGGTATAGCAGAATCTTTGCCGAGCGCCTGAGCGATTCAGGATCTAAGTCGTTGAGTAGATTATTTGACAATAGTTTTCATTGGCAAGCCCTCGGTTATGGTTTTTTGGCTTGAAATCCTAACCCTACAAGACCGCATCTTACTATCCCGGTAGGAATAGCGAATATCTTAACCCCATCATCGGTCAAGATGACGAGATCGTAGCCAGATTGATAGATACCAAATGGCCTTGCTGTCTTGCCACATAGGATAAATTTATCCTTGCGCTTTGCCACTAGACTACCCGACTTAACAGATTTAGAAAGATTCATTGGCAAGCCCTCGGTTGATGTTTAGTCTTTCCCTTGCGCGTCATCATTCCACTGATCGTTTATCACCACATGAGTCTCAATCTTTTCTGGATCAATAATAAATGGCCTGCCACCGAGATTCTTGGAAATCTCAGAGAGGTGGAAGATGGCCTGGTCCCGTTTTATGTTTTCTTTATTCCATCGGGCAAACAGGAGCCAGCAAAAAAATCCTATACCCACCCCGTAAAGACTAAGCAGGACGACGATGACGATCAAGGAAGTTGTGATGGTGGTCACTTTACCTTCTTCTTGATTTCATGCTGCGCTTTTTGGGCTTTCTGGCAAAATCCCGTAACTGCCTCTCGCTCATGCCGGTAACGGTCTTCTTGCCGGCGCGGAAGCGGGCCAAGTCTGCACCCATCATGCGCCTTTGTTTCTCACTTGCTGCTGGCATATAGCTTCCCAAATGCCTTTTTAATCTGCTCAATAATCCACGTCTGACACTCAACAAGGTGATCGGGAATAGGTGATACAGGGAGCCACTCAATTACCGAATAATCCCCATTATCCTCGGCCATATCGACACCGATGAAATAATCTCTTCCATCTATTTCAATCTGCCCTTTCAGCTCTTTGGGCGGCATGGCTCTAACGCCTCTCTAATCTCTCTCTCAATACGGACTTTCCAATTCCTCCAAAGTTCATCTAGGGTCATGCGAGCACCACACTTGGTACATGAACCCCAACAGGGCGTGTCAGTACTACTTACCGTCCAATCGTCGTGGGGACAGTTACTCATTCAATCCCCGCTATTTTCTTTAACTGCTCTTCCGTCAACCCCGCTTTTTCCAACTGCTCCGGGGTGATGGCCTTTTTATCCCCTACTTTACCATGAAACAAAAAAGTCTTAGACGGCACAGCCCGGTTAAAGAACATATTGAAGCTCGCCATCTTGTAGCGGTTAAGCTCAGGACGCTTTTGGAGTTCTTCCTCTACCTCATCCTTATCGTGATGCCAGATCCATTCATGGAATTTAAGCCCGGCGGCAAGGATACGCCCTAAAAGAATAGAGTTCGGGTCGAGACTCATATTCTGGTCGATGATCAAGAGAGGATTTTCGGATTGAGGCTTGCTCATGGCTGTTTCTCTTCTACGCGCAATGGTTGATTTGGGATTGGCAAACGCATCTCGCACTCGCATACAACCTTGCCCAATTTCCATATATGGACATGGGCCACCTCACCGCACACAGGATGATGCCATGTTGCTTTACCACAAAGACACTTCACCCCTTCATCATTCGACGGAAAAAGGTGCAAGTCTGGTCTGCATTGTGCGCTCAATGTATCCCCCCTGCTCCAGGGGTTAGGAAAAACGAGATGGCATCTATCATGGTTTGCCGTTCAAGAAGGAACTCAAGACCTATTTTAGGAGAAATAATAATGAGTTTGCCGGATTCGACCCCGCTGTACTGAGCCATAGGGAGATTTGTCTTAGAGTCTATCATATAGACATTATCCTGTGGGCAAAACGAATCCTCATACACCGGCAAGCCCAGGACTTCCCCTACGCGCCTCATGGTTCCTATCTTTTTCCCTTTTTTACCGATTTGTCAACCACTTTTTCCTTCGGCCTTATCCCAAGGCTCTTCCGCATCTTATCCCCCATCTCCTTGTTGGCCGCAACCGCTCGGTGATTAGGCCATTTTTTGAACGTGCTGTCTATCAGGTTGAGCCCATCCCGATACCGGCGAGCCTTCAGGTAGGCTACGGCCAGGTTATTAAAGGCATCGGGGTAATTTGGATGAAGTCTTATGGTTTTCTCCAAATACGGGATAGCATTCTTAGCTTGATTCTGGCTGAGTAGCGCGGTCCCAAGGGCATAGGCGTAACGATAGTTGTAAGGGTCAGTCACGTGGGCGCCGTAAAGGTCGCCTTCAAAAAAAAACCTGTCCGCCCTGACTCGGTTCGCCTGGAAAACCAGCGAGGCAAAGCAGACGAGAGTAAAGAAGGCGAGGACAGTAAGTTCAAAGATTCGTTGTGCTGTCCACATAAATAAGCCCCAAGAAGATCCAGTACGATATTGCCATCGGTGCAATCTCGAACGGGAACCAGAATAGCGCCGATAAAAGAATCGCCAGAATTGAAACCTTGAGATAGTTGCCCTGAATCGAATTCCTATAGCCCAATAGGATAGTTAGAGC
>ERZ1292644.458-Hain-H14-01um-R2-458-length-28248-cov-7_pt1 | contig 28248 bp, 36 predicted proteins | sample MGYA00564402_ERZ1292644 | MGnify/ENA primary metagenome ERZ1292644 (study PRJEB36523, sample SAMEA6512644) | groundwater metagenome | collected 2019-01-09 | study: AquaDiva: Metagenomics assemblies of 32 groundwater samples
TCGATCTTAGCAGAGACGGCCGCGTCAGCCGCACATGCCAAATCATGAAACTTTTAACCGAACAGATCGATAGACTCCACGCAGCAGAGAAGAAAAAAGGTTATTTTATCTCACAAATAAAACTCTCATTCAAACAAGAGTATAAATCAAAATCCCTGAACGATAAACACATAGAATCAATATGCGAATTTCAGCAAAATCACCGCCCTGAACCTGAACAATTCCATGGCGTCTCAATTCCAGCATATTTCCCGCCCGATAACGAATTTGATGGGCTCGAATATCATCATGCCTGGGACAAATCAGCTCATGCTTATCAAACTGAATTTAATCAGCTCGATTTTAAATCAAAAAACAAGGCAGGGCTCGATGACTGAAAATAACCCTTGACAAAATAACAAACAAGATGTATGTTTAACTCAAATGAGCGCATTTAAAAATTTTAATGCCGGCTCCGTTCAGACTTCAATCCTACCTTCCAGAATCTGCAAAATAATCTGTCAAACAAATCAACCAGTGTGAAACCTATCGGAATGGGGAAAAAGCCGGAACGCCAAGTGATCAGGAAGGCGGCGCGGATGGTGGCGAATGGAATCCCAGTCCGCCAAGTCATGAGGAAAATCGGATATGCCGATTCCTCGGCCGACACGAATCAGAAGCTCCTGACCGGGAAGGAAGAATTCAAACAGGAGCTGGCGATCGCAAAAGATTTGATCGCAAAAGCATGCACCAAGAATAATGTCACGATTGACCGCATGGTGCAGAAAGTATCCGATGGGTTGGATGCGCGGCGCAAGCAGAGCACGGCATTTAAGGTTTTGGACGTTCCTGACCATGATGCACAGGTAAAATGGTGGGATCGTGGTGCGCTTTTGTTGGGCATCAAGAAGGATGAAACGGATGGGATAGGTAGCGGCCGCGGCCTCAACGTGAATTTGCTTCTCCAGATTGTCAACGAAGCGCGCGAATCCAGAGGATTGCCGGTTTGATGAATCCAGCCATGGCGTCTGTCACCCCGGCAGAAATGACCACGATTGAAAAGCTCCGAGATTCCAAGTATTTCCGAGAAACCTTTTTTTCTATCGTAAACCGCGACGAAAAGACCGTCCCATACATCCAGAACAAAGCTCAAGGTATATACTACGTCGAACAATCCGATGATGATCTGATCCTTAAAGCTAGGAAACTGGGCTTTTCTTCTGAAATTGAGGGAGACTTCCTTTTCGACTGCATGACTAAAGAGAACACCAACGCCGTTACAATGGCCCATACAATCGACGACACCAAAATCCATATGCAACGCATTAAATTCTACCTTAACTCCATGAAGCTTTTGCCAACACCTCTAAAAGTGCAATTGGATGCTGATAGCGCAACGGAGTTATATTTTCCGGAAATGAATTCATATTACTGGATCGGAACGGCCGGAGCGACCGGATTTGGCCGTGGGCGCCAGATCACGCGCTTCCATGGCTCGGAGGTGGCTCATTGGCGCGATCAGAGCGTTCTCACTTCAGTCCTAAATGCCAGATCAAGGCATGCTAAAACCAGGCTGGAAACGACCGCAAAGGGCTTTGAGAAATTCGCGGAACTGTGGAACGAGGGGGATGATCCGGCCGTTAAATCTCCGTGGAAACGGCATTTTTTCGCTTGGTGGATGGATCCTGACAATGTCTTGCCAATTTTTGGGCGGTTCGATCTGACCGAAAAAGAGTTAAACATTCAGCAGACAGTCAAAAATCTTTACAATGTCACGCTTTCAAACGAACAGTTCAACTGGTATCGCTTGGAGAAATCCCGCCAGGCGGACAAGGAGCTCATGCCCCAGGAACATCCGTCATTCCCGCAGGAAGCATTCTTGTCGTCCGGGCGGCATTTCCTGAATCAGGAACGGCTCGCGGAGTATGTGAAGCTGTGCGAAGCGCCTACCTGGGTCGGGGATTTATCAGACGATGGGCATACCGTTTCTTTCATTCCAAACCCTGAAAGCGAATTGAAGATATGGAAGATGCCGCGGGATCGGGAGATGTTTTTGATAAGCGGGGATGTTGCCGAGGGTGTCGCGGGCGGGGCCTATTCGGTGGCGAAGGTTTTTAACCGTTCGAATTGGGAAGTCGTGGCGCAGTGGCGGGGGCACTGTGATCCGGGCAAGTTCGGAAAGATCATGGTGGACATGGGGTATTTTTGGAATAACGCCGTGCTCATCCCGGAATTGAACAATCACGGCTGGGCGACTACGGAGCGGATCAAGGGCGAGCAATACCCGCACCTGCTCAAGACTTCTGATTTGTGGCCGGAAGATCATTCAGGGGCGAAGGACGGATTCCCTACGAATGAGCGCACGCGAGTGCAGATATTCTCCGCGCTTTCAAACGCGCTCGATCAAAGGACGTTCATCGACAAGGACGTGGTGACGATCAGGGAGATGCAGAAGCTCATCAAAGACGAGCGGGGCAAGGTCGTAGCGCAGTCGGGTTTCATGGACACGACGATTGCTTCTGCGATCGGGCTTTACTGCCTGAAATTCCTGACGATGGACGAGAGTTACAGGGAAGGCGACGAGAGAAGGGCTCCGGTGCGGGTGACTTCTTTGGTGGCGAAGCCGAGAGGGAAGGCGGGGTATCGGTGACGCAGGAAGAACTTGAAAGTTTAAAAGCAAAATCCTTCTATCATCGTGAGGGGTCATTCGAGGATTTGACGTTAAATGCAAATGTTCCAAAACCTCTGGACATTGGAGAAGCGGAAACTTTTGTTGTCTTGGTAATTCGTAAAAAGGAGATCGCCAAATGAGCGACACGCTGAAAGCCGTAAAGATGCGACACGACTGGCTGTTTGTGAAGCCCATCGAGGAAGTGGCGGGCGGAAAAATCATTATTCCCGATTCCGCGAAAGAGATCACGCAGAAGGGGGAGATCGTGGCCCTGGAGGAAAAATGTTCCGACTCTAATTTGAAATTGAATGACGAGATTCTTTTTAGAAGGCGGGCGGCGTTCAAGGTCATCGAAATCGACGGCGTGAAGCTGAACGTGATGAAGCCCGACCAAGTGCTGGCGGTGATGTTCGGGGAGGAAGTGACGGCGGTGACTCCGCTCAAGGAGAACGTTTTTCTCGAATGGGAGTTCAAGACGAAGGTCTACCCGGGGACGAACATCGTCATTCCCGACACGCATCAGGAGCTTCATTTTACTGGGATCGTCGTGGCCATCGGGCCGGACGTGAAGGAGATCATCATCGGAGACCGGGTGTTCTTCGACCAGTTCGCGTCTGCTGGCGTGGAGAAGTTCCAGGAGGACGGGAAGCGCTACGCTTTCGTGAAGGCGGGAGATATTTATTGCTCCGGGGTGCAGTTGAGGGATGACGACGGGCTGGCGATTCACGGCATCTCGCCTGGTCTTGATAAAAGTTTGTCCGATGAAAATACTGGCGGAGTTGAATCTGTGGCAATGACAGACGGAAATCTTGAAAAAGTCCAGGTGGAAGCATGATTACTGTCGGCAGTTTCGAGGAAGCTGTCCATCCGATGATCATGAAGACGCTTGCGAGCGTCATAGACAAGGTGGCAGAGGAAAAAGCAATCGAGTTCAAGGCCAAGCTCATTAGAGACATTAAGGCGGAGATTGGCGATGTGGTCATAAGGATTCAGCACAATACTGACTCATTATCCACACCAAAAATAGAGGTCATTCTTAACATGAATGGGAGCAAAGCGTGACCATCAAAAAACTGATTAAATTCTTCGCAGAACACGGCATCCACATTTCAGACGGAGTTGACGATTGCGCTGGGGATGATCCAGCGGCTCTTAAAAAAGCGGGGTTAGAACTTTTGGAGTTGATGAAGCCATGAACTACTTCGACATTTTTAGGAAGAAGCTGAACGATAACAAGGTTGTTGGCGATAAGCTCGTCGAGTTGGACATTCACGACATAGCCGAAAAGGAAATGCTGGACTCAAAGCTCAAGGCGATGGAGAAAATGATCGAGCGGAACACTCTGAACCTTCAGGAGCTTAAACTCGACCATGAAAAGCGGTGGGTGAAGATGCGGAGAAAATACAATCTCACGACGGACAATCTCCACTATGACGGCGGGAGCTTCTTTGAATGGAAAGAAAAAGGAAGTGACTGGTAATGGGTTCCCAAGAGAATCACCACGCGGAAAAGGCCGCGTCATCCTTCGTAATGCGTTCGGACGACGACAAAGACCCGAAGCGGTTGTTTTTGGAAATCCCGCTGGAAAGCGTGGCGGCTGACGAGAGCATCAACGGCGTCGTGTTCATGCTCGGATTTTTCGAGAACGCGAAGGCGGAGGCCGTGGCGTTGGTGAAAAGGCGGAGGTTGAAAATGTCGCAGGATAAGACTAGGATCATCGTTCCAAACGGGACAATTCCCCTTACGGTGCAGTGATGGTTGCTGATAAGGTTTTTTTAAAAGGCATCGTCTTGGAAAAAAGTCACGGATATGAAATTTGGAAGAAATCCTCACAAATGATGTTGCAGGCGCTTGCGAACTTTTGGTTCGGAGTAGACCCTAAGTGGGATGATTCCAAGACTTCACTAATGATGCGGATATGCCACATGACGGAGGATGAGGTTATGAAAATGGTTCGTGACAATTCATTGAAGCCGCTACCCGGCCTCTTAAATAGGATAGAGGGTGAAATGCAACCAATGCACAAGCGCGCCAAGATAAAAATCCAAGTGGATTACTTTTTCGAGTAATGCCAGCTCTCGGCCAAGTCCTGAACATGGACAAGATCGAAGTCGTGGACGGAGTCAGCTTGAGGTGCAGGGAATGTTCGGCGGAGTGGACGAAGTCCGGGAAGAACGCGGCGCAGGTTTTTAATCACGAGTGCAAAAGGGAGGTCACAAGTGATGAGGATGGAAGAAAGATTTAGAAGTCATAGAAAATGAAAAAATTAGGAAAAGACATTTAGCAAAAAGGAGGAATTAAAGATGCCAAATAAACATTTCAACAATGTACACAAGGGAGACACGCGCAAGGACGCGGAGGGTGGAGTGAAGCCGGGGGAGAAGACCACGAAGAACACTTACGGCGACAATCCGCAGTTCGCCTCGGGGCTGGACAGTGAAGGCACGCAGAATCCGAGTTTCGGGCAAGGCGCACCCGGGAAGGTGAAGTCATGATTCCGAAGCAGATGAGCGGGAACATGGCCGTGTCGCCGCGCAGAATGGCAAACGAGGGAGAGGAGATGGAAGCGGGATCAACGACACTCCCGATCGCGTCTTATCCTGAGCTTCAAGGCGCAGAAGAAGGCCAGAAGGTGATGATGGAAGGCACTGTCCAGAGCAACGACGGCGAATCCGTGACCATCGGTTACGACGCGGTGAAGTTGCAGGTGAACCGGGCCGACCAGGCCATGAGCCAGATGACGGGGAAGAAGAAGTCGGCTCCGGCGCCTGTGGAGGACGAGGAATAATTTGAAAAGGACATCTAACTGGGTGGATGCTTTAAGTCCAATCTTTGCGCCGATGTATTTTAACAATTACATTTGGCCGAGATTGGAAAAACAGATAGGGGACATCGCAAAAAGCCATGCTATGAAAAAGTATTTCTACCGCAGATGGGTCAACAGCTTCGCTGGGCCGGAAGAGGATTGATGAACGAAGACAAGCCGCGCAATCCCGCCATCGGCGACCTTCTTGACCTGTCCGACGCGCAGATGGACAAGCTGAAGAAACGATTGAAGCGCGACTACGAGGACTGGAAGCAGAACACTTCCGAGCTTCACGACGATTTGAAGCGGTGGAACGACCTTGTGGAGAACGTGGTCGAGGAGACGGACTATCCGTTCGAGGGCTGTTCCAACGTCCACGTGGGCATCATTGCCATATTCATGAAGGTCTACCACTCGATTCTCCGGCGCTCCGTATTGGCCGCGGACATGATCTGGATGCTGGACACGGACAACGAGGAATTGGACGAGTTCGTTCAGGACATCGAGGAAGCGATCAATTTCAAGGCGCGGGCCAAGTGGAACATCGCCGAGGCGCTGTCAGACGTGATTTGGACGACCTGCCGTGACAAGCTGGGGATTTTGCACGTTCCCTACGTGGAGGAAGTCGAGGAGAACGTGAAGGACGTTGTCTACGTCCACAATCTTCAGGAGTTCCTAGGCGAGTTCCCGCCCGACGATTCCGGTCTTTCCGGTCAGGAATGGCAGGCGTGGGCTGAACGTGTGAAGTTGGAAGCCACTGACGAGACGCCTGTGGAAATACCCATCGTTTACGACAAGGTGGAATACCAGGGGCCGAAGGGCGAAATCGTAGAGCTCGCCGATTTCGTGATCTTCCCAGCCACGGCCAGGAGCATCAACAAAAGCGACTGCCACGGATTTGGGCACCGGTTTTACATGAGGCGCGAGCAGGTCAGGGAAAAGAAGCTGTCAGGCGTCTGGTACGAAGATTCCGTGAACGATTTCCTGTCGAAGACGAGAAGCGGGTCCACCGTGTCCGACTACATGCAGTCCAAAGACCAGATCGAAGGGTTGTCCAGGAGTTCCAAGACGGACGATTACGAATTCGTGTCTCTGGTCTACCGCATTAGGTGGAAGAACGACGAGCCGGAGCAGAAACTGCTCCTGGTCTACGCGCCTGAAAAAGAGATCGTAATGAGCGTCATGGATTTTCCTTACCGGATTGACCACTACGCGCTTTTCCGCATCGAGAAGAAGGCGAATCGTCTTCTGGGCGGGAACATTCCGGGGGACCTGGACGACTCCAACGAGGAGATTGACGCGCTCCACAACCAGAGGCTCAATTCCAGGAAGATCACGGAAGTCCCTTCATTCAAGGCCAAGAAGAACGCCAACAAGGACTTCGATCCGCAGGCAGATGAAAACAAGTGGCGCCCAGGAGTGGTGTTCTGGCTTGACGATCCGGACGCTTTCACCCAATTCACGGTTCAGCCTGTGGATTTGGGAACTTCGATGGCCGAAGAAGCCAACGATTTGAAGATCAGCTCCTTGCAGATGGGCGTGGAACCGTTCCTGGCGTCAGGCTCAGCTTCACCGGACAACCCCGACGCGCCCGGCAACAAGACGCAGTCGCTCATCCAGCAGTTCAACCTTCGCATGGACGACCCTCTTTCCGAAATCAGGAACGGAGTCGAGGCAGTGGGGCAGATATGCCTGTCTCACGAATACCAGTTCGGGCCGGCCCAGATCAGCTACACCAAAGACGCCGGCAACGGCAGGCGCGAAACGCAGAGCTTCCCCAAACGGCTTTTGAGGACCGGCGTCACCCTGAAGATGTTCGGCGTCACCGTTCGGCTCAACCCGGAGGCGGAGTTCCAAAAATGGTTCGGGTATTACGCGGCGCTGACAAGAGACCCGATAATCGCCAAAAGAGATCCGTCAAGATGGGAACTCCTGATGAGAATGATGAAGAACGGCAGAGTTGAAGGCCGGGAGAAGATTCTGCCTTCGCTTGAAGAACTGCATCAGGAGCAGATCGAAGTGCAGAAACAGGCGCTGATGCAGATGGCACAGGAACAGCAGGCGGCGAAGGCGCAGGCCATGCAGGAACAGAAAAAGCAGATGATTCAGGGCTTGTCAGAAAAGCTCAAGGTCAAAAGAACTGTAGAGGGGCTTGCCAAACCACCATCCATGAATGGGAATGGAGCCATGGTTCCGGTTAATGTCGCGTAGACGATCCTCACAGCCGTTGTTGGAGAAGAAAATCAGGGACATGGAGGCGGAGGCCGCGCGGCTTGAGCGCGAAATCGGTAAGGCCGGAGTGTTCGCGGACGGGGTCAAGACTGATTTTTGGAAAATGATGGAGGAAAAGTTCGGAATGGAACTCGGCGCCATCGACTCAAAACTTGACAATTACGTCGCGCTGAACGACAATGAGATCAGGGATTGCCTCGCCGGGCGCCTTCACATCCGCGGATTTTTGGGCGTCAAGGACTTCGTGAAGGCCAGGGCCGCGTTCCAGAACCGGCTGACGATGCTGCAAGGACGCATCAAGGACGGCCGTGACAAGCTCAGCACCTGAAAAAGCCGTTGCTGGCGCGGCGGCGGAGCGAAAGGATTTCATCGAGAAGGAAATCCGCTGCGTCAAATGCGGGAAGCTGTTGACGAAACTGTTCATGAAGGTGTCGTTGCCGGAGGAATGGCTTTATGATTTCAGTTTTTCAGTGTCGGAAATACTCCCGGAAATCGAAATCAAGATCGGCTTGGAGACAAAGTGCAACAGGTGCAAGGAGTTTACGAATAAAATCACAGTAGTCTAGAAGTCCCTAAACTAAGAGGCTCGTCCACAAGAAGCCCGTAACGCCATGCGAAAGCGTGGTTTTACGGGTCTTTTTTATGGACAAAAAGGAGAAGGAGAACATGGCAGTCAAAGACGGAGTGACCGTAGAGAAAGAGGAGACCGAAGATGGGCTTGAGAATGAGACCGATCCGGAAAATAACGCCGATGGACTTAAGCCGGTCGGAACAGCCGATCCTGACGGAGGAAAAGCGCCTGGAGAAAATGGAGAAGATGGTGGGGAGAATGAGAACCCGGATGGAACTGAGAAAGTCGAAGAAGAACCCGTAGAAGACCCGAGAGACGCGAAAATCGCGGAACTCGAAGCGTCCATCAAGGAAATCAAGGAGCGTTCGGCAAAACCGGAAGAAAAGGAAGCCCAGCCCAAGGTCTACACCGAGACGGAGAAGGCGGAGATCGAGCAGAGGTTCGGCGGCGCGCCTTTCGAGCAGGTGCAGGCGTTTACCCGAGTCGTCGCCACGGCCATCGGCAGGCTCCGCGAGGAGTTCCAGGGACAGTTTGGCAGGACGGACAAGGCCGCGGTCATCTCCGAACTGTCGAAGCAAAAGGAATTCGCCGACATTCAGAGCTACGCATCTGGAATCGACGAGTTCCTGAAAAAGCTCAATCCGTCGCTCCACGGCAACAAGGAACTTTTGCAGGACGCATACTTCTGGGCGAAAGGCAGGGGACTGAAAAAAACCGTGGCCAAGGCCGTGAACTCTAACGAGAAGAACAAGCGCATCGCCGGGCCCGCCAGGCCGGCGGCTCCTTCAGGGAAGGCGCCGGCAAAAGGCGCGCTTAAGTTCAAGCTCAGTCCAACGGAGGAGTCCGCGTATCTGACTTACAAGGACAACTTCAGTTCGAAGGAGGACTACGCCAGGAGCTTGTCGAGGTACAAGAACCCCGCCTGATGAAGAACCGCGTTCCGTCCTTCGGGGTCAGCGTCTTCCCGTCTCCGACGGGAGGGCCGGGACGGGCCAGAAGGATAGGCGTGACGCCGTTCGTGCGGTGTATGCAGTGCGGGTTTGTCAACGATTCGCGGAAGATCGCGTGGAGCAGGAAGGGCGAGGGCGAGGAAGGCAAGTCAGGATGCGCGTTCTGCGCAAGTTTGTATTGGGCGAGCCAAAAGCCGGCGAAGATCAGAGACGACCGGTTCAAAGCGGACCCGACCGTGACAAAGAGGAGGTAAGACCATGACGAAGTTAAAGGCGTTCCCGCTGGACGCAGGAGGAAGCATCAGCGGCGTTGCAAAGAAGGTTGAGGCCCAGGGCAACGCGCTGTTGGCCGAAAATCCAGACATCAAGATCGAACACGTTGCTGTCGTCCCGACGGGTTCGGGACTTTCCCTGCTTCTGGTTTTTTATTCAGAAGAACACAAGAAAAAATAAGGAGGTGAAGTAAATGAGAGTCATCAATTACGGACCAGAAAACAAGACCAATCTCCCCGTTTCTGGCGGAGGAACGGCGCTCGTCAGGGGCGCCCTGTTGAGAAGGGGAGCGACTCCGGGCACGGACAACGGAATGCTCATTCTGGCAAGCGGAACAGGAGCGAACCCGGACACCATCGGGATTCTGCAAGAGGCGCATCCGACGGCTGCCGACACGGCCATCGATGGGACGGTGTTCACAAAAAGGCCCGTGGATGTGACTGTGCCTTTCCGCACGGTCAGGATCGAGTATTCCGTGGCGACCGCCGACCTGATCGCGGCAACGCAGGCGGTCAGCACCACGACCATCACGCTCACAAGCCTTGAGGACAACATCGACGCGGCGTTCCTATACGTCGTGTCAGGACTTGGCGCGGGCCAGACGAACTATCTCACGGCGTCCGCCGCAGGATCGGCAACCCTGAAGGCGGCCTTCGGCACCAGCCTGGACACGACTTCGCGGATCATCAAGATCCTGCCGAGGTTCCACCAGCTGGGGAGCTTGACCAGCGACGGCGTGAAGCTGTCCAGCCAGGCGGCGGCCGGATCGTGGACGGTCATTGTCCTCGACACGTTCCTCGTGAGAAACGGAAACGAGCAGCAAATGAGCCCGGTAGACCATGCGGCTCTGATTAACCTGAGCACATTGACGTCCTTGCGGTTCGAGGCAGACGTTGCCATTCGCAACCAGATCCCTTACTCGATCGACTAAGGGTAAAAAGGAGGAGACAAAGACATGATAACCACAGGAAATTGGCCTGACGCCCTTGAACCGATCGCGCACACGAACTTCGACGCGGGGTTCGACAAGGTTCCGGCCGAGAAAGAGATGTTCTACACCGTGAGGTCTTCAAAGAAACTTACGGAGACCATGCTTGAGCTAGGGGACATCGGCGTGACCGGGGAGTTCACCGGTACTGTAAACTACGATGACGTTTCCCAGGGCTACAAGTTCACAGTGACGGCGAAGCAGTTCAGCAAAGGCATCAAGATTCAGCGGGCCTTTGTTGAAACCGATCAGTTGGACGTCGTGGAAGGGCTTCCCAAGCTGTTGGGACGATCCGCCCACAACCGCCTGGCGACCGACATCTACTTCCCGTTCAACAACGCGTTCAACACCAGCATCACCACGCTGGACACGTTGCAGTTGTGCAGCGCCGCACATACCAGCAACAACGGCGGATCCAACCAGAGCAACCGGGGGACTTCCGGACTGTCCGCCGTGGCGGTGGAGGCCACGCGCATTAAGATGAAGAACTTCCTAACGAACAGGGACAACCGGTTCGACGTCAACCCGGACACCATCATCTGCTCGGAGAACAACTTCGAGGCGGCCTATGAGATCATCAACGCTAACGGCAAGGTGGACGTGGCAACCAACAACCCGAACGTCCACAAGGGGAAGTATACCCTCATCCACAGCGTGTGGATGGACGACGCGGACAACTGGTTCATGGCGGATTCCAAACTCATGAAACAGTGGATGATGTGGAACGACGTGACCAAGCTGGAGTTCAATCAGGCGAAGAACTTCGACGACTACGCCGCAAAGTATTCGTCCTACATGTTCTACAGCTACATTCCCCGGGACTGGCGCTGGACGTTTGGAAACGAGGTCAGCTGACCCAACAAAAAAGGAGAGTATCTAAAATGAATACCCCAACGGCAGGACGCAGAGAGAGGCGCGTGTTGACGCCCACGGAAGTGGAAAAGTTCCAGAGGCAGGTCAGCGAAGACGCGCAGGACAGGAAAGAGACGGATCAGTTCTTCCCCGGCGAGGACAGGGCAGGCGTCGCAAACTCGCAACTGGATCCTGTCAAGGCGCAACTGAAAAACAACGCTCCTAAAAAACTGACCGAGTACGAGAAGCAGGCCATGGAGAAGCGCCTGAAGGAATTGAAGGAGTATTTCCTGAAGAACATGGTTCCCAAAAGCGGGGTCATGCTCCGCCAACAAAAGGGTGGAGTGCAAGACCCCGACTTCAGAAGGGCATCGAACCTGATGGCGTCTGTGGAGATGAGCCAGCAGTTTCAGGTGTTCGCGCAGGAATGGAAGAACATCTGCCGGGATTTAGGCCGTCCGGAAGATGCGAATTTGGAGTACCTTCGGCCCAGTTAAGTCAAAGGAGGTTCAAACATGAGATTCAAGAGAGGAATTACCGCCTCTTTGGGCTTGATACTGGCGGTGGCCGGAATTTGTTCCGCGGCGCCTTCCACAGATCCCCAAAACAGGCCGGACATTTGGAGACTAGATTCCCACATGGGGAACGCGAGAAGCCGGGTGACCCCCAGCACTTCGGTCGTCACTTTGGACGCGGACGGGGATTTTAAGCCCGGGCGCCATGCTGTTCAGGACTTGGGAGAATCCACGGACACGTGGCGGGAAATCTACGCCGTTGCTGTGATTATCACTTCCGGCATCGTGAACGTTCATGAGACGTTCGTGGACTTGTCTTCGGGCGTCAACAGTGGAATGACTCCACTAGGCGTTTCAATTCCAACGTCGACTTTGCTTGAAAGCCCTACGACCTACGTGGCCGTGAACGTCACGCAGACGACGGGCGCGCCAAGGAACTTGATCTGCTTTTCCAGTGCCGGCGCTGGAGTCCCCAATACGACCACGACGCTGATTATGTCCGCCACTTTCTACGGATATAATGGGAAGGGCGAGTTTGTTTCAGAGTGGATTCAGACGTCGACAAACAGCATCTCATGGTCTACCACGACCGTCAGCAACACCACGGATGTGGTGAAGTACGTCGGTGTGGGGAACGTCGCGTTCGCTTACGTTTCCAGTTTCACGGTTCAGATCACGTCGATGACGAACGCTTTCGGGCTTTCCACGGCAGGCCCGATCATCGTCATCGGGTTCGGCCAGAAAATCGGTCTTGCGAACAACGTCGAGGCCACGGCAGACGTCTACAAGATCACGAATGCCGGAGGTGCCGACGTGACCAATCCGACTCTGAATCCGTTGATCTCCATCGATACGACTTATGACACGATCGTGTTCTCTCCGCAGCCAAACGGCGTGGACGAGAAGGGAGTCTGGTACAAGGTCAAACGAAGCAACTAAGGAGGTTCGTCATGAAAAAGCGGCTGATTCTATTCGGCCTGTTTGCGTTTCTGCCGTCCTCCTTGCTGTTTGCTTTTGGGGAAGACGGTCAGGTCACCATCACTCCGACTTACGAGTTCTACGGCAACACGCCGAGAGACCGCAACGTCGATCTGAGCACCACGAACGTCGTCCTGCTTTCGAGCAGGGCGGCGGACGCAACGGTCGAGATCAATACGACAACGACCCTCGGAATAGCCACCTGGCGGTTCCGCGAGATCGTCAACGTCAGCACTTGCGCGGCGTTGGCTCTTTACAGTCGGAACACGCCTCCCTACAACGTCTTTTCGACGAGTTACTCCGTCATTCTTTCGAGCGATCCAGGAGGACTTGGCGCCGGAGACGCTTACGCAGTTCCTCACCAGGATCAAGTATGGGGCGTCTGGACTTCGGCAAGTGGGAACGGTTCCTGCGCCGCCGGTGCCGGGGCGGTGGTCACAGAGGTCTACCAGCACTCAAAGCGGAAAAGGTGACGCCATGACTAAAAAAAGAGCTTTTTTGGCCGTGGCTTTCATGCTGTGCGTCGGGATTGCTGGGACTGTTGAGGCAGGAGGCGTTAAGCGAAAGATCACTCCTGGGAAGACAGGCCAGACCGGAGCGACCGGCCCGACCGGCATTACGGGCGGAACTTTTCCGTCAACGTACACGATCAGGTTCGGTTATGGCGGATCTGTCCTTTTATCCACCAACACAGTCTGCCCGTTTCCGAAAGCGTGTTTTTGGACCGGGAACTCGACCCTCAACGTCGTGGACATCCAAGCTGCGGTGACTTTCGGGTCAACGGTAGCCATGACTTCGTTTCAGATCGTGGAATCTTCAGGCGGAGTTCCCAAAATTCCGGCGCAGCTTTCTCCTGCGATCAGCAGGTTCCCAAGGCTTGACGTGTCCACCGCCACGGCGGACAAGTTGACTTCCTATTCGCCCGTGATTACGACTGGCGTGGTGATTCCGGCGTATACGTGGGTGGGCGTTCAGTCTACGACGGCTCCCATAAGCGGGAGAATGCCGGAAGGGTTTGAAATCCTCATGAATGTCTGGAAGAAACCCTATGGCGGCCTTTAAGAAAACGTTGTTTGCCGTTCTTTTGTCGGCGGTGCCCGCCGTTTCCTGGGCCTGCTATCCCCATCCAAATCTCCGTGTTTGCTGGGACTTACAGGAAGGCCGTGGCGTCTATATCTATGACAGCAGTGTCAATCTGACAACCGCGTCGATGATGGGAACGACGGCCTGGGTTCCGAATACAAAACCAAGGGGATTGAAATACACGAACATGTCGGGCTCAAACACGTTCGCAAACACTGGTGAATGGATGGTTTCGTTTCCAGCGTTGGCCGGTTCGGACATTCGATCCGCGAAGAATGCGGCGTTTGATTTTACCGGCAGCGAGCCTTTCTCGTTTGGGATTACCGTGCAAATACCAGCGCTCCGTCCTGCTACCGATAGGTCGATAGTCGGTAGCTGCGATACGGGCATAGGATGGGAGCTCTATCTCGAGAACGGAACCGACAGCCCGGTCTTTAGGGTCCTTGGAGTCGCAGGCCATGATTTTCTGCGGCCCACAACGGACACGAACCCCCACAGGTATTTTGTCATGAGGAACTCGAACCGGGACCTTTATTTGTTCGTGGACGGCGTGATTCATGGAACGTCCTTCTTGGCAAGCAGCATCATCATTGAGGCGATCGAACCTCTAATCCTCGCCGGCACCATGGGCGGATTGAGCGCGTTTGAGGGCAAGCTGAACCATTTTTCGCTTTATACTTTTGACTTTGTCGGAAAAAGTTTAGATGAACTAAAGGCGTTTGCCAAAAACGAATACCTCTACTGGCAGGGGCTGGACAATGGCGCGGGTGTGGGCGAATGAGACTGCGAACTGGCGTGGCCATGACGGCGATTCTGCTGTGTTCCGTGCAGGCATTTTCGGACGTTTATGTCTACCGCGTGGAACACTGGGAAACGCCGATTGCGGCCGCCAGAGCGGCATTTTCCACGGTTGAAACCAAAAATATGGATCAGCCCTATGTCAACACCCACGTTCTTGCAGGAGCGGACACGAGTTTCTTTTTAATTACGCTGACTCCAAATGACGGCGCGGATTTTAAATTGGAGACGAAGGCGCAGGGAGTTGACTTGTACAAGGTCTTGAGGCTCGACGAGGACGGGTTTTTCAGGGCCGTGATCGACAACAGCAAGATTTTCCCGGTGAGCAGGGATTGGAGCGTGAAGATAAGCTCGTGAAAAAGCGCTTTTCCATCGTCCTGGCGGTATTTGCGTCATTCTTACTGGCCTGCGCGCAAGTTCATGCTCTTAATTTAAGCGAAATCAGGAACCAGATACGCATTGCCGTCCGCGACAACCCATCGGACACGTCCAGGTACAGATATTCCGATTCTACTCTTTTAAACTGGATCAACGAAGGCCAGCGCGAGTGCGTGAACGCGACCTGGCTTGCGGAGAAATCCACCAGCTACGTTCTGACGGCACAGACTTCCTATTACAACCTCCCGACCAACTTCCTTGCCATGACGCAGGCATATTTCAGGGAAACGTCGAACCAGATCATCGAGTTGGAGGAATACTCGCAGAAAGCCCTATATGACACACAACCAGATTGGGAAAAGCAGGCCGGCTCCCCTGCCTACTATTGGGTGAGCCAAGCGACCAATCCGTCGGCTTCCAATCTCACAACCCAGCGGGTGAGCTTTATTCCCGTGCCGACCTTGACTTCCACCGGGACGGTGATTCTCTGGTTCAATCATCAGGTGGCCGACTTGTCGAGCGATTCCGACGTTCCTTTCGACGGCAGAAGGCAGTTGACGACTTACCACGCGGCCATCGTTTTCTACGTCGTTTACCGCATCAAGCTCATCGAAGGCAAGACAGACGAGGCCGCGTTCTACCAAAAACTCTATGAGAACGAGATCGTCGTTGCCAAGGATAAGATCGGCAGGTCGCCCAACTACACACCTGGAATGTCCGGTGGAGGCAGACGGTGAGATGGAGAATTTCCGTCTTATGCTTGACCCTGTTTTTGGGATGCTCTCCAGGTTTTGCCGAGACGCTTTCCATCAATCAGTTCGGCGGAGTGGATCCGGTCAACGACCCCCTGTTCGTCAAGAGCGGCATGGCTCAAGAAAGTGAAAATATAGTTAGTGACATCGCTCTGGGCTTGGCTCCGCGCACGGGCTTTGTGGCCTTTTCCACGGAGGCGAGCAATGGGCAATGGATATTCCCGCTGGCCAATGGCAGTTCGTATCGCATTACAGAATCCAGCGGAGTGCTCAAGGCAGTACTGAACGGCAACAACTTCACCATTACCCTGTCCACAATCAACACCACAGTGAGGACGGCGGCTGCGGCCCTGGGGGACAAATTCTACTGGGCCAGCGCGGACGGGCTCAAGCATTGGGACACTTCCGTTGTGGTGGTTGATTCCAGAACGCTTAATTTTACCTCCCTGGCCGTCTTCAAGAGTCGGTTGGCCGGCGTTGGAGTGACGGGAGACGAAAGGACGATCTACCTCTCCGAATATCAGGACGGCTCGAACTTCACACTGGCGGTGGATCCGGTGGACACGGACCCGACAAGAATCCCAGTTCAGGGCAACCTTGACGAAAACCTCACTGGGCTGTTTTCCTCGTTCAAGGATAAGCTGGTTTGGATGAAGGCGAACTCCTTTGGCGGCATTTCCGGATCCAGGCGGAGCAATTTTCAACTTCAGATGTTCAACGACTCCGTGGGAAGCGCTTACCCGGAGAGTTTCAAAGATTGCGACGGGAAACTTCGGTTCTTGGGCTCGAAGCGCACGGTATGGGAATTTGACGGAACGAACCTTACCCCAATTTCCAGGGACATAGAGACGATCATGACGAATTTGACCCAGGGAGACGCGAACAGCCGGTCTTTCACTCAAACGACTCAGCAGGACTGGTCACAGGGGTATTCCAGGGTCGGGCTGGACACGGGGAATGCGCCCGGGGACGTTTGGTTCAAGCCGTTATCCACCATCACGGTTCCTACGGACGATTTTGAGGACAACAACTATCACTCGACTCCAACCTGGACGGTTGTGAACGGGTCTGCCGTTGTGATTTCCGGGTCATTGAGGCCGGAGAATAGCATTGCTTTTTGCGGCGGCAATACCTGTCCCGCGGCTCTGTCTATTGGAAGCAATTTATCAACTGGAACCTGGCACATTCTTGGAGAAGGTGGAAGTGACAATGGGATTTACAACCCTTTGGCTGGAACGTCTTTTTCTCGGTATATGTTCATGGCAAGAACGGTTGACATAACGCAGGGAGGAACGTTTGGATATGGCATTCGATTTACTGATCCTGGTTCAGGCATCGACACCATTGATCTGGTAAGAAGGGATTTGCCTGGGAACGACACTGTGCTGTTAAGCTCTGCGGTCTCCGGCACATGTTCAAGCGTTAAAATATCCAGATTCAGTTCCGGGACTTTCGTCGTTTCCTGGATTGATCTTTCGAATAGAAACATGGTGGCGGTGGATACTTGGATCGCTGATTCCACGTATTTTGCAATCAAGTGGGACCCTATGAATCGAAACCTTGAACCCAGAATCGCCCAAATCATGGCCAGCACGCCGTCCTCGCTCTACATCTACCAATCGACCTACACTTCGCAGACCTATTCCATGGGTACGGACGCAACCTCTTGGAGTGTTTTCGTGGCGGACAAGATTCTTGGCGCCGGAACGACGGTCACTTACGGCATTTATGCCGACACGGACTCGAACATTGACATTGACGTCGAGACGTCCTTTGTTTCCAGCCAGTCCATCATCTCCGGCGCCGTTCCGACCATCCAGATATCTTCCTTTGTCACCGTGGCGGCTTTCTTTGACCGTTCCACGCATACGACGGAGGCGGCATTGAACAATTTCACTGTTTCGTGGATCGATGGGTCCCGCCTGCTCGTTCCGTCCATTTATCACCTGCAGCGCTATTGGCTCGGAGTGGCGATCAGTTCGAACGTCAACAACACCGCCCTGGTCTACGACCGCAACAACCAATGGCAGAAGTGGACTGGCGGAATGAGGATGAACTCGGCAGTCCTCTACAACGGCCTCCTCTATTTTGGGAACGTGACCGGGATTTATCAGGCGGACTACGGAAACAGCGATGCCGGCACCGCTATAACGGCGTTCTACAAGACCAAGAGGTTCTTGCCTTCCGGGGCGAACTATGTCAATTATTTCAACGAGCTTTACCTTACGGCCAAGAACAGCGCGGAAACGATGAAAGTCGAATACTACGTGGACGGAGTGAATTCGCCCTATACTCTGGCGGATTATGTTATGAACAGCCAGGCGGGGCAGCAAGACGTGCGGCTCCCGTTCACCACGACCATGCTGGAACAGGGTAAGATGATCGAGTTCCTGTTCACGGTGTCCGGCACCAGCGAGTGGAGGCTGGTGAACGCTAATTTGAATTACACCAGAGAGACCGTTCCCTCTGGGAATTAGGCAAAGGAGATAAATTTATGCCAGCCAATAAAGAATTAGATTACTCAGAACTTTACAAGTATGGGAAGACGTCCTATGTGGATCCCAAGACCGGGAAGATGGTCTATGTCACGCGGTATACCCCGGAAAAAGGGGCGGAACTTACCCCGATGAATTTGTCAAATCCGGCACCGATCGTCAACGCGCCCAAAGTGGATTCGATGGACAATTATGTCCAATCCCTGATTAAATCCATGGCGCCGTCTGGCAGGACTGGAACTGCGCCTATGTCCTATGATTTACCTGGGGTCTATTCGGGTCTTATGAGCGACTCCGCCGACTACGGGGAGAAGTCTTTTCAGGACTTGATCTCCCGCATCGGCGCGCCTTCCTCAGTGGACACGGTGCAGAAATCGCTCGAAACGGAGAGCGTTCAGCAGCTTATGGACGAGATCGACCGCATGACGCGCGGAACGGAGGCCACCACGAAGCTTGACTTCCTTGACCGCGGGCTTGGCGGGACTGGGCAGATGGGAGACATTGAGGCCAACGCCCTGGCGCAGGTGCGCGCGGGCGGAGCACGAACCAAGGCGGGAGTGAAGACGCAGGCGTTCCAATCTGAGTTGGCGCGGCAGAAGGCGCGGGAAGAAGCCGCGAACGCCGCATACGGCAAGAGATACGAAGTGGGCGCGGCGTCGGACATTCAGAACCGCAATCTCATGGCCCAACTCTTGGGGCAGGAATACCAGGGAGGAGTGACCCAGCGGGAAGGCATGCTCACCCGCGAGAGCTCACAAAAGATGAATTACTTCAACCAAATCCTGGACTACGCCATAAAAAGCGGAACTTTGAGCCAGGACGACGCGCAGTTCTATGCCAAGCTGATATCTGGCGAAAGTCAGGCGGCGGCAGATAGGCAAGCTCAGTATGACAGAGCGTTGCTTGGAACCAGAAAAGAAGGCAAGGACTTTGTTGACACCCTAGTTGGCGTAACATCGGCTATAAGTAATCTGACGGGAGCCGGGAAAAATGTTGCTCAAACCTATCGTGGATATTAAACATGGAGGAACAGCATGCCAAAACCTAAATGGTTGACTACGAGGGCTGAGTTAGAAGAGGCCGAAGGAGAACGGCTGCGTAAAAAAGCCATGTTGGACGCCCAGCTTCTTTTGATGAGAGATCAGGCCGGTGCCTTGGGGCCAGAGCAAATCAATCAGATGACCTTGAACCAGGGGGCGGACGGACTTCTTCAATTCCCGACAAAGAACATGGCTGGGGAGAACATAGATTTCAAGCAGAAAAGGCAAGATCCAAATACCCCTGTAGAAGTGGACGAGAGAATGGGGAAACTTCTAGGACTAACCCCTGGAGTTTACACTTGGTATGAACGTGAACAGGCACTCAAGAACAAACGCGCGGAAGCAGCCAATGTCGCGCCAGGACAGAGACAGAAGGCAGGATTCGAACAAGAGGAAAAGAAACTTGGTAGGCAGAACATGATCGAAGCCATGAAGATCGTAACAGACCGCGAGAAGGCTCACAGGAGCACGGCTCTTGGAGAATTCGACAGCGAAGAAAAAATCGCAGAACTTAGGGACAAGTGGTTGAACGAAGCTCTGGATTCTCTTGAAAAAGCGTCTACTGTAAAGCCCCCCAAGCCTGTAAAGCAGAAACCTGGAAAAGAACCTCCATTGCCGTCGACGAATGGCGTTGCGGAAGGGTCTTATCTAAAGAAGGGTGGCGTGCGCACGCACGTTCTCAAGGATGGAACATGGCAGCCACTTACGAAATAGAGCCGCCAGACGCTCTCTGGGATAGAAACCTCAAGCGCAGGGCTGTGTTTGAGCAGCCGAAAATACCTGCATCAGGGTTTGAGATCGAGTCACCCGCCGGTAACGACGCCTTTGAAGTCGAACCCCCAGACACCGCTTTTGAAATCGAGCCGCCCGAGAAAACCATGCCCATCATGGATAAGGTGAAACTGTATGGCAAGGCTGCGAACATTGTCCGCGGCAAGATTGGCGAAGGAATTCAGGACATGGTCGGCATGAAGCCTGGTATCACGGACTTGACGGCGCCACTGCTTCCACTTGAGAAAGGAATCAAGAAGGCCATCGACATCGGCTCTTCTGCGACAGGCGTTGATTCCAAACAATTTTGGCTTAAAAACCTTCCGAGAGGCGTTGGTTACGGAGAAGGCGCAGTTCAGCTCGCCGAGGGACTGAGCACGCCTGAAAACCTTGGCATCATGTGGGCGTTCAGCGCGTTGCCGACAAAACTCAAGAACCTCCCGAAGGTGGCAAATCTCATCAAAGCGGCAGCGTCAGGACAGTTTGCATACATGATGTCCAAAGATCTGCCAGAAGTATATGATCAATGGAAGGCGGCGGAAGATTCCGGGGACAAGCGCACGGCTGCGCGCCTTCAGGCCATCGGGTTTGGTCAACTCGCAATGGCGGCTCTTACTGCCGCCCATGCCGGGAAAAGCGCTAGGGAAGCCGCCATCCCTGGTCAAAAGCCCATACGCAACAGAGTTGCCACCACAGAAGAAAGCGCCATCGCAGGCGATTTATTGCTCGAAAGGCCGCCCATCGGCCCGGAGCGTCAATTACCCCCACCTACCACACCGGGAAGCCCAGGAAGCGTTGTCCGCGTGCCTCCAAATGCGCCGTTACCGCCCTCAAGACAGCTGACCGGCCCCGTTGCCCTGGACGCGGAGACGACCAGGCTCCTGGAAAGACTAACCGGCAAGCCCATAGACCAAGTTCGTAAGGAATTCGTGGCACAAGAATTGAAGCGAGCTGCGGGAATTCGCGCAGCGGAAGCTCCAAATCCGGTTGAGCCGGAACCTTTAAGGGAAACCACAAGGGACATAAGCGAGATCAAGGGCGATGTTGCGGCCGGAGAGCCTGGCTATCGCATGCCAGTAAACACCGGGGAAGGGACTGGTCAATTTGCTGAACATTCTGGCTGGATGGGCATACCCTCAACCTACCCGGAATACTTCAAAAATAGGGGCTATACCAAGAACGAAGTCCTTAAAATCATCGACAAGCATGAAAAGGGCGAAGCGTTGACCGAAAAACAGCAGAGAATTTTTGACGATCTTGTCCAGTCTCGCAAGGAGATGATCGAAAAAGCGTTGAGCAGGCGGGAGAGCGAGCCTGCCCCAGGGGCTGGCAAGCCTGCCGCAGAGGCGGGCGAATATGAAATTGAGGACCCGGCTGAGGACCAGGCTTTCGAGGAGTTCTCAAAGGCTGTGAGCGACCTGGCCGCCAAAGAAAAGAAGTCGTTCATGGAGGACTTGCCTGGGGGAGAACCTGTGAGTAAGCCATCAGAGAAATTTAGTCAATTTCTTGACAATGTGTTTAAGCGCTTGGAGATGGAATCAAAAGGTCAGGCCATCTTAGATACTCTTGAAGATCGAGGAGAAACTCCCGGAAACGTAAGTGACAAATTTTGGAATGAAACCTATGATCTCATGCCGGAAAATATGAAGCAAAAAGTGCAAAGATTGATAAAAAGAGAAACCGGAGGGGTAGAGCCGGGGAAAGTAATTGGCAGAGATAAAAACGGGCAACCTATTGTTGCAAAGGATTGGAAGGACATCGGTCTGAATTACATGGATATTGGGAATTCCATTGAACATTTAGAAGGGACGGAAAGAGGATATGTCGCCACTCTTGCCTCCGCAAATGAAGTTTTGAAAACAGCCAAGTCTGATTTTAAAATTGGAAAGTCAGTAAACCCAGAACTTCCTGATTTTTCAGGCGAGCGCGGAGCCACCCTTCTTTTATCCGAAGCCGCCTCCCGCATAGCCGGCATCGCCAGGGCGTCGAAGGACTATGCCGAATTCCGCAAGCGCGTTTTTGATGACGTTGATTTGAACGATACCGCCCGCTTCTACGCCATGAACTTGAGGCAGATGTATCAGGACAAGGACAAGGGGGCCCCGCCGCCTGGGGAAGTTCCACCGGCGGGCAAAGGCGTTGCCGGCGGGACTGGCGAACCTGGTAAGTTCAAAGTCCGCGTCCCTGGCATCGCCACCCTTGAGGTTGATATCACCAGAACGGCGGACAAGCTCGACAGGATGATGGCGCAGACGGAAGCCATCGCCAAGACCGGAACTATCCAGCCCAAAGAAATCCGTCCTGAGTTTGCCTACGGCCTTCCTGCGGAGAAGAACACCACGAACGTCAAGGTGGCGGAGACGATAAAAGCGTTCTTTGTTGAGGCCAAAATAAACCTTGAGCGGGCAGTAGCCGCCGCCGAACGACACGCTGATGACTTAACAATCAGAAACTTGAAAAATGCGGAAGAGATGTTTGCCATTGGGAATTCCGCGTTTCTTGAGCAAAGGAGCATCTGGGGCAGGGTGGGCCACGTCTATCAGAGAGGCGTTCAGGCAGACCTTGTCGCCGCCGCCATAAAGGACGGGAGAGCCGCCACCGCCTATCTCAGGGGCATAAAAAACGTCAGGGCGAAGATCGCTTCCATTGACCGCATTATGTTGGCCATTGCAAGGAAGATAAACCCGAAATACGCGGAAGAACTTGCGAAAGGCGAGGAAAAAAGAATTCCGCTCGTTGGGAAACTACCATTTATTGGAAAACTCTTGTCAAAATACTCCCTTGATAAATACTTCCTTGAAAACCCGCCTGGAACCGTCCCAGAAGACCTTCGCATTCCCAGGGCGATCTTGAACGTATTCCGCATGAACCTGTTCACTTGGGGAAGCCCCATAAGAGACCTTTATGACAATTCCTGGAACATGGCGAATCACATGTCGGGGTATTTAGGAGCGGATTTGACTTCCGTGGCGAAAATGGAAAACCCAAGATACGTCAGGGCGGTCTTCAATTCGTTGGGGGACATAGTCAAGGGCGCATTAAAAGGAAAGTCAAGGCTGTTTTTGCCGGAGGCCGTGGAAAAAGGGCTTGGGAACGACATATTTGACGTGGCGGGTGGCGACAGCGGGATTATGACGAACTTGAAGATCGGCAGATTGAAGCTCGACTACCCACTTTCTCCAGTCGTGAGAGCCAAGCGGCTGGTGGACATCATCCCGTCAAGATTCTTCGCCATGTCCGACCTTTATGCCAGTGCGCAGATCGCGGCTGACGCCAAGGCATTGTCGGGAGTGGCGCGCCAGTCGTTCGTCAATGAGTTTGTCAAAAACCCGCCAGAAGCGGCCATAAAGTCTGCCATTGACGTAGGTAATAGGATTCAATTCCATCCCGAGAGGTTGAGCCAACGGGAAAAGAACATATCCAACAACCCGGCCATCCAGATTTTCTTTGACGCTTTCATGGCTTGGAAATTCAAGTTCGCGCGGTGGGCGGCCACGACTCTGACGGCGGAGCCGAGCAAGTGGAAGGCCATGGCCAAGGGAGAACTTCCGAGTGGCGAGACGGCTCAAATCTTTACAAGGGCGGCCACCGGATGGGGAGGCGTGTACCTCATCAATCACCTGCTTTACGATCAGATGGACTTCAGAAGCATGGAATACGTCGATGATGATAAGAGACGGACAAGACTTGGCGGGACCAGCGTTATTCCGGCGGCGATGTTTGTGGGTGCGCTGTTCAGGGGTGACTTGGTAAAGGCAGGCATGGCGATGAAGCACGTCGCCATCCCATTTGCATCGTTCGTTCCAGGCTCTTTTGCCGGAGTTCTGTCTGGGTGGATGGAGGCCGTCAGAGCTTACATGAAAGGCAACATATCGAGCGAGAGGTTCCAGTCGGAGGTGAACGGGATCATCAACAAGCTTGTTCCTGGGCGCGCGACCTTGAGCTTGCTGAAAATCATGGCGGACCCGGTTTTAAGGCAAGGCATAGGCGCGGAAATCCCATTTTACAGCAGGCTGAAGCCGCCCGTGATAAATCCGGTTACGGGCAAGCCCATGAAACCCCGCCAGGAGCGTTTCGGATTGGAACTTCCGGCCGTTGGTGGCACGGCCATTCCCGGGTTCAGGAGAGTCCAGACGCCTCTTGAACGGGAACTACAACTTCACGGGATAGGGCTTTTCCGCGACAGGAGGACTCCGATCGCGGAGTTCGAGACGGACGAAATCCCGAAGGAATTGAGGCGGGAATTCAAGGAGATCGCCGGGGCTTTTCTCGACAAGACCGGGACTCCATTTATACAAAAAGAAGAATACAGGGCGTTTACAAAGCATGGTGAGAAGGGTTTTGACGCGCAGACGAAGGTGTTGAAAAAAATCTTCCAGGCGGCCCAGGACCACGCCGTTGCGGTGATTGAAGCCCAGAGAGGCGTCCACATCAAGCAGAAAGTGACACCGTTCGAGACCATGGGATTGCCGGAGGCATTTGCGGGCCGGAGAAATAGAATTGAAAAGGTCGGCTCGACCGCGGACGCCAAATGAAGATTCCAAGATTATTGTTTTTTTTGATTGCGTTGGCAGTAGTTGGCATTGCAAAAAGTGAAGAACAACCGCCCTATGAAGTGGAGGACGCGGCGACGATGGAGAACTTCCGGCGGATCTACCAGATTGTAGATCAGATCAGGCAGAATGATGGAGCCAACATCATCGTGTCGTCTAGGAGCATATCGCAGTTCGACAACGCCGACGTCTACGCTTCCAGCGTGACCCTCTCCGCCAATGCCTCAGTCATCGTCGCGGTGGTTGGGCTCAAGGCGAACTGGCTTCCCATCTTTACGGAGACAAACACTTCCAGCAAGACGGTCTCAGTTCAAATTTGGCCGAGCTCGTTCACTCTTACGAACACTTCCGGTTCTGTGGCAAAAACGGTACACTGGTGGGTTTTGGGCCGGAATTAAAGAGACACAACATTGAATGGACGCATCTTTAATCAAATTATGGGAATGGGCGGTAGCGAACGGATTTGCCATCCCATTGTATTTTTTCATCGGCTGGAAGATGTGGAAGGAGATGGAATCAAAGCAGAACATGGAAGAAAAGAAGAAATCAGGGGAGTTTGTATCATGGGAATCCATGAATGAGAGGATAAAAGGAATGGAGAATAAAATCAACGGTCAGGCAGAGCAGTTCAACGAGCTTCACAAAGAATTCAAAACCCAAATGGCCGTTGAGAGCCTTGAGGAAGGGAGGTTCGTTAAATTGGAATCCAACGCAGATCATTTGAAAGATAATATCACAGACATCAAAGAGAATCTGGCGGAGATTAAAAGGGACATAAATCAAGGCTTTGCGATTATGGCCGACATTAAAAACCTGATGATACAGAACAAGGGGCATTGAACGCTTTGCAACCGATGTCTAAATCCTATCATTTGGGGGCAAGATTATGGAGAAGCTAGAACCTATCATTGGTGGAACGGCGTCACAATCGAATACCATCATACCGAATGCCCTGGACAGCCACCAGAAGGAGACATTGAGAAAAGCTCTGGTTGAGACGGCATTGAAACTTCTAGGAGTTCCCTATGTCTTCGGTTCGGAATGGGGAGACATTACAAAACCTCCAGAAGCCCTGGACTGCTCAGAATTGACTGAAAATGTCTACAAATTGAACGGACTAAAAATGCCGGACGGCTCTCAAGCGCAGTATGATGCTACAATTCCCACAGGAACGCCCCTTCCTGGCGATTTGGGATTCTTTGGGAGGGGCGGTAACCCTGCCCAGGTCTACCATGTGGGGATGATAGCCGGGCTTTTGGATGTAATTGAGGCCAGGGGGTTTGACCCGAAAGCTTCATTTGAGACAGGAAAGGTTATTTTTAGGCCACGGAGCGCATGGGAGAAATACGCCAATTTCGTGGGTTGGCGGTCACATTTTAAATTGCTATGACGGATGAAGAAGCCGAAAAGAAAATGAGCGTTCTCAGGGCGCATGTATCTCGTTTGAAAGACGATGGTTTTGATTCTGTCCAGGTATTTACCACAACCTATGACGAAGAAGAAGGCGTGAGACATTTTTCCTTTGGTCAGGGGAATTTTTACACCAGGTTCGGTCACGTCTCTTTTTGGTTGGAAAGAGAAAAGGCGGCAGAGTGGGCGAAGGAAATTAAAAATGACTAACGAATGGCCATTAATAACGGCAACGGCGGGAACAAAATCTTTTTATCTTAAAAAAGAATGGAGTTACATGGAATACATTTTTGCATTTTTCGCAATGCTTGGGGATTCTGTTCTTGGGGTGATGAATCGCACCATGTTCAGATGGAGAAACTACTTGAAGGTTTTCTATGCGATTGTCGAGTTTATTATGGTTGATGTGATGAACAATCTCATTAGAGGTAAGTTTTCTGCCAAGATGCTTTTCCATTACAAAACGATGTTCTCTATGATGTATTTTACCCATGCTAAACACCCGATACCCTTCAGGATCAATCCATCCACCCTTTCCGCCCTTCCAAGATTGATGCCTTTCTCCGCAGACATATTCCCCATGACATTTATGAGAACAAAATCTAAATCTATCATATGGAAAATAAACAAACTTTTTGCAGTTAAGGCAGTATCCTGTATAAAAAACTCTGTGACTACGCTTAGAGGCGTAGCGAATGACTTGCTTGAAATTCATGCTTCAATTATACAAATTAACAATGACTAGTGGAAGAATTAAATTTTCTGAGTGGTCTCCAAAAAACGACTGGTGGCGTATCCTCATCATTATTCTGATCGGAATTTGGCTCTTGCCATCTTGCCGTTCTGTCCAAAAAGTAGAGATGCCTGAGATGAAAGGACAATGCTTTTCTTTTGACAGACTAAATAAATCATCCATAGGTCATCCGCTTTGTTTCAAACAGACTAGGAATACGCACGGCAGGATGTTCCTTTGCACGTTGAAAAGGAATCATTGGCCAAAAAAACATCATTCACATTCAATTTTGGGTTCAAATTCGTGCCGCTGGATTTGGTGACTGAATGGTCAGTTATGGGCCTCTACCAAATATGCCTGCTGATCGGCCTCCTGATAAGCCAGAGATCATGTCGTTGAGCTCAACGAAATGGTATGTCCGATGGGCAAAGTTTGTAAAATCCAGGTGGCGGGACGGGAAGTTTTGGTTCTATGAAAGGAGGTTCTAAGATGAAATCTGAATTTTTGAACGAGCTTTTAATTAAACCGACGAGTAAGGACGGAGAATGGGTTTTGTTGGAACCTTTGAGATATCAGAGCAAGATTTATAAAGGCACAATAGAAATCCCTGCTGGATTTGTTACTGATTTTGCATCTGTCCCTAGAGTTCCAGTAGCTTACACGTTGTTCGGGGACAGGGCACACCGTGAGAGCGTGATACATGATTTCCTGTATACCCGTCATCTTGTCGGTAAAGCCAAAGCCGACAGAATTTTCCTCGAGGCCATGAAGGTTAGAAAAAAGAGCGTATTCGTAAGATGGGCGATGTATCTGGGGGTTATGCTAGGCGGAGGAAGTGCCTACAAAAGCGGCCCAGACAGGTATAAAACTATCTGAACCTCTCACCCTTTCGATTCATCTCAATCTCCTTGCCCTTCGGATAGGGCTTCTTTCATGGCTTAAATATCACAACACACGATGGGAACGGTGCTGGTTTTCCAATGTCGTCATAACATAACCGGCCTTTGATAAATCGGATCTCCGATGCCTTCATGCAGAAATCGTGCCACCACCGCGTGTCGGTTCTTGATGGAATAAGCAGAACACAGATTGCCCCCCCCAAATGCTCTTGATATGCTTTCTCCACCCATTTTGCAATTCTGTCAAACGGTGGATTTATGAAATTCACCTTGCCCCACGCTCTTGCCAGCCCGTCGAATCCGGCTTTTGGCGGACAAGGATCATGGTCAAAATTAAACTCTGCATTGAGGGCCTGATAGAACGCTTTTGGGGTGCGCCAATCTTGCCTCAACGAAGTCATTGGGATAGGCTTCATCTCAACCTCCGCTCTTTGCGCTGTCTTGGGTGAGGGCTTTGATTTTCTTTATGGAAACTTTCGGTATGCAAATATCCCCATTCCCCTGCATCATCGTTCCGTCTG
>ERZ1292644.459-Hain-H14-01um-R2-459-length-28248-cov-5_pt1 | contig 28248 bp, 28 predicted proteins | sample MGYA00564402_ERZ1292644 | MGnify/ENA primary metagenome ERZ1292644 (study PRJEB36523, sample SAMEA6512644) | groundwater metagenome | collected 2019-01-09 | study: AquaDiva: Metagenomics assemblies of 32 groundwater samples
CAAATCTTTCTTGTCGACCAGGAAAACAAGCAGGTCATCCCGTTTAGCAGCATGCGGAGCGCGATCAATTATTTTTCCAGAGTGAGTGGCGCCCCGGTTACCGCGGGCGACATAAACGCGGTCCTTAGTGAAATACCATCCTCGACACTTTCTCAGGGTGGAAGCCTCGAGGGGTTCTTTCCGGTTAATATGGAAAATGGCTTCAATGAGGATGGGCACCTTCTAAACCCGGCTCCAAGTAACGCGAATATCCAGGCAAGATACGGAAAGGATGTAGACCGCGATGAAGAAGTAAAACAGTACAAGTTACTTGACGGTTTTGTCAAATTATTGTCCAGCGGCGCTGCGGGGAAAAGTAATGTTACCCCGGCAGAGTTGGCAAAATTAACCTCAAGTGATACAACAATGGCGTTTTATATCAACGCCCTGACCTATGGCGGCTACTCTCTTCAAGATGTGTATCAAGATATGGTTCGCCAACAGTATGTAGATAACGGACAGGGCAGTACTGTGATGAACGCTCAGCCGATATCTTCCTCGCAACCTGCGTCTGTTTACAAGGCGAGCTCAAATTATAGATATGTTCAGAATAACCCAGCTCTTCAGGTTACGCCTACAATCGCGGGGATAGACGCGAGTATTTTAAATACACCGGCCTTTTCGCTTCCAGATGAGGCGTTCAATCTAATTAATCCGCTCAACAATCCGAACTCCCCAGAATTCCGTACGGCGATGGAAGAGTACAAGAGCGCGACATACGATATCGCCCTCGAGATCGCTCAGGCGACAAACGAGAGCGATCATACAAGGGCACTTTCCGACTGGAACTCGTTACGGCAAGAAATCCAAGAAAGGTTAGGGATTACTCTATCTGATAATGCTATCCAGGCATGGAATCAGATCGAGAACTTTCAGGCTCAGGCTGGGCAGGCTGGGTTGTCTGGGTCAGGAATAGTGCAGCAGAAAATAGACGACTTCCTCAGGCAACAGCAGGGCGTGAATGAGCAAATGCGGAAATATTATAGTTCCTACCAGGATAGGCAGAAAGAATTTTATTACCAAAATTATGCAAGCCCTGATGAAATAAAAGCTCTCATCGCCTCCGACCCTCAGCGCGCTCAGGCATGGGGACTCGTACCAAGCAGCGAGACAAAGCAGTATATGACACTCGGGAATCTTCAAAGCTTATTCCCGGGAACTCCAACATCAGATCTGCAGATGATGCTCGCTAAATATCTTGATCCGAGTGGAAATTTCTACAGCAAACTGTATGGCAATTACGCTGCCAATCAGTTTTCGACGAAAGAAAACTATATGGCTTACCAGGCTGGGAAGGTCATAACTAAGTCTGAGAATGAGGTGGGTCGAGCGCTTACGGAGTACAGCGATCCGAATAACCCATTTCTTAAACCTTCGGGAGAAGGACTCCCTACTCCAAAGGTTCCTTCAATGGGGACAGAAAGAACGCCGACCGCCGCTAAGGCAATGGAGGCTATACAGCGATCCGCGTCAAATCTTGGATCTACATCACAAAAGCCCCAAACACAGCCTCCAACAACTCCGCAAACCGCACCTACCCAGTCTATTCCGCGGGTCCCAACACCGCCGCCAGGCATGAACGCGCAACAACAGTCGGCCTGGGATGCAGCCGTTGCACTGATTCCCAAACCCGCAGCAACAACGACCTCGGGCACGCCTCACGACTATTCTAAGGATGTAAGTGTGGCCCCAACCGGAGGGAAGTCAACCACGCCGACTGGGGTTCTGGCCCCACCAAAACTTGCTCCAGGACCAATCAATCCGTGGTCTCTTCAGAGTTTCGGTGGCACGCTAAGGAAGGCTTTTGGATTTTAATATGGACCTGAAAAAATTTACAAACCTGGGGAATATTACCACTCCGTTCGGCGCACGAACTGAACAGGAGGCCTTCCATCCTGGAATTGATGTGGCCAATCGGAAGGGGACGTCGATTCCCGCGTTTGTGGGTGGAAGAATCCTACAAACGATTAGGGGAATAAAGCCTGGAGAAAATAACTTCGGGAATTCAATTATTTTGAAAGACAAGAACGGAAATATACATAGATATTCCCACCTTAATTCTGTTAATGTTAAGCCTGGGGAAACAGTACGCGACGGCCAACAAAACATCGCCACAATGGGCGACTCTGGGGCTGCCTATAGTCCAACCGGAGGAGACGCAAGCAATTTGGATTACCGAATCGTAGATGCGTTCGGCCGGTTCCTTAACCCCCAGGCTTTTAATAATCCATGAACCACCCCTCTCACGCTTTCATAAAGAATAAGAAGATCGCCGACGTCTTACGCGACGCTATAGATTCGCCGTTGGGTAGCACGAAACGGAAGTCTGCTAAGCACCTTATCTCGGTTATGAATAAGGTTTCTGAAAAGTATGCCGGTATGGGTGGGCCAAATTACCGCGGGTATTCTGGGCAGGGTGGGCCTGGAAGTATCGGGCGCGGGAGATATTCTTCAACGACTCCGGGCAGCGCATCGTTTGCAACAAGGGCTCCACGAAAAGACCCGGACTATTCAAACATGGTTATTTTCCCCGCTCCTCCGGCACCAAGAAGGGGACGCCCAATGACGAAGTCAATGGCTCCTTCCCCAGCTCCGCAGGTCGGACAGGGTATTCAACCATCGATGGTTCCGCAAACATCGAACCAGGAAATAATTTCTCCGCGAAGCGGTTTCAACCAGGGCACGCCGATGCCAATCGGAGATTATTCAAATGTCTCGCCAGCAACATCATTTGAACAGTTGATGAAAACCGTGAAGGGTGGTACTGGGGGGCCAGGATATGGGAGGGGCGGACCCGGAGATTTCTCTAGTCCATTTAATATGCCGTCGTATACACCAGCTGACTATGGAACCCCAGCAAAACAATTCCAGAGTCTTTCTGCCCCAGCTGGTATGTCAAGGGCGCCAGCAACATCTCCGGGTCTTTTCAGTAGTATAGGAAACTTTTTTTCTGGAGCGGCAAGTAAGGGTAATGAATTGATGGCCGGAGCGCAACAGCGGTACCGTGCCCCGGTCGGCGTTCTTGCGCCAAAAGCTCCAGCTGCTCCCGTTACTGCAGCGGCTCCGGTAAATCTAGCAAGTATTGCAAGTGTTGCCCCCCCCACTACGTCAGAGGCGGGATTATCGGATGCCCAGCGTACTGCTCTCCGGGCCCAGGGAGCCGCAACTGCTCCTACGGCCCAAGCAGCCCCGACTCCGACCCCAACCCCCACTCCTACACCAACCCCGGGGCCAGGAACCCCGCAGCCATCAGTCACGGATATGGCCGCGTCAATTTCAGCTGGACTGAAGTCTAATCTCGGGGCAACGGCCTGGGCAGCGCAGACCATGGCTGACCCCGCACTCCTGAAGGAAATATTCCCGGGGATGACAAACCTTCCGACAGGCGGATCATTAACTGAAGCAGTGAAGAATCTTCAATCTACCCTTAAAGAGACCTACAACATTAAGGGTCTCCAGGACCAATTGATGCAAATGACGGCGGGAGGGGTAACGTTTGGCCCGATGCTTCAGACCTATATTCAAAACAAGGATGTAAGTCTTAAGGCTATACACGACCAAATGTTGGGCGCGCAAGATGAGATGCTCAAATCGGACACCGCGGATCCATTCCAGGCAGCGGTTTGGAGCAGATATTCTGATTACCTGAACAATCTTTATACAGCCCAGCATACTTCGTACGCAGACTTCTTTAATAAGAGTACTACGATGTATTCCGATGCGCTTGATGCGTTAAATACCACATATACGAATGCGCTCACGCAATACGGTAATGAACTTACTTTAGACGCCGGGCTTATGGAGGCGGATTACAATCGGATTTATCAAGGACTCACGGACATGTACACCACGGCACAGAACGCCCCGTTTCAGGAAATACAACTTGCCACCCTTAGGGCTCAGCTCGCGCAAGCAAATGCCGCGCTTATTAACGCGGGGTCGGGGATGGGTCAGGGAGATTGGATCGCTGAGTACAAAAAACTTACGGACATGGGAGTACTTTTCGATAACGCGGCCGGGACTGGCGGGACGAGTAACGCGAGGTACGGGACATTGATGTCCGATGTGAATGACATCGGGGGGATGATTCAGACTATTGTGTCGGATAATCCTAAGGTCGGGACCGACGGGGCCCTTTACATAATCGGCCAAGCATTTCAAAAGACACTAAACAGTTTAAGCTCTGACCCCGGACGAGCAGTAACTGAAGCGCAGAAATATCAGAATATGATTCTCCAGGCAGTATCCGATGGGTATCTTCCGCAATCCCTAGGTCTTTCAATGGCGCAAAATCTTCTTCCGTCTGTTACAAGGACGGTATCCGATTATTTCGTAAACAACACCGGAGCCGCAGACGCGGCGAAGGGGGCAATGATAGACGCCCTTGTGGGGAGCGGGTGGATGGGAAAGAAGGTTCCTTCACTTGCTGACTTCGAAAAGAAATATTCAGAAAGTCTAACGAAGGAACTCGCTGATGCGATATACCAGCAAATGCAGGACACGAAGAGCATAATTTACACTTCACACACCGCGGAGAGCGCCGGGGGGCCAGCAGCAACGAATGCATATGCTGGTAAAACGGTAGATCAAATCTACGAGGAACTTGCCGACGAAATTGGCGCTCTTTCTGACCCAGACGCGGTTGGAAACTATGTTGGAAATCTTGTGTCGCCAGCGATAGTCGGTAAAACAATCCAAGCTCTTCAACCGGTGGGAATTTAAGGCTTATGGCAGATCTACCAAGAAATGTCACGTACGCCACAGAAGGAGCTTCAGCAGCGCCTCCGAAAGCAACAATGGGTTCCATCCTTGGGTGGAAGAAGCCTGTTACGCCAACGCAACCGGCTCAAGGACCGCAACTTCCAAATGTTCTAGCTGCATACACTCCTCCATCCCAAGAGGTAAAAGACTTTACTTCTCAAACCAGAGGCTCAAGCTTCCTTCCAGAAACCCCCGTCGGAGCACCTGCGGAACAAAAGATTTCTCCCTTGCCGCTAGGCTACAGTCCATTCAGAGTTCCCGGACAATACACTAACCCTGCTAGCGGAGTGGTCCCCGAGCAGCCAGCAATCCAACAATTCCCCCAAGGAGGGCAAATGAACGTAGATCTCGCCCACCCAGGAACCTTAAATAAAAGTGTACGAGCCGCACTCACCCCGCTCTCTACAGAAAACACTTCTATCCTGGGCACACTTAGTCCAAGGATGTTTCAGGTTGACCACATCATTCCTTTGTGGGCTGGTGGGGCAGACACCATTGCGAACAAACAAATTCTCGCCAAGCCTGTTCATGAATCAAAAACGAAAATCCAATCAGTCGCGCAAACTCTTCTAGATCATGGAGAGATAGACCTTAACGCGGCACGGGTGATGGCACTCACTTGGCAGAACAGAAAGGCAACTGGGATCCCCGAGCCAAACGATTACGGAGAAATACCTCTAGAAACTGCCAGGGCATTGGCCAAAGAATGGGCAGATTTTGATGCGGGGAAGGGTCCTGGGCCTGGTTTCATGGATGTCGTGAGGGGGATTCCTGAGGCTGCGAAAAATCTTGGCAAAGGGATCCTCCCAGAATGGGCGCGTCAGTTCTTGGTCGGTATGGTGTCCGGCGCAACAGCGGGAGGTGTCCCACTGGAAAGTGCTCCTGGGGCAACAATATATGACAAGGCTTCCGGACTTACGGGAGAAATCTTGGGAATGTTTACGGGCATCGGAGCATTCTCTAAATTAACAAGAATTGCCGAAGCCGCGCTCTTCTCGCAAAAAGGAAGAGCTCTCGAAGCAGCCGCGAACCAGTTTAAGGACGATCTTACCTACAAAGGAATACACGGTTTCAGGGCGGCGCCATTTATAAATCCTGCGGTTCAACCAAGAACTATAAGGATAGCTACCGAGGATACTATCGGTGGGGCTTCGATATTCGAACGAATAGCCAGAACGGAAAAGGCCGCTGAGGTTGCCGGAGCCACGACCCCTGCCGCAAAGATTTCCACTTCGATCGCTCAAAGATTTAAAATGGCCCCAAGAAATGCAATTAATCACATTAAGAATCAGATGACCAGTGACCTTCTTGGGCAGGCGTTAAGAAATGCGATAGTCTTCGCTGAGTATGGCCAGGCTGGGCAAACGATTTCGGATTTCACGCAGCCGCAAAAGGATGCGTTAGGGAATCATATTCATCGTTTGGGATATGACCTTGGGCTCGGTGGCATAACCGGGTACTTCCCTGGAACATGGGCTGGTGCCGGAAAGGTTGGGTTCGGTGTGATGACACTCGGACTTCTCTCTGGAGAAGGTCCTCGTCAGGCTCTTGCGGAAGGTGTCGCTATCGCCGGTCTTCACAAGTTGGGCGGATTCGCTCGGGATCCTCTTGCCCAGCAAAAGAGAAATGACCTCGTTGTCGAAGACGCGGCAACGAAGGGAAGCCTTACTTTTATTCGTACATTAATAGGTGACCAGCCAGGATTAACCAGAATAGATCCAAGTCTTCCTGCTCCGAGAAGAGTTTCGGGTGTTGAAGGGGAAACGCGCGGGCAGACATTATATAGAGGAGCAAACCGCACGGAAGTAGATGCTCTTTTAAGTGGGAAACCGCAGCCCAAGAAACTTGAACAAAATGTGTTCGGTGAAAATATTCCTTCTAAATACACACTCACGACAAGCGACCCTGCTCTGGCGAAACATTATTCGCAATATGATGCCGTGACAAGGGCCCCCAAGACTGAAGGATATATAATTGAATACAAACCAGGAGTGGGCGAGAAATCTCAATCTTCAATTTCTAAGGAAGTCGGTTCTACGGTTATACAGAAAAGCCCTAACGAATTTTATTCAAAAAGTATTACCAAAGATGACATCGCGAGAATAACTGATAAAAACGGCAAGGTTGTTTACGAGGCAACTGGGCCTACATCAACAACGTATTCATATAATCCGGCATTCATAGATGAATGGGAGGCTGCCGCGCGCGCAAGAATTAATGAAATGGAAAATGCCGGGCAGCTTAAACCATTTACCGGAGCAGGGGGGCGTCCGGGAGATAGATACATCCTCGAGTCAAACCTTCAGGCTGCGACTTCATGGTTAAGAAGCCTTGCTCTTCCTGCGGAGCAACGAGACCTCGCTTATACAAAAGGACTTTCTTCTCTTGCCAGATATCTTGGAGAAAGAACCGACGTGAACCCGCGTAACCCGTCCACCCTTCCTAAATTTGTTACCAAAGTATCTGAAAAAAATCCCGAGATTATAAATTCCCGCCCTGCTCAATTCATGGAGAGTGGGCGTTGGCGCATTGAGGGAGAATCGAATATTGGGGAAGGTGACCCAACTCTTGGCGGACTCAGGGGTGAGGTTCGTCTTACTGGACAGGGAACGAATATAACCAATAAAGAGCAGCTCGAAAGTTTTCTAAAGAACCTTCGCGAACAAAATGCTTCACCCTTCGTGTTCTTCGCCAACCAGCCAGAGTTGGCTCCGTATTTCAGGGATCTGAATCGTTCGATTACTCCAGAAGATATAAAGAGCGGAAAGCAAATGATCGATCCAGAGAACTACATCAGTGTGTGGGGAATTGTCAAGGACCCCAAGACCGGGGAAGTTAACATAGTTCAAACCGGCGTCAAGGTCCCCACACAACAACGAATTGGCGTTGTGTCAAAAGATGAGAATGGGGTGCGTCAGGTTGAGGGAAACGAGTTCGCGTTTAATAAGGACGCAAGCATCGCAAGCGGTAAATGGCCGGAGGAGAATCCTAATTTCAATAACAAAACAATAGCGACGCACATGCGGGCAACAAATATGCCGCTTATCGTCGCGCGTATAAAAGCTTACCTTGGCGAAGGAGACCCACACCCCTATTTGATTGCGCAAATCGGAGACAAGGAATGGCATTTGAGCAGGCAGATATGGAATGAGCTTGGTCCAGCCGAGAATTTGTCTTCCTATGAAGAAAATATCGCCCGAGCAGTGGCCGAAAAGGGTCGCACGAATACTGAACCTCTTTTACTTAAGGCCGCGAGCCAACTTTCAGAACGCGGACACAACGCCGCCTCGGTAGTTGCGAGCGAGAAATTCATTGGAATTAATGAACCTCGCCAGACTGCGCTTTTTGAACTTTCAAATGAGGCGAATAAAGTTCTTACGACTGCGAAGACTCCGGAAGAAGTACAAAAAGGTTTCAGTGAAAACATGGGGATTAATCTTACCCCTGCGGAGGCCCACACCATAGAAGCTTCGCGGTCTACGATGACAGGAAAAGAGCTCATGAAAGTGGTAGATACCGCGGTAAATGAGGGACGGACGACGCCGGAGACGGCTGGGGTATATGTGACGTATCTTAAGCCGCTTGAAACTTCTAGGGTGTTTAACTCCTCGGGGGCTGGTCTACTCTTCGACAAGATGCCGATACTTTCGAAACCGCAGGCAGAGATGGCACGGGCTGATAAAATAACGACGGCTGCCACTCCAGCTCCTGTGGTTCCAACTGCCCCAACAGCAACTGCCCCAAAACCCGGTCTCCTCGAACAAACACCAATTACAAAAGCCCCGCCAACCGAGGGCGTAAAATCTCCTGAATATACAAAGGCCCTGGAGGACCTTAAAATGGTCGGACTCGGCACGGGACGACAAATTGACCCGCAGGGACTTGACGCATATGTAGATACGGCGATAAGAAAAATTCAGTCTTCCCCCGTTACTCCGGAAGAAAAGAAATCACTTGGAACTGAATTGCTTAAGCTTATAAATGCTGAAGAACTTAATGCCCGCGCGGTGTCCATGGGACGCTCTGAAGAGGCTTGGATGAAGGGACAACGGATGGACCCGGAAGGATTCGGGCAATATATTAATTCCATGCGTGATCGCATAAAAGCCGAGACGGGGGCAGCGGAGCCGGTGTCCACCAGACCATCTCCTGAAGAAATAAGAGATACTCGCATGCGGTATGTCCCAGAAATGACAAGGGCCCGCGGGACAGAATTTATTACCCAAACACAGAATGCTATCGAGACGCTGCCGAAGGACTCCTACGGGTATGCGTTCCACAGTACTTTTATGGGAGGTCTTCAGCGGGCACTCGCTCACGGGAAAGTTGGCCCAGAGGCAAATTACGACCTCCAGAGATTCCTCTCGTGGGCTAATTCGGTTGGACGCGGTTATTGGGGAAGGCTTTTTGAAACAATAGACGACAGGACCGGACTTCCTTTTTCCCAGCCCAAAAGCCGTATAGAATCCATGGCAAAAGGTGCGCATGGTAAAACATTAGAAGAACAGAGTGCCGCGCGGCGAGCAGAACTTGAGGCTGAAGCACCGAGCGAAACAACCCCGTCCGTGATTGGACAAGCTGAAACCGGCGGCCTTTCTCCAGAGATGCAGGAGGCACTTCCTGAGTGGATGCAGATGCAAACTGAGCCAGTGATGAGGGGAACAAGGGTCGAGGCCCCGACGCAATCACCGTCTGAACACGCAAAAGATCTCACGCGCATGGAGGCATACGTAACTCCGGGCCGTATTGCGCTCGAAGAAGGAAAGATCTCCGAAATTGACGCGGGTATTGAAGACGGCAAGCGCTTCCTTCAGAACCTAATGAGAGAATACAATAAATATATAGGTTCCGTGAGAGAAACGGGGAAGCGTACCAATGTGAAAATGAAATTTATTTCGGATACCGAGTGGGATATTATTACCTCTTCGATCAGGGGTGGGGCCGAGACGCCTGGGAGAAATCCGGTTGAAAAATTCCAAGCCCAAATCGAAGAGCTCCAAAGACAGGACGAGGCTCTTGCTAATGTTGGTGGCACGAAGGCAACGGCCTATGCAAAAAAAGTTAAGGAGGCAAACACGAAGACGATTAGCCAACTACAGGATCTCATAAAGAAATATTCGGGACCAGAAGCATCAAGAACTAAATTTGAAACCTTCACCATAGGGCAATCGTCTCCGTCTGCAGAGTCCGCAAAGTCGGTCCAGCCAATCGTGGGCGAGAAGAAGAAAACATTGATCGATGGGCAAGGCGGCCCAGGAGATAATCCTTCTCAATTTGGAGCATTACCGGGAAGTTCACCGAGTCAAAGCATCGGGCAATATCTCATGGGAAGATCTGTAGTCGAAAACCCCCCAAAGCTTCAGCAGGTGGACACGAGCAGGGCGGAGGAAACCTTGGCGAAAGCAGACAAGATTCTTAATGCTCCAATAAAGATGGGGGAAACAACATTTACTACATCAAACATCCCGGAGCAAAAACCAGCAGCCAAGCCAAATATTATAGAGTCATTGACGAATTCATTTAAAGATATTTCTGGTAACATAACGGACGTCCTTACTCGTAATAAGCCAACGATATACGAAAAGAAAGAAAAAAATAACCCAATTATCTCGGGATACGACACGAGCGAATACGCCGAGGACCCAGTACATGCGCAGAGAGTTCGCACAATAATGGGCTCCATACCGGCGGCAACCAGTTCCGCCGACATAGATGTTTACATAAAAAAGCTTTTCAAAAAGTCTCCAATCACTGGAGATATGGTATGGACATCATCGCGGAAGTGGGGAGTACCGCCAGAACTACTTGTTGCCACCATGCAACAAGATTCTGGATTGGGCACAACCGGGTCGGGAGCAAAAAATAGAAACCCGGGGAACGTGGGTACTTACACCAACAAGAAGGGGAAAAGCTTTGTTGGCGTATACCCGACGTGGAAGGCCGGAGTTGATGCCGTTGCTCAGTGGCTTTCAGAACATAAGGTCGGTGCGCATCCGGGTAACAAACCGCCGGTTAGTCAATATGTTAATCAGGTAATTGGAGGTTAGAACCGTTGTTCGAAAGAAATGTCGCGAATGTCATGCTAATAACGACGTCTTTATAGGGCTCGCCATTTTTGGTTTTCCATCCTTGACCAAAGCGAATAAGGTCGTCCTCCCACTCCTCTCTCATGTCTGATGGGTTAGGAAATCTTGGTACTCCGCATCCTGGGCAGGAATATGTTTCAAATTTTACTTTGTATCTTTTGGGTGAATAGGGCAGTGGAGACTTCAATCCGCAATGGCTGCATACGTACCAACCAAAGCGGGCGGGATTGTGTTTTCTATCGTATTGACGCTCAGCTTTCTTTTTTCTGTTATACGCAATCTTGAAGCATTGACGTTTGCAAAATCTATTGTTAAATTTTATTGCAATAAATGGTGTCCCGCACACTTCACACTTCCTGGAGATTTTCATTGGACGCGGTTGTACTCATTCACCAGGCCTTTCTGTAACGTTTTAACTGCGCTAATCATTTGGTCGAGGTTCCCAAGATGGGCGCGAGCTATCTCGAAGGAGTGAGCCTCAGGCGTTGCGTCTGCTAGAAGCTCAGCTTTAGCAATACTTATCGGCTTATCGTTTGAGTCCATTTGTTCTGAACACACTTTCTTAACCATGTTGAACTTACGCAGTTCTTCTATCGTACGGAGATTTTGGTCTGAATAATAGTCAGCAAGTTTAATGGCAAACTCTCCGGCCTCTACGCCAGACACTGGTGTGGCCTTGAAATTTGCGAGAAAGGCCTTGAAGTCTTTTTGATACTGTTCCATGGTTATGTTGTTGCCACCAAGGACGGAGAAACTAAACACCACTCCGGATCATGGTTCTCATCGTATATTGAATGCCCCGCCATATGCTCACACTCGTGCTGGATTGCTTTGGCTTCCGGGCCAGAGAAATTCTCCTCCCTTGGTTCGCCCAATTCTTTCTCAGTGGTGATTTGTTGAAACCTCACGGAAACTTTGTGGTATCTTTGAACGGTAATCGGCGGATTTTCAGGGAATGACGTGCACGCCTCGACGCTGTCCACAGAGACCTTCGTGTGGTTTATGATCACGGGATTTATGATTACCTCTCCAGAAGAAGAAACGAAGAATCTTAATGGGTCAACGCTATCTATCTGCGCGTGGCTCACCGCGTTTGCGCCGCCGTAAATACCAACAGGGGTATGGCATAGCTTTCCTAAAACAGGAGCCTCCTTAAGGACGCGTGGAATATCATCAGCAGTGACCGCGCGTGACGGCTTTCCGTGCCAGGGCACATATCTCATTATCACAGGCTGCTCGTCTGGTTTGTCTCCAATTGCTTCGGAACTCTTAATCTTGTCGCTCACCTGCACGGACAGAATGTCTTCGGCCATAATTTCCTATTCTACACTATCGCGCTTACCCCGTCAAGCTTCTTGATGGTTATCTTTTTTTCGAACAATTCCTTCACGCTGGGGAGGTGAGAGATACAAATAAGCTGGCTATATCTTGACTGAATCTTGGATAGTACGCCGGTGAATGAGTCGGCCATATTCTCATCGAGGCCTTGGATGGCTTCATCCATAACACGAAATCCACACCGCTGGAGCGATGCCAAAGCCTCGCTGATCGCCACGGAGATTCGAACCTTTTCGCCCCCGCTGTATGCGTTGTAATCCATACGTTCCCCTTGAGGATTCACTATAGTAATGAACAAGCCTTCTATTTTACCTCCAACTCCATCCCTCTGAGTAGATAGCTCAACCCTGAAGTCGCTAAGCATAACGAGAATCTCATTCACACGGTCTTCGAGTGAAGGAAGGAGATAGTCAAGCGCTACCGCAGACACTCCGTTAGGGCCAAGGGCGTCACGAAGCTCCCCAAGGAGAGAAATCTCTTCCGTAAGTTTTTCTGTTTGCGCAAGGTGTTCTCTCACCTCGTCTTCGAGGCGCCTAACTTCAGTACCAATCTTTATAAGGTATGCTTCGTGTCCGCGCAGTGAAGCAAGGGCATCTTCGCGTTGGCCGAGCGTAACTTTTAGGGCCAAACATCTGTCTCGGTTTTCGTTCAAATCATTTTCCGTTGGAGTATTCTTCAATAACTCTTCGAGGCGAAGGATTTCTTTCTTGATCTCTTTCTGCTCCGCCACAATTCTAATGGTCATTATAAGCGAACGTGCATTATCGATCTCAGAAAGCTTTTGTTCAAGTTCCCGCGTATCTATGCGCGAACCGGCCTCGGCGACCTTACGTTCCCAATTCTTCATGATCAACGCTTGTTGGGCACGTTCACCCTCCTTCAGCGTGCGCCCCTTCTTTAGGTCGACAAGTTCCGGCCCGACCATTTTTGTGTACGGGCAAGCATCTCCCGCCGGACAGGGGAGGGTTTCGTCAACCAGTTTCCTGATTCGACGGTCTATCGCGTCGATCTCGGCGTCATAGTCCCGCAGGTGCGGACGATCTATGATGATCGACGAAAGAAAATTATTGTGGGTGATAGCCTTGCTCAACTCTTCGCGAACCGTCGGTTCTTCTTTTATTTTTTCCTCGCACGCAGTAAGAACTTCCTCAGCATTATCTATTTCCTTAATTACTTTTGAACGGCGCTCAAGATCCCTAAGAAGCACGATATATTCCTTCGACGCATTAAAGGCGTTACGAATTTTTTCTTCATGCGCCTCTGCATCGGCTACCCTCTTTTTGGCAGCGGTGACATTGTCCTCGGCAACGCCAATTTTGACAAGTACTTTCGGCAGTTCTTCAATCTGTTCTTTGTATGAATTACGGAGATGAGTAGAAGAATCTATAATGACATTGGAAGACAAAAGTACGGCCTCTTTGTCGTGGATAAGTTCTTTTGTCTTCTCCAAATATTCATCAACATCCTGCGCCCTTAATATTTCCATGAGCAACTCCTTTCGACGTATGCCGGACGCATTGACGAAACTTTCCGCGTTGTCCTGCGGGAATACGACGCTGTTGATGAAAAGTTGGTACGACGCGCCGATCAATTTAGTGATATAAGCTTCGGTGTCCCGTATACCTCCGGTACCCACCTCTTCCCCATTCGAATACACAACCACCGTGTGTTTACCGGATGCGGTTGTTCTGCGTTCAATGGTAAGGGTTACATCGCCTTCAAGCAAAAGGGATACGGATACGCTGCACTCCTTCGCTCCGCGGCGTATAAGTGCGCGGTTATCCGTACGGGCGCGGCCGTATAAACACCACAGAATTGCGTCGACAATAGATGACTTTCCCGAGCCCGATACCCCGTCAATCAAAATCTTATCTCCCCCGTTAAGAGAGATGGTGGTGTCCTTATGGGAAAGGAAGTTCTTTAATTTTATATTTTTTAATATGATCATATTTCTTTTAATATTTTCTTATATTCCTCAATTTTTTCTTCGAGGAACAAAACTACATCCCTATTGAGCTCCTGGTTCTTTAGGTTAAACAATTCGTCTACCCTTTCCTGCCCTATCTCTTGCTGCAATTTATAAAGGAATACTGCCCCGTTGCTGCCAAGATTTATATTACAGCGATAGTCCTGAATTCTCAAGTTGTCAAGGTGGTACCTCAATAGCATACCTCCGATGGAACTATTTATACAATGGCCAGTCTGCGCCTTCCCCGGCTCGTCTATGATTGCCCCGCAGGTGTAACATCTCCACGTCCCGTCCCACTGTAGGTATCTTTTCCTGACGATCTGCTTGCACAATTCCCACAACTCTTTCTTGAGCTGTTTAAGCGTCTTACGTTTCGGTAACGATTTTAAGCGCTTTTTTGAGCCTACCCGCGTCTTTCCCCTTCGCCTTGGCATACAAGTCTAAGAGCGAATCGATGGAGAGATCGAGAGTCTGTCCTTCTTCAACATGCATCCTGGTTCGTTCATTGGGATAACTCTCAACGAGGATATGAGCATCGAAGCGTTCCAAAGCTTTCTTAATTGCATCGACATTCAAATCTTTCTCGGTCAAGATCACCTTAACAATAGCATTCGCAGGCAACGTGTCAAGCTCCTGAGAGTGCGGATCAAAGATCTTATATATCGGTCGCACAGGCAAGGAGATCCTTTCATATGTACCGTCCTTGGTATCTATCTTCCACACGAACTTCTCGGTCTCCCCCACCTCGTGGGTGAAGATATTTCCAGTCATCAGTGTCCTTCCGACAGATTTTGCCCCGTGGATGTGTCCAGCAACGACCAATTTAGCTTGGCCTTCGAGGCGCTCGCGCGGGAGAACAATCTCGTTAACTCCCTCGATCGGGAAGGTGCCAGAGACCATGTGATGGATAAATACCGCGTCAAGCTTGCGCGGAGTCTCCAGTGCTTCCATTATCTTCTCAGCACCTTCTTCGTGGGTGGATACACCAAGAGCCGCATTGGTCATATACGGTATGAACCCAATATTGTCTTCTATAACTACGCCGTCCCGTGGAGTGATCAGCCTCCAGTTCTTCTTAACCCCGCGAAGGAAGTCTAGGGCGGTTTTATTGCCATCATAGGTTTCATGATTGCCACTAATAATATAGATAGTTTTGTCGCCGAGTCCTTCGAGGAAGTCCATGAACTCTTTTATAACAGTAGAATTATTATGCTTTTTGTCAAGATTGTCGCCCATGGCGATTACGGCGTCGCAGTCCTGGGCCGCGGTATGTATGGCGGCTAAGACCGAGGCGCGTTCGGCGCGCCTTCCATCGGCGATCAGGTCGCCGTAGGGCCATTCGAGTTTGAAATGTGGGTCGCCCACTACAAGTATTTTCATACCTCCCCTTTAATAAAGAAAATATGATATACCATATCAGCGGCAGAAGCCATCTGGCTTATGATCCAACTACCATCCGATCTGCGGATGTATCCTCTTTGTATATTGAAAAACTCCATGTCAGTTAATTTTCTCATAGCCATAATCGCAGCCGCGATTAATTCGTGGCTGCTATATATCTACGCCTGACGCCCCTCAGCTAGCACAACCTGCGCCATCTTGCGGAAGTTGGATGGGGCATAACTGAAGATGTGGTTGCGAAGGCATCCACGCATTGCGGAGATGGTTTTCGGATTGCGCCCTGAAAGAACCGGGATTCTAAGGATATCGCGTACCTTTAGACCCTTATTCTCATTAAGGGCCCGCACCTCTTCCATGGTCCACTTAGCCCACGCGCGAGGAGAATTCGTTGTCTTCCTCACATAGGAACTCTTTCGGGCCGGATGAGTAATTTTACCGCCATTCTTCGCGGCCTTCGCGGCGCGCGCACGAACGAGTTGGTCAAGTCGCGGATCGGTTACTTTGCTAACTGCGGTAAGAACGCTCATTGCCTCGTCACGGGAGTCCGTAGAAGCCTTGATGGTCTTATCTCCAAGAACAAATTCAAAGGAAATCATATCTAATTAATTAATTTGATTTGATAATCTGATAATTACGAACGGGGGAAAGCACTGATGGGGGATTCACCTCCCTCTGCTTTAGACACCCCAGCAAGCCCCGGAAGAGCTTCTCCGAGAGTATACCCATTCTCGGCGAGCCATCCCTTGGAGGATTCGTCAATAAGATCAGATGCGGTAATGACCGTGTAGATCTTGATCGGGTCGAATCCTTTCTTGGTGTGCGGTTTCTCCGAAGAGAATACGACCTTAATAACCTGGCCGACTACCGCATTCTCAAACTCTTTGTGGATGGGATAATTGCTCTTGAAAGCAACATTAAAGATCCCGTCTTCGTTCTTGAAGACGTACACGATCTGTTCCTGACCGGTCGGGCTATTGGCAACCCGACGCGTTATAAGGGTCCCCTGGAAAGAGTCTCCCTTCTTGGGGAATTTTACCCATGTGGCGCCACTAACGAGGGCTGCCTTCTTCTCGAGAGCTTCGAGCTCTGCATTAATATTTTTCGACATACGATTATACGATTAACGATTAATAACGACCTTTTGGGTCTATGGCTATGCTAGCAAACCCAAGAATTTTTGTCAATGGGTTTACATCATCCATTCTTTGTGTTCTCGTTGCCAGTCTATTGTTCGCTTTAATGACTCCTCAAATGAGACCGGGGCCTTCCAGCCAAGCTTGGCTAGTTTTGAACCATCGAGGCCATAATGCAAATCGTGGCCTGGATTGGCCGAATGGAAGTTGGCCATCTCAGTTTTTGCTTCTTTCCCCATAAGCTTGCTAATAATTTTAACTAGTTCCAGGTTATCCACTTGACGATCCCCAACGATATTAAGCCGAACTGGCATGTCAATTTCTCCGTGTTGATGATGGACAACAGGAACATTCTTAAGAATAAACAAAACCGCGTCCGCGGCATTTCTGGAATGAAGATAGTACCGAGTACCAATTTGACCATCGGCTGTTGAATGAACCTGTATGGTTTCGCCTGCTTCAATTTTTTTCTGGATCATGGCCGGGTACTTGCTTGGGGCCTGGGTTTCCCCGATGTTATTCATTGTGTTCGAGATAATTACGGGCACACCAAAGGACCTCCACCACGCGATGGCTAGGGCCTCCTGACACGCCTTACTTGCGCTGTAGGGATTCGATGGTAGTATGGGCGACCATTCTGGATGACCCTTAGAGTCCTTCGGAGCAGATCCGTAAACTTCGTCCGTTGAAAAGTGTAGGAACACCTTCGGCTTCGCGACACGTGCATATTCCAGCATGGTAAGCATGAGCTCCGTATTATTCCTCACGAAGGGAAGCGGGTCATCAATAGAATTCTGCACATCGGAGCGCGACGCCAGATTAATAATATAGTCTATATGACCTATTTTTTCTATCTCGCGCTGGGTAAACGGCGAATTAAGATCGTGGGTGATTATTTGCATTCGCCCTTTCCATTCAGGATGCTCTTTACACGCCTCGACGATTCTGTCGAAGTATCCTTTGTGATCAGCCTTGAATGAGTCTGTACACACCACGAACCAATCCGTGTTATGCATTATGTGAGCCAAAACGTGAATCCCGATCGCCCCGCCCGCACCAGTTAAAAGTACTCGCATGAAGTTGTGTTAATTAATGGAACTAAGGTTCTTAGCCACTATAAACTCTTTCCAAACCATGTCAAGTATGGTTTGTGCGGCAACGGACGGTAGGTCGTCGCTCCCAGGATCCTTTTCCCATACGTCATCTTCGGGCAAGGTTATTTTAACGAAGCCATTCTTAGTGATCCTGAATACGTTTGTCTTTCCGATATTCTTCTCAGTACGTATCGCATTTACGATGACGCGAGCGACCTCAATTTTTTCTGTTTCAATATCTCTCAATTCCCCCTCAGCGGTAACAGAGAGAAAGAACGCCACTGTTGAGGCGCCTTTATTATTCCTTATATGTTGTACGAGAGGCCTGAGGGCAAGGTCCAGGGCCCCTTGAGCCAAACTGAAACCCATTTCTGGTGTCCCGTTTCTTATTGGGATGTCGGGCATCCCGCTTTCTATGGGGATGAGCTCATATTTATCTTTGTTCTTCACCAGAGCGGAGATGGCAACTGGGATGCGGCCGATCTTTTGATAGCTCTCTAATGACGCCACGGATGACGCCTTGAAGAATATCTCTCCAACTTCCTTCATTAGTGTTGTCATATAATTTTTATTTAAGTTTGTCAATACCCCCTTTCGAGGTTAATAGAGATTATCCGCGCGGCTATCGCCGCCCGCTTCTTATAATCCGGCTCGATGAGCAAAAGGTTACGCAGGTCCTCAACTGAAGAAGGAGGCATCCCGTGGGGAGGTACCTCCTTCTTGTCCACCAGTAAAGGAAGAACGGAATCTATTTGTTCTCCGCTCAATCCAAGTTCCTCCAAATGGCTTCGGATTTCGTTTTCCATAATGGATATTTTTTAGCTAGACCCATCTTAACATGGCAAGTCCAGAGCCGTCCACTCCCGTCATTTATCATGCGTCTTGCGACGTAGATCTGCAGATAAGGATCGTTTATGGCGGCAAGAATTACTTTATCTTCATCCGTTAATTTTGGACGCAGATCCACATATTTTTGAAGATATTTGTCTGGCATCTCAGTTGGGGCTTCCATTTCTTTCGCCCCAGGATAGGCGTTATACTGCTTTACCCCACCTAGAAAAGTTCCAGGTTGAAATTGAAGGATGCTGTAGCTGGGGTATCCAGTTATCAGGGCGTCCCCCTCATTCTTTCTTGTTGGATCTAGCCATGGGTTTTCACATTTTGACGATAGTTCATATAATTCAGGATCGCGGCTGAGCAGTGTTCTCCATGGAATCAGGGTTCCGTCAGTATCCACTGGATACACGGGGGAGACTGCGACCTCTTGCTTGGGGGCTTGCACCGACGGGGTTAACGCCGGAGTGCCAGTAACCAAGAGAAGTGCCGAGGCGACTAAGGACATCGCCATATGTGTTGGTAACATTAGGCGGGAAGTTGAGCTCTCCCCAAACACGGGGTGGGAATGACAAATCCCAGGGCCAATTACGGTCCTGGGCTCATCAGAACTAGTCTATCATGGTCCTTTTAAATTTGCAATATTGACTTTTTCAATCCCAGAGGTCCGGTAAATACTTAGCGAAAAGCTCAAGACCCTCTTTAATTTCTTTTTCTTCTTTCTCAAAGACAAAGCCATCCTCATGAAGAAGTTCAAACGCCCTCTCCATTTTTCTAAGGATCTCCAGCCATGTGGATGGGTCAAGCCCCACTGGGCAGCTCTTCCCATGCTCGCATTGCCACGTAACGAAGTGTTTCAGCCGTGGGTACACGAATTCCACTATCGTCCTGTCCAAGTCCCATATATCTGGATCGGCATATCCACGAGTAAAGCGCTGTCGTAACCATTTAAAACGGCGTGGTAAATCTCTTGTTCTATTGGCTCCAGCCTCAAAGGCTTCCCAGACTTTTGTTTGTCCCATAGAAAAAGATTAAGTGAGCAACAAAGAATTGTCAACAATAAGATGACACATCTTTATAAAATAATCCTGATCAAAAGAGTTTTTCATCCGATTAATATCTTTATGGACCCATTGAACGTTTCCCTTAATATACCCAATGGACGAGTTTATCCGGTCTAAAGAAGCTGTAGAATGCATTGCTAAATCTATTGGTAGGTTAGTTAACGCGCACCTCTTGTCTTGGGAGAGAAATAGTTCCCAACAATATTTCTTAGTTATTTTGAATTCTAATGATCGGGTCCTGGTGCCATTCTTTATTCTGTTCCATACCGATCCAGAAAGCCCCCTGTATCCAGACCAGTTGGCATTTTTAGACCCAGAATTCCTACTCCAAGAGCAGCCGCAGCTTTTAGAAAGCCCCTTCGTTAAACTATATCCGAACACAATTTTTTGATTGCCGCAATCGCATCGACACAACCAAGTAGCCCCACCCTTCTTATTACCCCCTCTTGTTAGTCTTGTCCCGTGATATGAAATGACAATCCAGTTGCCAAATCTTCTTCCCTCAAGAGAATGTACTAGACCATGCTTCTTAGACAACTTCACAAACGTTCCCCGCACACGCAAAAGTTTTTGCTCCAACGGTTTCATCCCCTCTATCGTACTCCCTTAGAAGAGAAAAGTCAATGGGAGGGAATGAATTTTTCATCTCGTCATACTGTTTTTTTGTTATGGCCTGGTAAGGTTGTAGTTCGTAAACTGAATCATTAAATGGCAAAAAACTCAAGCCCCCCACGCTCTCCCAGTGGTCCAATACCCAGTCTCTGACCTCGTCCCACTCGTCCGGTTTGATGAATATAGTTGCTGATGGATTATGTTCAGTGAAGTTTTGTTTTAGATTGAGCCAATGCTTCAATTGGGCTATGGCGCCGTGGTCTTCCCCAGTCTTCGCTCCCTCCGGTGCCTTGACCGGGAATTCGAGTACGAAGGTATGAGCCGTGAGAGGATCCTGCCCAACCTCTGGGTGATACGGGACTCCCTGATCGCGCATTAGCTTGAATAAAGGATCCGTGGCGGTAATACGCACCCTCCTTATATAGTACTGGCTAAAGCGCGTGTGTAGACCGCTGGAGGCATCTACGAGCTGACTTACGGTGCCACTAGGCTTCCCACAGGTCACCGCAGTGGATGGGGTTATATTGAAGCGTATAGCGTATTCTTCATTAGTCTTAACCGCCATCTCGCGCATCCTTTTCAATACAGAGGGTTCGCGCACTATCTCACTATCCCACTGGCCAGTAATGGATACCCCAAGAAGTCTTTCAGCGTTGCAGTTCCTCCGCCACCTATCGCTAAGATATTTGAAGTTTGTCAGCATACTTTGGTATGTGCCAAGAATTGCAGCGACGCGGGTCTTTCTTAGAAGAGAGGACTCGCTGTCTCCTTCGCGCGCAACGATCTCAGTTAAATTACAAAGTTGTTTCGGGAGAAGGAATATCTCTCCACAAGGATAACACCCGACCCTGGTGATTACTTAGTCCTGACGCGGACTTCTGCTTCCGGTAGGCAGTGTAGCAGCTAAGCCAACCCATCTTTCCCACCTCCTCTTGGGTACCTGTTTCTTTAGGTCTCCGCGATTAAATATCCCGCGTTCACCGGATCCGGACGCTCGCAATGCTTCCCATTCTTTGGCGAATCGTTCCTTCGAGGGCTTTTCGTTGTACACGGCTGAATTATTAGCCAAGGCCCGGTGAGGGTTCTCTTCCCAGAATCTTCCATCTTTTGCGTGTAGGATGTCTTCATCATCAAGATCGGATAGCGAGATCATCGCGCTTCTCCTGACTCCTCCGGACACGACGATATCCCCAATCTTCGTCATGATGTCATGAGCATCAATCGTTCTCAGCTTCTGGCCCTGGCGCGCCAAAAGTTTTTCCTTCGTTAGTTCTAGGAGCTCAGTCAGGGGCCCTGGACCGCTCGCACGACCACCCATCGTCTTTAGACGCTCACCCATTGGACGGATAAGGGAGTAGTCAAACATAACATCTTCTCCGACAGCCCACGTATTCAAACCGAACAAGAGCGCGTCAGCCCACCCCTCCTTACTGTCTGCTATTTGATAATATTTCGACGGGCCACTCCTCTGCGGCATTATTTGCGGAAGTTTGTCAACACATTCTTTCTCCACGGAGAAACCTACGCCGGTACCAGAACACAGAAGATAAAGCGTCTCTGCCATGTCCCTGAATTCCTCAACGGAAATGTACGCGCAGTTGTAACCGGCAATATTACACTTCTCTGCCGTAGGCCCGGCTGCCCACATGAGACGCATGGACGGCATCACTTCCTGGTTAAGGATGGATGTGCGAATCTCCTCGTACTCGGGTTCTGTGAGGCTATAGGCCTTCGTGAGAGAGGGGACTGAGTACCTTGACGACAGGGTCTTGCGCATGAAATTCATATACCTGTCTACGGTTTCAGGCCACGTCTCTCGGCGGCCGAGGGCGTCGTTGTACCTACTATAAGACCTATAGTAGATGAACGTTCTGTACAGGTCTTTCTCCATGGGATTAATTTGATGAGTCATAATGTTTCGAATCAAGATTGAATAAAAATAACCCGAGTGGGTTGTCTTTCTATGTTGGCAAAGTACCTTGGTTGCAAACTATTTGCAAACGGCTTATTTGCTGGATTTTTTGATTGTATAAGGAGGAAGTGAATCAGGATATTTGTCAATTATTTCTCCAGCCTTTTTGTTCAGTTCATTGACCCATCCGGGTTTAAGGGACGGCGGCCGATCGTCAGTAAGTTTATCATTTAACATTGCATCGCGAAGCACGGTGAGTGATGAAAGTGCCTTCACAATATGATTGAGACCGGAATCGGGGTCAGTGTCCTCACCTTCCCACCAGGCGCACATGTGTCTCATGAGGGCGTCATAGTAAACACTTGCGCGTACGCCAGCAATCCGGTAATTATGCCTAGCATATTTGCGCGCGCCTTCCATCATGCCGAGACCGATCTCGGCGATTACTTCAGCGGGTACGGTCGAAAAAGGAACTTTTCGTATTCCTACCGCATCCTTGGGGTTCGTGTCTTTGGTTGCCATATAGATTTAATTTAATTAAAGATAAAAATAGTAGCCCCAGTATACGCCGGAGCTACAAATTGTTCAACTTCATTCCACCCGTATAGGTGCCACGACCGTCTTTTCCCCGCCTTGGTAATTCGAGATGAGGAAGAATGCCTGCCTCGGCTTTTCGAAATCCGCCTTGATCGACAGGGCGAAACGATTGTACCCGATCAAGCTGCCGTTGGCGATGAAATCTCCCCCGTCCATCATCTGATGAAAATGGCCAAAAATTGTAAGATCGGCGCGCTTGGCCTTGTTCCACTGGGCCAATGCTTTTCTTGTGGGGATCGTTATTCCACCAACACCGCCGCCGAACTTGATCGAGTGCCCATGGAGGAACCGTACAGTGTACCCTCCATACAAGGTGATGTAGGTCATCATACCCTCTGCCACGATGAACTTCACCCTTGGCTCGTTCTTGAAGTACTCGGCCATGTTCCGATACATGTATGTCTCGAGCGAGTTTCCTTCCTCGGTGGAGATATGTACCTTCTTCGTCATACGACCATGGTTCCCGCTGTGGCAGATAAGCAGGATGTCGAGACGCGAGTTCTTCAAGAGGAACTCGATCCCCGACACGAGGTATTGCTGCGCCCGCCAAGCCGCATCGCCCGGCAGAAGGAGGTTCGACTCAGCCAACTCCTCGTGGATTGAGTTGGTAAAGAAGTCCCCCAACAGCGGAAGAACGAGCTGCTTTATTTCGGTGTCCTTTTGAAAGATCTGGATGAGCCTAAGCCCATTCTGAAAGAACTTTACTGACCGCGCCCTCGAAATTTCCAGGTTGTACTCGTTCATATCATTTACCGAGGCGGGAACAACCGGCTCCTCCACGTGCCAGTCTGACGCAACCATGAATGCCGTTGCGGCAGACTTGCCGGACCCCACATCTTTCTTGCCGATGTCGAAGGTTTGGATCGTTTTCTTGACCGCGAAAGCGTCCTCCAGCTTACTCTCCAAAACTTCGATGTACTCTACGGCCTCCTTCAACTGCCGCCCACTCTTTGCGGTTTTACCCTTAAGAGCGAGCTTGTCCCGAAGTTCCTTAAGACTCTCTTTGTCCTTCGGGGCTTCTGTCTTCTTGCGTCGGATGCCCATCGCGCGCTCCCGGTGATCAACTGCATTAATGGATATACCGCAAACTTTTGCGATCTCTTCTCGCGTCAGTTCTTGGTGACTGGCGATATACTCGTTTATTGCTAATGAGTTACCGCCTAGTTTTAGAGTATCTGGGTTCATGAATTGTGCGTCTTAAGAATCTCTTTATAATCGTTATGTTTTTTATCTACTGCTTGTGGGCGATGGAAGCGAAGTCAAATAATCAATTCGTAACATTTAGAATTGATTTGTCAACGGACCAGAACCCAAAACAAAAAACCCGCCGACAACACAGTCGGAGGGTTTCATGACTTGAACGAAAATTTGGCCTTATTCAGGTCAAATTTTCGGCTGGAACTAACGCGCTCGGGGCGAGTCATCTGCCTATCCTACGCGGCGGCTAAATTTTTGTCAACACCTCGCCGCGGGGTTGACATTACTATAGCGGGTGTTGGAGTTGAACCAACCTAAATGAGGTTATGAGCCTCACGAGACACCTCGCCTCCCACCCGCGGCCAACGCTTCTAGTGCTTTCTCTTGGATAATCCTGGCAATCACACGAATAGAATTCCCGCGCACTATCATCTTGCGCTGATTGCGCCGTATCTTCTCTCTTTTCTGAGCCCTAAGCATAGAGTTCATCATACCATTATTCACCAATGATCAGCGTGCTCACGCTTGACACGAAGAAGAATTGTTGCCAGATCAACATCTTGATCATCCACGGCCAAATCAATATTATGCCCCTTCTCTTTCGGAATGACTTCGACAAGACCTTCCCATGCCGGGGCGCACCGTTTAATCCAGTTCTTAGCGTACTCTACGCCACCCGCAGACCACAAGAAAATATTGTTGTTGGGGTCAAGGAGGAGGGAGTCCACCAGGTCAACCATCATTTGATCAACCTCCTGACGCAAGGGAGTTCCGCACGCGCACATAGCCCCGACGCCGTTAGGGCGCGGGTCCTTGTCCTCAGTAAGCCTCCAGAGGACGTCGTCAATATCTATTGCGATCCTCATATTGGTTTAACTTGATCGAATAATTTATAATACTCCCACTGTTCATCCCCTTCGTGAATAATATGAATAGGCAGCCCCAGCTGAAGCCGGTGCCAGTTGTAGATGATGCGGCCCGACCGTCCATTTCCGTCCCCAAAAGCATGAACGGCCTCATAGGCGACATGAGCGTTCTTCGCAATCTCTTCTCTACCTTCTTTCGACATCTTGTCAAGAGGATCATTCATGGCGTCGCAAATCATCTGGAGCTGTCGCTCGAAAGTTTCGATGCTCTCAAATCCCTTAACCTGCCACCCAATCCTTACCGGATAAGTGCGAAACCCAACAAGGTCCGGAGAAATTCTGTGAAGAAGAAGCCGCTGAATCTCTAAGATATATGGAACCGTCATCTTCTCGGCAGTCATAGCAAAACGCCATGCCCTCTTGGCGTCAGTTAACGCGCGCTTCGAATACTCCGACTCGATCCTATTCGAGTGGTCTAGAAATTCTATGATTTCTGGGGAAAGTTTTTTCATATATTAAGTGTATTAAGTATCGCTTAGGGCTGGGGAGCTTGGATTCGAACCAAGGTACGAAGCTTCAAAAACTTCAGTCCTACCTCTAGACGACCCCCCCCAGTGCTCCAACAACGCTTCCACCGGTGAGGATTTGCACCTCACATAAGCTTTATCCGCAGAGTGCACCAGCGTGTTATGGCCCTGTACTACGGTTAGTCTACGCCGCACTGTACCGTCTACCTATTCCGGCACGGTGAACGGGCTTCGCAGCCCGCGAAGACCTTCGATGGTCCGGGAACTTTTGGTTTATGAGGGTCCGCCTTGCCACAAGGTGTCACCCCCCGTCTGCCTAGATTACCTCGCGATCGAAAGCCCTGCGCAGGACGTCAAGTCCTTGAAGAAGAAGCGTGCTGAATAGTTTTTGGTCCCCATAAGGGGGTAGACTTGATGGTTGAAGGCCGATTAAGTCCATCAATAGGGTGTTTGCGGGAAATGGTAAAAGGTTTCTTCAGTTCCCATGCCTCGCCGCTTCAGCAGTTTGGTTTGGGGAACTTACAAATAGATAACCGTTTGGAATATTTCTCCTTCGGAAGACGTTGCTTCTCTGGATTAACCAAACTTATGCAATAAGGTTTCATAAGCCCCATTGCTCCTATAGGTGACCATCTTATTCCATCCCTGTCAAAGCCTACTAACACCGTCCGCTATTCATAGCGCTCCCGTCTCCATTCTATACCCGCGAGGAATCTTTGTCAAGAACCTCCCTAGCTTGACACTTCTCTTTTTCGATCTCTTCGAAGACCTTATCTATCCGGGCGATCATGTCGTCATCCAGGCTTAATGCCCCAACATACTCTCCACAATTCTTGCATCGAAGATTCCCCAATTTGGGACCAAGCCACCCAATCACCTCAGTTGAACGGTGTTCGCACATAGCTTTACTTCATTAATTTAGTAATGAACCTTTTGTTAAACGCCCTATGCCCCTCTTTCTTTAAGAGGTTCGCCGTATTCCTCAACCAATCAATCGTCTTCTTAAATTCATGGCCGGTCATTTCATTAAGATCATAGAAGACGGTCCTAGCCGTAAAGTTTCTTTTTTTCATGACCTATTCAATTATCGCCAGTACAGAACTCTCCGGAACAAGATAATATCTCTCACCCTCAAAAGAAATTTCGTCATGTCCGTATCTACCAATAAGTACTCGTTCGCCGAAGTTAATACCGATCTCAGCGAAGTCCCCGCTGTCCAATGTTCGGCCCGGCCCTATCCCAACCACGACACCGGTTATATTTTGATCTTTTGTTGGAACAATAAGACCGGAGTTCGTAACGCTTTCTTCATTTTTATCCGGCAATACCAATACCCGGTCCCCGGTAGGACGTAGTGTCAACCCATCTTTCTTCTTGGTCATATACTTACCAGTATAGGGACCATGAATTTCTTGTCAAGCGCAATGGTGTCTCAGTACGACCAGGTAGGATTCGAACCTGACGCTCTTCCGTGATTAAATATCACAAATGAAGGCCTCCGAGCTGGTCATTAAAATAATGCCAGAGTCAAAATAATGGCGACGGCATACGCATGAGCTCGACGTATACACGATACGCTGACATGGCCCCGTTGATCGCCCGATGTATTTCGGGCTCAGGGGATATATTTAAATATTCACAGATGCTTTTTAGACTCCAATATTTCATCTTGTCGTGGGGAATTTTAGCCCATGCCAATGAGAATGTGTCAATTTTATGACGATCGAAGTCGTCAAATTTTTTGGGCGCAGGTCCAATAAATGAGTAATCAAAAATAACGTTGTGTGCGGCAAAAATGCACCCGCGCGCCTTACTACGATACATTTCCATAGCTTCGTCAATACTTACCGCGTCTTTCCAGTCTTCTTCTTTATAGCCGTTAATCCTTAAAGCTTCAGGCGATGCGGTTTCTATATGCTCAGGCTTAACTTTAATGTCCAGGGTGTCCATAATAGTAAATGGCGCCTCACTCTCAAAGACCACGAGGCCGATCTCTATGATCTCGTGCTTTCGAGGATCAAGGCCGGTGGTCTCCGCATCGGTCATTGCAATTTTCATTGTTCGAGTATATAATGCAAGGGGAATTAAATCAACGGGCGACCGTAAGATACCGTCGTCCAGCCAGCTCTTTCTCTTAAACACTAATTTAGAGGATAAACATATGAGTAAGCTCGTTTATCTCGCGGGGCCGATTACCGGCCTATCGTATCAAGGTTCTACCGAGTGGCGAGATTTTGCCATTACCGAACTCGCCAAACACGGCATTACGGGTCTCTCTCCAATGAGGGGCAAGGAATATCTCGCAACGCTCGATGAACTGATGACAGCTGACGGCAATCGCTATCAAAAATTCGGCACGCTCTCAACCAATCGGGGGATAATGACCCGTGATCATTGGGATGCGACTCGTTGCGATGTATTGCTCGTCAATCTTTTGGGGGCAAAGAAAATCTCCATCGGCACCGTGATGGAAATTGCGTGGGCATGGGGCAACCACATCCCCGTTGTCTGCGTAATGGAAGAAGGGAACATCCATGAACACGGGATGATCCTGGAGGCCATCGGTTTCCGCGTCGCAACGCTGGAGGAAGCTCTTCATGTAACCATCGCAATCCTGCGATAAGGAGGAATCATGCTAACGTTCTTTCTGTTCTTTCAAATCGTCGGCTGGGTGGGGACGGCTCTTGTCCTTACGGCGTTCCTTCTGGTGTCCCCGAAGAAGGCGGAGGGAGACAGTATCTGGTATCAGGGACTAAACATTGTCGGGTCATCGTTTCTGATAGCGTCCTTCGCATATCAAGGAGCGTGGCCCGGCGTC